>ERZ1034939.3-NODE-3-length-372717-cov-120.277946_pt1 | contig 372717 bp, 306 predicted proteins | sample MGYA00520626_ERZ1034939 | MGnify/ENA primary metagenome ERZ1034939 (study PRJEB33766, sample SAMN09781751) | gut metagenome | biome: gut microbiome | host: Homo sapiens | place: Madagascar | study: EMG produced TPA metagenomics assembly of the PRJNA485056 data...
GCGCTTGCATGGCATGCAAGAGGTCAGCGGTTCGATCCCGCTTAGCTCCACCAAAATTGTAAACCCTCGTCATATGACGAGGGTTTTTTTTATCAGTTTGTAACGTCCATTACTGCATTTTGTTATCAAAAAGAAGGTATTCCTGTACCTCTCCTCAATCGACATCAATAAACCAGTCTATAAATAGACTTGAACTTGATTCGTGCAATTAATAAACCTATTATCCATCCGGTCAATGATTCGGACGGATAATATATTCCCCAACTTAATGAATAGAAAAACGTATAATAATGTAAAGATATTTATGATTGCCCTGGCACTTTGCCTGATTGCGGTACCTGTCTCCCGTTATCTCTCTCCGCGTGCAATTGTTAATGGTCATGACGTTTATTTAGCATGGTTGCCACTCAGCGTGATGCTGGCGGTAATTTTGATATTTGGGCGCCGGGCAATTCTTCCCATTGTGTTAGGTTTTACTGTCACTAATTTATTTTATGTTGATTTAGCACCGCTACAATATTCAGTTTTGCTTTTCTGTCAGACCTTTGCGCTGTTCGCGGCGTGCGGCCTGCTACGCCTTATGCTGGGCAAGCGCTGGCGCCACAGTATTCCTAACAAGCACATTGGGCTACGTATATTCTGGCTCGGTTTTATGGTGCCGTTAGGTATTAAGCTGTCGATGTATATGGCAGGCTATTTGTTTGATTTTCCGGTGACTATTTCAACTTATTTTGGCGAAGGAACGGTAATTTATAGCGTTGTGGATATTCAAAGCCTGATATGCGCGGGGCTGATTTTTACCATGATGTTCTATTACCCATTAAGAATGATAATTAATCCTCGTTATGCCATCGCCTTCTGGCGGCGAAGCGTGAAGCCCGTGTTTTATCACAAGAATCCATTATATATTTTTGTCTGGCTGATGCTCTTAGGCTTCATTCTCGTCATTTTATGTGGTCCTTTTGAATCACCGGTCATTGCGGGCTATTTGATGCCGCTGATTTTTATTCTTTTTACCTTAGCGATAAGCCGCCTGACCTATGCGTTGATTTCTCTGCTGTGGGCCACCTCAGCGCTCCTGCTGCTGACCTACAACTATAACTTCCTTAACGGGGTGGAATCGGGCCATTCGCTCTCCTTTATCCTCTCCGTGCTGATCTCTTTCGCCATCTGCTTGCTTTACATGTCGCGAATTTACCAGCGCAGCGAGTGGCTGAAGCGGGGCTGGCAGGACAGGGCGCTGACCGATCCTCTTACCGGTTTGCCCAATATTCGTGCGCTGGAGGATTACCTTGAAATCCATCCGGATGCCAAAGTGTGCATTCTGCGCATGGACAATCTGGAGTTTTTGAGCCGCCACTACGGCATTATCATGCGGGTCCACTGCAAACGAACGATCGCCACGTCGCTTCAGCCGCTCCTGCAAAAAGATGAGCTGCTCTTCCAGCTGCCCGGAAGCGAGTTGGTGCTGGTCTTGCTCGGGCCGGAAATTGCTGAACGTCTCCAGCATATGGTCGATCGGCTCAACAGCAATAAGATTTTCTGGAACAACACCGGGCTGGATATTGAGTTTGGCGCGTCCTGGGGAATGGTCGAAAACGGCGAAAATGTGCATCACACGCTGGGGCAACTGAGCTGGCTGGCAGAACAGGCCTGCGGAGAGCAAAACGTACTCGCGCTCACGAATAGCCTTGAGGCGGCATCAGGACAGACGACAGAGCGTGTCCTGATGCTGGCCCGGATTAAGCATGCCCTGGAGGCGGGGCAGTTCCATTTGTATGCGCAGCCGATCCAGAAGGCGGACGGGAGTGGGTACTATGAAATCCTGACGCGAATGGAGAGCGAGGGGGAGATTATTACCCCTGACCGCTTTATTCCGCTGATTGCGCAGTTCAACCTCAGCCACCGGTTTGATATGTGCGTCATGGAAAAATTACTGGTGTGGCTGCGCGATAACCCTGCAACGCACGCTGGCGCCCGTTTTTCCGTCAACCTGATGCCGCTGACGCTGATGCAAAAAGAGGTGGCGACCGAGATTTGCGCGCTGTTTGAACGGTACGGCGTGGCACCGCAGGCCGTCGTGATTGAGATTACCGAAGAGCAGGCATTCTCCAATTCAGGCTCGAGTATCAACAATATTCAGCAACTGCGGGATTACGGTTTCCGGATCGCCATCGATGATTTTGGTACTGGTTACGCTAACTATGAGCGTCTCAGACGCCTGCAGGCGGACATCATTAAAATCGACGGCTGCTTTGTGAAAGACATTTGTACAGACGACATGGATGCAATGATCGTGCAGTCGATGTGTAATCTGGCAAAGACGAAATCGCTCTGCGTCGTCGCGGAATATGTGGAAACACCGGCACAGCGGGAGATGCTGCTCCGCTTCGGTGTGGATTACCTGCAGGGCTACCTGATAGGCAAACCCAAACCGCTGGAAGAATTGCGGGCATAAAAAAACCGGGAGCCAGGCTCCCGGTTTTTGTTTAACGGTAAACGTTACAGAACCAGTGCCGCAATGGACGCGGACAGGACGCTCACCAGCGTAGAGCCATAAACCAGCTTCAGGCCAAAGCGAGAAACCACGTTACCCTGCTCTTCGTTCAGGCCTTTAATCGCACCCGCGATAATCCCGATGGACGAGAAGTTCGCGAAAGAGACCAGGAACACGGAGAGAATGCCTTCCGCGCGCGGAGAAAGCGTGCTGGCAATTTTCTGCAGATCCATCATCGCAACGAATTCGTTAGAAACCAGCTTGGTTGCCATGATACTGCCCACCTGCAGCGCTTCGTGAGCAGGAACACCCATCACCCATGCAACCGGGTAGAAGATGTAGCCCAGAATGCCCTGGAAGGAGATACCCAGTACCGCGGCGAACAGGGCGTTCAGGCCAGAAATCAGCGCAATGAAGCCGATCAGCATGGCGGCAACGATAATCGCGACTTTGAAACCGGCCAGAATGTACTCACCCAGCATCTCGAAGAAGCTCTGGCCTTCGTGCAGGTTTGACATCTGGATATTCTCTTCGCTGGCGTCAACGCGGTATGGGTTGATCAGCGACAGAACGATAAAGGTGCTGAACATGTTCAGAACCAGCGCAGCCACCACGTATTTTGGTTCCAGCATGGTCATATACGCGCCCACGATAGACATGGAAACGGTAGACATTGCGGTTGCCGCCATGGTGTACATGCGGTTGCGGGACATCTTTCCGAGAATATCTTTATACGCGATGAAGTTCTCAGACTGACCGAGGATCAGGGAACTGACGGCGTTGAAAGATTCCAGCTTACCCATGCCGTTCACTTTGGATAACAGGAAGCCAATTCCACGGATCACGAACGGCAGAACGCGGATGTGCTGCAGAATACCGATCAGCGCGGAGATGAAGACGATAGGGCAGAGAACCTTCAGGAAGAAGAACGCCAGGCCTTCGTCGTTCATTTTACCGAAGACAAAGTTGGTCCCTTCGTTGGCAAATCCGAGCAGTTTTTCGAACATTTCGGAGAAGCCTTTCACGAAGCCGAGGCCTACGTTGGAGTTCAGGAAGAACCACGCAAGTAAAACTTCAATGACCAGCAGTTGGACAACATAACGAATACGAATTTTTTTGCGGTCTGTGCTGACCAGCAATGCGAGTGCAGTAACGACAACAAGTGCCAGGACAAAATGAAGGACGCGGTCCATATTTGCTCCAAATATGAGGCAGGTTTAATTTTCGTGCACATTCTATGTAACAAGAGAAAAGAAAACGAGATCGAGGACACACTATAGTTACATCCTGTGACGAGTCTCAAAAATAGTGATCCACAATACATTTTTGTTATGTTAGGTAAATGAGTGAAAAGTTAAGTTTGTGTGCTAGTCTTCACAAAAGAGCCCGCGATTTGAGTTTCTGTTAGATCGCCCAGCTTACCCGCCCGTCTATCGTTCAAAGCTATCAGAGAAATCACTGCAAACTTCATAAATGATCTTGATAATCATTCTCATTTTGATAGCATTAAACATAGCAAAGGCTATATTTCAGAGGCAGAAATGACAAACAGTCGCGTAGAGGGTAGCAGTGGCAGAGCAGCGCGCAAGTTGCGGTTCGCATTAATGGGACCTGCGTTCATCGCTGCCATTGGTTATATCGATCCAGGTAACTTTGCGACCAATATTCAGGCCGGGGCCAGCTTCGGCTATAAGCTGCTGTGGGTGGTCGTCTGGGCTAACCTTATGGCGATGCTGATTCAGATGCTCTCCGCAAAGCTGGGGATTGCGACGGGTAAAAACCTGGCGGAACAAATCCGCGACCATTATCCGCGTCCCGCCGTCTGGCTCTACTGGGTTCAGGCTGAAATCATCGCCATGGCCACTGACCTCGCTGAATTTATCGGCGCAGCAATCGGCTTTAAGCTGATTCTGGGCGTGTCGCTGTTGCAGGGGGCGGTACTGACCGGGATTGCCACGTTCCTGATCCTGATGCTACAGCGTCGGGGTCAAAAGCCGCTGGAGAAGGTCATTGGCGGCCTGCTGCTGTTTGTGGCGGCGGCCTATATTGTCGAACTGATTTTCTCACAGCCGAATCTGGCGCAGCTCGCTAAAGGGATGGCGATCCCCAGCCTGCCAACCTCGGAAGCGGTGTTCCTGGCCGCCGGCGTGCTGGGAGCGACCATCATGCCGCACGTGATTTATCTGCACTCCTCGCTGACGCAGCATCTCCACGGTGGGACGCGTAAAGAGCGCTATTCCGCCACCAAGTGGGACGTGGCGATCGCCATGACCATCGCGGGGTTTGTCAATCTGGCGATGATGGCAACAGCAGCCGCCGCTTTCCACTTTAACGGTCATACCGGTATTGCCGATCTCGACCAGGCGTATCTCACGCTGGAGCCGCTGCTGAGCCATGCTGCTGCCACGATATTTGGTCTTAGCCTGGTGGCTGCTGGTCTCTCTTCTACGGTGGTGGGTACGCTGGCAGGTCAGGTGGTGATGCAGGGGTTTGTCCGGTTCCATATTCCGCTGTGGGTGCGCCGCTCCGTCACCATGCTGCCGTCATTTGTGGTGATTTTGATGGGGCTCGACCCCACGCGAATTCTGGTCATGAGCCAGGTGCTGCTGAGTTTTGGTATTGCGCTGGCGCTGGTGCCGCTGCTGATCTTTACCAGCGATAAAACCCTGATGGGTGAGCTGGTCAACTCGACGCTGGTGAAACGGACCGGGTGGGCCATCGTGGTGGTGGTGGTGGCGCTGAACCTGTGGTTGCTGATTGGCACAGCGTTGGGGCTGTAAAAGAAAAAGGAGCCATGAGGCTCCTTTTTGCTGTTAGTCGTGGCCGTGGTGGCCATGTCCGTGACCTTTGCCGCGACCCCAGCCGCCGCGACGGTCGTCACGATCCCGCCAGCCTTCACGGTAACCGCGCTCATAGGCGCTGTCTTTATACCAGCCGCGGTGTCTGCCGTTATCATGTTTCCACCAGCGGTCGCCGCGCCACTCATAGTGACGATGCCAGTAATCACGGTCGCGCCAGTAGCCGCCGTCCCAGTATCTGCCGTAGTCGTCACGATCGCCAATTTGTAATTTTACTGATGGCAACAGGGTGATTTCGCCCGCAGTGGCGATCAGCGGCGCCGAAGCCAGTAATACCGCTGCAAGAATCAGTGACCTGAACATACTCTTTCTCCTTCACGATCGGGGCCTTTGTTGGGCCTGATAACGCAATTTTACGAGTTGGTAAACCTTCGTATCATCGCCTCAACTCCGAATTCGCGGGTGAGAGCACTTTTTGCTAAAGGTGGTGTTATTTTGAGCTGCTGAGGATCGCGTCTATGCGGGCCAGCTCTTCCTCTGAGAAATGGCGGTTTGCCAGCATTCCCACGGCGTCATCAATCTGAGCCGCTTTACTTGCCCCAATCAGCACCGAGGTCACTTCCTCATGGCGTAATACCCAGGCCAGCGCCATCTGGGACAGCTTCTGGCCGCGACTTTCTGCCAGGGCATTCAGCTTCCTGACTTTTTCCAGCTTCTCTTCAGTGAGCTGATCGGCTTTAAGGAACTGACTGCCGCTTGCCGCGCGTGAGTCTGCAGGAATGCCGTTCAGATAGCGATTGGTCAGTTGCCCGCCAGCCAGCGGAGAGAAGGGAATACAGCCGACCCCTTTTTCCTGCAACACGTCCAGCAGTCCCGCTTCCGGCGCACGTTCAAAGAGGGAGTATTTCGGCTGGTGGATCAGGCAGGGCGTCCCGAGGTCATTAAGGATATCAATCGCCTGGCGAGCCAGAACCGCGGGGTAGTTGGATAATCCGACATACAGAGCCTTCCCCTGACGCACCACATGGTCAAGCGCTTTCATGGTTTCCTGCAGCGGCGTTTCCGGATCTGGCCGGTGATGATAGAAGATATCCACATACTCCAGCCCCATGCGCTTCAGGCTTTGATCGAGGCTTGCCAGCAGATATTTGCGCGATCCCCAGTCGCCGTAAGGACCCTCCCACATGGTATAACCCGCTTTAGTGGAGACGATCAGCTCGTCGCGCCAGGGCAGGAAATCCTCCTGCAAAATACGGCCGAAATTACGTTCCGCGGATCCGGGGGGCGGGCCATAGTTGTTGGCAAGGTCGAAATGCGTAATGCCCAGATCGAACGCACGCTGTAAAAGTTGACGGCTGTTTTCGATAAGGGTGGCGTCACCAAAGTTATGCCACAGCCCAAGCGAGATGGCGGGCAACCTGAGCCCGCTTCGTCCGCAGCGGCGATACTCCATTGTCCCGTAACGATTTTTGTCCGGCTGATAACCCATTTTCGTAACCTCTGGCGCTGAAGTGAAAAATCAGTGTATGCGTTTACATTTACGTGAAAAAAAGCAGCATAGCGCAGCCTTTTTTGTAAAGCATTCTTTCCATGTCCTTCTTATCGCCAATTCTGGACAGCCATCACGCTTATTTAATACTCAAGGTGAGGTCAAAACATTAGAAGGATACCTGTTTATGCGTACCCCATACTGCGTCGCCGATTACCTGCTGGACCGTCTTACAGATTGTGGAGCCGATCATCTGTTTGGCGTGCCGGGCGACTATAACCTGCAGTTTCTCGACCATGTAATAGACAGCCCGGATATCTGTTGGGTGGGCTGTGCCAACGAATTAAACGCCTCTTACGCCGCTGACGGATATGCACGATGTAAGGGCTTCGCCGCGCTGCTGACGACATTTGGCGTAGGAGAGTTAAGCGCCATGAACGGCATTGCGGGCAGCTACGCCGAGCACGTTCCGGTCTTGCATATTGTGGGCGCGCCGGGGATGGCATCACAGCAAAGAGGGGAGCTGCTGCACCATACGCTGGGCGACGGTGAGTTTCGTCACTTTTATCATATGAGCGAGCCGATCACCGCTGCGCAGGCGATCCTGACCGAACAAAACGCCTGTTATGAAATCGACCGGGTGTTAACGACCATGCTCCGGGAGCGTCGCCCCGGCTATTTGATGCTGCCTGCCGACGTGGCAAAAAAAGCCGCCACCCCTCCTGTAAACGCTCTCACGCTCCGGCATACGCATGCCGATAGCGCCTGCCTGAAAGCATTCCGGGATGCTGCAGAAAACAGGCTTGCCAGGAGCAAGCGTACTGCGCTGCTGGCCGATTTCCTTGTCCTGCGCCATGGCCTGAAGCATGCACTACAGAAATGGGTCAAAGACGTACCGATGGCACACGCCACCATGCTGATGGGCAAAGGGATATTCGACGAGCGTCACGCTGGTTTTTACGGCACCTACAGCGGTTCGGCGAGCGCTGGCGCGGTAAAAGAGGCGATTGAAGGGGCGGATACCGTACTGTGCATCGGCACGCGATTTACCGATACCCTGACCGCCGGCTTCACGCATCAGCTCACCCCGGCGCAGACGATAGAAGTTCAGCCTCATGCCTCACGCGTTGGTGATATCTGGTTTACCGGCATCCCCATGCTTCAGGCAATCGAAACGCTGGTGGAGCTGTGCAAACAGCACGTGCACGAGACGCCCGTGCCGTCCTCTCAAAGCGCGATGGCCTACCCGCAGCCGGATGGCTCGCTGACGCAGGCGAATTTCTGGCAAACGCTGCAGACGTTTATTCGTCCGGGAGACATCATTCTTGCGGATCAGGGCACCTCGGCCTTCGGCGCGATTGACCTTCGTCTGCCGGCTGATGTGAATTTTATCGTCCAGCCGCTGTGGGGATCGATTGGCTATACGCTGGCGGCGGCATTTGGCGCACAAACGGCCTGCCCGAACCGGCGCGTGATTGTTCTGACGGGGGATGGCGCGGCGCAGCTCACCATCCAGGAGCTCGGCTCGATGCTGCGGGATAAACAACACCCCATCATTCTGGTCCTTAACAACGAAGGGTATACGGTAGAAAGAGCGATCCATGGGCCTGAGCAGCGGTATAACGATATTGCGCTATGGAACTGGACGCAAATCCCGCAGGCACTGAGCCTTGATCCCCAGGCCCAGTGCTGGCGGGTCAGTGAAGCGGAGCAGCTGGCGGACGTCCTTGAAAAAGTGGCGCACCACGAGCGGCTCTCGCTGATTGAGGTGATGCTGCCGAAAGCCGATATCCCACCGCTGCTGGGGGCGATCACCAAAGCGCTGGAAGCGCGCAATAGCGCCTGATTATTTGTCGTTTCGCCAGGCCATCATCATCGGTTTGCCCGCCAGCAGGAGCCAGGCGGGCAACATCACGATACAAAGCAGAGGGAAAAGCGTCGAGTCCGGTACGACTACCGCTGCCATAAACAGGCTTAGCCACGCGTCGCGCGTGACCACCAGAACCAACCCCAGAATAGAACAAGAGACGGTAATCGCCGCCGGGACCGCATCGACATGCTCGTGCAGCATCAGCCCCAGCGCGACGCCGACAAAGACCGCCGGGAAGATGCGTCCACCACGGAAACCGCAGGCGGCCGCCACCACCAGCGCTGCCAGCTTGATCACGGCAAACAGCAGATAGTCGGAGACGCTAAATATCTGGCTGAAAGCCAGCTGCTGCATCTCGTCCAGCCCTTTAAACAGCGTCACCGGCCCGCCGATTGCGCCTAAAATACCGAGGATCAAACCGCCAGCTCCCAGAATCAACACCGGATGTTTGAGTCGATGCATCAGCCGGTGCAGACGTGGAAGACACCATACTGCCACCATGCCCAGCGCAATGGCGATGGCGACGACGATGGCGCCGCTGAAGATATCGGCGATTTGCATCTGGCCGTAGTGGGGCAAGGAGAGTGAAAAATGGGGATGGAAAAACAGGCTGGTGGTCAACGCCCCGGCGGCGGCGGCCATCAGCGGAGCAAACAGTTTATCCCAGAGCGGGACATCGTTATTGCTACTGAGCGTCTGCGAAAAGATCAGCGCCGCCGCCACGGGCGTGCCGAAAAGCGCCCCGATGGTGCCTGCTGAGGCGAGAATGGTCCAGTCCAGCGCGCCGACGCGGGGCAAAATGCGTGAACCGAGAAAAACCGCCAGGCCAATATTCACGGCCATAATCGGATGCTCTGGCCCCAGGCTAACGCCGCCGGCCAGACCGAGAATCAACGCAATAATCAGCCCCGGCAGTGCCGAAGGGGAAACCGGGGCACCAATCAGCGGTTCCTGCGCCGGGTCTGGTCCAGCATGGCCGGGACTGAAACGGATCACCAGGCCCACCGCAATACCGGTTAACGTCAGCATCCCAACGATCCAGGCAGGAGAGTCAGCGGTGACGCCCAGTCCTGCAGGAAGCGCGTTCCATAATAGTGTTTGCAGCACCGACGCGACTTTCATCACGACGATGAGCACCAGACTTGAAACCACGCCAATGATGAGCGCCGGAATGGCCAGCAACAGCATGGTTCTGGCTCGCGGGTGGAGCATGATGATTTCCTTGTACAAAACGGTATGACGTTACTTTGCACATTAAGCCTTATGGCAATAGTGCAAAAGGTGCTGAAACGGTAAAGTTATTCTGTGACGAAGATCGATAATCCATGGGCATTCACCTTCCGGTCGTTGTTGTTATCACGCCTTGAATTTACAGTGTCCCAAAGATTTATTCTGACTTTAGCGGAGCAGTAGAAGAATGACAAAGTATGCTTTGGTAGGTGATGTGGGCGGCACGAACGCGCGCCTCGCATTATGCGATGTAAGTAGCGGTGAAATTTCCCGGGCGAAAACCTATTCCGGGCTGGATTATCCAAGTCTTGAGGCCGTTGTCCGCGTCTATCTGGACGAGCATCAGGTAAGCGTCGAAGATGGCTGCATCGCCATTGCCTGTCCGATAACCGGCGACTGGGTCGCCATGACCAACCATACCTGGGCATTCTCCATCGCCGAGATGAAAAAAAACCTCGGCTTTGCGCATCTTGAAATCATCAATGACTTCACCGCGGTGTCCATGGCGATCCCGATGCTGAAGCCTGAGCATCTGATCCAGTTCGGTGGCGCTGAGCCGGTCGAAGGTAAGCCGGTTGCGGTTTACGGGGCCGGTACCGGTCTGGGCGTTTCACATCTGGTGCATGTTGCTCAGCGCTGGGTGAGCCTGCCGGGTGAAGGCGGTCACGTTGACTTTGCGCCAAACAGCGAAGAAGAGGGCATTATCCTCGAAGAATTACGCGCGGAGATCGGCCACGTCTCCGCCGAACGCGTGCTGTCAGGGCCGGGGCTGGTGAACCTGTACCGGGCGATTGTGAAGTCGGACGGTCGTCTGCCGGAAAACCTGCAGCCGAAAGACGTCACCGAACGCGCGCTGGCGGACAGCTGCATTGACTGCCGTCGTGCCTTGTCGCTGTTCTGCGTGATTATGGGACGCTTCGGTGGCAACCTGGCGCTGACGCTGGGCACCTTCGGGGGCGTTTATATCGCGGGCGGCATTGTGCCGCGCTTCCTCGACTTCTTTAAAGCCTCCGGCTTCCGCGGCGGGTTTGAGGATAAAGGGCGCTTCAGAAGTTACGTGCAGGACATTCCGGTTTATCTGATCGTGCACGATAACCCAGGCCTGCTGGGGTCGGGTGCCCACCTGCGTCAGGTTCTCGGTCAGATTCTCTGATGCATGGCCCTCTCCCTCGGGAGAGGGTTTTTTCGTTACAGGTGCATAAGCTGGCGGAACTCTTTCACCTTGCTGCGGCTCACCGGCACCTGAAAATCCAGATCCTTCAGGCGCAAGATATAGGTGTTGTTAAACCACGGTTCGATCTCGCGGATCTTGTTTAAATTCACGCAGAACGAGCGGTGGCAGCGGAAAAAGTGCGACGCAGGCAGCTTGCTGCAAAACTCGGTGATGTTCATCGCCATCACGTAAGATTCCCGCCGCGTATAGACAAACGTCATCTTTTCATGGGCTTCGGCATAGTAGATATCATTGACCGGCGTCACGATGATGCGCTCGTCTTTGACCAGATTAATGGTGTCGTTTTCCCGTACCGTTGGGCTGGCGCTTGCAGGGGCGGTCTGCTGCTGCCATGCGGCTTCCAGCTTTTGCAGCATGCTGACAATCCGCGACTCCTGGTAAGGCTTAAGGATATAATCAAACGCCTCCAGCTCGAAGGCTTCTACGGCGTGCTCTTTCCATGCGGTCACGAACACAATAAACGGCTTATGGGCAAACTGATTGATGTTTTGCGCCAGCAATACGCCATCCAGCGACGGAATGTTGATATCCAGGAAGATAGCGTCGACCCGGTTATGCTGCAGAAACTTCAGCACGTCCAGACCGTCATCAAAGGTGCCCACAATCTCCATCTGGCTGTGGGTGTTGATAAGCCAGGTTAGCTCCTGTTGAGCCAGGATTTCATCTTCTACGATGATGACTTTCATGGGTTACTCCACCTGGGGCAACAGTGATGTTGTTGAATGAACGGGAGAGCGCTCGTTCGGGACGTAAAAAGCAATTTCGGTGCCCGGTTCAAGACGCTGAATGTGCAGCCCATCGCCGTAAAGCAGCTTGACCCGGTGATGCACGTTCAGCAGGCCGATTTTATTTCCGGGCATTTCGTTAGACTCCACGCGCTCAATGACTTTTGGATCAATGCCGTGGCCGGTATCGCGCACCGCAATACGCACGCGGTTGCCGCTTTCGGTGACGCTGATGGTGACGACCCCTTTGCCTTTACACGGCTGAATGCCGTGAACAATCGCGTTTTCGACCAGCGGCTGGATAAGCAGGCTCGGGATCACGCAGCTGACCTCTTCATCAATATCGTAAATGACCGTGAGTTTGTCGCCAAAGCGCGCCTGCTCAATCGCGATGTAGTCTTTGATCTGATACAGCTCTTTTTTGATGTCGATCTGCTCGTCATCTTTTAGCTCGATGTTGTAGCGCAGATAGCGGGACAGGTTAAAAATCAGCTGTCGCGCGGTGTCCGGATTAAGACGTATGGACGAGGAGATCGCGTTCAGCGCGTTAAACAGGAAATGGGGATTGATTTTGCTCTGCAGCGCGCGCAGCTCTGCCTTATTTGCCATTTCACGCAGCTGTTCTGCACGGGAGACTTCCAGCTGGGTGGAGATAATCTGCGACAGGCCAATCGCCATCTCCTGGAGCGAGGAGGTGATCTGATGCGCGTGACAGTAATAAATTTTCAGGGTGCCCGTCACGACGCCTTTCTCCCACAGCGGGATCACCAACATCGAGTGGATTTCCGGCGTTCGGTGGGCTTCGTCATTGTTTTTAATGATGATTTTACCGTAGTTGATCGCCTGTCTGGTGGTTGGGCTGATGGTGTCATCGTTGTCGCGATAGTTGTGTTCCCCGACGCCAACGTAGGCCAGCACGTGGTCAATGTTGGTGATGGCGACGGCGTCAGCGTGGATGTCGTGGCGGATAATCTCGCAGACCTGACGCAACGACTCCGCGTTAACGTGGCGAAATAGCGGTAGCGTTTTGTTGGCGATATCCAGTGCCAGCTTGGCCTGACGGGCGGCGCTGGCCTCTTTTTCCCCTTCAACGCTTTGCACCAGCAGCACGATAAAACCGATGCAGACGCTGCCCAGGATCATCGGAATCCCGATTTTCGAGACGATATCCAGCCCCAGCGCGGTGGTCGGGGCCCAGACGACGACCAGGATCATGGTCAGCGTTTCGCATACCATGCCTGCGACGATCCCGGCGCGCCAGCGCTGTTTTTTCGGGATTTTGCGGCTGATCCAGCCGGAGAGCACCCCGGCGATAATGCTGGTAATAAAGCAGGGCACCGCCGTGACGCCGCCGATATCAATCAGGTAGCGATGGGTTCCGGCAATCACGCCGGTGATAACGCCCACCCACGGGCCAAACAAAATTCCGCCGGACATCACGGCGATAATGCGCACGTTAACCAGCGAGCCCTCTACCGGCACGCCTGACCAGGTGCTGAACAGGGCGAACAGCGAAAAGATGGCGGTAACGGCCAGCAGCTCTTTTGGCGAGTGGGCGGATTTGTGCAACAGCTCGCGAAACAGGCGAATGCGGATGAGGAAGAACAGGCAAATCAGCATTAATGCCGCACGGTCAAAAACCGCCAGCAGCATAGTGAATATTTCGTGCACGAGTAGACCTGGGAAAACGGGAAAGAACCATGATAAAAAACCTGACGCGTATTGACCAGCTATCCGTCAGGTTTATCAAATGAGGAAAAACCATAATTCTTAAAGGGGATTGTCCGGCGGTCACGGACATGGCCTGATTTTTTATAGCCAGCGTATCGTCAGGTAACTGTTTTGATATCATCCTGTTAAATAACGGCTATCAGAAAGCCAACCCTGAAACAGGGGCTTCCGCTTTTTAGCACTGCCGGGTTCCGGTTTTCAGGCGATCGCTTTTTTTTCATTTCCCTCTCGACAGCATGATTTTTTTCAGGTTATTTTCTAAGCATGCCACATCGGTGGCAGCGTCGCTCGGACGGTCCGGGCGCTAACGTTAATCTGAGGAATCTATGGCTGAATTCAGTCCTGAACGCCGTTTTACGCGTATCGATCGTCTCCCCCCTTATGTTTTCAACATCACTGCTGAACTGAAAATGGCTGCGCGTCGGCGCGGCGAAGACATTATCGATTTCAGCATGGGTAACCCTGACGGCCCAACGCCACCGCATATCGTTGAAAAGCTCTGCACGGTTGCCCAGCGTCCGGATACGCACGGCTACTCGACCTCTCGCGGTATTCCCAGATTACGTCGCGCGATCTCGCGCTGGTATCAGGATCGCTATCAGGTTGATATCGATCCGGAAAGTGAAGCGATTGTCACCATCGGCTCGAAAGAGGGGCTGGCACACCTGATGTTGGCCACGCTGGATCATGGCGATACGGTGCTGGTGCCTAATCCAAGCTACCCGATCCACATTTACGGCGCGGTGATTGCCGGGGCGCAGGTCCGTTCCGTTCCGCTGGTGGAAGGTGTCGATTTCTTTAACGAACTTGAGCGTGCGATTCGCGAAAGTTATCCGAAACCGAAGATGATGATCCTCGGTTTCCCGTCAAACCCAACCGCCCAGTGCGTGGAGCTCGATTTCTTCGAGAAAGTTGTCGCCCTGGCTAAACGTTATGACGTGCTGGTGGTTCATGATTTAGCCTACGCTGACATTGTTTATGACGGCTGGAAAGCGCCTTCCATCATGCAGGTTCCGGGCGCGCGTGACGTGGCGGTCGAGTTCTTTACGCTGTCAAAAAGCTACAACATGGCGGGCTGGCGTATTGGCTTTATGGTGGGTAACAAAACGCTGGTGAGCGCACTGGCGCGCATTAAGAGTTACCACGACTATGGTACTTTCACGCCGCTACAGGTCGCGGCTATCGCTGCCCTGGAAGGCGACCAGCAGTGCGTTCACGAGATTGCCGCCCAGTATAAGCGCCGCCGTGACGTGCTGGTAAAGGGCTTGCATGAAGCGGGCTGGATGGTGGAAATGCCGAAGGCGTCTATGTACGTCTGGGCAAAAATTCCGGAGCCGTACGCGGCGATGGGATCGCTGGAGTTTGCCAAAAAGCTGCTGCAGGATGCGAAGGTGTGCGTATCACCGGGCATTGGCTTTGGTGATTATGGCGACACCCATGTGCGATTTGCCCTGATTGAAAACAGCGACCGCATTCGTCAGGCGGTGAGGGGCATCAAGAGTATGTTCCGGGCCGACGGCCTTCTTTCGTCTAAGAGCGTGGCTGAACATCCCGCGTCGACATGACATAAAAAAACAGGAGCCGATGGCTCCTGTTTTTTGACTGCATGTTCTTCACTAGATCATCAGGGCAAAGGTTCCGGCCCAGACTAAAACAATCACCGAAATGCCCATAAAGAAATATTTCACGTTTCATCGCTCCGCGTATCTTGTGGTACGCATTTAAAAACAGAGTCCACCTGATTATAGAGAACTGAAATCCGGTCAAAACGGAAATGAGAATTTTCCCGTTACGCCGCTCACTCCAGCTCAGAATTCTGTGCTTTCCTGTTGCCAGACGGCGCTAATGTACGCCTAAAAATGAGGGGTGACAAGAGGGGTTTTTTTAAATAATTTCCGTTACTTACGAGTGTCGTGGAACGGCGACAGTTTGATTTCGCATCGCAATAAATTCACTTTGGGCGACGCAATGAAAGACGATTTCTCAACGGGATGACAGGTGATTGAAAAGGTTAGTTTCTTAGCGAAACTAACCTTAATGAAAGGCTTAAATATAGAGCGAGGCTTCGCCAAGAGGGCGGGTTTTAAAACGACGATGCATCCACAGATACTGCTCTGGCGCACGCATGATTTCAGTTTCGATGACTTTATTGATAAACGCCGCGGCTTCGCACTCGTTTTCCGGATAGTTAGCCATTTCAGGAGAGATGTGCAGACGATAGCCTGATTTATCTGCTTTTCTGACCATCGTTACGGTCAGCATGGAGGCGCCTGACAAACGAGAAATGACAAAGGTGCCGTTAGTCGTCGCAACATCTTTAACCGCAAAGAAAGGCGCAAAGCTGCTGCCTTTACGTCCATAATCCTGATCGGGTGCAAACCAGACGGCTTCACCTTTCTTCAGGGCACCGACCATACCGCGCAGGTTATTGCGGCTGATCATCGCCTTATTGGAACGCATGCGGCCACGCGTCTGGACCCACTCCATCAGCGCACTGTTGTGGGGGCGATAGGTCGCCATCATTGGCTGGCACAGGCCCATCACGCGGCCACCCAGTTCCAGCGACATAAAGTGAACGCCGACGACCATCACGCCGCGTTTTTGCATCTGCGCGCGTTGCAGGTTATCCAGTCCTTCTACATCAAACCACTTACGGACACGCTCATCCGGCCAGAACCAGGCCATGCCGGTTTCAAGCAGCGCCATGCCGATAGACTTAAAGTTTTCAGCGATGAGCTTCTCGCGCTCTTCGGCATTGTACTGCGGAAAGCAAAGCTCAATATTTTTCCGCGCGATAGATTCGCGACGTTTCAGGAAGACGCGCGAAGCGCTGCCCAGTTTCGACCCCAGCAAACGCAGTACAGGGTACGGAAGTTGAACCAGCAGCCAGAGAACGCCAAGACCAAACCATGTAAACCAGTAACGCGGGTGTAAAAACGCGCGTTGAAATTTGGATTGAGACAAAATAGTGAAACCTATGTGAAGCCTGTAAAGGTAGCGCAGAGTTTGCGATACGACGTGCCGATAAGACCGTTCTTCAAGGTGATGGTTGCAGGCTTTACCGAACTTTACGGCGTTGCCTGGCCACTGCTGATTTGGGCGGGCGGCGTAATGTAGCACCGTTATACGATATGTGCTATTACTCGTTTTTGATTAAAAAAGCGGCAGTTCGGAAGGTGATTGATTTTACAGATTTTATAGGCAGTCGCATGAAAGCGCCTTTCCTGCCTGAGCGGAAGGCAAAAGCGTTAGCGCTCATAGGGAAGGCGTAAAGAAAAAAAACGGTATTGTTGATTTGCGCCAAATTAAACATTTACGCCTTTATTTATTCCTCCGCATAATAAATAAGAAATTTCTTCGTGAAAATTCTTAAGCGTTATTCATGCCATCAATGGGATAGTCATCTGCTTTCATCCATTCCTGTCTTCTTTTAATCGTGCCGCAATAAGATATTGTCGTTCTTTCGCGCTTTTTGACGTTATGCTGTGATGCAAATCAAAACATGATGTTTTTATAAACATCTCTCTGGCTACAACCCCTTCTGCGATACAAATATTCGATTTGTGCGAAAAGAGCAGTTTCTTTTCCTGATTTGGTTGTCCTATTTACGATAATGTCTTAGAAGAAAATTCTTAAGAAAATTCTTGTATCGGATTAATGATCTGTGTATTTGATTTTGTTCCGATCATTATTCTATTATTGCGCATCAAGAACGATACCGTGAAGTTGGCATAGCAAAACAAAGAGGGATGATTAGATGGCTGACAGTTTTCAGAATGAGGTGCCTAAGGCACGTATTAACCTGAAGCTTGACCTGCATACTGGCGGAGCAAGCAAGAAAATGGAATTACCCTTGAAATTGCTTGTTGCGGGTGATTTCAGTAATGGGCAGGAATCTGCGACAATATCTGAACGCGAAAAGATTAACATCACCAAAAATAATTTTGACAGCGTTCTTTCCGAATATTCCCCAAAAGTTAACCTGGCCGTTAAAAATACGCTGTCTGACGATGGTGGCGAGGACAACATTCAGCTGACTTTCCAGAGCATGAAAGATTTCACGCCAGAGCAGGTGGCTGCCCAAATTCCACAGCTGAAGGCGATGCTGGCAATGCGCAACTTGCTCCGCGATCTGAAAGCCAACCTGCTGGATAACCAGACTTTCCGAAAAGAGCTGGAAAAAATCGTTCTTGACCAGTCACTTAGTGCTGAGTTGCGAAATGAACTATCCGCACTGGCTTCAAAAAAACCTTAACCATCATGCTGTTTTAACGGATTAATCAAGGAATGCTCATGTCTGTACAAAATAATACTGCTGGCGGGGAAAGCGTGGTGCTGGAACGCCCTGCTGTGGGTGGGGTATACGCTTCACTGTTTGAGAAAATCAATCTTAACCCTGTCTCCGAACTGAGCGCGCTGGATATCTGGCAAGATGCGCAGGCGATGTCGGATGCGACCGCTGACGAGCGTCTCACCGCAGGTATGCAGGTCTTTCTGGAATGCCTGACCAAGGCAGGCTCGAAGGTCGAAAAACTGGATAAAAGCCTGATCGATCACCACATCGCTGAGCTCGATTACCAGATAAGCCGCCAGCTCGACGCCGTTATGCACCATGAAGAGTTTCAGGCGGTTGAGAGCCTGTGGCGCGGCGTGAAGTCACTGGTTGATAAAACAGATTTTCGCCAGAACGTGAAAATTGAGCTTCTGAGCATGTCTAAAGAAGACCTGCGCCAGGACTTTGAAGACAGCCCGGAAATCATCCAGAGTGGTCTCTATAAACACGCCTACATTGATGAATACGATACCCCGGGCGGCGAGCCGATTGCGGCGCTGATTTCCGCTTATGAGTTCGATGCTTCAGCGCAGGATGTCGCTCTGCTGCGCAACATCTCTAAAGTATCTGCGGCTGCACATATGCCATTTATCGGCTCGGCAGGCCCGAAATTCTTCCTCAAGGAGTCCATGGAAGACGTCGCGGCGATTAAAGATATTGGTAACTATTTTGACCGCGCGGAGTACATCAAGTGGAAATCGTTCCGCGATACGGACGACGCTCGCTACATCGGTCTGGTGATGCCCCGCGTACTGGGACGTTTACCGTATGGCCCGGATACCGTTCCGGTTCGCAGCTTTAACTATGTTGAAGAAGTCAAAGGTCCGGATCACGACAAATATCTGTGGACGAATGCGTCGTTTGCCTTCGCGTCCAACATGGTGCGTAGCTTCATCAATAATGGCTGGTGTGTACAAATCCGTGGCCCGCAGGCCGGGGGGGCGGTTCAGGATCTGCCTATCCATCTGTATGACCTGGGTACCGGCAATCAGGTAAAAATCCCGTCTGAGGTCATGATCCCTGAAACGCGTGAATTCGAGTTCGCGAATCTGGGCTTTATTCCTTTGTCCTACTATAAAAACCGCGACTATGCCTGCTTCTTCTCAGCCAACTCCGCCCAGAAACCGGCGCTGTATGATACCGCAGATGCAACGGCCAACAGCCGCATCAACGCCCGCCTGCCGTACATCTTCCTGCTGTCGCGTATCGCCCACTACCTGAAGCTGATTCAGCGCGAGAACATCGGTACCACCAAGGATCGCCGACTGCTGGAGCTTGAGCTGAACACCTGGGTCCGCAGTCTGGTGACCGAAATGACCGATCCGGGCGACGAACTTCAGGCATCTCATCCACTGCGTGATGCAAAAGTGGTGGTGGAAGATATTGAGGATAACCCGGGCTTCTTCCGCGTGAAATTGTATGCGATTCCGCACTTCCAGGTGGAAGGGATGGACGTCAACCTGTCGCTGGTTTCCCAGATGCCGAAAGCCAAATCCTAAGGCGAGGGGAAATCAGGGATGAAAATTCATCGTCCGTTATGGAATGAAGGGGCGCTTCTGGCCCCTCAGCAGTTCCAGCAGCAGTCTGAATGGGATGCATTTTCCCGGGCCGGTATTGCCGCCCGCGGAAATGCCTTCCCCTGGGGCGTTGGGCGGGTTGAGCTGGATGACGCGATGCTGGCCTCTGGCCGCGTGCAGGCACAGTCGCTTCGTCTCTGGCTCCCGGATGACACGCTGGTTGATACCCGGTTCAGCGACCTGCCACCGGAGCCGCGTGAAATCGAGGCACCGACTTCTGCCAGCAATGTCCAGGTAACGGTGTATGTGGCGTTACCGGTGATGCAGGCCGGGATCGTAAATGTGCAGACGGACAAGGTACCAGCAGAGCGTCCGCTGCGCTATCGGGAAGCCTGGGAAACGATCGCTGATCGTTTCGGTCAGGAAGAAGAGTCGATGGCTGTGGCCCGCTTTAATCTGGCATTCCGTTTCGGGCATGAAGATAACAGTGCCTGGGATACCTGCGCCATTGCCCGTCTGATGCAGGACGGGGAGGGGGGCTGGCGTCAGGATCCGGATTTTATCCCGCCTATGGCGATGTTCTCGGCAAGTCATAATTTGTGTGAGCGCCTGGCATTACTTAATCGCCAGTTGCGTTCCCGCCGCCAGCGTCTGATGTCAATGCGTCGAGAGAGCAACGACAGGATGGCTGATTTTGCTGTCGCTGATGTTTCGCTTTTCTGGCTGCTGAATGCACTGAATTCTCATGCGAGGGTGCTCTCTGAGTATGAGCGTTTCCCTGACAGACATCCTGAGCAGGTCTGGGTCGAGCTGGCGCGTCTTGCCGGCAGTATGCTGACCTTCTCACTTGATCACGATCTGGATGCCATTCCGGGTTATGAGCACAGTGCGCCGGAGAAAACATTCCCGCCACTCTTTGACCTTATCAGCGAACTGCTGGAATCCAGCCTTCCGTCACGTGTGGTGGCTGTCCGTATGGAGCGCATGGATCCGGAAACCTGGAAAGCGGTGCTGCACGATATTCGTCTGCGCGATGAGGCCGATTTCTATCTTTCCGTTCGAACAAATCAGCCACTCTGGCAGATTGCAGAGCGCTTCGCAAAAGTCTGTATTGCCGGTGCCCCAGCAAGCGTAGGCGAAGTGTCCGGTCTGGCTGTTGAAGGTATTGGCCTCATTGCTCTGAGCCGTGTGCCTGCTGCGCTGCCGGTGCGTCTGGAAAACCAGTACTTTGTGCTGGATATGGAATGTGCTGCCGCCCGTGAAATGCTAGATCAGGGGGTCTGCGCCTTCTATGTCCCGTCCGTGCTCGGCGAACTTGAGCTGGAACTGTTTGCGGTGCTGCGCTCATGATAAAGGACTTCGACATTGATGCCCTGTTGGCAGAAACCTGGCTCACCGTGGCGCAATTGCGTCATGGCGGGCAGATAACGGACGGCCCGGCACTATATGCCGCGTGTAAAGCGCAGGTTGAAAGTGTGCGCGAGGCGCTGGACAGGGCAGGCTTTGATACTGAAAGTATCGATCACATTACCTACGCGCAATGTGCCCTGCTGGATGAAACTGTTCTGAACCGCAGGCCGGAGCCGAAAACTGCTGTAGCGGATGTCATCAGAACAGACGCCACAGAAAGTTTTCCCACCGATGAAATGTCCCGTGACCTGCTGAACATCACCACGCTGGACGCGGGGCAGATAGCCTGGCGTTCAGCCCCGCTGCAAGCGCTGTACTTTGGCTCATTGCGTGCTGGTGAAGCGCTCTATGACCGTATCGCGGAGATACTGCGACATCCTGCGCCTGAACCTGCGGTGCTGACCTGTTACCAGCGGGTGCTGGCGCTTGGTTTCCAGGGGCAGTACCGGTTGTCCGGCGTTGTGCAGTCCCGTCGTGATGAGGTTATTGCAGCACTGAATGAGCGTGTGCCTCCGCTTGGAACCGGCTCCTCCCTGGTAGTGCAGAAGACCGGACGGCGTCGTTACAACCTGCTGCGTTCCGTCTGGTTCTGGATTGTGCTGGCGGTGATCCTGACTGGTGTTGTGTGGCTGGGCGGTCATTTGTGGCTGCAGGACCTGCTGCACCAGCAACTTCCGGAGCAACCCTGATGCATGGACGAACACTTGCCCGGGCTGCCGTACCGGTATTGCTGTGCCTTACCGCGGTGTTGTGGTTGTCATGGGGATTTCTCACATGGCCAGTCGCAGGAAAATCGGTTCTGACGCTGCTCCTTTTACTGACTTCAACTGCCCTTATCTGTCGGCGTTACCGTCAAAGGCAGCCTGCACAGCAGATCGATGAAGCTGGTAACTTCCCGCCAGAAAGCCATACCGGACCGGTGGTGTTGGTTTGTGGGGATGTGGATGATGCCATATTTGCGGCAAGCTCGTGCCGGGGTACAGCGCAGGGCTGGTATATCCGGATAACGGAACTGGTCGGACTCACGCCGTTTGCAGAGCGTCTGCTGGCCCGCACCCCGACGATGGCAGGCCAGCTCGCTGTAATGTTCCGCTGTCTGCCGGACCAGCATGAAGATGAGGCACTGTTGCGCGCTTCCCTGAAGGCGTTGCGCCTGCAGATGAAGCAGTTGCGGGACCTGACCGGCTATAGTGTGCCGGTTGTCCTGAGCACCGAATTCAGCGGTCCGGAAACACCCTGGATAGTGGTGCGGGGAGATACAGCCCTGGTGTGTCCGGAAGACGAATCTGCCGTCACCCTCAGTGAATGGCAGCAGTCCCCGCAGGCGGCCTTTATTCAGCCTTATCTGACTCAGGCGACAACGCTGCTTCACTCCGTGATGCTGAATGAACTGGGCAAAGCGGACAGGCTGTATCCGGCCGTACGACCATTTGCAGTGACCATGCGTCTCGGGTCGGTATTCACCTCGACAGCCGCGCTGTGGCCACAATTATTGTTCCGCCAGACCCGCATAGCACCTGCTTGTCATGTCACGGCGTATGAGCCGCGCTGGCATTTTGCCGATTCGGTACTCCCTCTGCTGGCCCCTTATACTACCCCATTGCAGGGTGGGAAAACCGGTCGTCGGGTTGTGATAGTTCTGCTGTTATGCGCCCTCGGTGCCATTGTCCTGTCCGTGCGGCATAACCTGTCGCTTATCCGTAAGGTCAGCGCCGACCTTCAGCGCTGGCAGGTTATCCCAATGAACCACTATGTCCCGAAAGCTCAGGCCCTGCTTGCCCTGCAGCAGGACGCATTGTTGCTGGAGCGCTGGCAGCGTCAGGGAGAACCCCATCGTTACGGGCTAGGACTTTATTCTGGCAACCGCCTGTGGTTGGCGGTGCAGCAGGCCATAGATACTTATGTACCTCCACCGCCACCACCAAAACCGAAGCCAACGCCGGTACCGAAAATTGTCCGTCTTGACAGTATGTCGCTGTTCGATTCCGGCAAATTCATGCTGAAAACCGGCTCCACCAAAATGCTGGTCAATTCTCTGGTCGGCATTAAGGCCAAGCCGGGCTGGCTGATTGTCGTCGCGGGTCACACGGATAACACCGGTAATGCACTGCTGAACCAAACGTTGTCTCTGAAACGCGCCGAAGCGGTACGCGACTGGATGCGGGACACGGGCGACGTGCCCGAAAGCTGTTTTGCGGTGCAGGGCTATGGCGCAAGCCGTCCTGTCGCAACCAATGACACCCCGGAGGGCCGCGCGCTCAACCGCCGTGTCGAAATCAGTCTGGTACCGCAGGCCAATGCCTGTCAGATACCGGGCCACACCCAGGCGTCATCGCAGGATGATGGCGCATCACTACACAATGGAGAGTAATTCCATGGCAATTCCTGTTTATCTTTGGCTGAAAGACGACGGCGGTGCGGACATCAAAGGGTCTGTGGACGTTCAGGATCGTGACGGTAGCATCGAGGTGGTTGCACAGGAGCATAACCTGTACATCCCAACCGACAACAACACCGGCAAGCTGACCGGCACCCGTATCCACACGCCGTTCCTGTTCACGAAGGAAATTGATTCCTCCAGCCCGTATCTGTACAAGGCGGTGACAACCGGTCAGACCCTGAAATCCGCTGAATTCAAGTGGTACAAAATCAACGACGCGGGCCAGGAAGTGGAGTACTTCAACACCAAACTGGAAAACGTGAAGGTAGTGAAAGTGAATCCTGAAATGTATGACATCAAGGATCCTTCTAAAGAGAAGCACAACCACCTTGAACGCGTTGAACTGCGTTACGAAAAAATCACCTGGACCTACAAAGACGGCAACATCATTCATTCCGATTCCTGGAACGAACGCGCCACGGCGTAATCCTGATGCGGGCAGGTTTTCCTGTCCGCAGTTTTTTGCTGAGTGCCTGAGATGCGGGCACTCAGCAAAGAAAAAACAATCTGCCTGCCTGACCTTATGCGCTTTGGTGAACAGCGAGGGGCGGTAGCGTGTCCAGGAACCGACAAAGAGAGAATCTCATGGAAAATCCAGCCATCCTGTTACGTCGTCTGAACCCTTACTGTGCCCGAGCGATGGAAGGCGCAGCTTCGCTCTGTCAGACCCGTGCCCATGCCGAAATTCTGCCGGAGCACTGGCTGCTGAAGCTGCTGGAGCAGGGGGAAGGTGACCTGACGGTGTTGGCGCGTCGCTATGAATGGGATATGGATGGCATCTGGCAGGATTTACTTGGCTGGCTCGACAGACAACCTCGATCCGTGCGCCATCGGCCCCAGCTCTCTGATGACATCCAGACTCTGATGCAGCAAGCCTGGCTACTTGCCTCACTCAATGGCGAAGAGCACATTCGCAGCATCCATTTGCTGATGGCCCTGGTGGAAAAACCAAAACTAGCACGTTGTGACGGCCTTTGGCCGTTGTTAACGCTTGCTCAGAGCCAGTTGGAGCGCCTGCGACCGTTGCTGGATGCGCAATCGGATGAGCGTCCGGAAATGCAGCGCGAAGCCGAGCTGGCACAGAACCACGGTGGTGAGGGGGAGTTTGTCGGGCGTCCGGCTGGTGTGGAAATGAAAGAGGGGGAACTGAGCCCTGCGCTGCAGAACACGCTGGATAAATTCACCCTCGATGTCACCGCCAAAGCGAAAGAAGGGAAGATCGATCCGGTGTTTGGCCGTGACACAGAAATCCGTCAGATGGTGGATATCCTCTCTCGTCGCCGCAAAAACAACCCGATTCTGGTCGGTGAGCCGGGCGTAGGGAAAACCGCACTGGTTGAAGGTCTGGCATTGCGTATTGCCGAGGGTAATGTGCCTGAATCACTGAAAACGGTCACTCTGCGTACCCTTGACCTGGGCCTGCTGCAGGCCGGTGCAGGCGTGAAAGGCGAGTTCGAACATCGGCTGAAAAACGTCATCGATGCGGTGCAGCAATCCCCGTCCCCGGTCCTGCTATTTATTGATGAAGCGCATACCATCATCGGCGCGGGCAACCAGGCGGGAGGCGCCGATGCAGCGAACCTGCTAAAACCGGCGCTGGCGCGTGGCGAACTGCGTACGATTGCGGCCACAACCTGGAGCGAGTACAAGCAGTACTTCGAACGCGACGCGGCCCTGGAGCGTCGTTTCCAGATGGTAAAAGTCGATGAGCCTGACGATGACACCGCCTGCCTGATGCTCCGTGGTTTGAAATCCCGTTACGCCGAGCACCATAACGTGCACATTACCGACGATGCGGTGCGCGCTGCTGTTACGCTTTCCCGCCGCTATCTGACGGGCCGCCAGTTGCCGGATAAGGCGGTTGATCTGCTCGACACCGCCGCAGCGCGCGTCCGCATGAGCCTCGACACGGTGCCGGAACTGCTGACCTGCATTCGCTCGCAGATTACCTCTCTTGAAATGGAGAAGCAGGCGCTGCTGGAAGATATTGCTGTCGGCAATCAGAGCCATGGTGAACGCCTGACCGTCATTGAGCAGGAAGAGAACGCTCTTATCGTTGCTCTCGACGAGCTTGAAACACAGTACGGGCAGGAATTGAAGCTCACCGAACAACTGCTGGAAAGCCGCCAGGACCTCTCCCGTCAAAGCGAGACGCGCGCGCTGCAGCAGGAACTGAACGGCATGCAGCACAGCAACCCGCTGCTCTCCGTGGATGTTGACGTACGCACCGTTGCCAACGTGATTGCTGACTGGACAGGCGTTCCGCTGTCATCGCTGATGAAAGATGAGCAGACCGAACTGCTGACCCTCGAAAATGAAATGAGTAAACGTGTCGTCGGGCAGGATGTGGCGCTCGAGGCCATCGCCCAGCGTCTGCGTGCGGCAAAAACGGGTCTCACCTCCGAGAATGGTCCGCAGGGCGTGTTTCTGCTGGTGGGACCGAGCGGGGTGGGAAAAACCGAAACCGCGCTTGCGCTGGCGGACGTGCTGTACGGCGGTGAAAAGTCACTCATTACGATTAACCTCTCCGAATACCAGGAGCCTCATACGGTTTCCCAGTTGAAGGGCTCCCCTCCGGGTTATGTCGGTTATGGCCAGGGAGGGATCCTGACCGAAGCCGTGCGCAAGCGCCCGTATAGTGTGGTTTTGCTCGATGAAGTCGAAAAAGCCCACCGCGACGTGATGAACCTGTTCTATCAGGTCTTTGACCGCGGCTTTATGCGCGACGGCGAAGGACGTGAAATCGACTTCCGCAACACCGTCATTCTGATGACCTCGAATCTCGGCAGCGACCACCTGATGCAGCTGCTTGACGAACAGCCGGAGGCTAGCGAAGGCGATCTTCACGAGCTGCTGCGTCCGATGCTGCGCGATCACTTCCAGCCGGCGCTGCTGGCCCGCTTCCAGACCGTGATTTACCGCCCCCTCTCGGAAGCAGCCATGCGTACCATCGTGGAAATGAAACTCTCACAGGTCAGCAAGCGCCTGCATCGACACTACGGCCTGAGCACGCACATTGATGAAAGTCTTTATGACGCGCTGACCGCCGCCTGCCTGCTGCCGGACACCGGCGCACGCAACGTCGACAGCCTGCTCAATCAGCAAATTCTGCCGGTGCTCAGTCAGCAACTGTTGACCCACATGGCCGCGAAACAGAAACCGGACTCCCTGACGCTCGGCTGGAATGACGAAGAGGGGATAGTGCTTGAATTTAATGCCGCGAAATCATAACGCAGAACGGAATTATTTATTATTAGCAACGGAATGTTGCTGTTACTGCCAATAAAAAGGAAGAAATATATGACGTTTAAAAAATTTGTCCCGGCGGCTATTGCTCTGACCTTTACAGCAAATGCTTATGCGGGATTGTTTAGTTCATCCGATGATTTTAAATGTGGCAGAGAAGACGCCGTTAAAGCTCTTTCGGATTCTTTTCGCAGTGATGCTTCAGGCCTGCTGCAAAGTGATTACCTGACAAAATCCAGATACAGTTATGACAAACCCGTTGCTGACTATCAGAATAAGCTTAATAGCCTGGTGGTTGGCGTCAGTAATGTCTCTACGTCAGGTAATGGAAGCTATGGTCTGAATTGTAGCGCAACTATCTCAGTGAAGGTGCCACAGGAAACACTGGATGTGGTGAGTAGCGAACCAGACTATTTGCATTCCATTACAGGGAACTATGGCAAACTGAATAATGGAAGCGTGGTCTGGAGTGATGTCAGTTACAGCGCTAAGCTTGCAGACAATGGTAAGGATGTCATCTTCAGCGAGTTTAACCGTACAGATTTGTCTGATGCCCTTTTCAATATCAGTGTATTGTCCATTAATAAAAGCCAGATTATTCATGCTCAGTTTAAAGGTGCGCTGGATTCTGCTAAGGCCGAATATAAAATTTCAGACCGCAACCTGAATTCCGTTTGGCGAGAACTCCCGGACTCTTCGCGAAATGCGTTAAAAAAAGAACAGCTGGCATGGGTGAATGAAAAAACTACTAAGTGCGGGAAATTGTCGGATGCGGAATCGAATAGTGTTGATATGAAACACCGCATCGAAATTTATCAGTGCCAGACAAAAATGACCAATGAGCGCATTGATTTCCTCAGTGGCAATAATTAATTGATTGTCGCTGGTGTTCTGTAAGGGAGATAAGAGATGAGTAATACTGCTATCGGTCTGGCACAGAAGAAAATCAATGAAGCTCTGGGGTTGTCCCGTTATCGCTTAGACGTCCATGACTGCCCGCATTTTCTCGATGTCCTGCGCTATCGTGCCACTGAAACCCTGAGCCAGCCGTGGCACTTCGATGTCACCTTCACCTGTGCGGCGAGCATTGCCAGCAATGAGGTGATGCTGAAACCGGCATCTTTCACCTTTCAGACGCCATTGTTTGATGGCACGCTGGCTGCGCCGGTGCGCACAGTATACGGCGTGGTGGATACATTCCGTCGGATCTCCGTGTCAGGCGATGAAATCACCTACGCCCTGCGACTCGTGCCGCGTATTGCCCTGATGCACCATACCGAACGATGCGCGGTATATCTCAATCAGTCCGTACCGGAAGTTGTTGAGCAGATACTGCGCTCTCACGGACTGGAAGGAGCGGATTTTGAATTTCGTCTGTCGCAGGCCTACCCGGTCCGGGAGCTCATTACCCAGTGGCGTGAGACAGACCTGGCTTTTGTTCAGCGCCTGCTGGCCGAAGTTGGTATCTTCTGGCGCTTTGAGATGGATGGCCGCATTGAACAGGACGTGGTAATTTTCCAGGACAGTCAGATGCAGTATCAGTTTGGTGTAAAGCTGCCCATTATTCCGCCGTCACGCACCAGCGACAACGGACAGGAGAGCGTCTGGGATATTCGGCCGAAAGACCGCGTGGTCACCGGTAGTCTGGCTACCCGCGACTATAACTACCGCGATGCGCTGGCCCCACAGGACAGTTCGGTGACGGTTCGCCAGGAGGGCGGGGCGACCACCGGTGAGGTGTATCACTATGCCGAGCCGTTCCTGAGTGAAGGGGATACGGAAACGCCGGAGAGCGGTGCCTGGTATGCTCGCCTGCGCCATGAGCGCTACCTCAATGCCCAGCAAACAGTAACGGGGCGCGCAAGTAGGCCGGTTCTGGCTCCGGGCGAAGTACTGGAGCCACAGGGCAGTGGGCTGCCTGACTCGCTGAAGAACGGCATCGTCATCACCAGTATTCACACATCAGGTGCACGCGACAAAGGCTTTCAACTGCACTTTACGGGCATTCCTTACAGCGAAACGGTCTGTTTTCGTCCGGCTCTGTTGAACCGCCCGGTGGTGGCCGGCTCCCTGCCTGCCCGGGTGGAAAGTGATGAAAAGCATGACACCTATGCTTACCTCGACAATCAGGGACGCTACCGTGTCCGGCTTGATTTTGACCGCAACAGCACTGAACAGGGCTATGCCTACCTCTGGCTTCGCCTGGCGAAACCTTATGCCGGGGATACCTACGGCTTCCACTCCCCGCTGCTTGATGGCACTGAAGTCTCGGTGATGTTCGACGGCGGTGACCCTGACCGGCCGTATATTGCCTACGCTCAGCACGATTCAGAACACCCGGACCACGTCACCCGTGATAATCACACGCGCAACATCTGGCGTACGGCCGGAGACAACAAATTCCGTCTGGAGGACAAGCGTCAGGAAGAGCATTTCAAGCTGGCGACGCCGTTTGGCAAGACGCAACTCAACGGCGGTCACGTTGTAGATAGTGAGCGTGAGCCCCGCGGAACCGGTTTTGAACTGCGCACCGATGAATACGGGGCGCTGCGTGCCGGACGGGGGATGTTCCTGACTGCTGATGCCCAACCGGCGGCACAGGGCAAAATGCTGGATATGGCGCCGGCTATTGAACGCCTGAACCAGTCAGCGGCCGAAATGAAGCGGCTCAATCTGCTTGCGCAGCAGGCTCAGGCACTCACCTGTGACCTCGAAAGCCAGAACAGACTGCTGGAAAACCGCCTGAGAGACCTTCAGTCCGCGGCACTACTCGGCAGCGCACCGCAGGGCGTGGCGTTCACGTCGGGTGAGCATCTTCAGATGACCAGCAAGCAGAACACCATCCTGAGTGCAGGTCAGCATCTGGATATGGGCGCAATGAAGAACATCACGCTGGCTGCCAGTGAGTCTGTCGGGCTGTTTGCTCATCAGTCCGGGGCGAAGATGATTGCTAATCAGGGGGATGTTGAGATCCGCGCTGAAGCGAGTTCGATGGAGATGACATCTGAGCTGCTGTTTACCATCAGCAGTAACAAGGATGAACTACTCATTAGTGCGCCTAAACTGCGACTTAACGGCGGCGGCTCCAGTATCACGCTGGACAACGGCGGTATTCTGGAAGAAACCCCGGGAGATTACCTGGTCAAATCCGCGCATTACCGCTCACCGATGGCGGGTGGCAGCATGGATATTACGCCGCCCAGGTTTAGCCAGACAAACGCCAGCGTGACGCCGCCTAAAACACGTAATATCCCTTCACGTTAAGGATAACCGGAATGAAAATCTGTTTTCCTGCCCGAAAAGCGAATGGCGAGCAGTACGCCACCCTGGATGACATGATGCAGCCGCTCTGTCAGGAGCCACACGGCTCCTGGCTGGCCGGAACGAATAACATGTGGCACGGCGGGATCCACATCACCCGTAAGAGCGCCCCGGATTCTGTCCTGACAAAGGAGACGGCAGAGACGGCGGTGCCGCTTCAGTTTATGGCGGGCGGCGAAGTGGTGGCCTGGCGCATTAATCAGGACTATCTGACCGGTAAATACATCAATAACCCGCTGCAGTATTCCGGTACGTTTGTGCTGGTTAAATCGACCTGTACCCCCGATCCCGAAAAAAAGGACAACAGCCTCGATTTTTACTCGCTGTATATCGGGCTTGCTCCGCTGTCTGCCTTTCCGGAGCACAAGCTGTATCAGGTTACTGACAAGGGGGACGGGCTGAGTCAGCGCGAATACACCGGCAAAGAAAAAGACGGAGATAAGGCGCCGGTTGCGAAGGATAAGCTGAAAACGGGCGACAGCGTCATTGTGCTGCGTGAGCTCACCTTCGACCTGAAGGGACAGACACAGACGTTCGGGCTTGCCCGGATGCTCAACAGCAAATCCGAAATGACCGGCGGGGCGTTCTGGGTGTCGCTTGACCCGCAATATATGACACCTGCTGGTAAACAGCGGGTACACCTGCCGGCCTGGATGCAGCAGGCTGTAGCGCAGGGCACATTTGATACCGTCGTTAAACCGGCAACCAGAATGGAAGTTGCAGCTGGTAATGCCGTGGGTTACCTCGCGGAAGACATTGCCCCCTGCGACTTACACGGTGTGGAGAAAAGTGCGTTCGCACACATTGAAGTAATCAGTACCGACAGCCGGATGGTCGATTTTCTGCGCAATAAGGCACAGGTGAAGAGCGGCCCGAAATTTGTTCATATCCACCCGGAGAGTTCTGTCTATGCCCGTTCCGGGGATACCTTCACCAAAACTGAAGGTAAGGTGAAGAAAGACATTCACAAAATTATGCCGCAGGAAAAATGCCATCCGTTCACTGACAGCAGCGGCAAGCGCTGGTTTGATATCGGGGACGGGGCCTGGGTAAGCGAAGACGATGTCGATGCGGATATCGGCCAGTACGACCTGGATAAACTGGGCTTTAAAGCATTTGAAGAGCCGTCCACATCCGATATGACGAAATCCCTGCGTGAGGGGTGGATCAAAGACGGGTTCACCAGAATGGCGGAGTGGGTACGCCCTGAACGCGGTATCCGGGAAAAACAGGTCTCTGACTACTACAAAGCCCTCCTGCAGAAAATGGACAGTGACAACAGTGGTGACCTTTCCGGCGAAGAACTGCGTCATGCGGTGAATTACGCGGAACTGGATGTCAGGGATATTGCGGCGCGAATGGTGGTGAAGCACGACAGTGAATGGTTTGGCGGCAGCAGCCATCACCGGTGGAGAACATTTTTAAAGCAGCTGGATCCGCTGTGCATCAGCTATGTCAGACAGTGGTTTGACGACATGGAATGGATGAGCAAGGTGGACGAATTCAGCAGTGGTGAACCTGTCTGGCATATGCATCCGGTGGTGTTTTTAAATGCTTTGGGTGAAAGTGAAGATGGAATGGCTCTGAAATGGCTCAAAGTAGATAAGGGACAAGTTACTTTTGATGCTGAAGGTAACGATATTGTGGGAAACCGCTACTTCAGCCGCCGGATTCATTGGCCTGGAAATGATCTCTCAGGTGTAACCCTTGGTCGAGGGTATGATATGGGGGGAAGAAGTAAAGATTTGGTGTATAGTGATATGGTTGCATCGGGAATTGATTCAGATAAAGCCAACAAAATTTCGATGGCCGCAGGGTTGAAAGGAAGTGCTGCAATGAATTTTGTCCTTTCTAATAGAGAGTCGATAGGTGAAATTACCAGGATGCAGCAAAATAAATTATTTGGATTGATATATCCAGCCTATGTGGTCAGAGCTAAAGGGAATTATAAGGCTAAAACTAAAGAAGTACCTAGTGCTCTGCCATGGGATAGTTTAGAACAAAAAATTCAAGACATACTTGTTGATTTTATATATCAGGGTTTTAGTGGTGAAAGGCCTATGAGGGCTGGAATGAATAATAACCGGCAGGAATTAATTTCATATATAGAAAATAACGTAATAATTTCTAGCTATGAAAATGGGCGTCATAGAGCAAATTACTTAAGAGGTCAATAACATGTCGTTAATTAAAGCGTTGATATTTGGTTTGTCATTCTTGATATCTATTCCAGCATTGGCGGACGATGTCTGCGCTGCGAAAGGTGAAACTCAATCCATCGATTCTTGCTATTCTAAATTAAAAAATGACTCTGAGAAACGTCTTAATGATGAGTATGCTGCATTAAGGAAAAGAATAATTGAGAATTATTCAACGGATAAAGATATGTCAGAGCGTTACTCGTCGAAGTTGTTGTCGGCACAAAGAAGTTGGTTGAAATATAGAGATCAGCAATGCGCTATGGAGTCATTATTTGCCGACTCAGGTTCCCAAGCTAACGCAACTTTAGTCAATAAATGTATTTCTCGCATTGATGAACAACGGATCAAAGAAATGCAATCCCTACCTTATTAAAAAAAGCTATGCAAACGTCGAGGGTGTTTTGAATAAATCAAATCAACTAACGTCTTTGCTGATGCATTTTGATTGATTTAAAATCGAGGTTGGTTGAGGACTAAAGTTAATGTTGCTTTGGATGCAATCAGAAATAAGGATTGGCTGGCTTTTGCTTTAAGATATAATGGACCGAAGCAGAGAGGGTACGATTTAAGAATGAGGGATAATTATGAAAAAATAAATAGTATCTTGTTAATAAGTGGATTGCTATCCTTGTCTTCGTTCGCATTGGGTGCTGAGACTTATTTTTCATGTTCAACATCGAAGGGCGAACTATCCTTGCAGTCTGATACCGTTCAGTTGGTATATGAGATGAAAAATGCCAGCGGAAATGTGTTTTTATTTTCATCGCCATCTCCATCTTACAGTGATTTTTCATATAATCATTACTCGAGGTTTCAAACTGATTATATGAATGTGGTGTTTGCTAAAAATAATTTCAAATATACTATCTTTAGTAATTATGAAGATGGAGATAGCACCAAGGGAATTACCGTCACTAATTTAAAAAACAATAAAGAATATACTTATAAATGTAAAGGGGATGGTGTGGATAAACTTTCTGATTTAACTGGTAAGCTTCAGTGTAATAAAGATAGCTCTCTTGGGTGTCAGTAACAAGGCTGCTTAATTGATTGAGTGTGAGGATGCGATTAATTATATAAAAAGTGTGAGCTCAGTTTGAATGGACAGTGACAACAGTGGTGACCTTTCCGGCGAAGAACGCAACCATCACCGGTGGAGAACATTTTTAAAGCAGCTGGATCCGCTGTGTATCAGCTATGTCAGAAAGTGGTTTGACGACATGGAATGGATGAGCAAGGTGGACGGATTCAGCAGCGGTGTGCCTGTCTGGCATTTGCATCCTGTGGTATTTTTAAATGCAATTGCTGAAAAATATTGTGATACTATTGATTTTAATACAACTTTAGGTGTGTATCGGATATCAAAAAAATCAGCCGAATTCATTTTATCCTGGGAAGCATATGCTCCCAAACCCTATGTTCCTGGTGGGGAACAGTCAAGCGGAGTGACTGTCGGATATGGTTATGATTTAGGGCAGCAGACGACATCATCAGCTCGCGAATTATTAAGTGCTTATTACTCAACTGCACAAGTTGAAAGATTGCTGACCGCAATCGGGAAAAAGGTGATAATGCCAGAGCAATCGTTCATGGACTGGCAGATATAACCATAACTAAAGACAAAGCTTTAGATATGGCAATGGTTTTAAAGCAAAGGCATTGTCAGAAAGTTGTGGATGCTTATCCACAGGCCATTAATCTACCACCGGATAGCGCGGGAGCCATGCTATCACTAATTTACAATCGTGGGCCATCATTAGCACTTCCCAAACCAAATGATCCAATAGATAGCCGACGAGAAATGAGAGAGATTCGAGATGACTTCGCTCAAGGAAATGAAATTAAAATCCCGAGTCGGCTGCGAAGTATGAAGCGCTTATGGTCAAATCAGCGAGGTTTGATAAGACGCCGTGAAGGCGAGGCCCAGTTGATCGAGAACGAGTTAGGTAAAGGTGATTAAAATGAAAGGTATTATAATTAAAGTCATAGCCTTAAGTATGCTTTTAGTAGCATCATTGGTTTATGCTTGTGGTGATAATCCCAATGCAATGGTTCAAGGTCCTTTCAAAGATAGTGCATTTAATAATGGGGTCATTTGTTTTCAATGCTCTCCAGATAAAAGAGATGTTGATTTTTATCAAAGTTACTCATCCGTTAACGGGGAAATTAACAAAATAATTGATACGTTTAGTTATTCTGATGCTCCCGCTGAGGTTTCCTCCGTATTCTTTACCACTCTTGATGGCAAGAGAAGTGTGATTGTTCTTCTGCGCTGGAATGTTAATTATTTCACTAATGGTGTACAATATCCATATCATTATGAAGTAAAGGCATATAAAGCTACTAAAGACTCAGGTTATGAGTTGTTCTTGGATTCAGATAGGGACCCAAATTTATCAGGTTTTCAAACAAAAAATAATGAAAAGATATCTAACTATAAATTAGATAATGCGAGCAAGATAAAAAAATATTTACACAGTAAATATGGCGATTGATTTCAGTATGCTAAGCAATTGGCTCGAGTTGGGGGCTAATGATTAATTGGTAAGGTGAATTTTCATGAAGAATAAATATATTTCACTGGCACTCGCAGTGCTTATATTATCTTCAATTGCAAAAGCTGACCCTCCAAGTGAGTGGGTTAATTTTGAGAGAATAAAAGAGGCATATTCCAAAGCAGATGCTGAACTGAATTTTGTATATAGACAGCAGCTACAGGAGTATAAGAAGGAGGGGGCGGAGTTTTATGGACAAAGTGAATCGCGCGATATATATCTTAAAAAATCTCAATTGGCATGGATAAAAATGCGTGACGCTAGCTGTGATTATGAAAATTATGAGTCCAAAACAGGGGCTGCATTCTCCAGTATAAATGAGAAATGTTTGTTAGATAAAACAAATGAACGGATTGAATATCTTAAGAAATACAACTGAATTGTGTTGAGTACGTATTCTCTCGTTGGGTAATCAAAGGATTAAATGTACCTTCTGAAAATCCGCTGTCTGCCTTTCCGGAGCACAAGCTGTATCAGGTTACTGACAAGGGGGACGGGCTGAGTCAGCGCGAATACACCGGCAAAGAAAAAGACGGAGATAAGGCGCCGGTTGCGAAGGATAAGCTGAAAACGGGCGACAGCGTCATTGTGCTGCGTGAGCTCACCTTCGACCTGAAGGGACAGACACAGACGTTCGGGCTTGCCCGGATGCTCAACAGCAAATCCGAAATGACCGGCGGGGCGTTCTGGGTGTCGCTTGACCCGCAATATATGACACCTGCTGGTAAACAGCGGGTACACCTGCCGGCCTGGATGCAGCAGGCTGTAGCGCAGGGCACATTTGATACCGTCGTTAAACCGGCAACCAGAATGGAAGTTGCAGCTGGTAATGCCGTGGGTTACCTCGCGGAAGACATTGCCCCCTGCGACTTACACGGTGTGGAGAAAAGTGCGTTCGCACACATTGAAGTAATCAGTACCGACAGCCGGATGGTCGATTTTCTGCGCAATAAGGCACAGGTGAAGAGCGGCCCGAAATTTGTTCATATCCACCCGGAGAGTTCTGTCTATGCCCGTTCCGGGGATACCTTCACCAAAACTGAAGGTAAGGTGAAGAAAGACATTCACAAAATTATGCCGCAGGAAAAATGCCATCCGTTCACTGACAGCAGCGGCAAGCGCTGGTTTGATATCGGGGACGGGGCCTGGGTAAGCGAAGACGATGTCGATGCGGATATCGGCCAGTACGACCTGGATAAACTGGGCTTTAAAGCATTTGAAGAGCCGTCCACATCCGATATGACGAAATCCCTGCGTGAGGGGTGGATCAAAGACGGGTTCACCAGAATGGCGGAGTGGGTACGCCCTGAACGCGGTATCCGGGAAAAACAGGTCTCTGACTACTACAAAGCCCTCCTGCAGAAAATGGACAGTGACAACAGTGGTGACCTTTCCGGCGAAGAACTGCGTCATGCGGTGAATTACGCGGAACTGGATGTCAGGGATATTGCGGCGCGAATGGTGGTGAAGCACGACAGTGAATGGTTTGGCGGCAGCAGCCATCACCGGTGGAGAACATTTTTAAAGCAGCTGGATCCGCTGTGCATCAGCTATGTCAGACAGTGGTTTGACAACATGGAATGGATGAGCAAGGTGGACGGATTAAGTGGTGGTGCGCCTGTCTGGCATATGCATCCGGTGATTTTTTTGAATGCGCTTTCTGATGGCGAGGAAATGATCACCTACGAGCAATTAAAGGCAATGCTTCCTGCCGACAAAGAAAAATATGTACAGATTTATCTTGAACCTCTAAATGAAACAATGAAGCTGTTTGAAATAAATAACCCTCTGAGAAAAGCGCATTTTATGGCACAGATCCTTCATGAAACGGGCTTCTTTAAATATACTGAAGAAACTGCATCAGGAAAAGCCTACGAAGGTCGTAGTGATTTAGGTAATAACCAAGCTGGAGATGGTCCCTTGTTTAAAGGGAGGGGGTTATTACAAATTACAGGCCGTGATAATTATACAAAATGTCAGCAGAATCTAAGAACCAAACTTAACGACAACTCATTCGATATAACATCAACAACAGCTAAGGCTAGCCACCTTTCAAACAACCCAAGGTATGCGGCACTAGCATCTGGTTACTTTTGGAGATACATAAAACCTAAGTTAAACAGTTCGGCTGATAAAGATGATATATACTGGGTGTCAGTTTATGTTAATGGCTGGGCTGTACAAAAGAAACCTTATTATCCTGACAAAGCTAAAGAACCGAACCACATGGATGATCGAGTGGCAAAATTATCGATAGCTAAGAATGCATTTGGTCTGGAGTGATCGAAATGAAAAAAATACTATTATTGTCTGTTTGTGTGTTTTCTTTTTTTTGTAATGCGTCCGAAGAAGTTAATGCTGAATATACGATAACTTCCTTATATAACGGCACCATAGGGAAAGGTAACATCACAATGAGCCTTACTGCATCCAGCGGGACGTATTCTGGTGTTTATATTTATAATAAATTCAAGAAAAACATCTTGCTAAACGGAACGTCCTCTGCCGACTCGGTTGTATTGAATGAGAAAGTAGGTGAAAGTACAGCAGTGATAACGCTCAAACATACAGTAGATGGATACAAAGGTCAGTGGTGTGGGAAGAAATGCCTTCCTGTAACCCTTTTAGCTCATGATTCATTTAAAGACGGTCTATTGAGTGGTGTAAAAATATCTGATTCTGAGAATGGTGGTTCCGAACTGAAGTTGGAATTCAATGGTAAAGTTGAAAATATATCCTTGCCGGAATCTATTGACACTCCTACCATCGACTTTATGGATGTTAATGGTGATGGTTTTTATGACGTAATTGCCAGAACTGATCACAGGCCAAATAATGGAAGTCAGAGTGTGTATATTTCAACCAGTAAAGGCTTTGTGGAGCAGAAAGTATTAAGCGGCGTAAATGGTACGTTGACATACAGACCATTCACTAAAAATATAGTATTTGATTCAAAGGATGATTGCTGCGAGAAGTATAGTAAAACTATTTACTCATTCGACAATGGCAAGCTTGTTAAAATTAATGATGTGTCTTTTGATTATTCAAGCGATAAAGGTCATTCTGAAAATGGTAGTGAAGTTTCAAAATCGATGTTTGAGTCTTATTGACTATAAATAATATCAAGGGAAGTATATGCAAGGAATAATCCGTCTCGGCGACAAAACCACACACGGTGGTGCCGTATTGTCCTGCTCAACGACCATGCTTTTTGGTGATATTGGCGTGGCCCGTAAAGGTGACCGTGTTTCCTGCCCTGAGCATGGTGATACCACTATTGTCGAAGGTAACCCAAATTATCGCGATCGCGGAGTTCCTGTGGCTTTCCATGGCCACAAGTGTGGTTGCGGCTGCATGCTTATCAGCTCACTGCCCAATGCTCTGGTGGGGTAAACGTGCCGGTTGAACTTGAGCGTATTCCCGCGCAGGAAAAACTGCCGCCCCGTCCGCGTCTTAAACGCTGGCTGCTCCTGGGCATTGTGATGCTGCTGGCGGGAGTTGCAGCTACATTCCTGTTCTGGAAGGGCGAGCGCTCCGGTGCTGCGTTCTGGGGGCTGTCAACAGGACTACCTGTCGTGTTATGGGGCCTTTTGATTGTCGGGCGCTATTTTGGCTACGTGCTCCTTTGTGCCCGTTGTGAGAGAAAAAATGCAACAACCGCCGCCCGGTACCGCTCAGACGTTGCGCGCGGACAGCGCTTTGCCTGGCTTATCGGTGAAGTCCTGATTAACGGGCTGGGGTCTGCCAGCCCGATGACACACGAGGCCGTGTTAGCCAAAAAGCCCCTGATGATGCCCTGTGAGCCCGTTAATGGTGGCAATCCGGTTCGTCACCGGGCGCTATCGGTCGCCGGGGAAATGGCTGACCGGGAAGCGCACTATTTTCAGGAGGTAATCGCCCACGTCCAGAATCTGGTGTCGTTGCTCCCGTCAACGCTGAGCTGCTATCTGGCGGTGGATACCGGTGAACAGTTTTCGACACTGCCATCGCTCCTGCAAAAAAGCATATCCCATCCGCTGGTACGCATTCGCGACCTGACGGGGCTGGAAATCCTGGACTACTGGCTGGACTGCCATTATGACCGGGCTGCTGCGTTACTGGTTGTCAGCGCTCAGCTTTACGAACACCCGCCAGAGGACAGTGGCGAGGCCATTTCCATGTTACTGCTGACCAACTGCCGCCTGAAGGACATCCCGGATGTGTCGGTCAGGGTTCACCGGCCGCAGATCTGTCGCGATGGCAATCTCGATCGGGCATTTGAGCGTGTCATGATGTGGTCAGGACTGGAAAAAAATGCACTGAAGCAGGCATGGACCAGCGGCGGCCAGATGGCCTCCGGCGATATCTTCAGCAAGGCCCGGGAGGCACATGCCCCGGGGCTTAAAGCCGATAAAATTACCCATATTGATACGGTTGTCGGGTTTGCGGGCGTTGCCGCTCCCTGGCAGGCGTTACAGCTGGCAGCCCGTCAGTGTTTGAGCGACAGTGAAGCCCAGCTAATTGTCACCGAACTTTCAGAAGACAACCGACAACTCTGTATTGTCACCCCGGAATAACTCTCAAGGGATTGCTCTCCTCCGTTATGAAAATCGCATCCACTTTTCTGCTTGCGCTGCTTCTGGGCGCACTATCTGTCTGCCTCATTGGCGGCGCACTCTTGCTATGGCCGGAGTGGGTTAAGGACACCTTCAATATCGGGCCATTCAGTACGACCGGCATAATGATAATCAGTCTGCTGCTGATGCTGGCAGCACTGATCGTCGGCTGGGTACTTGAAACTGTATTCACGAAGAACGGTGAGAAACAGGGAACGCTGGATGTGGTCGCCTCCGGACAGCAGGCTGCTGCATCCCAGCCTGAAGCAAAGCATACCGACGCGGACACCTCCCGGTTTGTGGCTGAGGCGCTGATCGATCATCTGCGCCTGCGCTACCGCCGTCGCTGGAAAGCCAAAGTTCGCCTGCTGCTGGTACAGGGTACCGACAGTGATATCGAAAAGGTGGTGCCGGGTCTTAAGGGCGATCACTGGCAGGAAAGTGACGGGATTGTGCTTATTTACGGCGGTCTGGCGGAAAGCGTGCCGGATGATGAGTTCCTGTCCGTGCTGAAAGCAGTGCGACCGCAGCGTCCGCTAGATGGCGTGGTGCAGGTGATGAACGCGGCTGCATTGCCCGATACAGCGAAGCAGGACACGATGGTGCGTGTACGTCAGAAAACCGATACTCAGTTGGGCTGGCAGTTGCCGGTCTGGCTGTGGCTTGTCCGGGAAGGCTCCTGGGACCAGGACGGAGTGGGTGTACCTCCAGCCGGCGCGCTGTTTAGTCCAGGTGCGACAACGGAAGAGGTCCGTTCGACATTGACCTCACTCTCGTCAGACCTGCAAACCCCAGGCGTGTCGGCGTTGCTGGAGAACTCTCAGCACCACTGGCTGTTGAGCCTGTCGAAAGCCCTGCGCGGCTCGTTGCGACGCTCCCTGATCCCGCTGCTGACCACTCTGATGTCAGGGCCAGCCCCATACCGTCTGCGTGGGGTGATGTTCAGTCCGGCATTGCCAGGGACCGAAACGGTGCCGCATGCGCGCCTTTCACCACCGGTCTGGCAGGCGCTCGAAAACGACAGCCTGCAGGTGCATGCCCGCAAAATCGGTTTCCACTGGCAAAAGGTGCTGCGCCTGGTGCTGCTCGGTCTGGTACTGCTCTGGGGTGCGGGCACGCTACTGTCCCTGTCCGTCAACCGCACCCAAATCTGGCTGGCCCAGGATACGGCCCGGGTTGCCGCTGACACTAAACAGCCTCTGTCGGATCGCCTGCGTAACCAGTTAGCACTGCAGCAGACCATTGCCCGCCTGCAGAACCGCGAAGTGCACGGTGCGCCGTGGTACACCCGCTTTGGCCTGAACCAGGACAGCGACACGCTGAAGCTGCTCTGGCCATTGTATGCCCGTAACAATCAGGCGCTGATGCGTGATGCACTGGCTGACGAACTTCACCGTCAGCTCAACGCTTTCGTGCAGTTGCCTCCGGCAAGCGATGCGCGCACCTCTGCCACTCAGAAGACCTACGGTTTGCTTAAAGGCTACCTGATGCTGGCCCGTCCAGACAAAGCGGATGCGGAGTGGCTGGCAGGCAATATGCTGAAGGCCTGGCCGCACCGCAGCGGCGTGCCGGACAGCGTGTGGCAGACCCAGGCGCCGAAGCTGCTCGGCTTCTGGGCGCAGAACTTACCGGCACACCCGGAGTGGAAAATTACCCCTGACCGCGAACTGGTGGGTACGGTGCGTCAGATTTTGCTCAAACAAATTGGGCAGCGTAACGCCGAATCTGGTTTGTACCAGGAGATGCTCGGGCGCATTGCCCGAAACTGGCCGGATTTAACCCTGGCGGATATGACCGGCGACACGGACGCGTCAACCCTGTTTTCTTCTGAAGAAGTGGTGCCGGGGATGTTCACCCGTCAGGCGTGGGAAGAGCAGGTTGAAGATGCGATTGATGAGGTAGTGAAGACCCGCCGTGATGAAATTGACTGGGTGCTGACCGACAAAACCCATCAGCCGGGCAGCGACGTCTCGCCGAAAGCGCTCAAACAGCGCCTGACAGAGCGTTACTTCACCGATTTTGGCAACGCCTGGCTCAACATGGCCAACAGTATCCAGTGGCACGAAGCGTCATCGCTTTCGGAGGCCATTGCGCAGCTGAACCTGCTGGCAGATGTGCGTCAGTCCCCTCTGGTGGCACTGATGAATACGCTTGCCTGGCAGGGACAGACCGGGACAAAAGGAGAGGCTCTGGCTGACACCCTGGTGGACTCGGCGAAAAAACTGGTGGGGCGTCAGAAGAGTGCAAAACAGTTTATTGAACAGGCACAGGGGCCGAAAGGGCCGCTGGACGGCGTCTTTGGTCCGCTCACGGGACTGATGGCCGGCAAGGACGGTACCGGCTCAAACGGTAACCTCAGCTTCCAGTCCTGGCTTGCCCGTGTAACCCAAGTGCGTCTCAAGCTGCAGCAGGTGACCAGCGCCCCTGATCCGCAGGCGATGGCGCAGATGCTGGCTCAGACTGTTTTCCAGGGAAAAGCCATCGATCTGACTGACACCCGTGACTACGGCTCTCTGGTAGCGGCAAGTCTCGGGCAGGAGTGGAACGGTTTCGGGCAAGCATTGTTTGTGCAGCCGCTCGATTTGGCCTGGCGTCAGGTGCTGGCTCCGGCGGCAGGCAGCCTCAATGCCCGCTGGCAGAGCACCATTGTTTCGCAGTGGAACACCGCCTTTGCCGGACGCTATCCATTTAAGGCCACCGGCAGCGATGCTTCACTGCCACTGCTGGCCCAGTTCCTGCGCAGCGACTCCGGGCGTATCGCGGCATTTATCAAAAACAATCTCGGCGGCATGCTGCATCAGGAAGGGAGTCACTGGGTGGTGAATCCGGCTGCCAGCCAGGGAATGAGCATCAGCCCTGCGTTTCTCGCCGCCATCAATAAGCTTGCCGATATCTCGGATATTGTCTTTGCCCAGGGCGATGCCGGGGTGCATTTCGAACTGATGGCCCGACCGTCACGCGATGTGGCCCGCACCCAACTGACACTTGATGGTCAGAAACTGGATTACTTCAACCAGATGGAAAGCTGGCAGAGCTTCACCTGGCCGGGCAATACGTACTATCCGGGTGTCGATCTGAGCTGGCGCTCAACCAGCGCTGAAATGCGTCTCTTTGCCAGCAACCAGGGTAACTGGGGCTTTATTCGTCTGCTCGATAAGGCGCTGATCACCCCGCTTGACAGCAGCCGTACCCAACTGGTGTGGATCACTCCGGACGGTAATCCTCTGAAATTTATCATGCGCAGTGAGCTTAGCAACGGGCCACTGGCGCTGCTCGAACTGCAGGGCTTCAGCCTGCCGCAGACCATCTTTACTGTGGGTGCAATTGACAGCGCGCCCACTTTTGCCGGAGACGAATAAATGGCGACTGCAGAAACACTTCTGACCCTGTGTCTTCCGGATGCAGCCCAGCGTGCTGCACTGCTCGTACAGACCCGGGAAAACCTTTCCCGGTGGGCGCCGTGGCTGACGGTACTCCCTACCGGTCATGGTTCCGGAGACGACCCGACCTATGAAGATGATTTCCAACTGATGCGCGAGGAAATCAACAAGCTGTCTGGTACCGATACTGGGATGCTGTGCCGCCTGGCGGAAAGCATTCTTACCCGCCATGCCCGGGATATCCGGGTGGTGACCTGGTATACCTTTGCCCGCCTGCAGCGTGACGGCGATACCGGGCTGACGGATGGCATCCTGCTGCTGGCAGCCATGCTGGAGCAGGTCGGATCGCACAGCCACCCACAGCGCAGCGCCGCAAGACTGGCTGCACTCGACTGGCTGAACAGTGAGAAGGTACTCGATACATTCTCGCGCTGGCCGGATGTGACGCGTGAAGAGACCGCAAGAACGGCGGCGGCGCTGTGCCTGCTGGAGACCTCGCTGAAACAACTACCGGAGGCGGAACGCCCCAGCTTTGCCGGTCTGCTGCGGACGCTGGAAATCCGCCTTGCCGGTAGCGGTGGGCTGGATACGCCAGTGGCTGCATCAGGCCAGGATCATGTTGGTGTAACCCCCTACAGCAAAGCGACATCGGGCGCGACTGTGCCGGAAGCCGCTGTCGTCAAATCGGAGGTGGAGTTGGTACGCCAGCTGCGCGTGCTTTCCGGCTGGGTGGTTGAGCAGCCGCAGGGCTGGCTTGCCGCCCACCGAATGATGAAGGCCGCCCGCTGGGACCTGGTGACACAACTGCCAGCGCTGGATGCGAGCGGCAGGACGCGTTTGCTACCGCCGAAAGCCGAATACCGCGCTCAGCTTAAACGTCTGTATCTGCAGCAAAGCTGGACTGAACTGGTGGAGCAGGTGGATGTCATGTTCACCGAAGGCGGTAACCGCTTCTGGCTCGATTTGCAGTGGTATCTGTGGCAGGGGCTGAGCCGGGCTGGCGGGCCGTGGGAACACTGGGCGGAGTACATACTCAGCGACCTGAGGCTGTTACTGAAACGCCTGCCAGGCCTGGAGACGCTTGCCTGGAACGATGGCACGCCGCTGGCCGATGAGGTGACACTGAACTGGATAGCCGAAAAGGTCAACGATGACATGCCCGGGTTTGCCGATGCGCCTGCGGTGGCAAACGGAGGCCAGACGGATGACATATCTGCGCTGGAAGTGGAAGCGATGGAAAAAGGTGACCGCGATGGCCCGGAGGCAGCGCTGACCTGGCTTCAGAATCGTCCGGACATGGCTTCACCCCGAAGCCGCTGGTTAATCCGTTTAATCATGGCCCGGGTGGCAGAGCAGTACGGGCGTAACGAACTCGCGCTGCACCTGCTCGGTGAACTTTCCGGGAGCGCACCGCTGCTCACCCTCAGTGAGTGGGAGCCGGGGCTGTTGTTTGATGTGCAGGCCCGCCGTCTTCGGCTGTTGCGCCTGAAAGCCGGTCGCAGCGAGAGCGACAAAACCCGTTTTGCCCCTGAAATGGATAGTCTGCTGGCCGCGCTAATTACCCTCGACCCGGCGCGTGCGATGGTGCTGTGTGGGTAGGTTCTGCATTTACGTGACATTGTACCGATGCCGTTTCTTTTCTTTTTGTTGATTTCTACACTCAGGAAGTCCGTCCATGGATGATTTAACCCTGCGCTACTATGAAGCTGAAATGCGCTACCTGCGTGAAGCAGGTAAAGAGTTTGCCCGTGCTCATCCAGACCGCGCGGCTATGCTCAACCTGGATAAAAGTGGGGCCCGTGACCCGTATGTAGAGCGCCTGTTCGAGGGCTTCGCCTTCCTGATGGGACGCCTGCGTGAAAAGCTTGATGATGACCTGCCGGAACTGACAGAAGGGCTGGTGAGCCTGCTGTGGCCGCATTACATGCGCACGATCCCGTCGCTCTCCGTGGTAGTGTTCACGCCGGACTGGCGTCAGCTTCGCAAAATGGAAGTGCTTGAGAACGGCTTTTCCGTGCTGTCGCGACCGGTCGGTCCCGATAACACGGTCTGTCAGTATCGCACTACCCGTGACGTACCATTGCAGCCGTTGCATCTGAGTGAGGCCCGCCTGCAGACTGAGCCTGATGGACGCGCCGCCATTCGTCTGCGTTTCGAATGCCCCGAAAAAGTGGACTGGTCAAAAACCGGGATTGAAAAGGTTGCCATTTTCCTCGATGCAGACAGCCCGGTGGCCTCGGCTCTGCATCTGGCGCTGACACGCCGGGTGCAGGCGATGTATGTCCGCCACAGTGAGACCCGTACCGAGAGGGTACGTTTTGACGGCTGGTGTAAACCAATGGGCTTTGATGATGCTGACCGGCTGTGGCCAAAAGGGGACTCAGCGTTCAGTGGCTATCAGTTGCTGCTGGAGTATTTTAGCTTCCGCGAGAAGTTTATGTTCGTGGAGCTCAGAGGTCTGGAGCTGGCAGGGTTGAGTCAGAAAACCACCTGGTTTGAGACTGATATCGTGCTCGACGGCGGCTGGCCGTCAGACATGCCGTTTGAGACCGATAATTTCCGTCTGCACTGCGCGCCGGTCATTAATTTGTTCTCACTGGAGGCGGACCCGCTAACGCCTGACACGCTGCAGAACGAATACCTGCTGCGGCCGATGCGCGTGCAGGATGGGCATACGGAAATCTACAGTGTGGACTCTATTCATGGTGCGGTGAAGAATGGCAAACATCCATACGTACCGTTCACCAGTTTCCGTCACCGCGGTGGCATGATGCGCCATGACGCGCCGGAGCGTTACTTCCATACCCGCGTCAAGCGTGGACCCTCGGGACTGTATGACACGTGGCTTATCCTTGGCGGTAAGTCATTCGAACTGGAGCAGCTGTCGCAGGCCCCGGAGTCGCTCTCCATCCGCATTACGGGCACTAACGGACAACTGCCGCGCCGCTCACTCCAGAGCACGCTGCTGGACAGAGTGGTGAAAGCGGGCAAGGTGCCGGTTCGGGTCATGAACCTGAAGGTGCCAACTTTGCCGCTTTACCCACCGGCAAATGACCGCTTCCACTGGCGAGTGATGAGCCATCTGGGTTCAAGTTTCTTAAGCATGATGGATAATCCGGAAGTGCTGCGCGGCACGCTGGCGCTCTATGACTGGACCGATGATGAGATGAACCGTCGCCGTCTGGAGGCGATTGTTGCCGTGAAGCACACCCTTATCCGCCGCTTTGAGAAGGGCTTTATGCTGCGCGGGGTGGATATTGAAATCACCCTTAATGCGGACAATTTTGCCGGAGAAGGCGACGTCACCCTGTTTGGCGAAATGCTGCACCGCTTCTTTGCCCTCTATGCCGATGTCCACCTTTTCAATCAGCTCACGCTGGTCCTGCAACCGACAGGGAAACGACTGCGATGGAAAGAGAATCACAGCCAGCACGTTCCGGGCTGACAGAAGCGCTTCGCGACGGCATCTGGCGGGTTAATTTCTACCGCTTCTGTCAGTTGCTGGAGCAGGAGAACCCGGACGCGCCGAAGCTGGGCAGTACCGAGAAACTGTCCGCCGATCCGGTGCGTTTTCGTCCGTGGCCGGGAATGGGCTTCCCGGTCAGTGAACTGAAGGCGGTTGAAACCGATGAGGACCACCCGGACCTGTCGCCGACGGTGCGGACCACTTTCCTCGGAATGTACGGGGTGGACTCCCCGCTACCGACGGCGTACCTCGATGATATTGCGCAGCGCCGGGAGGGGTATGAAGCCACCACAGCGTTTCTCGATATCTTCAGCCACCGTATTCACACCCAGTACTATCGTATCTGGCGCAAATACGCTTATCCGGCCACCTTCGAAGACGGCGGCGTGGATGACACATCTCAGTGCCTGCTGGGACTGGTCGGTCTTGGCATCCCGGGTACGGCGGAGCAGATTGCCACGCCGGTCTCCCGCTTCCTGGCGCTGCTTGGCACCATGCGGTTGCCAACCCGAAACGCCGAAGGCATCCGCCAGCTGGTGAGTCTGCTGGCCCCGGACACCCTGAGCACGGTTATCAGCCCGGACCCGGTGAAAGTCCCCGTGGAGAGCCGCAGTGGACTCGGCAAAGCCAACCGCGTGTCGCTGTCACAGCGGGCCACACTCGGCAGGACCGGGAAAGAAGCCTGCAGCCGTATCCTCCTGATGCTGGCGACTGACAATCCGCAGGAGGCGCAGGGCTGGTTGCCCGGCGGTCAGTTGCACACTGACCTGATGGTGCTGCTGCGGGTGTACATGGGTTATCGCTCCGATGTACGCCTTCGCCTCACGGTACCGGTAAGCTGTCTGCCTGAACCACGTCTGGGTAAGACAAGCCGGGTTCAGTTGGGTCGCACCGGCGTACTGGGTCTCAGGCGCGACCGTCCCACGACCCGTACGCACCTCACCGTAAGTCTGGGCACCTGTGAAGGCCTGACCTGTGAGACCCTGCGGCTGGCCGAGCCCGGCGGCTATCGCTTCGACTGATATTCCGGAACGCAATACCCAATACCCAATACCAGACACATTCAACACGCCCCTGTTTCTGAACGCTGAAAAGGACTCCACGAATGACTTTCGCTTCCCTGTCGCGCAGCGCCGCACTGATGCTGCTCTGTTCCCTTTTGACCGCATGTGGCCTGACTCAGGCCGTGTCGGACGGCACTGTCAGCGCAACCAGAGCCATTTTCTACAAAAAAATAAAGGTGCTGCACCTGGACTTCGAGCCACGTGCCGCTGCCAATGCCGATGAAGGGCAGACACCACTGGCCACCATGGTGCAGGTTTACCAGCTCCGGGACCGCCAGAAGGTGGATGCGGCCGACTACCAGAAACTGCTGCGCGATGCGGATAACACCCTTAAAGAGGACATTGTCGCCAGCAAGTCTCTGCTGGTGATGCCCAAAGGCAGCGTGACGCTCAATATGCCGATGAACGAAGAGGCGAAATTTGTGGCGGTGGTGGGGCTGTTTAATCGGCCGGATATCAAAAACAACACCTGGAAGCTGGTACTGAGCCGCGACGACCTCGACCCGGACAAGCCGCGGGCTATTCAGCTCAACAGCTCCGGGCTGACCCTGGTTCCGGTGAAGGAATAAACCCATGGACACCACCCTCGATAACTGGATGGCGCTGTTTGACGGACAGACCCGCTACCGCTTTGAGATAAACGACAGCATCCTGAAGCCGGATGTGCTGAACCTCCACGGTCGGGAAGCGCTGAATGCACCGTTCAAATGGCGCATTGAGTTCACCACGCCGCAGAAAGGCATCAGCCGTCAGGATGCGATGCTGAAGTATGCCACCCTCAGCATGCTCAGTGGCAGAGTCGTGCAGGGTATCATTACCGGCTTTGAGGTCCTCAACGAAACCGTGGACCAGACGCATTTCGCCGTAACGCTTTCCTCGCGACTGGCACTGCTTGCCCATACCCGCCGCTGCGCGGTCTGGCAGAATGTTTCGGTACCGGAACTGGTGGCGCAGGTCCTGCGCAGCCACGGGCTGGAAGGAGCAGATTTTGAATTCCGGCTGGAACGGACTTACCCGGTCCGCGAACTGATAACCCAGTGGCGTGAGACCGACCTGCAGTTTATTCAGCGAATACTGGCCGAAGACGGCATCTGGTTCCGCACCGGGGTCAACACTACCACCGGGATGGATACGGTGACCTTCGCCGACAGCCAGTTGCAGTATCAGTTTGATGTACGCCTGCCGTATCGTGAGCCTTCTGCGCTGCATGACGGCGCGGTGGAGGCGGTATGGGATGCCAGAGTGTGGCACCACACGGTGACCGGCAGTGTGGCCACACGGGATTATAACTACCGCACCGCCAGCACGCCGATGGATGCGACCGCAACCGTCAGAAACGAGGCGGCCACCACCGGCGAACACTATCGCTATGCGGCCTCGTACCGCGAAGCGGGCGATGACAGTACTTCTGAGCCGGAAACCGAAAGCGGGGCGTTTTATGCTCGTATCCATCACGAACGTGAACTGAACAGGGCCATCCGCCTGCATCTCTTTAGTAACGCCAGCCACCTGACGCCGGGGATGGTGCTGGAGACAGGCGACAGTGATGTGCCGGACCTGAAAGAGGGGATGGTCATTACGCTGACCACGTTCTCCGCGGCCCGGGACACCCGTCTGCACGTTTCCGTGTGGGGCATGCCCTACAGCGAGCAATTCTGCTTCAGACCCGAGCCTGTACCACGTCCGCTGATCGCCGGTACGCTGATGGCCCGCGTGGAGAGTGACGAGAAGAACGCACCGTATGCCCATCTCGATGAAACGGGGCGTTACCGGGTGAAGCTGGACTTCAGCCGTGAAGACGCAGAGCCCGGTTATAACTACCTGTGGATACGCCAGGCCAAACCGTACGCCGGGGAAACGTACGGCTGGCACACGCCGCTGATAAATGGCACTGAAGTGGGGATTGCCTTTGACGGCGGCGACCCGGACCGCCCGTATATCGCCCATGCGTTCCATGATTCTGAACATCCGGACGTGGTCACCCGGGACAACCGCAGCCAGAACATCCTGCGCACCGCAGGTCAGAACGAACTGCGAATGGAAGACCTGCGCCAAAGCGAGCATATTGCGCTGAAAACGCCGTTTGGAGCCACGGCCCTTAACCAGGGCCATATCGTTGATGCACAGAACGAGCCGCGGGGCACCGGCTTTGAGCTGCGCACCGATGAGTCCGGAGTCATCCGTGTGGCGAAGGGGTTGCTGGTCACCGCCGATGGCAAAGTGCACGGCGAAGGCGATGTGCTGGATATGGACGTGGCTCTCAGAGAGATTGAGACCGTCCGGACGCAAATCGAGGGACTGGCCACAGCCACCCGACAGGCGAAAGCCCTCGAAGCTGATATCGCCAGCCAGCAGGCAATGTTCGCCGCACGGCTGAAAACCCTCAATGAGATGATCCACTTTTCAGCACCCGAGGGGATGGCTTTTACCAGCGCAGAGCATCTGCAGCTGGCGGCCACTGACAATATTGCCCTGAATGCCGGTGGTGATATCAGTATCGGGACCCAGGGGCATATCACCGGACTGGCGGGCGACAGCGTGGGAATGTTTGCTCAACACGGCAAGCTGAGCCTGATTTCGGCTCACGGGCCGGTACAGTTTCAGGCGCAGAACGGGATGATGAACCTGAGTGCGGAGCAGAAACTGACTCTCATCTCTGCAAAAGAGATGCTGCTGGCCGGTAAAAAGCGAATACGGCTGGTGGGTGGCGGGAGCTCCATCCTTATCGAGCAGGGGCAAATCAAGTACGAGACGGCGGGAACGTACACCCGCAAGGCCAGACGACTGGACACAGAAGGTGGTGCTTCACAGAGGATAGAAATGCCAGTTTTGTACCCGCCAATCGAAAATAAAATTTGTATTCCTTGTCTGCTTAAAGCTATTCAGGCGAATGATGCGATAGTGCAGGGAGCATAAAATTGGACAGTACAGAACTCATTACAGCGTTATCCTGCAGTTCAGACGAGAACATCAGCCTGCTGTTTGAAGCCGGAGCGCAGCCGGAGGCCGATTTTCTGGCATTTAAAGAGCAGCATGCTCACAGGTTGCATTCTCTGTATATCCATCCTCAATTGACTGAATTTCAGAACTACGGCCCCTGGTTGCTGGAAATTGCTAATGCAGAGCAGTTACCTGATTATCTGACGTCTTTGCCGGGATGTGCCGCAGTCATTGTTTCAACGCGTTATTCATCAATGCTGGCAGTGCAGCTATCACGTGGATGCACTATTGTGCAACCTGATGGCTCCACTGCGCTGGCGCGCTTCTATGCGAGCCACGTTATCGGTGTGCTGGCGCAGTGTGCCGAGAACGACTGGCATGCCTTTCTGTTCAACGGCATCACACAATGGTGGCTTCCTGGCGAAACACAGTGGCAGGCGCTTGCCATAAAGCCCCTGGAAGCAGATAAGCCCACTAATCCTATTATCAGGCTTGATAAAGCGACCTGGGAGCAGATTACGGATAAGCCGGAAGCGACCAGTGTGTTGAGAGAATGGCAAAAAATGCCGACCAGCAGGGCGTTCCCAGCTTGTGCGCAGCGACTGATGGTGATTAAGGCGCTGAATAAAAGTAAAGAATCGGGTTTGTTATCCGCGGCTGATCAGAAAGTGTACGCGCTGTATTACCTTAATGGTGGGCGGCAGGAGCTGGAATCAGATGCACTGAAGGTTGCATTACCAAAGGTGCTGAATGGAACACAGTCGCTGGCAGAGGTGTTGGTTAACCTTGCGGATATACAGTACTGAAAATCTGAACGGTTAATGGTAGTTGCTTCAATCAGGGAAATAAAAATGGGATTTTTTAAGACTTACGACAAAGTTGATAACGCCGTCAATCGTGGCTATGCCCGCTGGGGTAAATGGATTTGGGGCAGTTTATTGGCAGTGGTTCTGGCATACGGTGGCTGGTTAATCTGGGCCGTAGTCTGGGGACCGCCGACCGGGGGCGTGACGTTAATTATTCACAGTGAAATTGACAGACCTATTTTGGGATTCAGTGTTAACGGAGTGGCGGGACCAAATGCGTCTGCATATAAAGAAAATCCTTTTTCAGGTGGCGGTGGTGCAGCTACTTGTTGCGGCAGCATCAGTGGGAAAACAGCGGAAGTTATATGGACATTAAGCACCACGCGGGCTCAGTATGATGCAGGACTTCGCAAAGAAACTCGCCGTGTTGTGATGCCTTTGCCTGAACGAAAGTGGGGAGAGAATGATTTGCATGTTCACTTTCTGCCCGGGGATAAGGTGTTACTGGGCTGGAGCGATAATGCCTGGTCGCCTTATGAAAAGCGGCCGAAAAATAGTAAATAGCGGGTGAGCCAGGGAAATAAAAATGGGATTTTTCAAGACTTACGACAACGTTAATGATGCCGTTAATCGTGGCTATGCCCGCTGGGGTAAATGGATTTGGGGCAGTTTATTGGCAGTGGTTCTGGCATACGGTGGCTGGTTAATCTGGGCATCAATCTGGGGGCCGCCGACGGGGCCAGTAACATTGATCATCCACAGTGAAATTGACAGGCCCATTCTGGGATTCAGTGTCAACGGAGTGGCGGGGCCAAATGCGTTTGCTCACGGAGGTGGTAAGGCAACCTGTTGCGGCAGTATCAGCGGGAAAACGGCGGAAATTATATGGACATTAAGCACCACACGTGCTCAGTATGATGCAGGGCTTCGCAAGGAAACTCGCCGTGTTGTAATGCCAATGCCAGAACGAAAGTGGGGAGAAAATGATTTGCATGTTCACTTTTTGCCGGGGGATAAGGTGTTACTGGGCTGGAGCGATAATGCCTGGTCGCCTTATGAAAAACGTCCTAGTAGTCCAGGTAAGACAGCAAAGGAGGAGCAAAACTGATGGATATCGAAAGTGTTATTGCTGCTGCCAGTCGAGCCCAGCAGTCTGTTGATGCCGGATTGGGAAATTGTTCGCGGACATGGCATGTCGGTTTCTTCTTTGATGGTATTCACCGAAATATAGACCAGGATGCATCAGAGGAACGTCTTAGCAACGTATCGCGCCTATTCAGGGCGTTTCCGGACGAAGAAAAAAACACCCATCAGGATAGCTATAACTCTTTGTATTTTTCGGGGCTTGGCACACCATTTCAGGAAGATCTCACTGAGAAACTGCATACCATTATGGACGGTGCACAGAGCTCTGCCTTGGATGATTTGAAAGATCAGCCAAAAGAAATGGCGAAAGATGCTGGCCTTGATTATTTGAAAGGTGGTAACTGGTGGGATATTTTAAAGGATTCAGGAAAAAAACTGATAAGCCCTTCAGAGTGGAAATCGCTGGCGGGAGATGTAGCCAAAAACGCAGCAAAGAAAACAGGTATTGAGGCTACCCCCTGGCTGCGTGATAATCCCGTTATTGCAGACATGCTGGTTACAGGCGTCGATACACGAATAAACTCGGCTAAATTACGTTTTGAACGTTTCTTTGAACGAGCCAAAACCAATAGCCCTGTACCGATTAAACTAATATCTATTTCACTCTTTGGATACGATGTCGGAGCAACTCTTGCACGTAAATTTATTGATACGCTGCTTGATGATATTTGTCAGAAGCAGGGTGATAAACATACTTACCAGGGAATCCCCGTAGAGATTCTTTTTGCCGGCCTGTTTGACTGTGCTCGTCATACCCCTGCCAGTAATAATAATGGTGTGGACTGGTTTATTTCTGCTTTCGGGGGGCCAATAAAAGGCATTAGCGTGCTGATGGGTGATAAGTCTGTTGATCAGGAATCGGTATTGCCGGATACGGTTAAAAATGCACTGCACCTGGTCGCAGCCCATGAAAACCGGCCATGGCGTAGCGTCTATTGCCTTGGTGGGAGTAATAATAAACATAAGGAAGAGTTGTTACCCGGCTGTGCAGAGGACGTAGGGGGAGGCCTGAAGCCAAATGAACAAAAACCGAGTGCAGAACTTTGCCGGGTAGCCCTTCACCGGATGTACCGGGCCGCGACGATGGCTGGTGTTCCATTTCCAGACTTACAAACACTAGATCAGACGGATACTGATGTTGCTGCCTATTTTATCATGCAGGACAAGGTTAAGAACAAGTCTGTCACTCAATGGACAAAGCTGTATCAGCAAGCGGTGCCTTTTAACGCAGTCAATATCGGATCGCAGAACCGTCATCTGGACAGCTATATTGAGTGGCTTGGGCAACAATATTATCAATACCGCTGTGAGTGCATGAAGTATGAAAAACAACGTGGCGATATTTTAGCCTCCGCCGGTGCTTCTGCCGGGTTATTGGGGATTTCACCACAGGCAAAAGAAGCGTCAAGACACTACCAGAATGAACTTGATGTGTTGCACAAAAATTGGGGTTGGCTGGACGATGTCCATGATGCCGCAATAAGAATGAAGAACAGTATGGAAAACAATCCCAATGATAAGCGTATCCACATCGTGCCTGATATCTACAGGCCTGCATTGAGGCGAGCGAGACGTTTTCTCGATTATGCCCATGCAGCTTATCTTGGTCAGCCTCAGCCTTTCCCCGAAGATAATGCGCCCTCTGATATGTATGCCTGGTTTATTCATAACAGACAAGCAACTGGAAATGATGTTGGCATCTCTCAGGATTTCCTGGTGATTCGTTCACTGGAAAAACCTGAGGTGTAACCTGTAACCGTCATTGACCCTTGGGTCATTCATCTTTATCTATTCTTTAACGCTTATTACTTGATATCCCGTCATTGCCAGGATACAGATGGTGTGTGGTATGAAGAAAATAATGCTTCGCATGCGTAGTAGCCTCGGCAGATTATAGTTACTATTCAATTATGGAATAACTTTGCTCTTGGATTTCTCCCTTAAAAAACTCAAGTACAGCTAAAAAGCAAACTTGATAATCGTAATTGAGATGGTTGTTCATATCGTGATGAAGAAAGAAATTTGTTGATTTTATTAAGTAGTGCAGGAGCGGTGATTAATTGTATTGCCACCGCGTTGTCGTTGCATTCGAATTACCTTGAGCAGTTTGACTCTTTATAATTAATGAAATAACTAAAGCAATTTTAATGTTGACTAGATTGAGCTTAATCGTAATTATGAAGGAAGTGACCCTTGAATAAAACCCCCCCCTCTCTGTGCGAGATGCTTTATGGCAATTTTGTCGGTGATCTCGACCTTCAGCAGGTCAGTGAAGAAAATCAGGTCATTTTGTCGGTTCTGGACAACATGCAGCGGATCCTTAACTGTCGCGCCGGTACTCTGGCACATCTGCCAGACTATGGTCTGCCGGATATGACCACCATTCTACAGGGGCTTCCCGGCACCGCACATAAGCTGATGTCGACGCTGTCTGCGGTCTTGCTGAAATATGAGCCGCGCCTGAAGTCTATTGAGGTGCTACTGCTTGATCAGGAAATTCCTGGTGAGCTGCGCTACGCCATAGATGCAGAACTTAGCGGTGTTGGTCTGGTGCGCTATGGCACTGAGTTTATGCCGGAGGGGCGAGTAATGTTACGCCATCTTAAGCAACAGCAGTATATCGATACTGCAACCCGTTTGTAAGGCCAGAGAGCATCATGTCAGTAAAATCACAGTTTCTTGATAAATTGCAGACCAGACAGTCTGCTCCGGCTTCATCTGTCAGTAAGAGTCAGGCCGATATAGCTGAGTTTTGCCTGCGAATGACGCAACTTAAGGAGCAGATGGACGTGTGGCTGGAAGGTACCGGACTAAGCGTGAAGGCGTACAGTACATCCGTTACGGATCTGCTGGTGAAGAACGGGACTTTTGAGATTACCGCCCTCGTTCTGCGTATCGACGACCGGTCTGTAAAATTTGTGCCAGCGTTCCTTTATGGTCAGGGTGTGACCGGGTGCGTGGAGGCGACCTTCCATGATGGGAGACATACGACTTCACTGGGACGTTTATTCATGCGGTCAGGAAGGGTGAACAACTGGACCTTTATTCCGCCTGGTGTTTTATCCCGCCCAGGGCAGGGTTTTGATGAGAGCACTTTTTTTGGTTTGATTCTGGTGCTCCTTCCATAGTGCAACCGGAAAGAGCAATAGCTATATATATATTTTTTTTTTTGCCTGTCAGTCATTGCATAATTACCTGACGAAACAGTTAATAGCTGACGGAGAACAGAGCCACAAAATTACGAAATAAATTACGGATATGGAAATGAGAAAATTAATCTTCCTTCTGGTTTCAGGAATTCTTTTTACGGCACAGGCTGATGCTGCGCGTGGAAGGCAGCCCTGCTCAGGTTCAAAAGGCGGTATAGCGCACTGCACATCGGATGGACGCTTTGTCTGTAATGACGGGAGTCTGAGTCAGTCGAAACGATTCTGTTCCGGGTATGGTTCTTCAGAAACCAGAAATCCGGTAAGACCGTCCACTTCCACCCGCAAAGCTAAGACGAAAAAAGTGACAACGGCGAAAAAGCAGGACCCGCAACGTGTTGAAGAGAACGACGAACCGGTCAATACCCAACCCCGACAGCCCACATGCGCGCCCCTCTATATGGCCAGTAAGCCCGGATATACCCATTTACCGATTTGTTCAGGGAATCAGTATTAATCGGATATGGAAAAGATTCCCTGCCCGTTGTAAAGATTAAATAGTCAGGATTAAAAGAAAAAAGGAAAAAAATAAAATATGGCACGAAGAAAAAAAGATGACAATGCTGCGGGTATTATTCTGGTTATTATTGGCGTCGTTGTCTGGGGTATTTATGTTGCGGTAAGAGCATTAATCAATATCAATGAGCGATTTATTGAATCTGTGTCGAATCCGGCCGGAATCATCGGTCTGTTCTTTGGTTTACTGATAGCCGTTGCGTTGATAATCCGGGTTTTCATTTACCGGGGTTTCCGGAAGAAAACAGCAGAACTCGAGCAGGCCATGTCGGACCTGGCCCAGAAAGAGAAAGCCTTTGACGAAACGGTCAGTACTGAAGTGGCTCGTGGCCTGTATCAGGAAAAGAAAGAGCTTTCCGGTCAATGGGATGACTTTCACAATGCCAGAAATAAAGCCTCCCGGGCACTACAGCGTATTGTGGACTCCGCGTATAAATTCAAAGTCAAAACCCTGCTTTCCGGCACCACGGTAAATAACTGGCAAAGCAAGTACGACCAGCTCAGAAAAGAGAGAGACGCTTATGCTGCTATAAGCGAGAAAATCACCTTTCTGGAACTGGAAGATAATGCCGACTGGGAAGGCGTAAAACAGCAGTTTCTGAATAAGGTAGCTCTGCTGGAAAAAGCGCAGGAAGAAAAAGAATATCAGGCTGAGCTCAAGCGTCAGATGCGGGAAGAGAAACAGCGTCAGGATGAACTGGAGCAGCAGCAGCGCGAAGCGGAAGAGGAGGAGCAACGCCTTGCTGAGCAGCAGCGTTTACTGAAAGACGCTCTGCTCGCCGCTGAAGGTGCGCACCGGGAAGAGCTGGAAAGACAGCGTCTGGAGCTGGAGCAGAAAATCCAGGACGTGCATCAACAATATGAACGCGCCAAATCCATGGCCCAGCTCACGAAGCAGGGACACGTATATGTGATTTCGAATATTGGCTCCTTCGGTGAAAACGTATTTAAAATCGGTATGACCCGACGACTGGAGCCTATGGAGCGCGTGAAAGAACTGAGCGGAGCAGCCGTGCCGTTTGATTTTGACGTCCATGCCATGATTTCCTGCGATGACGCCCCTGCGCTTGAGAAGACGTTACATGACCATCTGGAACGCTACCGGATTAACCGAATTAATCTGCGCAAGGAGTTTTTCCGGGTAGAGCTTAGTCGAATTATCGATGAGGTGGAGCGTCACCACGGGCAGGTTGAATATATTGCTGACCCGGTGGCGCTACAGTATCTGCAGAGTCTCGAATACGCAGAAAGCGAAGCCGCATAAACGTTAATTTCGTCTGGTTCAAGCCACATCAAATGGATATATGGTCATGAATGATATCATACCACGTAAAATTAAAACCGGCGGCGACCCGCGTACGCTGCCAGATTACGCTGCTCTCCGCGATGAGCTCAGCAAGCTGACGCATCCTGCTCGCCCGGATGTAAACTGGCAATATGTCGAAAAACGCTGCCTCACTCTGTTTGAACAAAACGGTGTGGAGTTGCAGACTGCGGCCTGGTACACCCTTGCCCGGACTCACCTGTCTGGATTGGCTGGCCTGAACGAAGGGCTGGCGATTCTGGAGGCCCTGATTAGCCATCAGTGGGACGTGTTCTGGCCGAAGACGCAACATACTCGTCTGGAAATCCTTACCGGCCTGAGCCAGCGACTGCAGCAGCGCATGCGTATGCTTCCACTCGACAACAGCCATCTTAGTGAGCTTTATCGTGCTGAAGCGTTGCTTACCCGGCTGGGTTCGGTGCTCCAGCGCCTTGAACTGAAACACCTAAGCCAGTTCGATACGTTACGAACAATGATACGTTCGAATGCTGAACGGCTGGAAAGCAGTAATGACGCATCAGGTCTGAATGCACGCATGATGCCCGGTTGCGAAATACCTCAGGAAAGGGCTGAGCCGGTTGACGACGTGAAATGGGTCTATGTTGTGCAGCCGGAGAATCAGCCTGATGCAGACGGGCTTACGACAGCGCATGGGGCGGTCAGACCATGGAAGCCCTTTGTCGCCGGGATGTGTTCTATGCTGGTGGTCTGCGTCGCCGCGGCGTGGGGAGGGGGCTTTCTGTCCAGACCCGATCCCTTAACGACTCAGGCTGTTGCCTCGCTGGCGCCGTTACCTGAAGCGCTTACACCTGCTCAGCAAGAGGCATTAGCACAGCGAGGCACTTTACCGCCCACGTTTATTACAGAAACGCAGCAGCAGCTTGCCCGACTGGATAAGCTGCCCCCTGACTGGAATATTTTCTACAGCCTTGAGCTGTTAGCGCAACTCCAGACGGTGCGGCCAGAGGAGGCAAAGCCGCTTGCCGTGCAGTGGCAGCAAAAATTTAACGCGGCAGCGTTGCCTGCTGAGGCCATGAACAGCTGGTACCAGGGAATGATGAAGCTTCAGCAACTGAGCCTTCGGTTGAGTAGTCTGGATGAGCAAAAGGGAAAATATATCACCGTGAGTGAGCTTAAATCGGTGGTTTTTTCGACTATACAGTCATTTAACCAAACAATACCGGCTGAAGAACAACTCAGACGCCTGTCACAGCATCCAGCAGGAGGTGTGCTTCCTGAAGCTGAAAAGACCCAGCTGGAGTTGCGTCTTAAACAGCTGGCAACGCGTTACGCTCAAATAAAACGGGATTCTTCTTCGCAGTGAATTCTGCGGTGGACAGGCGAATGTGTTCAACAACGCGTGGAGGTCAAAGTGTCCCCTGCAGGAATCGAACCTGCAACTAGCCCTTAGGAGGGGCTCGTTATATCCATTTAACTAAGGGGACGAGGCGGCACGAGTATAGCCTTATTTACACTATGCGTTAAGCGCATCGCCGCCTGACTGCTCAAAGAGTCACCATTCACGACGATTTTTTTGTCGATTTATCATCATTTTCCCGTGCCTTAAGCTCAGCTTTGCGTTTGTTCGACATGTCGTTACGGATTTGGGCATGGCTTAACAGCGCGAAGATAAACGTTCCGCCGCAGATGTTACCCGCCAGCGTCGGTAGGGCGAACGGCCAGAAAAAATCGCTCCAGTGAAGCGTACCGTTAAAGACCAGATACAGTATTTCAACGGTGCCGACCACGATATGCGTGGTATCAGCCAGCGCAATCAGCCAGGTCATCAATATAATCACCACAATTTTGGCGCTCCCTGCTGAAGGAAACATCCAGACCATTGTGGCGATGATCCAGCCGGAGATGATGGCATTCGAGAACATCTCCACCGGCGTGTTTTTCATCACATCCATGCCGATTTTTACAAACGCGTCCCGGGTGGGTTCATCAAAGATCGGCATGTATTCAAACGCCCAGGCCGCGATGCCTGTGCCGATGATATTACCCAGCAGGACGACGCTCCACAGACGCATCAATAAACCGAAGTTGCCGAGGGTGGGGTTTTGCATTACCGGCAGAACGGCGGTCACCGTGTTCTCGGTAAACAGCTGCTGGCGGGCCATGATGACAATCACAAAGCCGAAGGTATAGCCGAGATTCTCGAGTAAAAATCCGCCGGGCACACCTTCCAGCTGAACATGAAATATCCCTTTGGCGAGTAGAGATGCGCCCATTGAGAGCCCAGCGGCGATAGCTGACCAGAAGAGGGCCATGGCATCGCGCTCCATCTCTTTTTCACCGTCCTGGCGGATATGCTCGTGGATGGCCATCGCGCGGGAAGGCAGGCGATCTTCATCAATTTCTATTTTCTCGCCGCGCGCTTTCTCCTCGCTTTCAATTTCAATTTCCTCATTGCTCTCGCCAATTTTTTCTTCGCCCACTTCTTTCATATCTGCTCCCGGAGGTTGATCTTTCTGTTAAGCGTAGCGGCTTTTGTCGGGATGCCTGTGGGGATGCTCTTAAATTGGCGGCAATGACAACAAAGGTGATACATCTCTTTCAAAGACATTATAAAATTGCCAGCGAAACGAATTCCAAAAGCCAGGCTATGCTGAGATCAGAGTCACGGTGGTTACTGCCCGTAATTGTGCTCATAGACATCGGTAAACGTGCTGTTACAATCGCTTGCACGTTTACAGACGGAGCGTCAACGGCTCCGTTACGGATGGCAATCAACGATAGCCATACTGAACAGGGAGATATTTATGAAACTTCGGCTGTCGGCGCTTGCGCTGGGCGCGACGATGCTTGTGGGCTGCGCCAGCTCCGGGGAGCAAACGGGACGCTCCGATCCTCTCGAAGGATTTAACCGCTCCATGTATAGCTTCAACTACAACGTGCTGGACCCGTATGTGGTTCGCCCGGTGGCAGTGGCATGGCGCGATTATGTTCCACAACCCGCGCGTAACGGGTTAAGTAACTTTACCAGCAACCTCGAAGAGCCTGCGGTAATGGTGAACTACTTCCTGCAGGGCAACCCGTATCAGGGGATGGTGCACTTTACCCGCTTCTTCCTGAACTCCATTCTGGGGATGGGCGGCTTTATTGACGTCGCTGGCATGGCGAACCCGAAACTGCAGCGTGAACAGCCGCACCGTTTTGGTAGTACGCTGGGGCATTATGGCGTCGGCTACGGCCCTTACGTTCATCTGCCGTTCTATGGCAGCTTCACCGTGCGTGATGATGGCGGTGATATGGTCGATACGCTGTATCCGGTTCTGTCGTGGCTGACCTGGCCGCTGTCGGTAGGTAAATGGACGGTGGAAGGGATTGAAACCCGTGCGCAACTGCTCGACTCTGACGGTCTGCTGCGCCAGTCTTCTGACCCGTACATTATGGTGCGTGAAGCGTACTTCCAGAATCATGACTTTATTGCCAACGGCGGTAAGCTGAAGCCGGAAGAAAATCCAAACGCGAAGGCTATCGAAAACGAACTAAAAGATATCGATTCCGAGTAAATAAAAAAGGTGAGCAATGCTCACCTTTTTCAATTCCTGCGTGATTAGAACGCGTAGTTGAAGTTCATACCATACAGCCAGGCTTTACCTTCGGAAGAGAACTCATACGGGCCTTCTTTGAAGGAAACTTTTTGACCGTGCATATAAGAGATACCGGCGTCAATTGAGGCATCCTTGTTGAAGGCATAAGTAGCACCTGCGCTCAGCCAGAAACGGTCCTGATCCGGAATAGAGATGGAACGCTTGTCGGCAGGTACCGGGCTGTCATCGAAGGCAATACCGGTACGGAACGTCCAGTTATCATCCATATAGTAGGTGGTCCCCAGCGCGATGCGGTAAGCGTCTCTGAAGCTTTCATCTTTATAGAAGAGCGTGTCGCCCTTGCTGTTGGTTGCTTTCAGTTCCTGGAACTGGCTCCAGCTGGTATAGGTTAGGCTATAGTGAATTGCCCACTGCGGTGCCACTTTGTTATAACCTGACAGTTCCCACATTTCCGGCAGGTGCAGGCTCAGAGAACCGCCAGTGGTGCTGCCGTTGGTACCCATCGGCAAGCCGAAGTTGCCGAGGATTTGGTTATAGGCAGAAGGCAGGCTACTCTTATAATCGCCATCGAAATCGATTTTAACTTCGGAACGATAGGTAAATCCGTAACGGTTGTTTTTATCAAGTTCATACAGGATGCCAGCGTTCCAGCCAAAGCCCCACTCATCACCCTTCAGATAAGCGATCTGAGTGTCTGCCGGGATGCCCGCAACTTGACGCGCCAGAGCAGGCGGCAGTGCACCTGAGCCAGCAACGACTTTGCCCAGGTCACCCGCGTAACGTTCGATTTTCGCTTTGGCATACACAGCATCAAAGCCAACGCCAAAGCTCCAGTGGTTATCCAGACGGTAAGCACCACTCAGGTTGAGGTTCAGAGTTTCCAGGTCGGTTTTACCGCCAAACGCCCCTGCGGCATAGTTATCACTAAACTCGGTCGCTAAACCGTAGTTAGAGGTCACAGAGGCACCCCAGCCAAACTGGTCATTGATTGGCGCGACGAAGTGCAGGTTTGGCACCCACGCCGTTGGCGCGATGTTATCTGAATTCAGACTGGCACCGGTAGGTGAACGGCCCGTAATATCAACGCCCGGATCAACGAAAATCGCACCGGCAGAGAAGGTCGGACGATCAAACATCATTATCAATGCGGGGTTACGACTTGCGTTACCCGCATCATCAGCAATAGCGCCTTCCCCCGAATACGCGCGGCCAAGGCCAGAGGAAGAAAATTCGTTTAACTGAAAGCCCGCTGACCATGCGGAAGTGGAGACGAGTGCCACTGCGACTGCCAGCGCAGTCTTGTTGAACAGGGTTTTCTGGCTCATGACCATAACCTCATTGAGTTATTTTTATTCAATAATTGTTACATACCGTAACAGGAGCGCGAAGTGTAGGGTCTGAGGTATGACAGACAAATCAGACCAGTGGCCAGAGTATAGGTCCGACCAGCCTGAATGTTGCAAGTTTGTTTATTAATATTTTCAAACATGTTTCGTGAAACGAGATCTGGTTGGCAAAATTGTGACCATCGCGACTCACCCAAAAGGGTGGTTTTTGTTTTAGATCATTTTTTAGTGTGATATTGGTCACTTATCCGATTTTGCGCCATTAACGGCTGGAGAGAGCCCGAGCCGGGGCGTAAAATAGCAGCATCGTGTTTATCTCGCGCGCTGCGCGAATACAGAGGAAATTGAGCTATGAGTAAATGCAGTGCTGATGAAACCCCGGTTTGCTGCTGTATGGATGTTGGGACCATCATGGACAACACCGATTGCACCGCGTCTTACAGCCGTGTGTTCACCAACCGCGCCGAAGCGGAAGAGACCCTGGCCGCGCTGAGCAAGCGTGCGCGTGATGTTGAATCCGATCCGTGTGAAATCAAGTCGACCTTTACCGAAGTGGAAGGCGGTGTGAAGCTGGACATCGACTTTGTTTTCGCTTGCGAAGCAGAAACGCTGATTTTCCAGCTGGGTCTGCGTTAATTTCTGCGGCCTGATGCCCTCACCCCGACCCTCTCCCACGGGAGAGGGCGCAAACATTAAAAACGGTAACCTACGGGTTACCGTTTTGCTTTTACCTTGCGCACCCGGCAACATACCGCACAAATGCCCCTGCCAAGCAGGGGCATTTTCTTTTTCTTCTCTGTGTTTTAGCTCGCATTTTTTCGTTTCCCCGATTGGCTGAATGTAAAAAAATGGTTAAGACTATTATCAGGTCAGACCACTTTGCGTTTGCGAAAATTTTTTTACAGGGGAGTGTTATGAGTCAGGCATTACCGCTTATTACCCGTCAGGGCGATCGCATTGCCATCGTCAGTGGATTGCGCACGCCATTTGCGCGTCAGGCAACGGCGTTCCATGGCATACCGGCCGTCGACCTGGGGAAAATGGTAGTGGGGGAGATGCTGGCTCGCAGCGAAATTCCGCCGGAGGTCATCGAACAGCTGGTTTTTGGCCAGGTCGTGCAGATGCCTGAAGCCCCCAACATCGCGCGGGAAATCGTCCTCGGTACCGGGATGAATGTTCATACCGACGCCTACAGCGTCAGCCGCGCCTGCGCAACCAGTTTCCAGGCCGTGGCGAACGTCGCCGAAAGTCTGATGGCGGGTACCATTCGCGCCGGGATAGCGGGTGGAGCGGACTCCTCTTCGGTACTGCCGATTGGGGTCAGTAAAAAGCTGGCGCGTATCCTGGTCGATGCCAACAAAGCCCGCACGACGGGTCAGAAGCTCAAACTCTTCTCGCGTTTACGTCTGCGCGATCTGATGCCTGTTCCCCCTGCCGTAGCGGAATATTCCACCGGCCTGCGCATGGGCGATACCGCCGAGCAGATGGCGAAAACCTACGGCATTACCCGTGAACAGCAGGATGCGCTGGCGCATCGCTCGCATCAGCTTGCGGCAAAAGCCTGGTCGGAAGGCAAGCTGACCGACGAGGTCATGACCGCCTACATTCCGCCCTATCGCGAACCGCTTGCGGAAGATAACAATATTCGCGGCACCTCAACGCTGGCGGATTACGCCAAACTGCGCCCGGCGTTTGACCGCAAGCACGGCACCGTGACGGCGGCGAACAGTACGCCGCTGACGGACGGGGCTGCCGCCGTGATCCTGATGACCGAATCTCGTGCGAAGGAGCTGGGCATTACTCCCCTGGGCTATTTACGCAGCTACGCCTTCACCGCCATTGACGTCTGGCAGGACATGCTGTTAGGTCCGGCGTGGTCAACGCCGCTGGCGCTGGATCGCGCGGGGCTGACGCTGGCTGATTTAACCCTGATTGATATGCACGAAGCGTTTGCCGCGCAAACCCTGGCAAACGTCCAGCTGCTGGCAAGCGAGCGTTTCGCACGCGATGTGCTGGGCCGCGCCCATGCCACAGGCGAAGTGGATCAGAGTAAATTCAACGTGCTGGGCGGCTCTATCGCCTACGGTCATCCGTTTGCCGCCACCGGCGCGCGAATGATCACGCAAACATTACATGAACTCCGTCGCCGTGGCGGCGGGTTTGGCCTTGTTACCGCCTGTGCGGCGGGCGGCCTTGGCGCAGCAATGGTTCTGGAGGCTGAATAATGGATATGCCATCTGCATTTAATATGACGGTTCGCCTCGATAACGTGGCCGTTATCACTATTGATGTGCCTGATGAAAAGATGAATACCCTGAAGGCTGAATTTGGCGTTCAGGTGCGCGCGATGCTAAAGCAGATCCGCGACAATAAAGCCATTCGCGGCCTGGTGTTTATCTCTGCCAAACCCGACAACTTTATAGCCGGGGCGGATATCAACATGATCGCCCGTGCGCAAAGCGCGCTGGAGGCCGAAGAGCTGGCGCGTCAGGGCCAGCAGGTGATGGCGGAGATCAACAGCCTGCCAATCCCGGTTATCGCCGCGATCCACGGGGCGTGTCTGGGCGGTGGGCTGGAGCTGGCGCTGGCCTGCCATAGCCGTATATGTACCGACGATCCGAAAACCATTCTGGGCCTGCCGGAAGTGCAGCTGGGGCTGCTGCCTGGCTCCGGCGGAACGCAACGTCTGCCGCGCCTGGTGGGCGTCAGCACGGCGCTGGAAATGATCTTAACCGGTAAACAGCTGCGTGCCCGTCAGGCGCTGAAAGCCGGTCTGGTCGATGACGTCGTGCCGCAGTCCATTTTGCTGGAGGCCGCCGTCGAGCTTGCGCTGAAAGGGCGTCAGGCAAGACGTCCTCTGCCGGTTCGCGAGCGCGTGCTGGCCGGCCCGCTGGGCAGAACGCTCCTGTTCAACATGGTGGGCAAAAAGACCGAACAAAAGACCAAAGGCAATTACCCGGCGGCAAAGCGGATCCTGGATGTGATCGAAACCGGGCTGTCGCAGGGCAGCAGCAGCGGCTATGCCGCTGAGGCCAAAGCCTTTGGCGAACTGGCGATGACGCCGCAGTCACAGGCGCTGCGCAGCATCTTCTTCGCCAGCACAGAGGTGAAAAAAGACCCGGGCAGCGAGGCATCGCCTGCGCCGCTGCGTGCCATTGGCGTGCTGGGTGGGGGGCTTATGGGCGGCGGTATCGCTTTTGTTACCGCAAGCAAAGGCAAATTGCCTGTACGCATCAAAGACATTAATCCTAAGGGAATCAACCACGCGCTACAGTACAGCTGGCAGTACCTTGATCAAAAGGTCAAGCGCCGCCATATCAAGGCAAGCGAGCGTGATAAAACCCTGGCGATGATCTCCGGCACAACGGATTACAGCGGTTTTGCGCACCGCGATCTGGTGATTGAAGCCGTGTTTGAGGATCTGGCGCTTAAGCAGCAGATGGTGGCAGACGTTGAGCAGCATTGCTCCCCGCACACCATTTTTGCCTCTAACACGTCGTCATTACCGATTGGCGATATCGCGGCAAAAGCTGCGCGTCCGGAGCAGGTGATCGGACTGCACTTCTTTAGCCCGGTAGAAAAAATGCCGCTGGTTGAAGTTATTCCACATGCCACCACCAGTCCGCAAACCATCGCCACGGTAGTCAAACTTGCGAAGAAGCAGGGTAAAACGCCGATTGTGGTCGCAGACAAAGCCGCCTTCTACGTCAACCGCATTCTGGCGCCCTATATTAATGAAGCCATGCGGCTGCTGACGGAAGGGGAGAAGATCGAGCACGTCGACGAGGCGCTGGTAAAGTTTGGTTTCCCCGTGGGCCCAATCCAACTTTTGGATGAGGTGGGAATAGACACCGGCACTAAAATTATACCTGTACTGGAGGCGGCTTATGGCGATCGTTTTAGCCCGCCTGCAAACATTGTTTCTGCAATTTTGAAGGACGATCGCAAAGGCAGAAAAAATGAACGCGGTTTCTATCTTTACGGCGCGAAAGGGCGTAAAAGCAAGAAACAGGTCGACCCTTCGGTTTATGGGCTTATTTCGACCACCGGTCAGGGAAAACTGTCCGCCGTTCAGTGCGCTGAACGCTGCGTGATGATGATGCTCAATGAAGCGGCGCGCTGCTTTGGTGAACAGGTAATCAAAAGCGCGCGCGATGGCGACATCGGCGCGGTATTTGGCATTGGTTTCCCGCCGTTCCTTGGCGGCCCGTTCCGTTACATGGATACGCTCGGCGCGGGTGAAGTGGTTGCTATCCTGCAACGTCTGGCTTCGCAATATGGTCCACGCTTTACACCGTGTGACGAATTATTGCAGATGGCGGAACGGGGCCAGACATTTTGGCCTGCAAGGGAAACTGTCCTCGTAAGCTGAGGTCAAAGAAGGGTAAATCCTGAGGTGAATGAACCTGTTCTGGCGATTTTGTAAACAGAGATTGACTATACTTACGCCATTGAGGTAAAAAACAGCGTTTCATTCACCGAATGGATCAGGCACAATGCCCGGCCATCGGGTTTTCTACCTCTCAGCATTTATCGCGGGTAGTTAACGCCGGTGATTCTGGTTAACAAAAGCGGTGCAATATGCAAGTTTTTATCATGCGTCACGGCGACGCGGCACTCGATGCCGCCAGTGACTCAGTACGTCCTTTGACCGTGTGTGGCTGCGACGAATCTCGTCAGATGGCGACCTGGCTTAAAGGTCAAAAAGTGGACATCGAACGTGTTCTGGTGAGTCCGTTCCTGCGTGCTGAACAGACGCTGGAGGTGGTAGGGGAGTGCATGAACCTGCCTGCCAGCGTGGATGTTCTTCCTGAACTCACCCCCTGTGGCGATGTAGGCCTTGTCAGTGCCTATCTTCAGGCGCTGTGCAATGAAGGTGTTGCGTCCGCGCTGGTCATTTCCCACCTGCCACTGGTTGGCTATCTGGTATCTGAGCTGTGCCCGGGCGAGACTCCGCCGATGTTCACGACATCCGCCATTGCCAATGTGTCTCTGGACGAAACGGGTAAAGGTGTCTTTAACTGGCAAATGAGTCCGTGCAACCTGAGGATGGCAAAAGCCATCTGACGTGACGTGTGATTGTGCGGGGGCGCAAAACAGGCCTCCCGCCGTCCTGTCAGGGTAATTCTGGCGGCTGCCACTCTTCCACTTCAATCAACACCAGCAATGCGGCATCTCCGCCGTACTCTTTGGGTGCCTGATGAAACGCCATCACGTGTGGATGCTGAGCCAGCCACAGCGGCGTCTGCTGCTTGAGGATATGCTTACCGTGGCCGTGCATCACGCAGGCGCAAAAAACATGTTCGCGGCGACAGGCGGCGATCAATGCCCCCAGCTCCTGTTTTGCCTGCATCTGCGTTAAACCATGCAGATCGAGAAACAGCTCCGGCGAATAATCTCCGCGACGTAACTTTTTCAGTTCAAAATGGCTGACGTCTTCGCGCACGTATTTCACCGCACCCTGCGTATTGAGCAGCGGCTGAAATTCATCTGAAAAATAGTGGCTGTTATCCGCCTGCTCCTGCAGCAGCCGTTTGACCGGGACTTCGCTGATTTTTTTACGCTGCGGGCGATGAACAATCGTGTCCTGCGCGATTTTCCGCGTCCCGGTCATTAGCTGGCGGAAGAGCGCCTGATCCTCCTCGCTGAGCGATGTTTTCTTTTTCATTCGTCATTCTCATCTCGTATTTCCGATAGTGTACCCGACTAAACGCATTTTTTAACCTCAAGCGGTACGCGTCATTGCTGATTTATCGCCGTCTTCATGGCAAACTAGCCGCCGAAAATTATGCGAGCATGCCCTGGAGGAAAGAGTGGATAAAATATTTGTCGATGAAGCAGTAAACGAGCTGCATACCATACAGGACATGTTGCGCTGGTCGGTTAGCCGCTTCAGCGCTGCCAATATCTGGTACGGACACGGTACCGACAACCCGTGGGATGAGGCCGTACAGCTGGTACTGCCGTCACTCTATCTGCCGCTGGATATTCCGGAAGACATGCGCACCGCGCGCCTGACCTCCAGCGAAAAACACCGCATCGTTGAGCGCGTGATCCGCCGCGTCAACGAACGCATCCCGGTCGCCTACCTGACCAACAAAGCCTGGTTCTGCGGTCACGAGTTCTATGTCGATGAACGCGTGCTGGTGCCGCGCTCGCCGATTGGTGAGCTGATTAACAACCACTTTGAAGGCCTGATCGGCCATCAGCCGCAGCACATCCTGGATATGTGTACCGGCAGCGGCTGTATCGCCATTGCCTGCGCTTACGCCTTCCCGGAAGCGGAAGTCGATGCCGTCGATATCTCCACCGACGCGCTGGCCGTGACCGAGCACAACATTGAAGAGCACGGCCTGATCCATCACGTCACGCCAATTCGCTCCGATCTGTTCCGCGATCTGCCGACGCTGCAGTACGATCTGATCGTCACCAACCCGCCGTACGTCGATGCGGAAGACATGTCCGATCTACCGAACGAATACCGTCACGAGCCGGAGCTGGGTCTGGCGTCAGGATCTGACGGCCTGAAGCTGACCCGCCGCATTCTGGCCTGCGCGCCGGATTATCTGACCGACGACGGCGTTCTGATTTGTGAAGTGGGCAACAGCATGGTACATCTGATAGAGCAGTACCCGGATGTGCCGTTCACCTGGCTTGAGTTCGACAACGGCGGTGACGGCGTCTTTATGCTGACCAAAGCGCAGCTGCTCGACGCGCGCGAACACTTCAGCATCTATAAAGATTAATCCAGCGGGCTTCAGCCCGTTTCACAACGCTCAAACACAAACAACAACATCGGAGCCGTGATGGCAGGAAACAGTATTGGACAGGTATTCCGCGTGACCACCTTTGGCGAGTCGCACGGGCTGGCGCTGGGCTGTATCGTTGATGGCGTACCGCCAGGCATCGAACTGACCGAAGCCGATTTACAGCACGACCTCGACCGTCGTCGTCCGGGCACCTCTCGCTACACCACGCAGCGTCGCGAGCCGGACCAGGTCAAAATTCTCTCCGGCGTCTTTGAAGGACGCACTACAGGCACCAGCATTGGTCTGCTGATTGAAAACACCGATCAGCGCTCCCAGGACTACGGCGCCATCAAAGACGTGTTCCGTCCGGGCCATGCCGACTATACCTACGAACAAAAGTACGGCTTCCGCGACTATCGCGGCGGCGGACGTTCTTCTGCGCGTGAAACCGCGATGCGCGTGGCGGCTGGCGCCATTGCCAAAAAATACCTGCAGCAGAAATTTGGCATCGTTATCCGCGGCTGTCTGACCCAGATGGGCGACATTCCGCTGGCGATCAAAGACTGGGATCTGGTCGAGCAAAACCCGTTCTTCTGTGCCGATGCCGACAAGCTGGATGCGCTGGACGAACTGATGCGGGGCCTGAAAAAAGAGGGCGACTCCATCGGGGCGAAAGTGACCGTGGTGGCCGACGGCGTCCCGCCAGGCTGGGGCGAGCCGGTATTTGACCGTCTCGACGCCGACATCGCCCACGCGCTGATGAGCATCAACGCGGTGAAGGGCGTTGAGATTGGCGACGGTTTTGACGTGGTATCCCTGCGCGGCAGCCAGAATCGCGACGAGATCACGAAAGCGGGCTTCCAGAGCAACCACGCGGGCGGCATTCTGGGCGGTATCAGCAGCGGGCAGCAGATTATTGCCAACATCGCGCTGAAGCCAACCTCCAGCATTACCGTGCCGGGCCACACGATTAACCGCGATGGCGAAGAAGTTGAGATGATCACCAAAGGACGTCACGATCCGTGCGTGGGGATCCGCGCGGTGCCGATCGCAGAGGCGATGCTGGCGATCGTGCTGATGGATCACTTCCTGCGCCAGCGCGCGCAGAATGCGGATGTGACGACCACCATTCCACGCTGGTAAACATGAAAAAAACCGCAATTGCTCTGCTGGCGCTGCTGGCGCTGCTGGCGCTGCTGGCCAGTGGAGCCAGTCTGGCCGCGACGCCATGGCAAAAAATCACCCACCCGGTGGCGGGGAGCGCGCAGTCCATCGGCGCCTTTTCCAACGGCTGTATCGTCGGCGCGCAGGAACTTCCACTGCAATCAGACACCTATCAGGTGATGCGTACCGACCAGCGTCGCTATTTTGGCCACCCGGATCTGGTGCTGTTTATTCAGCGTCTTGGCAACCAGGTGCATAACCTGGGGCTGGGCACGATGCTGATCGGTGATATGGGGATGCCTGCCGGCGGGCGTTTTAATGGGGGACACGCCAGTCACCAGACCGGACTGGATGTCGATATCTTCCTGCAGCTGCCGAAAGCGCGCTGGAGTTCAGCGCAGCTGCTGAAGCCGCAGGCGCTGGATCTGGTGGCGAGCGACGGCAAGCGCGTTGTGCCGTCCCTGTGGACGCGGGAGGTCTCCAGCATGATCAAGCTGGCGGCAGAAGATAACGACGTCACGCGGATTTTCGTCAACCCGGCCATCAAGCAGCAGCTCTGCCTGGATGCCGGAACGGACCGCGACTGGCTGCGCAAAGTGCGCCCGTGGTTCCAGCATCGCGCGCACATGCACGTTCGCCTGCGCTGCCCGGCGAACAGCCTGGAATGTGAAGATCAGCCGCTCCCGCCGCCAGGCGATGGCTGCGGTGCGGAACTGCAAAGCTGGTTTGAACCGGCAAAACCTGGAACCTCTAAGCCTGAGAAGAAGACACCGCCTCCGTTGCCGCCTTCCTGCCAGGCGCTACTGGATGAGCATGTACTTTAATGGATAATTTCGTCGATCTGTTTATGGTGTCACCGCTGCTGCTGGTGGTGCTGTTCTTCGTGGCCATGCTGGCCGGTTTTATTGATGCCCTTGCGGGCGGCGGTGGGTTATTAACCGTACCCGCGCTGCTGGCGGCGGGCATGAGCCCGGCGCAGGCGCTTGCCACCAACAAGCTGCAGGCCTGCGGCGGCTCGCTCTCAGCGTCGCTCTATTTTATCCGCCGCAAGGTGGTGAGCCTGGCCGACCAGAAGCTCAATATCCTGATGACCTTTATTGGTTCCACGTCGGGCGCGCTGCTGGTTCAGCACGTGCAGTCGGATATTTTGCGCCAGATCCTGCCGGTTCTGGTCATCTGCATCGGGCTTTATTTCCTGCTAATGCCGAAGCTCGGCGAGGAAGACCGCCAGCGTCGTCTGCACGGTCTGCCGTTTGCCCTGATTGCCGGGGGCTGCGTCGGCTTTTACGACGGTTTCTTCGGCCCGGGGGCGGGCTCGTTTTACGCGCTGGCGTTCGTGACGCTGGCCGGGTTTAACCTCGCCAAGTCGACCGCTCATGCCAAAGTGCTCAACGCGACGTCGAACCTCGGCGGCCTGCTGCTGTTTATCATTGGCGGCAAGGTCATCTGGGCAACCGGATTCGTCATGATGGCAGGGCAGTTCCTGGGCGCACGCGCGGGTTCGCGTCTGGTATTAAGCAAAGGACAAAAGCTGATTCGACCGATGATCGTCATTGTCTCGGCCGTAATGAGCGCCAAACTTCTTTATGACAGCCATGGACAGGAGATCCTCACCTGGTTGGGGATGCATTAATGAACAGTACGCATAAATACGAACAGCTGATTGAGATTTTTGACGGCTGTTTTGCTGACGATTTTAATACCCGTCTGATTAAAGGCGACGACGAACCGATCTATCTTCCTGATGATGCAGAGGTTCCGTATAACCGCATCGTCTTTGCGCACGGCTTTTACGCCAGCGGTTTGCACGAAATTTCGCACTGGTGCATCGCCGGAAAAGCGCGTCGCGAGCTGGTGGACTTTGGTTACTGGTACTGCCCGGACGGGCGTGACGCCGCAACGCAGGGGCAGTTTGAGGATGTGGAAGTGAAGCCGCAGGCGCTGGAATGGCTATTCTGCGTCGCGGCGGGTTTCCCGTTCAACGTGAGCTGTGACAACCTCGAAGGCGACTTCGAGCCAGACCGTATCGTCTTCCAGCGCCGCGTGCATGCGCAGGTGATGGACTATCTTGAGAAAGGCATCCCGGAACGTCCGGCGCGCCTGATTGAGGCCTTACAGAATTATTACCACACGCCGGTGATCACGGCGGAATGCTTCCCTTGGCCGGAAGATCTTTAACAGAGGAAAGAAGATGATCGCAGAATTTGAATCACGCATTCTGGCGTTAATTGATGACATGGTGGAACACGCCAGCGATGATGAGCTGTTCGCCAGCGGTTATCTGCGTGGTCACCTGACGCTCGCGGTAGCTGAGCTGGAAGCAGGTGACGATCACTCTGCTGATGCTGTTCATGAGGAAGTGACCCGCAGTCTGGAGAAAGCCATTCAGGCCGGGGAACTTTCTCCGCGCGACCAGTCTCTGGTGCTGGGCATGTGGGACAATTTATTCCAGCAGGCTAAACGCTAAGCCGCCGCCTTCTCTTCCCTCTCTCTGTGGGAGAGGGTTAGGGTGAGGGCACCAGACCGCACCCTACTTAACCTTCTTCCCCTTCAGCAGTTTCCGTACCCATAATCGATTCGGATTCAGGCCCGCAAGCGTAACCCTGTCCAGCGGAATCGGCTCGTCGCTCATCTGCGCAGCTAACACTTCGGCCAGCAGCGGGGCAGAGCACAGCCCGCGGGAACCCAGTCCGCCCAGCATAAACAGCTCTGGATAGACCGGTGAGGCCACCGCGGTTTCCTGGTGTTCAGCCAGATCCTCATAGGCCGCAAGCGTCCCCTCGTAGTCCGGCACGTTGCCCGCCATCGGCAGATGATCGCGGGTGGCGCAGCGCACGCCGCAGCGCGCGTCACCCTCGCTAACGTCGACCTCTTTCGCCCACGCCGCATCCGGGAAACAGTCAATCAGGCGCTGGCGGTTTTGCAACTGATCCGCCTCGCTGTAGTGCATCTCCGTTTCGCCACGATGATAGCTGGCCCCGATGCAGTGATGGCCGTTAGAGGGATTTTGCGGCGTCAGATAGCCGTCATAGCACAGCACCTGACGCAGTTTGCCGAGCGCAGGCGCGGTCGGGATATGGCTCACTTGGCCGCCGACCGGATAAACCGGCAACGTCGCTGTCTGAATAAACTGGCTGATGTGATGCCCGTTGGCCAGCACAACGCTGGCATGGCTCGCCTCCTTGCCATCAGCAAAACGCAGATCCCAGCGTTCTGTCCGGGTGAGCGATGCCACCTTGTGGCCATACTGCACCATCAGTCCGCGCGACTGCGCCAGGGCAATGACCGCCGCGGTCAGTTCAGCCGGGCACAGCCAGCCGCCGAGCGGATACTGAATGCCCCCACACCCGGTTTCCACGCCAGCGGTGTCTTCCACCTCTTGCGTGCTCACCGCGCGGGCAATTTCTTCGGGCAGGCCCAGAGAGAGCATCTGCGCGATCTTCTGCTGGCTCTTTTCATCCCAGCCAAGCTGCGTGACGCCGCACCAGTCATGGTCGAACGCCACCGGAAGCGCGTCATACAGGCGACGGGCGAAGGTAAACGCTGCCGGGAAAAACTGGAACAGGGCCGGGTCGTGCGCGCTTAAAAGCGGATAGAGCGCCCCCTGACGGTTGCCGGACGCGCCGCTGGCGGGCGCATCGTCAGCACAGTAGAGCGTGACCTGCCAGCCACGCTGCAGAAGCGCGAGCGAGAGCAGGGCGCTGGCGATCCCACCGCCAACGATCGCCACGTCGCGCGATGCGCTCGAGCGGCGCGCAAACCAGGGCGTCTGAGCGGGGATGTCCAGCGTCTGCTCCATCCTGCCGACCAGCATGTCGCGCTTGCGGCCAAAGCCTTTGGTCTTCTGCATGGTAAAGCCTGCCTCCTGCAACCCACGGCGGACAAAGCCCGCCGAGGTGAAGGTGGCAAGCGTTGCGCCAGGGCGAGCCAGCCGCGCCATCGCGTTAAACAGATGCTGGCTCCACATGTCCGGGTTTTTGGCAGGGGCAAAACCGTCCAGGAACCACGCGTCGACCTTCTGATTCATCGAATCATCGAGCCTGTCGGTCAGGTCGTTGATGTCGCCGAGCCATAAGTCCAGCGTGACGCGTCCGCCGTCCAGCATCAGGCGGTGACAGCCGCCGATGTGGGGCGGCCACAGCGCCTGAAGCTGCTCTGCCCAGGGCGCCAGCTCCGGCCAGCGCTGGTGGGCAAGCCGCAGATCGTGCGCGGTAAGCGGGAATTTTTCGAAACTGATGAAATGTAATCTTTGTAGCGTAGCCTCGGGGTGAGCAGCGTGGAACTGGTTAAACGCCTGCCAGAGGGTTAAAAAATTCAGCCCGGTGCCGAATCCACTTTCCGCGACCACAAACAGGCTCCGCGGGTGCGCCGGGAAGCGGGTGCTGAGCTGGTTTCCGTCGAGGAAAACATAGCGAGTTTCTTCGAGTCCGTTATCATTAGAAAAATAGACATCATCAAAATCTCGGGAAACAGGTGTACCCTCAGCGTTGAATTCGAGGTTGGCGGGTTGTATAGCGTTTTGTTTCACGTAAGTTACTCGTCTGACAGGCAGTGGCACGATCTTAACGATGTGAGTCCATCGGTGCAAATTTCCGCAGAAAATGTCTGATCGGACTTGTTCGGCGTACAAGTGTACGCTATTGTGCGACTCGAAACTTACTATAGTGCGACTTACAGAGGTATTGAATGAAACGTGCAGTGATTACTGGCCTGGGCATTGTTTCCAGCATCGGTAATAACCAGCAGGAAGTCCTGGCATCTCTGCGTGAAGGACGCTCCGGGATCACTTTCTCTGAAGAGTTTAAAGATTCAGGTATGCGTAGCCACGTATGGGGTAACGTCAAACTGGACACCACCGGTTTGATTGACCGCAAAGTGGTTCGTTTCATGAACGATGCCTCTATTTATGCTTATCTCTCCATGCAGGAAGCGATTAAAGATTCCGGCCTGAGCGAAGAGGTTTATCAGAACAACCCGCGCGTGGGTCTGATCGCCGGTTCCGGCGGTTCATCTAAAGCGCAGGTATTCGGCGCTGACGCAATGCGTAGCCCGCGTGGTCTGAAAGCGGTAGGTCCGTACGTGGTGACTAAAGCCATGGGTTCTGCGGTTTCCGCATGCCTGGCGACCCCATTCAAAATCCACGGTGTGAACTACTCCATCAGCTCCGCGTGTGCGACTTCCGCGCACTGTATCGGTAATGCTGTTGAGCAGATCCAGCTGGGTAAACAGGACATCGTATTTGCTGGCGGCGGCGAAGAGCTGGGCTGGGAAATGGCCTGCGAATTCGACGCGATGGGCGCACTGTCCACCAAGTACAATGAGACTCCGGACAAAGCTTCCCGTACCTACGATGCGCACCGTGACGGTTTCGTCATCGCGGGCGGCGGCGGTATGGTTGTGGTTGAAGAGCTGGAACACGCCCTGGCACGTGGTGCGCACATCTATGCTGAGATCGTGGGCTACGGTGCAACGTCTGACGGCGCCGACATGGTTGCGCCATCCGGTGAAGGCGCGGTGCGCTGCATGAAGATGGCGATGCACGGCGTTGACACCCCAATCGACTACCTGAACTCTCACGGTACCTCTACGCCGGTAGGCGACGTGAAAGAGCTGGGTGCGATCCGCGAAGTCTTCGGCGACAACAGCCCGGCGATCTCTGCGACCAAAGCCATGACCGGTCACTCTCTGGGTGCGGCTGGCGTTCAGGAAGCGATCTACTCTCTGCTGATGCTGGAAAACGGCTTTATCGCCCCAAGCATCAATATCGAAGAGATGGACGAGCAGGCTGCTGGCCTGAACATCGTGACCAAACCAACGGAAGCGACGCTGACTACCGTCATGTCTAACAGCTTCGGTTTCGGCGGCACCAACGCCACGCTGGTCATGCGTAAGCTGAAAGCATAAGTTTTATGTTTGATTCAGAAGGGGAGCCATAAGGCTCCCTTTTTTTATGCATTGACAAGCAGCTGATCTCACAGGCAAACTTCACCACTCAACATTATCCTCACGATAATGCGTAAGCGTTTAACGTCAACCAACGCACCTTAATCCTGATAATCAGGTAGAGGGGGCGTGGCATTTCCCCGCCTTACTCTTCATCTCGGAGTAAAGCATGACTGCAGTAACTCACACAGAAACAACCCCTTCAGCGAACGTCTCGCTGTTCCGTATCGCCTTTGCGGTATTCCTGACCTATATGACCGTTGGCCTGCCGCTGCCGGTGATCCCGCTGTTCGTTCATCAGGAGCTGGGCTATGGCAACACCATGGTCGGCATTGCCGTGGGCATTCAGTTTTTAGCCACGGTATTAACCCGCGGATACGCCGGACGACTGGCGGATCAGCACGGTGCAAAACGCTCGGCGCTGCAGGGGATGTTTGCCTGCGGGCTGGCGGGCGGCGCCTGGCTGCTGGCGGCTCTTCTGCCGGTCGATGCGGCGTATAAATTTGCGCTGCTGGTGCTGGGCCGTTTAATTCTTGGCTTCGGTGAAAGCCAGTTGCTGACCGGTACCCTGACCTGGGGAATGGGGCTGGTGGGGCCAGCACGTTCCGGCAAGGTGATGTCCTGGAACGGCATGGCCATCTACGGCGCGCTGGCCGCCGGTGCACCGCTTGGCCTGCTGATCAACAGCCAGTTTGGTTTTGCGGCGCTGGCTGCCACCACCATGGCGCTGCCGCTGGTGGCATGGGCGTTTAACGGCTCGGTGCGTAAGGTGCCCGCGCACAAAGGCGAGCGTCCTTCCCTGTGGAGTGTGGTCGGCCAAATCTGGCAGCCGGGCCTGGGCCTGGCGCTGCAGGGTGTGGGTTTTGCGGTAATAGGGACGTTCGTCTCGCTCTATTTTATGAGCCGCGGCTGGGCGATGGCCGGTTTTACGCTTACCGCGTTTGGCGGCGCGTTTGTTCTGATGCGCGTGCTTTTCGGCTGGATGCCGGATCGCTTCGGCGGCGTGAAGGTGGCGGTGGCGTCGCTGGTCATTGAAACCATCGGTCTTCTGCTGTTGTGGAATGCACCCGTGGCATCCGTGGCGCTGCTGGGTGCGGCGCTGACCGGCTGCGGCTGTTCTCTGATCTTCCCGGCGCTGGGCGTTGAAGTGGTGAAGCGCGTGGCCCCGCAGGTGCGCGGGACGGCGCTCGGCGGCTATGCGGCGTTTCAGGATATCTCTTACGGCGTTACCGGGCCGCTGGCCGGGCTGTTAGCGACCTCGTTTGGCTATCCGTCCGTCTTCCTGGCCGGTGCGGTTTCCGCGGTGGTGGGGATCGTGGTGACGCTGGTGGCGTTTCGCAGAACGTGAGTCTTTGTTGCCGGGTGGCGGCTGCGCCTTACCCGGCCTACGGTTCGAGCCGTTGTAGGCCCGGTAAGCGCAGCGCCACCGGGCAAAATATCAGGCAACCAGCCAGAAAATCGCCAGCGCAATCAGCAGTGCAATAAACATCAATCCCGGACGCGCAGAAAGTGTTCTGAAGGTCTCCACGACCGGTGCAAACAGCGGGCTGTAAATCGGCTGAACATTTCTCACCTCCGGCACGCCGCCTTCACGTTCGGCGCGGCGAACGAAGATCTGGTTGAGCAGGTCCTGCACCTGCGCGGTAGTCAGTACCGTCAGCGGCGTGGCCTGCCAGTTTTGCTGGGCATAATCCCGAATCACCTCGAACTCGTGTGGTTCAAGCGGCTGTTTCAGCGCGGCCTGAACAGTATGCAGAGTCGGGGCGCTCTGGGTGCTGAGCGTCTGGCGTGCCTGGAGCCAGGTCACCAGATGGGTAAACTGTTTGGCCGGGATCAGCTCGCCCGCCTTCACGCCGGACAGCTCCAGCATGGATTGCCAGATGAGCTTCGTCGGCTCGCCGGTGGCCGCGGCCAGCTTGGTCACCATCTGCTTGAGCGTATTGTGCTCGGCGGGCAGCAGCGGACGCTCGGTCGCCGGGCGCACCTGTGGCTGCGGAATCGACAGCTGATTGTTCTGCAGCAGCGTCAGCACGGTTTTGAGCTGATCGGGCGTCAACTGGCCCAGCGCGGTCTGACCATACTGCTGGCGAATAAAATCACTCACCGCCTGGCGGTTATTTCCCTGGCCCAGCAGCTCCGTCAGCTGAGAAACAATCTGGCGCGTGGTGTGGTTCTGCTGCGCGGTCGTAATACGCTGGTTCAGATTTTGCTCGGCAGCGGGGAAATGACGCGACTGCAGCGGTGCGTCGTTCCTCACGCCTAAATCATGCTTCACCCCGGCCCAGACTTCCGCGTTTTGCTGCGAAGTCAGCGCAATCAGGCGCGTGATCAGTCGCTCCAGCACGGTGCGCTGTTGCGTGGATAGCGGTTGTTCACCGGCAACGTTTGGCGTGACAGGGCCTTCACCCGGAGGGCGTGGCGGCGTACCTGAAATGGGCTGCATCGTCAAAAATCCTTAAAGTCAAAACTCAGCGTAAACCTGGCAGACGTATATGCCTGGCGGCCAGATTATGGCACACTTGGCAGGTTTTCTTCCTCTCAAACAGGTACTCAGACGTGAAAATCCTCGTTGATGAAAATATGCCTTACGCCCGTGAGCTGTTTAGCCGCCTGGGTAACGTTAAGGCTGTTCCTGGTCGCCCAATCCCGGTCAACGAACTGGACGACGCCGACGCCCTGATGGTGCGCTCGGTGACCAAAGTAAATGAGGCGTTGCTCGCCGGTAAGGCGGTTAAGTTCGTTGGGACCGCAACGGCAGGGACCGATCATGTGGATGATAAATGGCTGAAGCAGGCCGGAATCGGTTTCTCCGCCGCGCCGGGCTGTAACGCGATTGCCGTCGTGGAATACGTTTTCTCCTCGCTGCTGATGCTGGCCGAGCGCGACGGGTTTGCACTGAAGGACCGCACCGTGGGGATTGTCGGCGTGGGTAACGTCGGTGGGCGCCTGCAAAAGCGCCTGGAAGCGTTAGGGATCCGTACGCTGCTGTGCGATCCGCCGCGCAAAGACAACGGCGATGACGGGGATTTCCGCTCGCTGGACGAGCTGGTTGAACAGTGTGACGTGCTGACGTTCCACACGCCGCTGTTTAAAGAGGGGCCGTATAAGTCGCTGCATCTTGCCGATGAGGCGCTCATTCGCCGTCTGAAGGCTGGCACTATTCTGATAAATGCCTGTCGTGGTCCGGTAGTCGATAACGCCGCGCTGCTAAGGTGTCTGAACGAAGGACAAGACCTCAGCGTGGTGCTGGACGTCTGGGAGCCGGAGCCGGACCTCAACGTTGAGCTGCTTAACAAGGTGGACGTGGGCACCGCACATATCGCCGGTTATACCCTCGAAGGGAAAGCCCGCGGCACGACACAGGTCTTCGAGGCCTACAGCGCCTTTATCGGTCATCCGCAGCAGGTGGCGCTGGATACCTTACTCCCCGCGCCTGAATTTGGCCGCATTACCCTTCACGGCCCGCTCGATCAGGCAACGCTGAAAAGGCTGGTGCATTTGGTGTATGATGTGCGCCGCGATGATGCGCTGCTGCGTAAAGTGGCGGGGATCCCGGGTGAGTTTGATAAGCTGCGCAAGCACTACGTTGAGCGCCGCGAGTGGTCTTCCCTGTATGTCATGTGCGACGACGCGTCGGCGGCGACGCTGCTGCACAAGCTGGGGTTTAACGCCGTTCATCACCCGGCGCATTAATGTCTTCTTAATGCTCCCTGTCGGATACTCCAACAGGGACGCTTTTTTATTTCTGGAGTAAACCACCATGTCTGAAGGCTGGAACATTGCCATTTTAGGTGCCACGGGTGCCGTGGGCGAAGCCCTGCTCGAAACGCTTGCTGAGCGTCAGTTCCCGGTGGGCGATATCTATGCGCTGGCGCGAACGGATAGCGCGGGTGAGCATCTGCGTTTTAACAGTAAATCCGTCATGGTTCAGGATGCGGCGGCGTTCGACTGGACGCAGGCGCAGCTGGCGTTTTTCGCCGCAGGCGCTGAAGCCACTGCGGCGTACGTTGAAGAGGCGACCAACGCAGGCTGCCTGGTCATCGACCTGAGCGGCCTGTTCTCCATGGAGCCGGATGTGCCGCTGGTGGTGCCGGACGTGAACCCGTTTGTACTGGCTGATTACCGCAACCGTAACGTTATTGCGGTACCGAACAGCCTGACCAGCCAGCTGCTGACCGCCCTGAAACCGCTGATCGACGACGGCGGCCTGTCGCGCATTACCGTCACCAGTCTGCTGTCCGCGTCCGCAAACGGCAAAAAGGCCGTTGACGCGCTGGCCGGGCAGAGCGCGAAGCTGCTGAACGGCATTCCGATTGACGAAGATGATTTCTTTGGCCGCCAGCTGGCGTTCAACATGTTGCCGCTGCTGCCGGACCGCGAGGGTTCCGTGCGCGAAGAGCGTCGTATCGTCGATGAAGTGCGTAAAATTCTGCAGGACGATGGCCTGATGATCTCCGCAAGCGTCGTGCAGTCCCCGGTCTTCTACGGCCACGCGCAGATGGTCGGCTTTGAAGCGCTGCGTCCGCTGGCGGCAGAAGAGGCGCGCGATGCGTTTGGCCGCGGGGAAGATATCGTCCTCTCTGAAGAGAGCGAGTTCCCGACCCAGGTGGGCGATGCCACCGGCAGCGCGCATCTTTCCGTTGGCTGCGTGCGTAACGACTACGGTATGCCGGAGCAGGTCCAGTTCTGGTCCGTTGCCGACAACGTTCGTTTCGGCGGCGCGCTGATGGCGGTCAAGATCGCTGAAAAACTGGTGCAGGAGTACCTGTACTGATGTCAGACGTGGAACAAAAGCCGGTTCATAAAATTGCCCTCGGTATTGAGTACGATGGCAGTAAATATTATGGCTGGCAGCGTCAGAATGAGGTGCGCAGCGTCCAGGAAAAGCTGGAGAAAGCGCTCTCTCAGGTGGCAAACGAGCCGATTAACGTCCTGTGCGCAGGCCGTACGGATGCGGGCGTTCACGGCACGGGGCAGGTGGTGCACTTTGAAACCACCGCCGTGCGTAAGGATGCCGCCTGGACGCTGGGGGTAAATGCGAATTTGCCTGGTGACATTGCAGTGCGTTGGGTGAAAGCTGTACCGGATGATTTTCACGCGCGCTTCAGCGCCACCGCGCGCCGTTACCGCTACGTCATCTACAATCAGCGTCTGCGTCCGGCGGTGTTAAGCCAGGGCGTGACGCATTTTTATGAACCGCTCGATGCGGAACGTATGCATCGCGCGGCGCAGTGTCTGATTGGGGAGAATGACTTTACCTCGTTTCGTGCGGTGCAGTGTCAGTCCCGCACGCCGTGGCGTAACGTCATGCACATCAACGTCAGCCGTTTTGGCGCGTATGTGGTGGTGGATATCAAAGCCAATGCCTTTGTACATCATATGGTGCGGAATATTGTGGGCAGCCTGATGGAAGTGGGTGCCGGACACCAGCCGGAGAGCTGGATTGCAGACCTGCTGGCAGCGAAGGACAGAACGCTTGCGGCAGCCACGGCGAAAGCGGAAGGGTTGTATCTGGTCTCGGTAGACTATCCGGATCGGTTTGACCTGCCGAAACCGCCAATGGGTCCGCTGTTTTTAGCGGACTAAACAAAGGTGCAATTAGGGCTTAGACAATATGGACGTAATTCGTTTTTTAATTGATTTCATCCTGCATATTGATGTTCACCTGGCGGAGCTGGTCGCGCAGTATGGCGTCTGGGTTTACGCTATTCTGTTCCTCATTCTGTTCTGTGAAACCGGGCTGGTTGTAACCCCGTTCCTGCCGGGGGATTCTCTGCTGTTCGTTGCCGGGGCGTTATCGGCGCTGCCCACCAACGATCTGAACGTGCATCTTATGGTGGTGCTGATGGTGATTGCCGCCATCGTCGGTGATGCGGTCAACTACACGATTGGACGCGTATTCGGTGAGCGGCTGTTCAGTAATCCGGATTCAAAAATTTTCCGTCGCAGCTATTTAGACAAAACCCATGCGTTTTATGAACGCCATGGCGGAAAAACCATTATCCTTGCTCGCTTTGTGCCTATTGTGCGCACATTTGCACCGTTTGTGGCGGGAATGGGGCATATGTCCTATCGTCATTTTGCCATGTATAACGTCGTGGGGGCGCTGTTGTGGGTGCTGCTGTTTACCTATGCAGGCTACCTGTTTGGCGATCTCCCGGTGGTTCAGGAAAATCTTAAGTTACTGATTGTAGCGATTATTGTGCTTTCCGTACTGCCTGGCGTTATCGAAATCATTCGTCACAAACGTGCGGCGGCAAAGCAAGCGAAGTAAATGCACACTGGCGGTTCGACCACTTTTTTATCCAAAGTTTCGGGCTGTTATGTTTTAATGTGCAACATTCATGGTCTGTTGGAGGCAAAAATGGCATTATTCGCCTCTTATAGCAAAACTGGCATACGACCAGGTTCAGGCAGAAAGGTTATCAATGAGCTGGATTGAACGAATTAAAAGCAACATTACCCCAACGCGTAAAGCGAGCATTCCTGAAGGGGTATGGACGAAGTGTGATAGCTGCGGCCAGGTTCTGTATCGCGCAGAGCTGGAGCGCAACCTTGAGGTGTGTCCGAAGTGTGACCACCATATGCGTATGTCGGCGCGCAACCGCCTGCATAGCCTGCTGGACGAAGGTTCTCTGGTAGAACTGGGCAGCGAGCTTGAGCCAAAAGACGTGCTGAAGTTCCGCGATTCCAAAAAATATAAAGATCGTCTGGCCTCTGCACAGAAAGAGACCGGCGAGAAAGACGCGCTGGTCGTCATGAAAGGCACCCTGCACGGGATGCCGGCTGTTGCCGCTGCGTTTGAGTTCTCCTTTATGGGCGGCTCAATGGGCTCCGTGGTCGGTGCGCGCTTCGTGCGTGCCGTTGAGCAGGCGCTGGAAGACAACTGTCCGCTGATCTGCTTCTCTGCCTCCGGCGGTGCGCGCATGCAGGAAGCGCTGATGTCGCTGATGCAAATGGCAAAAACCTCTGCAGCGCTGGCGAAGATGCAGGAGCGCGGTCTGCCGTATATCTCCGTGCTGACCGACCCAACCATGGGCGGCGTCTCCGCGAGCTTCGCGATGCTGGGCGATCTGAACATCGCTGAGCCAAAAGCGCTGATCGGCTTTGCGGGTCCTCGCGTTATCGAGCAGACCGTTCGTGAAAAACTGCCGCCAGGCTTCCAGCGCAGTGAGTTCCTCATCGAGAAAGGCGCCATCGATATGATCGTCCGCCGTCCGGAAATGCGCCTGAAGCTGGCGAGCATCCTGGCGAAGCTGATGAATCTGCCAGCGCCGAACCCGGATGAACCGCGCGAAGGCGTGGTGGTACCGGATCAGGAACCCGAGGCCTGATAACTGAAAAGGGCAGGGCCGGTTGGCGCTGCCCTTTTGCTTTCTAATCTGTTAATGACAACCGGGCATTATGGAAAATAAAAGCATTCCCCAAGCCACGTCGCCCCTGGCCGCGTGGCTTTCTTATCTGGAAAACCTGCACAGTAAAACCATCGATATGGGGCTTGAACGCGTAAGCCAGGTTGCGGCGCGTCTTGACGTGCTCAAACCGGCGCCTTTCGTGTTCACCGTCGCGGGAACCAATGGTAAAGGCACGACCTGCCGTACGCTGGAATCCGTCCTGATGGCGGCGGGTTACAGGGTTGGCGTTTACAGCTCTCCACACCTGGTACGCTACACCGAGCGGGTTCGCGTACAGAACCGCGAGCTGCCGGAATCCGCGCATACGGCGTCGTTTGCTGAAATTGAAGCCGCGCGCGGTGAGATCTCATTAACCTATTTTGAATACGGCACCCTGTCGGCCCTGTGGCTGTTTAAACAGGCGCAGCTGGATGTGGTGATCCTTGAGGTCGGTCTCGGCGGACGTCTTGATGCGACCAATATCGTGGATGCGGACGTGGCGGTGGTGACTTCCATCGCGCTGGATCATGTCGACTGGCTGGGGCCCGATCGTGAAAGCATCGGCCGCGAGAAGGCCGGTATTTTCCGGGCAAATAAGCCCGCGGTGGTTGGCGAGCCGGATATGCCGCATACCATTGCTGACGTGGCGAACGAGAAGGGCGCGCAGCTGCTGCGCCGCGGTGTTGACTGGCAGTATGAGGTTCAGGACAACGGCTGGCGCTTTAGCGATGCGCAGGGGGCGCTCGACAACCTGCCGCTGCCCCAGGTGCCGCAGCCGAACGCAGCCACCGCGCTGGCGGCACTGCGCGCCAGCGGCCTCGTGGTCAGCGAACAGGCGATCCGCGAGGGCATACAAAACGCGATTCTGCCCGGACGTTTCCAGATTGTGAGCGAGTCACCGCGCCTGATCCTGGATGTGGCGCACAACCCCCACGCGGCGGCGTATCTCGCGGGACGTCTCAAATCGTTACCAAAAACCGGGCGCGTGCTGGCGGTTATCGGTATGCTTCATGATAAAGATATCGGCGGGACGCTGGCCTGCATGGAGAGTGTGGTCGATAGCTGGTATTGTGCTCCTCTGGAGGGGCCGCGCGGCGCGACGGCTGAGCAGCTGATGGAACATCTCGGCAAAGGCGCAATCTACAGTAGCGTGGCGCAGGCCTGGCATGCCGCGATGGCGGATGCTAAACCAGAAGATACCGTGCTGGTGTGTGGTTCATTCCACACGGTGGCACATGTCATGGAAGTGATGGACGCGGGGAGAACCGGTGGCGAGTAAGTTTCAGAACCGTTTAACAGGAACCATTGTGCTGGTCGCGCTCGGGGTGATTATTCTTCCCGGGCTGCTCGACGGGCAGAAAAAGCATTATCAGGATGAGTTTGCCGCGATTCCGCTGGTGCCGAAACCGGGTGACCGCGATGAGCCGGATATGCTGCCCGCGGCGACGCAGGCGCTGCCTGCTCAGCCACCGGAAGGCGCGGCGGAAGAGGTGCGCGCGGGTGATGCCGCCGCACCGTCGCTCGACCCGTCTCGCCTGGCGGCCACGAGCAACAGCGATATCGATCCTGTGCCGGTCGAGCAGCCTAAACCGGTTGAAAAACCGAAGCCGGTTGAGAAGCCGCAGCCGAAACCGCAGCGTGATAAAGCGGCAGAACAGCTCGCCGCGGCGTCAGAGACGCCTCCGCCAGCAAAACCGACGCAGCAGGACGCTGCTGCCCCAACGGGTAAAGCCTATGTGGTGCAGCTCGGTGCATTGAAAAATGCCGATAAAGTCAACGAGGTCGTGAGCAAACTGCGCAGTGCAGGATATCGTGTTTACACTTCACCTTCCACGCCGGTGCAGGGTAAAATTACGCGTATCCTCGTGGGGCCAGAAGCGTCTAAAGACAAACTGAAAGGGTCGCTGGGTGAGCTGAAGCAGATCTCCGGCCTGAGCGGTGTGGTGATGGGCTACAGCGCAAACTAAGTACGACCTGCTCCTTTAAGAGAGAGGCGATAAGCCACGGCGTTGAACATTTTTTCAGCGCCTTTTTTATTTACGCGCGGGAAGGAAATCCCTACGCAAACGTTTTCTTTTTCTGTTAGAATTCGCCCCGAACTGGATGACAGGGCGTTAAATCGTGGGACACATATGGTCTGGATTGATTACGCCATCATTGCGGTGATTGGTTTTTCCTGTCTGGTTAGCCTGATCCGTGGCTTTGTTCGTGAAGCGTTATCGCTGGTGACCTGGGGTTGTGCTTTCTTTGTCGCCAGTCATTACTACACTTACCTGTCTGTCTGGTTCACGGGCTTTGAAGATGAACTGGTCCGAAATGGAATCGCTATCGCGGTGCTGTTTATCGCAACGCTGATTGTCGGCGCTATCGTGAATTACGTGATAGGTCAGCTGGTCGAGAAAACCGGTCTGTCAGGAACGGACAGGGTGCTCGGGATCTGTTTCGGGGCATTACGAGGCGTGCTGATTGTGGCCGCGATCCTGTTCTTCCTGGATACCTTCACCGGGTTCTCCAAAAGTGAAGACTGGCAGAAATCGCAGCTCATTCCAGAGTTCAGCTTCATCATCAGATGGTTCTTTGACTATCTGCAAAGCTCGTCGAGTTTTTTGCCCAGGGCATAAACCCTGAGATGTGGCTTAACGAGGAAAAGACGAATGTGCGGTATTGTCGGTATCGCCGGTTTCATGCCGGTAAACCAGTCGATTTATGACGCGTTAACGGTGCTTCAGCACCGTGGGCAGGATGCTGCGGGTATCATCACCATTGATGCAAACAACTGCTTCCGTTTACGCAAGGCGAATGGCCTGGTAAACGATGTGTTTGAAGCCCGCCATATGCAGCGTCTGCAAGGTAATATGGGGATCGGTCACGTTCGTTATCCTACTGCTGGCAGTTCCAGCGCCTCTGAGGCACAGCCTTTCTACGTCAACTCACCGTATGGCATCACCCTTGCTCATAACGGCAACCTGACCAACGCGCATGAACTGCGCAAAAAGCTGTTCGAAGAGAAACGTCGCCACATTAACACCACCTCTGATTCTGAAATCCTGCTCAATGTGTTCGCCAGCGAGCTGGATAACTTCCGTCACTATCCGCTGGAAGCAGATAACATTTTTGCCGCGATTGCCGCGACAAACCGTCAGATCCGCGGCGCGTACGCCTGCGTTGCTATGATCATCGGTCACGGTATGGTCGCCTTCCGCGATCCAAACGGCATTCGTCCGCTGGTGCTCGGCAAGCGCGACCTCGGCGATGGCCGTACCGAATATATGGTTGCCTCTGAAAGCGTGGCGCTGGATACCCTGGGCTTCGAATTCCTGCGCGACGTGGCGCCGGGCGAAGCGGTCTACATCACTGAGAAGGGCCAGCTGTTCACCCGTCAGTGTGCCGACAAGCCGGTCAGCAACCCGTGCCTGTTTGAATACGTTTACTTTGCCCGTCCGGATTCGTTCATCGACAAGATTTCCGTCTACAGCGCGCGCGTCAACATGGGCACGAAGCTCGGCGAGAAGATTGCCCGCGAGTGGGACGATCTGGACATCGACGTGGTGATTCCTATCCCGGAAACCTCCTGCGATATCGCGCTGGAGATCGCCCGCATTCTGGATAAGCCATACCGTCAGGGCTTCGTGAAGAACCGCTACGTTGGCCGCACGTTTATCATGCCGGGGCAGCATCTGCGTCGTAAGTCCGTGCGCCGCAAGCTGAACGCCAACCGCGCGGAATTCCGCGATAAGAACGTTCTGCTGGTGGATGACTCCATTGTTCGTGGCACCACCTCTGAGCAGATTATCGAGATGGCCCGCGAAGCGGGTGCGAAGAAAGTCTACCTGGCTTCTGCTGCGCCGGAGATTCGCTTCCCGAACGTGTACGGTATTGATATGCCAACCGCCAACGAGCTGATCGCTCACGGCCGTGAAGTGGATGAAATTCGCCAGATCATCGGCGCTGATGGCCTGATTTTCCAGGACCTGAACGATCTCATCGACGCGGTACGTGCCGAGAACCCAGAAATTCAGCAGTTTGAATGCTCCGTGTTCAACGGTATTTACGTGACCAAGGACGTTGACCAGCAGTACCTCGACTATCTTGATTCACTGCGCAACGACGACGCCAAAGCCGTTCAGCTGCAGAACGATCTCGAAAGCTTAGAGATGCACAACGAAGGTTGATGCTCTGGCAGGTGAGGGCGTATGCCCTCACTTGCAACTCCCCGGAAAATCCTGCACAGTCTGCCCTGAAATCAGTAAGGGCGAAAATCATGAAACGACTCATAGTTGGGCTCAGCGGCGCCAGCGGCGCGATTTACGGCGTACGTTTGTTACAGGTTCTGCGTAACGTGGCGGACGTCGAAACCCATCTGGTGATGAGCCAGGCGGCGCGGCAGACCCTCTCTCTGGAAACCGATCTCTCCCTGCGCGATGTTCAGGCGCTGGCGGATGTCGTTCACGATGCCCGTGATATCGCTGCCAGCATCTCCTCAGGCTCGTTTAAAACAGCCGGCATGGTTATCCTGCCCTGTTCAATTAAAACGCTCTCCGGCATTGTGAATAGCTATACGGACACCCTGGTGACGCGCGCGGCGGATGTGGTGCTGAAGGAGCGGCGTCCTCTGGTGCTGTGCGTGCGGGAAACGCCGCTGCACCTGGGCCATCTGCGCTTAATGACGCAGGCTGCGGAGCTGGGCGCGGTCATCATGCCGCCGGTACCCGCGTTCTACCATCGCCCGCAAACGCTGGACGACGTCATCAACCAGACGGTTAACCGCGTGCTCGATCAGTTTGACATCGACCTGCCCGACGATCTCTTCACCCGCTGGCAGGGTGCCTGAATCTGTGCACAAACCAGGTGCATGAAAAGACAAGTTGCCCTGTTTCAGGGCAATTATGCAACGGCGATCATATCCTCGACATTTAATTCGTTTTTTCCCTTTTTCTCTCTCCGGTTCGTTCGGCAGACCTGCTATCTTTCACCATTAAGGCAATATCGCAACGTTTTATTAACATATTTAACGTCGAAGTTTTGACCAGACGGCAATGTGGCATAAGACCTGCAAGATGAAGCCTGCAACACAACACACAACACAATACATAATAAAATCACGGTACTTGAGGGTAAATGTATGAAGAAGACGGTTCTGGCTCTGTCTTTACTCGTGGGGTTAAGTGCGGCAGCAGGTAGCTACGCAGCGCTTCCACAGACGGTACGTATCGGTACAGACGCAACCTACGCGCCATTCTCTTCCAAGGATGCGAAAGGCGATTTCGTGGGGTTTGATATCGATCTGGGTAATGAAATGTGCAAACGCATTGCGGTGAAATGCACATGGGTGGGCAGCGACTTTGACGCGTTAATCCCGTCGCTGAAAGCCAAGAAAATCGACGCCATTATCTCTTCTCTCTCCATCACCGAAAAACGCCAGCAGGAGATTGCCTTCTCTGACAAGCTCTACGCCGCGGATTCTCGCCTGATTGCGCCTAAAGGCTCCCCGATTAAGCCCACCATCGACTCGCTGAAAGGCAAACACGTCGGCGTGCTTCAGGGCTCGACGCAGGAAGGCTATGCCAATGCTAACTGGCGTGAGAAGGGCGTAGACGTGGTGGCTTATCAGAACCAGGATCTGATTTACTCTGACCTGGCGGCAGGCCGTCTGGATGCGGCATTCCAGGATGAAGTCGCCGCGAGCGAAGGCTTCCTGAAGCAGCCTGCGGGCAAAGAATTCGCGTTTGCAGGCCCGTCGGTGAAAGACAAAAAGTACTTTGGTGACGGCACCGGGATTGGCCTGCGTAAGGATGATACCGAGCTGAAAGCCGCCTTTGACAAAGCCTTTGCGGAGCTGCGTAAAGACGGTACTTACGACAAACTGGCGAAGAAATACTTCGACTTCAACGTATACGGTGAATAACACCTGGCGGTAACGCACCGTAACGGTGCGTCACGGGAGCGGTTGACCCAATACGGTGCATCTGTTGCACCGTATTGGATCGCTTTGTGCATACTTACGCATTTATAATGCAAAAATTCCCGTCCTAAAGGCATTAATCTTTGCCTGATTGAGGGGATTAATGGCACATTAGCACCACCCCGTCGTCGTAAAAATCCCGTATGAAGACAGTTTGTTGAGGACAAATATGAAAAAACTCGTGTTGTCATTATCACTGGTACTGGCCTTTTCCAGCGCCACCGCGGCATTCGCAGCTATTCCGCAGAAAATTCGCATTGGTACCGATCCAACCTATGCGCCGTTCGAATCGAAGAATTCAAAGGGTGAACTGGTCGGTTTTGACATCGATCTGGCTAATGAGCTGTGCAAACGCATCAAAGCACAGTGTACCTACGTTGAGAACCCGCTGGATGCGCTGATCCCCTCCCTGAAAGCGAAAAAAATCGACGTGATCATGTCCTCCCTCTCCATCACCGAAAAACGCCAGCAGGAGATTGCCTTCACCGACAAACTCTACGCGGCCGATTCACGTCTGGTGGTGGCAAAATCGTCTGACATTCAGCCAACGCTGGAGTCGCTGAAGGGTAAACGCGTGGGCGTGCTGCAGGGCACTACCCAGGAAACCTACGGTAACGAACACTGGGCACCGAAGGGGATTGAAATTGTCTCCTATCAGGGCCAGGAAAATATCTACGCTGACCTGACGGCAGGCCGAATTGATGCCGCATTCCAGGATGAAGTCGCGGCTAGCGAAGGCTTCCTGAAAACGCCGGTCGGTAAAGATTACAAGTTTGGCGGCCCGTCCATTAAGGACGTTAAGTTGTTTGGTGTGGGCACCGGTATGGGTCTGCGCAAAGAAGACAACGAGCTGCGTGAGGCGCTGAACAAAGCGTTTGCTGAAATGCGCGCTGACGGCACCTACGACAAGCTGGCGAAAAAGTACTTTGATTTTAATGTTTACGGCGGCTAATCGCCCCGTCATATAACGTGCGGCCCCTCCCACGGCGGGAGGGGAAAAGACACGGTTCCACCACTCACGATACGACAGGGCTCGCGGTATGCTGTACGGATTTTCTGGCGTTATTTTACAGGGCGCGCTTGTCACCCTTGAGCTGGCTATCAGCTCCGTGGTGCTGGCGGTGCTGATAGGTCTGGCAGGCGCAGGGGCGAAGCTTTCAGCTAACAAACCGCTGGCGCTGATCTTTGAAGGCTACACCACGCTTATTCGCGGCGTTCCCGATCTGGTGCTGATGCTGCTTATCTTTTACGGTCTGCAGATTGCGCTGAACAGCGTGACGGACGCGATGGGCATGGGACAAATTGATATCGACCCAATGGTGGCCGGTATTATTACCCTCGGTTTTATCTACGGCGCCTACTTCACCGAAACCTTCCGCGGTGCTTACATGGCCGTGCCGAAAGGTCACATTGAGGCGGCAACCGCATTTGGTTTTACCTCATCACAAACGTTTCGTCGGATTATGTTCCCGGCCATGATGCGCTATGCGCTCCCGGGCATCGGGAACAATTGGCAGGTTATCCTCAAAGCGACAGCGCTGGTCTCACTGCTCGGTCTGGAAGACGTCGTGAAAGCGACTCAACTGGCGGGCAAGAGTACCTGGGAGCCGTTCTACTTTGCGGTGGTCTGTGGCGTGATTTATCTGGTCTTTACGACCGTCTCCAATGGTGTGCTGCTTCTGCTCGAGCGTCGCTACTCCGTGGGTGTGAAGAGGGCTGACCTGTGATTGAGATTATTCAGGAATACTGGAAATCGCTGCTGTGGACGGATGGCTACCGCTTTACCGGCGTGGCGATTACGCTCTGGCTGCTGATCTCCTCCGTAGTGATGGGCGGTATTCTGGCGGTGTTTCTTGCCATTGGCCGCGTATCGAACAATAAATTTATCCAGTTCCCGATCTGGCTCTTCACCTACGTGTTTCGCGGTACGCCGCTGTACGTGCAACTGCTGGTGTTCTATTCGGGGATGTACACGCTTGAGATCGTAAAAGGCACTGAGATGCTGAATGCGTTCTTCCGCAGCGGTCTGAACTGTACGGTGCTGGCGTTGACGCTCAACACCTGCGCCTACACCACCGAGATTTTCGCGGGGGCAATTCGTTCTGTCCCTTACGGTGAGATTGAAGCCGCGAGGGCCTACGGCTTCTCGTCGGTGAAACTCTACCGCTGCATCATTCTGCCGTCGGCCTTGCGTATCGCGTTACCGGCGTACAGTAACGAAGTGATTTTGATGCTGCATTCGACCGCGCTTGCCTTTACCGCGACGGTGCCGGATCTGCTTAAAATCGCGCGCGATATTAACTCCGCGACCTATCAGCCGTTTACCGCGTTTGGCATTGCGGCGGTGCTCTATTTAATTATCTCTTATGTTCTGATTAGCCTGTTCCGTAAGGCTGAAAAACGCTGGTTGCAGCATATAAAACCTTCTTCGACGCACTGAGAAAGATGATGGCTGAGAACAAATTAAACGTTATTGATTTGCACAAACGCTACGGCGAACATGAAGTGCTGAAAGGGGTGTCGCTGCAGGCTAACGCGGGCGACGTGATCAGTATCATCGGCTCATCCGGCTCGGGTAAAAGTACCTTCCTGCGCTGCATTAACTTCCTCGAAAAGCCGAGTGAAGGCTCGATTGTGGTGAGCGGGCAGAACATCAACCTGGTGCGTGACAAAGACGGCCAGCTGAAGGTGGCCGATAAGCACCAGCTGCGTCTGCTGCGTACGCGTCTGACGATGGTGTTCCAGCATTTTAACCTCTGGAGCCACATGACGGTGCTGGAGAACGTGATGGAAGCGCCGGTTCAGGTGCTTGGCCTGAGCAAACATGAAGCCCGCGAGCGCGCGGTGAAATACCTGGCAAAAGTGGGCATCGACGAGCGCCAGCAGATGAAATACCCGGTGCATCTCTCCGGCGGTCAGCAGCAGCGAGTCTCCATCGCCCGCGCGCTGGCGATGGAACCCGAGGTGCTGCTGTTCGACGAACCGACCTCCGCGCTCGACCCGGAACTCGTTGGCGAAGTGCTGCGCATCATGCAGAAGCTGGCCGAAGAAGGCAAAACGATGGTGGTGGTGACGCACGAGATGGGCTTTGCCCGTAACGTCTCGAACCACGTGATTTTCCTGCACCAGGGGAAAATTGAAGAGCAGGGGCATCCGGACGAGGTGCTGGCGAACCCGCAAAGCCCGCGTTTGCAGCAGTTCCTTAAAGGCTCCCTGAAGTAAGAGGGCATCAGACCGCAGTGCAGCACAGTTGCCCGGTGGCGCTTCGCTTACCGGGCCTACAAAACCGTAGGCCGGGCAAACGCAGTGCCGCCCGGCATTCAGGCCGCACTACACTCCAGCCGGTACACCCAGTCGTCATAGCGCACGCCGTCAATATCATACGCCTTTTCCAGCACCTGCATACGCACAAACCCGGCTTTCTCCAGCACCCGCACCGACCCGCCGTTGTCCGCCAGCACGTACGCGTTAATCGCCTTCACGCCGGTCTGGTTGAACGCATAATCACACACCGCGCGCAGCGCCTCGCTGGCGATACCTTTCCCTTGCGCGGCAGGCACAACCGTATAACCGATATCCGCCTCTTCACGATTCTCTGCGCTGATTTGCAGGCCGATATCGCCCAGCGGCGTATCATCATCCTGAAAACGAATCACGAAAACATGCTCCGCCATCAGGCGTGCGGCAAACACGCGTCGGGTCTCTTTTTCGGGTGCAATTGCGGCCATATAGCGCATGGCGTCGCGGTTTTCGCGCAGCGAGCGGAAGAACGCCCAGTCAGAAGGTTCGAAAGGGGTGAGGTGAAGCCGGAGAGTGGTGATGGTTGCCATTGTTACGCCATTCCGATGAATTTGGCTTATTACCTTAACACCGGAATGGAACTGGCGGACAGAATGGATCTTAGTGATGGAGGTTAGCGTTTGGTCCTCATCAACTTAGAACGATCAACATAGTTGCCATATTGATCGTAGTAGCGACTGGGCCAGATCGACGCCGCATCTTTTTCTAGTGCCTCCGCGATGATCTTTTCCCCCTTGTGCCACGGCTGGAGAGCGCGTTTGCAAGCGTTGAAGAACTCAGACCCGCTTGACGTGAAAGCGCAGCCAGTGACAGCTTACGCTTGTGAAGCAAGGCGATAATATCTGCTGGGTGCATATCCTGATCTCTATTCATACATTTTCCTTTATATATGATTTTGTTCAAATTGTAGACACAAATGCTAAGTAATACTTAGTGTAATTTCAATAACGGAATACCAGAATCATGACTCTACTTCCAGATTTTGAAGAGTTATCATGCTTCCCCATCGACTTAAAGCGGCTAGGCTGAAAGCCGGACTATCACAGCAAAAACTTGGGATCCTCGCGGAGATTGATGAAGCGACTGCTAGCGCACGTATGAACCAGTATGAAAAGGGGATCCACACGCCTGATTTCGTACTGGCGTGTAAATTGGCTGAGGTGCTGAATATCCCGGCTTGTTATTTTTATACTGTTGAGGATGATTTGGCTGAGTATATTTACACTTATCTTATTAAATAAATTTTAATTAGGAGTCGAGTTATGAGAATAGAGCAGAGATTAAAGCAGCTTGCTGAAGGTAACCCTAATTACTCATTATTATGGGCGCAGTGGGAATTTGATAAAAAATTATTATCAAGAGCGCTTAACACAGTATCAAGAGATTTTCCTCATTACAGTTTACATGACGCATCACATTCATCCACAATAATTACACAAATAGAGAAAGTTATTTCTCCAAATATTTATAAATTGACCGCAACAGATTGTTGGTTGCTGTTAGAGTCTTGCTACTGGCATGATGCCGGTATGGTAATTACTAATGAAGAAAAAAAGGAACTCTTAAGAGATCCGTCATTTCATTTTTATCTTGAGGAGTTATCCCAAAATGAAAGTGAATTATCAAAACATGCAAAAGAAATATTACAACGTAAAAATGAAAATGATATCATCAAAGCACTTTCTATATCTAATTCTTTGACATTTGTTTTAGCTGATTATTTCAGGAAATTACACGCAGATAGATCTGGACGCTTTGTCAAAGAACCATCAAAGATAAATGTATTTTCACCTAGAACTTCATTAATTCCACAAAGGCTGTTTAATTTTGTGGCGCAAATAGTTCAGTGCCATGGAAGAAATCCAGATGCTATTTTGGAGCTTGCAAAGTATAACGATGGAATGGATGCAGAAGATTATGCTCATCCTCGATATATAGCAGCTTTATTAAGAATAGGAGATCTATTGGATATTGATGATGGCAGGTTTTGCCCTACTTTATTAGCAAATATTGGGAATGTCCCTGTTTCCTCTAAAAATCATCAAGAAAAACATGCATCAATAAAACACTTATTTATAAATAGCGAAGTAATTGAAATAAAAGCTGAGTGCGAACAATATGGAGCATATCACGCACAACAAGGTTGGTTTAATTATATACAAAATGAATTCGATTATCAGAAGAGGGTTTGGAATGAAATAGTTCCCGATAGTGATTTCAGGGCTTTGCCGACCATCGGTATACTTGAGTGTAGAATAAAAGACTATATAGCTATTGATGGTAAAGTACCAAAAATAACCTTAAATCCTAAACGAGTTTATGAATATATTACAGGCTCTCAGATATATAGTGAAAAATATCCTTTCGTTCGTGAGTTGTTACAAAATTCTATTGATGCAACATATTATAAAGTTTGGGATGAGCTGATTTCTAATAGCAGTTTATCTCATGATGATGTAAAAGATCGAGAGTTTTTTATAAATGAATTAGAGAAATATAAAATAGAATTGTTAATTGAAGAATATGACAGTGAAGAAGGTGTGAAATTTAATAGTTTCATTATTAAAGATTTTGCCCTTGGCATGGATATTAATGATATAAGGAAGATTCTAGTAGTAGGATCGGAGTCAGTTGAATTAATAAAAAAATTAAATAGAACAATGCCAGATTGGGCAAAGCCGTCTGGATACTTCGGTATTGGCCTTCAGACAGTTTTTAAATTATGTGATGAGGTTGTAATTAAAACTAGGAAAAAGGAAAATCCTTGCTATGAAATAAAGGTTATAAATAATGCCGATAATGAATTCTTTGATATCTCAATAAAAGAATTGGCTGATAGACGATTTGAAGGAACTGAAATCAAATCAATTTTTAAAAGCAAAAATGATAATTTTATAAATTACAGAGGTCGCCGTATTGAAAACTATGAAGATCCATTGCTTTTAGAACAAAAAAACGATTTTTATCAAAATGTAATGCAGATGTTAACCTCGGATTTTAAAAAGTCCCATATCGCATTAATAATCAATAAAACTAAATTAGAAAGAAGAGTTGACGTTGAAAATAAAGAAGGTAATGTTTTTATGTCAGACTATTCGCTTGGCGCAGATTTTAGCATAAAAATAAACATGGAAGATTACATTTTTGCTAATCTAACCTTCAAATATAAAGGCGTTGAATTTGATACAAGTTTTAATGTTAAATGCTTGGTTGGCGAACTGGATATTTTCAAAAACAGTGCTGGATATTGGTTAACGATAGATAGAAAAAAAGGTCGAACAGACAGGCATAAAGAAATTGAAGAAATTATCACTTATATACTCGAGAATCATTCATCAAACTTGAGAGAAAATACTAAAGATGATAAGTTATCTGATTTTTATTTATATTCTGTGACTGGAAAGTCTATTAACTATGAATGGAAACAATATGAGATAAATGGGATAAAATTAGAGCAGTATATATCTGGTGAAAACGATCTGTTTGTTTATGAACACAAATATGGTTTTTTATATAATACTAAATTTAATGACATTGATTTGAATGTCATGCAAATACTGTCTGGTATTTTCAAAAAAGAATCATTATCTCTAGTTGTTGAAGAATATTATGGCGATTTGCCATTTGATGAATCTGAAAGCTATGATGAAGATGATGGTATTGGCTTTATATTCAAATTTAAAAATGATGGGTTAAAAACTTTTACCTGTCCGTCTGCATTATTAAGAAAAGAAATTGAGTTGAATATTTCTGAACCACCTACGAGAAGATTAATTCCGTGCTATAACGAATATTACAGCGACATATCTATTTGTGAGGGAGATATACCATTAAATATAAATGTTGGCTCATCTTTCAATCGTTGGGTTGATAAGTTCATGTTCACGCCAATGGTTTCTTCACCTTCAAGTGAGTTTGATTTAGAACAGCAGTTATCTTTACTTTTAAATTATTATTTATCATTAAATATATTAAGTTGTACTGAGGATAGTTTCAAGGCTAAATATAAAGAGTGTTGGCTTGAGTTAGGGTTTATTAATTAACATTAAAAACGAAATAAGCCTCAGTTAATTTACTATTAGCATTGAGGCTTAAATAATATTATTAGACCACATCCCCCAGCGCTTCTTCTAATTCATACCAGCGGAACGCAAACCCGGCCGCTTCCAGTCGTTTTGGCAGCGCTCTCTGTCCGCCTAATACCAGAACAGACGCTTCCCCCATCAGCAGACGAATGACCGTGGCAGGCACGCGCAAAATTGCCGGACGGTGCAGGGCATGCCCCAGCGCGTGAGCAAACTGTTCATTACGCACCGGATATGGTGCAACCATATTGAACGGCCCGCGCAGATCGTTATCCAGCAGCCAGAGAATCCCGTTGACCATATCGTCGATATGGATCCAGGCCATATACTGACGGCCATTACCGATGGGGCCACCGAGTCCGAGCCTGAAAGGGGGAAGCATCTTCGCCAAAATGCCGCCTTTCGGCGCCAGAACGACACCGGTCCGCAGCAGGCAGACGCGGGTTCGATCGCTTTGCGCCGCACTGGCGATACGCTCCCACTGGGCGCAGAGTTTGTGGGTAAACTCGTTATGGGGCGGCTCTTCCTCGGTCACCACCACCTCGCCAAGATCGCCGTAGTAGCCCACTGCGGAACCCGAAATCAGCACGGAAGGCGGCGTGTGGCTGTTGCGGATCAGCTCGACCAGCTTTTCGGTGATGTTCCACCGGCTGCTGCATAACAGCTGTTTTTGCTCTTCCGTCCAGCGCTTATCGGCGATGGGTTCACCCGCGAGGTTAATGACGGCGTCGAAGCCGTCCAGATTTTGCTGATCGGCCAGATTTTTCCAGATATCGACACCCGCCCCCAGCACCTGACGCGCTTTCTCCGGGCTGCGCGTGACGACGGTAATGTCGTGATGCAAGGCCTGCAGACGCGCAATGAGGTGACGACCAATCAGGCCTGTACCGCCGGTCAGCAAAATCTTCATACAACCTCCAGGTTTACGCCTGGCGCCGCCAGCTTAACGTCATGGAGACGGAATCGGCGTAGCGCAGGGCGTGAAGTTTATCGATCTCAACTTCAGCATAAGTGACCCAGTGATGTTCGCGTGCGATATCGAGCACATCCTGAGTTAATTTTTCCAGCAGAGAGAAGCGGTTATTCTCCACAAACTGGATAATGTTCTTGGTGATTGTGCGGTAGTTCAGCGCGTCATTGATATCTTCGCTGGCGCGCGCTTTGTCTGCGGGATAGTGAATAACCACGTTAATGACAATATCCTGACGGTTGGCGATCTCTTCCTCTTTAATACCGATGAAGGTACGCAGGCGTAAATTTTTTATACGAATAATGGCGTCTGGCTGTGACATTGCAGGTCTTCTCCGTGTCAGTATTTCCTGCCCATAATACATGAGTGCTTCACAGGCACCCAGCCTTATACCGGGTTAAATTTGCTGGATTTTTTGCATCGCCCGCTCGGTCGCCGGGCGGGTCCGGATGCGCTCGAACCAGTTGTTTACCGCCGGGTAAGAGGCCAGGTCAATTCGGTGTTTTTCATGCGTATTCACCCATGGCCAGCAGGCGATATCGGCAATACTGTAATGATCGCCCCCGAGCCACGGCGTTTTCATCAGCCGACGGTTCAGAACGTCATAGAGCCGCTGCGTCTCGACCTGATAGCGTTCTATCGCGTAAGGAATGGGTTGCGGGGCGTAAGCGGTAAAGTGATGATTTTGACCCAGCATGGGGCCCAGCCCGCTCGCCTGCCAGAAAAGCCACTGCAGGGTATGGTGACGCTCACGCAGCTCGCCGCTCAGCAGCTTGCCGGTTTTCTCTGCCAGATAGAGCAAAATTTCACCGGATTCAAACAGGCTCAACGGTCTGCCCCCGTCCGCTGGCTGGTTATCAATAATGGCCGGGATTTTATTATTCGGCGAGATAGCCAGAAAAAGAGGGCTGAACTGTTCGCCTTTGCTGATATCCACGCGAATGATCCTGTAATCCAGCTCGGCTTCTTCAAGAAAGAGGGTGATCTTATGGCCGTTTGGGGTAGGGGCGTAATAAAGGTCGATCATTCTCAACTCCTGTCCATGCGAAGAGTGGTGCCATGACAAATGAGTATAGGTGGTTGTTGTAAATCGTGAGTTTTCATCAAGTGACAGCGAGGCAAAGAGATTATATGTTGAGTAAAAACCGATCAGCCTATGAGGATGTTATGAACCAGCCCGTCATCACGTTGTGGTCCGATGCGAACTTCTTTTCCCCCTATGTTATGAGCGTATACGTTGCGCTGGCCGAAAAAGGGCTCACCTTTACGCTGAAGACCGTTGATCTTGACGGTGGCGAACATCTTAAACCGCAGTGGCAGGGCTACGATCTGACCCGACGCGTGCCGGTGCTGGAGATTGACGGATTTGCCCTGAGCGAATCGTCGGCGATCGATGAGTATCTGGAAGATCGGTTCGCCCCCCCGGAGTGGGAACGTATCTATCCTCACGATCTGCAAAAGCGCGCCCGGGCGCGGCAGATCCAGGCGTGGCTGCGAAGCGATCTGGTGCCGATTCGCGTCGAACGCTCCACGGACGTTGTGTTTGCCGGGGTGAAAAAGCCAGCTCTCAGTGCAGAAGGTGCAGAAAGCGCGCAGAAGCTGATTGAAACCGCCACCTCACTGCTCGCCCATGGCAACCCAAACCTGTTTGGCGAGTGGTGCATTGCCGATGCCGATCTGGCGTTGATGTTAAACCGCCTGATCCTCAACGGTGATGAGGTGCCGCAGCTGCTGGTGGATTATGCCGCGTTCCAGTGGCAGCGTGCCTCCGTGCAGCGCTATGTGGCACTCTCGGCTAAGCGCGTGGGCTGATAAGCCCTGCCGCTTCAGGTATCATGGGGGCAGTCTGTTTTCCCGAGGAGTGACTGATGAAACTGATGTTTGCGTCGGATATCCATGGATCGCTGCCCGCTACCGAGCGTGTCCTTTCCCTGTTTGCACAAAGCGGTGCGCAGTGGCTGATTATTTTGGGCGACGTGTTGAATCACGGCCCGCGCAACGCGCTGCCGGAGGGCTATGCCCCTGCGCAGGTCGCGGAAAAACTCAACCAGTTCGCCTCGCGCATCATTGCCGTTCGCGGCAACTGCGACAGCGAAGTGGACCAGATGCTGCTGCATTTCCCTCTTACCGCACCGTGGCAACAGGTGCTGCTTGAACAACACCGCCTGTTCCTGACCCACGGGCATCTTTTCAGCCCGGATAATCTTCCGGCCCTCGCGGCTGGCGATGTCCTGGTTTACGGTCATACTCATATTCCGGTTGCGGAAAAACGCGGTGAGATTTATCACTTTAACCCGGGCTCGGTCAGCATCCCAAAAGGCGGATATCCTGCGAGCTACGGCAAGCTGGAAGGAAATACCCTGAGCGTTATCGCACTTAATGATCAGCAAGTTATTGCGCAGGTAGCGATTAATCCGTAAGTTACACCTCAACTGCAAACGCGCCGAAAGAGCGCTTAGAAGAGAAGGTTTCCCGATGGTGGAGCAGAGTCATTTGGCAAGTACAGAGTGGGTTGACATTGTCAACGAAGAGAATGAAGTGATCGCGCAGGCCAGCCGCGAGCAAATGCGTGCGGAGCGCCTGCGTCACCGTGCGACATATATCGTTGTGCATGACGGTATGGGTAAAATTCTGGTTCAGCGCCGCACGGACACGAAAGATTTTCTCCCGGGTATGCTGGATGCGACTGCAGGTGGCGTCGTCCAGGCGGATGAAGTGCTGCTGGATTCCGCGCGTCGTGAAGCGGAAGAAGAGTTAGGCATTGCCGGTGTGCCGTTTGCCGAGCACGGGCAGTTCTACTTCGAGGATGAACACTGTCGTGTCTGGGGCGGGCTGTTTAGCTGCGTCTCTCACGGCCCGTTCGCCCTGCAGGAAGAAGAAGTCAGCGAAGTGAACTGGATGACGCCGGAGGAGATTACCGCGCGCTGCGACGAGTTCACGCCGGATTCGTTAAAAGCGCTGGCGCTCTGGATGAGCCGCAACGCCAATAACGAATCGACCAAATCAGAGAAAGAGGAAGAGGCTGAGTAAGCTTCAGCAACTCTCTCTCAGACACAGACTGGACGCGATGGGCTTTTGATCGCGCCAGTCTCCGCCATTCAGGCGCTCCAGTAACGCTTTCCCGGCTTCAATTCCAATCTTACGATGCGGCACCGCCATGGTCGTCAGCGGCGGCTGACAGACGCGGCTCACGTCGCTATCGCCAAAACCTACCACCGCCAGATCGTCCGGCACTTTGATTCGCCTGCGCTGGCACTCGTACAGCGCGCCGCAGGCCAGCTCGTCAGAGACGCACACCAGCGCATCCAGCTCCGGCCAGGCCAGCAGGAACTCGGGCAGCTGCGCCGCGCCGGTCGAGAAGCTCGGCGGCATCGCCGCGTTAATGACCCGGTTCGGCGACATATGGTGGCGAAGCATGGCTTTGTACCAGCCCTGCAGATGCTGCTGGAAAATCCACTGCTCCTGGTTGGCACACAGCAGGCCAATATTCTGATAGCCGCGCTTAATGACCATCTCCGTGAGCTCATACATGGCCGCCACGTTATCAATCCCGATATTCATATCAATCGGATCGGCGCGCATGGCGCCCATCTCCATCACCGGAATTGAGGCGTTTTTCAGCCAGTGGCGAACGGTGTCGGTATGTTCAACGCTGAGCAGGATAGCGGCGGCAATGTTCGACGCCAGCAGCGTCTCCAGCAGTTTCTCCTCCTGCTCAAGACGATGCTGGGACTCAGCCAGCATGATCTGATACCCGGCAGGTTGCAGCACCTGCTGTAGCCCGGCGAACATCTCCGAGCAGCCTGCTTCGGAGAGGTTGGGCACCACCATGGCGATCGTCCATGACGACGCCGAGGCCAGGGCACTGGCGGCAAGATTAGGCATATAACCCAACTCCTGCACGGCAGCTTCAATTTTTTCTCGTAGTTTATCGGAAACCTGCTCGGGCGTGCGAAGCGCACGGGACACGGTCATCGTGCCCACACCGGCAAGCTGTGCGACATCGGCGAGTGTCACTTTACCAGTACTGCGCCGTTTTCGGGTTAGAGACATACACCTTCCTGCTGACCAGACGCGTTCTTATTTTCCTTCGTTTCACGTGACAGGCAGTATACGCCTTAAATCCCTTTTTTTGCTGTGATTTAGCAACGTGATTGCAATTTGATAGCGCTATCACATTTCTGCATGATAACCATTGGTAGCGCTATCTTTGTGATCGCGATCGCAGTCAATCAGTGATGCGTTGAATAAAGTTTGCTCATCTTAAGCGTGTCGCGGGAGTGAAAAGTGCTCAAAAAATGGATATATGATACAACCATCACGCTGCAGGAGAGCGTGGAAAACTGGCCGCAGGCGCTGGAGCTGTGCGCGAAGCCGCTGCTGGATTTGCAGGTGATTGAGCCTGAATACGTCACGGCCATCATCCAGCAGCACCACACATTAGGACCTTATTATGTGCTGGCACCAGGGCTGGCGATGCCGCATGCGCGGCCGGAGGAAGGCGCCAAAGGACTGGGATTGTCGTTATTAAAACTAAAACAGGGCGTCTCGTTTGGTGCCGGTGAGTTTGACCCTGTCGACGTCATTATTATGCTCGCGGCACCCGACAAAAATAGCCATATCGAGATGATCTCGTCGCTGGCAGAGTTATTTTCCAGCGATACCGATATGGCCGAACTGCATCAGGTGAATACCCTGGAGGAAATTAAAACGATTATTAACCGCTTCTGATTTAATTCTTTGATCCGGTTTTTCACAACATTACGCGTCAGCGTGATGGGGCGTACTCTACTCAAAATAAGGGGACAACAATGAAAATCATGGCTATTTGCGGTTCTGGCCTGGGCAGTAGTTTTATGGTCGAAATGAATATTAAAAAGGTGCTCAAAAAGCTGGAGATTGAAGCTGAGGTTGAACACTCCGATCTCTCCTCAGCCACGCCGGGCGCGGCCGATCTGTTCGTGATGGCAAAAGACATAGCCGCCAGCGCCAGCGTGCCGGAAAGCCAGCTGGTGGTGATCAACAACATCATCGACATCAACGAACTTGAAGCGCAGCTGCGCGGCTGGTTCGAAAGACAATAACCCTGATAAGGCGAGGTGGATATGTTTATCCTTGAAACGCTGAATTTCGTTGTTGATATTTTAAAAGTCCCTTCGGTGCTGGTGGGTTTAATTGCGTTAATCGGTCTGGTTGCGCAGAAAAAAGCGTTTTCCGACGTGGTGAAAGGGACCATTAAAACCATCCTGGGCTTTATTGTACTGGGCGGCGGCGCCACGGTGCTGGTCGGGTCATTAAATCCCTTAGGCGGTATGTTTGAACACGCCTTTACTATCCAGGGCATTATTCCAAACAATGAAGCGATCGTGTCCATTGCACTGGAAAAATACGGTGCAGCGACTGCGCTGATTATGGCCTTCGGGATGGTGGCGAATATTATCGTCGCCCGCTTTACCCGCCTGAAGTATATCTTCCTGACCGGACACCACACGTTTTATATGGCGTGCATGATTGGCGTGATCCTGACGGTGGCGGGCTTTGAGGGCGTGGGGCTGGTCTTTACCGGGTCGCTGATCCTTGGCCTGATCATGGCTTTCTTCCCGGCGATTGCGCAGCGCTACATGAAGCGCATTACCGGCAACGATGAGATTGCCTTCGGCCACTTTGGCACGCTGGGCTACGTGCTGTCCGGCTGGATTGGCAGTAAGGTCGGCAAAGGATCCCGCTCAACGGAAGAGATGAACCTGCCGAAGAACCTGAGCTTCCTGCGCGACAGCTCAATCTCCATCTCCCTGACCATGATGATTATCTACCTGATCATGGCGGTGAGCGCCGGGCGCGAGTACGTCGAGGCCACCTTCAGCGCCGGGCAGAACTACCTCGTCTACGCCATCATCATGGCGATCACCTTCGCGGCGGGCGTGTTCATCATCCTTCAGGGCGTACGCCTGATACTGGCGGAAATCGTTCCGGCCTTTACCGGCTTCTCGGAAAAACTGGTGCCGAACGCGCGTCCTGCGCTGGACTGCCCGGTGGTCTATCCCTATGCGCCTAACGCGGTGCTGATTGGCTTCCTGTTCAGCTTCCTCGGCGGGATTGTGGGGCTGTTCATCTGCGGTCAGTTTAGCTGGGTGCTGATCCTCCCGGGCGTGGTGCCGCACTTCTTCACCGGCGCAACGGCGGGCGTGTTCGGTAACGCCACCGGCGGACGCCGCGGGGCAATGATTGGCGCCTTTGCCAACGGCCTGCTGATTACCTTCCTGCCGGTCCTGCTGCTGCCGGTACTGGGCGCCATTGGCTTTGCGAACACCACCTTCTCTGACGCCGACTTCGGCGCGGTCGGGATTGTCCTCGGCAACCTGGCGCGCTTCCTGTCGCCGCTTGCCATCACCGGGCTGGTCGTGGCGCTGTTCGCGCTGCTGGTGGCGTACAACGTCTTCGCGAAAAACAAACCTGCCGGCGGTAACGCGCAGGAAAACACCGGAGCCAAATCATGAATGAGAAAGAGATAACCGAACTCGCGCGTCAGATTCGTCTTGAGACGCTGAAATCCCTGACGCAGCTGGGCTTTGGCCACTACGGGGGTAGCATGTCGGTGGTAGAAACCCTGGCCGTACTGTACGGCGCGGTGATGAAAATCGACCCGGCGGATCCGGACTGGCCGGAGCGAGACTACTTTGTGCTGTCGAAAGGCCATGCGGGCCCGGCGCTCTACAGTACCCTGGCGATCAAGGGCTACTTCCCGACAGAAGAGCTGAGCACGCTGAACCAGAACGGTACGCGCCTGCCGAGCCACCCGGACCGCCTGAAAACGCGCGGCGTGGACGCCACCACCGGTTCGCTGGGGCAGGGGATTTCCATCGCGGGCGGCATGGCGCTGTCGCACAGGCTGGCCGGGCGGCCGAATCGGGTCTTCTGCATCGTCGGCGACGGCGAGCTGAACGAAGGGCAGTGCTGGGAGGCGTTCCAGTTTATTGCCCACCATCGCCTGAACAACCTGACGGTATTTGTCGACTGGAACAAACAGCAGCTCGACGGCGAGCTGGACGAGATCATCAGCGCGTTTGACCTGGAGGGAAAATTCCGCGCCTTTGGCTTTGACGTGGTGACGGTGAAGGGGGACGACATTCCGGGTCTGCTGGCAGTAACATCGCGCATCCCGGCAGCCGATGCGCGTCCGTTAGTCGTCATCCTCGACAGCATCAAAGGCCAGGGGGTGCCGTATCTGGAGCAGCTCAGCAACTCACACCATCTGCGATTGACCGCGGAGAGCAAAGCGGCCCTCAACGAGACGATTCGCCAACTGGAGGCTTCACATGATTAAGGTTGCACCGGCAGGACAGAAAGACGCCGTTGAGATGCGTAAAGTTTACGCTGGCTTCGTGGCAAAACAGATTGAGGCCGGAAGTGACATCATTGCGCTCGAAGCCGACCTGATGAGCTCGATGGCGATGGACGGCGTGGCGCGCGATTATCCGCAACACGTGATTAACTGCGGCATTATGGAGGCCAACGTCATCGGCACGGCAGCCGGGCTGTCGCTTACCGGACGCAAGCCGTTCGTTCACACCTTCACCGCCTTTGCCAGCCGCCGCTGTTTTGACCAGCTGTTTATGTCCCTGGACTATCAGCGCAACAACGTGAAGGTGATAGCGTCGGATGCGGGCGTGACGGCCTGCCACAACGGCGGAACGCATATGTCGTTTGAGGATATGGGCATCGTACGCGGTCTGGCGCACTCGGTGGTGCTGGAAGTCACTGATGCGGTGATGTTTGAGGACGTGCTGCGCCAGCTTATCGATCTCGACGGCTTCTACTGGGTGCGGACCATTCGTAAGCAGGCGCCGAGCGTGTATGCGCCGGGCTCCACCTTCACCATCGGAAAAGGCAACGTGCTACGCGAGGGGAGTGATATCACTCTGATTGCCAACGGCATCATGGTGTCGGAAGCGCTGGAAGCCGCGCGCCAGCTTGAGCAGGAGGGTGTCAGCGCGGCGGTCATCGACATGTTTACCCTGAAACCTATCGACCGGATGCTGGTGAAAAACTATGCCGAGAAAACCGGGCGCATCGTGACCTGTGAAAACCACAGCATTCACAACGGGCTGGGGTCGGCGGTGGCGGAAGTGCTGGTGGAAACCTGCCCGGTGCCGATGCGGCGGGTGGGTGTCAAGGAGCGTTACGGCCAGGTGGGGACGCAGGATTTCCTGCAGAAAGAGTATGGCCTGACGGCACATGACATTGTATCGGCGGCGCGCGAGCTGCTGTAAATAAAAAAGGCGACCGGTTGAGTGGTCGCCTTTTTGTTGCCCGGTGGCGCTCGCGCTTACCGGACCTACGGTCCTGTAGGCCGGATAAGCGAAGCGCCATCCGGCAAGACCTTACAATTACTGCTGCTGCGAAGACTGGATCGCCGTCAGCGCGATGGTGTAGACGATATCGTCTACCAGTGCGCCACGAGACAGGTCGTTCACAGGTTTGCGCATGCCCTGCAGCATTGGCCCGATGGAGATCAGGTCGGCAGAACGCTGTACCGCTTTGTAGGTGGTGTTACCGGTGTTCAGATCCGGGAAGATGAACACGGTAGCGCGACCAGCAACCGGTGAGTTCGGCGCTTTGGATTTCGCAACGTCAGCCATGACCGCGGCGTCGTACTGCAGCGGGCCGTCGATCATCAGATCAGGACGTTTTTCCTGCGCAATACGGGTCGCTTCACGCACTTTCTCTACGTCGCTACCTGCACCTGAGGTGCCGGTGGAGTAGGAGAGCATCGCCACGCGCGGCTCGATACCGAAAGCGGTCGCGGAGTCTGCGGACTGGATAGCGATCTCGGCCAGCTGTTCTGCGGTTGGATCCGGGTTGATCGCGCAGTCGCCGTAAACGTAAACCTGTTCAGGCAGCAGCATGAAGAACACGGAAGACACCAGAGAGCTGCCTGGCGCGGTTTTGATCAGCTGCAGCGGTGGACGGATGGTGTTCGCCGTGGTGTGAACCGCACCGGAAACCAGACCGTCAACTTCGTCCTGCTCCAGCATCAGCGTGCCCAGTACCACGTTGTCTTCCAGCTGCTCACGCGCAACGGCTTCGGTCATGCCCTTGCTCTTACGCAGCTCAACCAGACGGGCAACGTAGCTTTCGCGAACCACTTCAGGGTCAACGATTTCGATGCCTGCGCCCAGCTCAACGCCCTGAGAGGCCGCTACGCGGTTGATCTCATCCGGGTTACCCAGCAGCACACAGGTCGCGATGCCGCGCTCTGCACAGATAGCAGCCGCTTTAACGGTACGTGGTTCGTCACCTTCTGGCAGAACAACGCGTTTGCCCGCTTTACGCGCCAGCTCGGTCAGCTGGTAACGGAATGCTGGAGGAGACAGACGGCGGCTGCGCTCGGAGGTCGCGGTCAGGGATTCGATCCAGTCTGCGTTGATGTAGCCTGCAACGTATTCCTGAACTTTCTCGATACGCTCGTGGTCATCAACCGGCACTTCCAGGTTGAAGCTCTGCAGGCTCAGGGAGGTCTGCCAGGTGTTGGTGTTCACCATGAAGACCGGCAGGCCGGTAGCGAACGCGCGTTCGCACAGCTTGCTGACGCGTGGGTCCATCTCGTAGGCACCGGTCAGCAGGATCGCACCGATTTCCACGCCGTTCATTGCGGCCAGACAGGCTGCAACCAGAACGTCAGGACGGTCTGCGGAGGTCACCAGCAGGGAACCTGCGCGGAAGTGTTCCAGCATGTGCGGAATACTACGCGCACAGAAGGTCACGGACTTCACGCGACGGGTGTTAATGTCGCCTTCGTTAATCACGGTCGCGTTCAGGTGACGCGCCATGTCGATTGCACGGGTGGCAATCAGATCGAAGCTCCATGGCACCGCGCCCAGAACCGGAAGCGGGCTGGATTCCTGCAGCTTAGCCGGGTCAACTTTGATGACTTTCGCTTTGGACGAGTCGTCGAAGATCTCGGACAGGTCAGGGCGAGTGCGGCCCTGCTCATCCACTGGCGCGTTCAGCTTGTTGACGATCACGCCGGTGATGTTGGTATTTTTCGCGCCGCCGAAGCTGCTGCGCGTCAGTTCGATACGCTCGTTCAGCTGCTCTGGGGTATCAGTGCCCTGAGACATCACGAAAACGATCTCTGCGTTCAGGGTTTTCGCGATTTCGAAGTTCAGAGACTGGGCAAACTGGTGTTTGCGGGTTGGCACCAGACCTTCAACCAGCACCACTTCCGCGTCTTGCGCGTTAGCATGGTAGTTGGCGATGATCTCTTCCATCAGCACGTCTTTCTGGTTGCTGGACAGCAGAGATTCAACGTGGCTCATCTTCAGCGGTTCGGCCGCCGGCAGATTGGAGTTCTTGCGAACGATGGTGGTGGTCTGGTCTGGCGCATCGCCACCGGCACGTGGCTGGGCGATTGGCTTAAAGACGCTCAGACGAACGCCTTTGCGTTCCATAGCACGGATCACGCCAAGGCTGACGCTGGTCAGGCCGACGCTGGTTCCGGTAGGGATCAGCATAATAGTACGGGACACGGTTTATCCTCTTTCGTTACCGCCCAAATGGGGCGGGTTACAAAACAGCACCGCCAGCATTGCTGGCGGTGTGGAATCAGGCAGTCAGGCGGTGCGCGTCTTGCGCGATGACCAGCTCTTCGTTAGTTGGGATAACGAGAGCAGGGCGGGTGCCTTCTTTGTTGATGAAGCCAGACTTGCCGAAGCGGGCAGCCAGGTTACGCTCGTGATCAACTTCGAAGCCCAGAACGCCCAGTTTGCCCAGGGACAGTTCACGAACCATTGCCGCGTTCTCACCGATACCACCGGTGAAGATAACCGCGTCCAGACGGCCTTCCATCAGCGCAGTGTAAGAGCCGATGTATTTCGCCAGACGGTGGCAGTAAACGTCCATTGCACGTTTAGCGTCTTCTTTCTCTGCGTAGTTGTCTTCAACGTAACGGCAGTCGCTGGTGACTTCGGTCAGACCCAGCAGGCCAGACTCTTTGGTCAGCATTTTGTTGATCTGGTCAACGCTCATGCCCAGGGTGTCGTGGAGGTGGAAGATGATCGCCGGGTCGATGTCACCGGAACGGGTACCCATCACCAGACCTTCCAGCGGGGTCAGACCCATGGACGTATCAACACATTTACCGTTGCGGATAGCCGAAACAGAACCACCGTTGCCCAGGTGGCAGGTGATGATGTTCAGTTCTTCAACCGGCTTGTTCAGCACTTTTGCCGCTTCCTGAGTCACATAGAAGTGGCTGGTGCCGTGCGCGCCGTAACGACGTACGCCGTGCTCTTTGTACAGGCTGTATGGCAGGGCATAGAGGTAAGACTCTTCCGGCATGGTCTGATGGAACGCGGTGTCGAATACGGCCACGTTTTTGTCTTTCAGATTCGGGAAGGATTTCAGCGCTTCAGCGATACCGATCAGGTGAGCCGGGTTGTGCAGCGGTGCGAAAGAGGCAGAGTCTTTGATGCCCTGGATCACAGAGTCGTCGATCACGACGGAGCTGGTGTATTTTTCGCCGCCGTGGACGATACGGTGACCAATCGCAGTCAGCTGAGCAGACAGTTCTGGTTTTTGTGCCAGAATAGTGTTAACGATAAAGTTCAGCGCTTCACTGTGAGCGGCGCCTGCACCTAAAGCCGCTTCTTGTTTGCTGCCGTCCATCTTCCACTTGATACGTGCTTCAGGCAGATGGAAACATTCGGCCAAACCAGAGAGGTATTCGTCACCGTTGAGCGCATCGATGATGGCGAATTTCAGTGAGGAGCTACCGCAGTTCAGAACCAGTACTAACTTACTCGACATGGAAGTACCTATTATTGATACGTGGCTAAAAAAACGTCAGTGAGTCTAACAGCGTAACGCATGATGACTCGGACATTTATGATTAACATCATGCCAAACGAACATTGTGGCATGATGGAAGAAATAACTATGATTTTATGCCATTTTGCACAATTTTCAGCCAATGGCATAATATGCAATAATTTGACGAGCTAATGATTCTCGTCTATGGCCCTATCAGGCTGGCACAGGATACCCGATACGGGGTAGAGATGACAAAATATTTTGAACGTTGTCATAGCTTGTTGTGGTTTTGCACGAAAATTTTAATTTTTATATGTGAAGTTGAGGTACAGCCATGTCGACACCAGAGAACCCGTCCGTAAATTTCTTCAGTCTGTTTCGTCGGGGACAGCATTACGCAAAGACGTGGCCAATGGAAAAGCGCCTTGCGCCGATGTTTATTGAGAATCGCACCATCCGCGCCACGCGCTATGCGATTCGCTTTATGCCGCCTGTCGCTATCTTTACGCTGTGCTGGCAGATTGCGTTGGGTGGGCAGCTTGGACCTGCCGTTGCCACGGCGCTCTTCGCATTAAGCCTGCCGATGCAGGGCCTGTGGTGGCTAGGTAAACGCTCCATCACGCCACTTCCTCCTTCTATTTTACACTGGTTTTATGAAGTGCGCGGTAAGCTGGAAGAGGCCGGGCAGGCGCTCGCCCCGGTGGAAGGCAAGCCGGATTACCAGGCGCTGGCGGACACGTTAAAGCGTGCTTTTAAGCAACTGGATAAAACATTCCTCGATGATTTGTGATTGATCATCGAAACGACGACGAAAAGAGGGCACAGTAACAATCAGTTACCGTGTCTTTTTTTTAAGTGCAATGCGCTACAGGAGTCGAAAGATGGAAATGACCCATGCTCAACGTCTGATTTTGTCCAACCAGTACAAGATGATGACTATGCTTGATCCCGATAACGCTGCGCGCTACAGCCGCCTGCAAACCATCGTCGAACGCGGCTTTGGTCTGCAAATGCGCGAACTGGACCGCGAGTTTGGCGAGCTGAAAGAAGAAACCTGTCGCATCGTGATCGACATTATGGAGATGTATCACGCCCTGCACGTTTCCTGGACGAATCTCAAAGATCAACAGTCCATTGACGAGCGCCGCGTCACCTTCTTAGGCTTTGATGCCGCAACGGAAGCGCGTTATCTGAGCTATGTTCGCTTTATGGTGAATACGGAAGGGCGTTATACCCACTTTGACGCGGGTACCCACGGCTTCAACGCGCAGACCCCGATGTGGGATAAATATCAGCGCATGCTGAGCGCGTGGCATGCCTGCCCGCGTCAGTACCATTTAAGCAGCAACGAAATTCAACAAATCATTAATGCCTGACGGAGGTGCGTGTGCAGTGTAGAGGTTTTCTGTTTGATCTGGACGGTACGCTGGTGGATTCGCTGCCGGTTGTGGAACGTTCCTGGTGCCATTGGGCTGACAGACATGGCATCGACCATCAGGACGTGCTGAATTTTATCCATGGCAAACAGGCCATCACCTCGCTACGGCACTTCCTGGCCGGACGCTCTGAGGACGACATTCAGGCGGAGTTCAAATACCTGGAACACATTGAAGCCACCGATACGGACGGCATCACCGCGTTACCGGGCGCGCGCGAACTGCTTGAACATCTGAACGAGGCGCAGATCCCGTGGGCTATCGTCACCTCCGGTTCCGTGCCGGTTGCCCACGCCCGACATAAGGCGGCAGGGTTGCCGACGCCGGACGTGTTTATCACGGCGGAGCGCGTGAAGCGGGGTAAACCGGAGCCTGACGCATTTTTACTGGGCGCTGAACTGCTGGGCCTCGATCCTGCAGAGTGCGTGGTGGTGGAAGATGCGGCGGCTGGCGTACTGGCCGGGTTGAACGCAGGGAGCCACGTCATCGCCGTTAACGTTCCGGCCGGTTCTCCCCGCCTGGAGGAGGCAGATTTGGTGCTGGATTCCCTGACGGCACTGTCTGTTTCAAAAGCCTCTGACGGAGTTGTAACCGTCTCGCTAAAAGTGTAATCCCATGATATGGCCCCACATTGCTGGGGCTTTTTTATGGCAAAATTCCTCATCTTCCACTGACAAGGATAGGTTGTGAACGGTGAACTGATTTGGGTCCTGAGCCTGCTTTTAATCGCCATCATTCTTTTTGCCACGGGCAAGGTACGCATGGACGCCGTCGCCCTGTTTGTTATCGTCGCGTTTGTGCTGAGCGGAACGCTGACGCTGCCGGAAGCCTTCTCCGGATTTAGCGATCCCAACGTTATCCTGATTGCCGCCCTGTTTATCATCGGGGATGGTCTGGTGCGCACCGGCGTGGCGACCATCATGGGGTCGTGGCTGGTGAAGGTGGCGGGCAGCAGCGAAACCAAGATGCTTATCTACCTGATGGTGACCGTCGCCGGACTGGGGGCGTTTATGAGCTCCACGGGCGTGGTCGCCATCTTTATCCCGGTGGTGTTGAGCGTTTCCATGCGGATGCAGAGCTCGCCGTCGCGCCTGATGATGCCCCTGAGTTTTGCCGGTTTGATCAGCGGAATGATGACGCTGGTGGCCACGCCGCCGAACCTGGTCGTTAACAGCGAACTGATCCGGGAAGGATTTGAGGGCTTCAGCTTTTTCAGCGTCACCCCGCTTGGGCTAGTCATTCTGGTCATGGGCGTGGTCTACATGCTGCTGACCCGGTTCGCCCTGAAAGGTGAAAAACAGGACAAAAACAAAGAAGGATGGAAGCGACGCACCTTCCGCGATTTGATTAAAGAGTACCGCCTTACCGGGCGCGCGCGCCGTCTGGCTATTCGCCCCGGCTCGCCGATGGTGGGACAGCGGCTGGATGACCTGAAGCTGCGTGAGCGCTATGGCGCGAACGTGATCGGCGTAGAGCGCTGGCGGCGGTTTCGTCGGGTGATCGTCAACGTCAACGGGGTGTCGGAATTCCGCGCCCGTGACGTCCTGCTGATTGATATGTCCACCGCGGATGTGGACCTGCGCGAGTTCTGCAGCGAACAGCTGCTGGAGCCGATGGTGTTACGCGGGGAGTATTTCTCCGATCAGGCGCTGGATGTCGGCATGGCCGAGGTGTCGCTGATCCCGGAATCGGAACTACTGGGTAAAACCGTGCGGGAGATGGGGTTCCGTACCCGCTATGGCCTGAACGTCGTGGGGCTGAAGCGCGATGGCGTAGCGATGGAAGGGGCGGTGGTGGATGAACCGATCCTGCTGGGCGATATCTTTCTCGTCGTCGGTAACTGGAAGCTCATTAGCCAGCTCGGACAAAAAGGGCGCGATTTTGTGGTGCTCAACATGCCTGTCGAGGAGAGCGACGCATCGCCAGCGCACAGCCAGGCGCCACACGCGATTTTTTGTCTGGTGCTGATGGTGGCGCTGATGCTGACCGATGAGATCCCCAATCCGGTCGCCGCAATCATCGCCTGCCTGTTGATGGGCAAATTCCGCTGCATTGACGCCGAAAGCGCCTATAAAGCCATTCACTGGCCGAGCATCATTCTCATTGTTGGGATGATGCCCTTCGCCCTGGCGCTGCAAAAAACCGGCGGGGTGGATCTGATCGTTAAAGGCTTAATGGACGTGGGCGGCGGGTATGGGCCGTACATGATGATGGTCTGCCTGTTTATCATGTGCGCCACCATCGGCCTGTTTATCTCGAACACCGCGACGGCGGTACTGATGGCGCCTATCGCGCTGGCGATGGCGAAGTCCATGGGCGTGTCGCCGTATCCGTTTGCGATGATGGTGGCGATGGCCGCATCCGCGGCATTTATGACGCCGGTCTCTTCACCGGTGAACACGCTGGTGCTGGGACCGGGGAACTATCGATTCAGCGATTTCGTGAAGCTGGGCGTGCCGTTCACCGTGCTGGTGATGGTGGTGTGCGTGGTATTGATACCGGTCCTGTTTCCGTTCTGAGAATTTTGCCGGGTGGCGGCTACGCCTTACCAGGCCTACAACCCCGTACGCCCTGCAAGCGCAGCGCCGCTGGGCGAAAATCAGAGTGGCGAATCCTGGCTGATCTCATCCAGCGATAAATGGAAGCTCGGTACAAACACCTGCATAAAGTAATCCATCTCTTCGCTGCGGCGGGATTCCAGCGTTTTTTCCAGGCGCGTTTTCGCCAGCAGGAATTCGTTATTCCCTGCGGACAACTCTTCGAGACACTTCAGATAGGCACACAGCGCGTCGGCCTGTTTGACCAGCGACTTTTCATCTTCCGTGTACTGATGCTCGTTGATAAGCGGCTCGAAGATATCACGCAGTTCTTCGGGCACCATCTCAATCAGCTTCTGCTGGGCAATTTTCTCGATGGCCTTATATTCCTGCGCAATTTGCGAGTTGAAATATTTCACCGGCGTAGGCAGATCCCCAGTCAGCACTTCTGACGCATCGTGGTACATCGCCAGCAGGGCGATGCGCTCTGGATTGACCTGACCGTTGAATTTGCGGTTTTTAATGGCGGCCAGCGCGTGAGCGACCATCGCAACCTGCAGGCTGTGCTCTGACACATTTTCCGTGCGAACATTGCGCATCAGCGGCCAGCGGTTGATGAGTTTCAGGCGGGAGAGGTGGGCAAAGAAATGACTCTGACTCATAGGTTACCTTTTGTCTTCACTGCGACAGGCGTTCATTGTGCGGGGAGGGGAGGCAAGATGCAAATCTGAAGGTGTTGTAGGCCGGGTAAGCGCAGCGCCACCCGGCAGAAAGGCAACGTTACTGATGGTATCCGGAGAGGAAGCGCCCGAAGCGGCTGATGGCCATTTCCAGGTCATCTTCGCGCGGCAGCGTCACGATACGCACGTGATCCGGCCACGGCCAGTTAAACGCCGTGCCCTGAACCAGCAGCACTTTTTCCTGCAGCAGGAAATCAAGCACCATTTTCTGGTCGTCGTGAATATTGAAGCGCTTCGCGTCAATTTTCGGGAACATATAGAGCGCCCCGTTCGGCTTCACGCAGGAGACGCCCGGGATATCGTTAATCAGTTCCCACGCGCGGTTACGCTGTTCGTACAGACGACCACCGGGCACGATAAACTCGCTAATGCTCTGATAGCCGCCGAGCGCGGTCTGGATCGCGTGCTGTGCTGGAACGTTGGCGCATAAACGCATGGAGGCCAGCATCTCCAGCCCTTCAATATAGCCTTTGGCGTGTTTTTTCGGACCGTTTAACACCATCCAGCCCTGACGGAAACCGGCCACGCGGTAGGTTTTGGACAGGCCGTTAAAGGTGACGGTCAGCAGGTCCGGGGCCAGCGCGGCGATGGAGTGGTGCTGCGCCGCGTCGTACAGGATCTTGTCGTAAATTTCGTCGGCGAAGATGATCAGGTTGTGCTGACGCGCCAGCTCGACGATCTCCAACAGCAGCTCTTTTGAGTAGACCGCGCCCGTCGGGTTGTTCGGGTTAATAATGACGATACCACGCGTGCGGGGCGTAATTTTTGCGCGAATATCGTCCAGGTCCGGGAACCAGTCAGAGGATTCGTCGCACAGATAGTGCACCGCTTTACCACTGGACAGCGACACGGCAGCCGTCCACAGCGGATAGTCCGGCGCAGGGACCAGCATTTCGTCCCCGCTGTTCAGCAGGGCCTGCATGGCTTGCACAATCAGTTCGGAGACGCCGTTGCCGATATAGATATCTTCAACGGTAACATCGCGCATACCACGTGCCTGGTAGTGCTGCATGATGGCTTTACGTGCGGAGTAAAGTCCTTTTGAATCGCAATAGCCTTGTGCAGTGGGAAGGTTGCGGATCACATCAACCAGAATTTCATCCGGCGCTTCAAAACCAAATGGCGCAGGGTTACCAATGTTGAGTTTCAGAACCTTGTTGCCTTCTTCTTCAAGGCGTTTTGCCTCTTTCAGAACCGGGCCGCGGATGTCATAACAGACGTTATCTAGCTTGCTGGATTTTTCGATAGGGGACATGAACCTTTAACCTTTTCGCTATTATTGCCGCTCCCTGCCGTGGAAGTCAGCACGGAATAATGTACTCCCCCCTCGCTTCGTTTTGAAGGGTGTGCAGTAGAAGATTTTGTGCGGGGTGCAAATTTTTGATGAATCTTTTTCGCTGTGCGTACGCTTTTTCACTGTCTTAAAGTTGTGCGCATAGCGAGAGCTTAGGTTAAATGTGCTATTCATTTACCAAAATACTGTATAATGTGCTGTTAAAAATAAGTGGTGAGCTTGACAGCGGTGGCAGTCACCCTGAGTGACTTTTCGTAAAACCTGAATGCTTGATACCTGTTTCTGTAATAGCATACTGTGGATAAAAGTTACCCATGTGAAATTAATGTTAAGTGCCATTAATGAATGGTCTTAATCTAAATTAAAATTTATTTATTATTAACCTATAAAATGCAACTTTAGTTAATTTTAATAAAATTAGTTTAGAAGCTTAACATTCTTCTTTAATCCTTAATATTGCAATAAGACTTATAAATAAAGTGGATTTGGGTTAAGATGTCTTCCAGGAAAGCAGAGGGCAGATGCACGTTTTTTGTATATCTGACCCTAGTTTTCCGAATTAATTGATTGTTATTGTTAGAGTTATCTCTGGCTGGAATGTGTCGCACATCTCCTGCTACGTTGACAGCGCTGCGATACAGATGGCAGAAAAGGTGTTATACCTTTAATGTAATTTACATAAACCTGCGAACATCTAAATATCCTGAACGTTTAAGAGAATAAAAATATCGTCATGAAACGTGCTTTCTGACTGTTGATATAAAGCAGCACAATAACTATCTGTCAGGCAGTCTGCCGGGCCGGGATGCGAGGGAAAATCTTCAGAGGGAATTGCTTAACTGTACACACACAGCTTCAACCCGGGCAGCTCCGCACGAGCAACCTGAAAGTGAATAGATATGATAAATGCAAATCGTCCGATAATGAATCTCGACCTCGATCTGCTGAGAACGTTTGTTGCGGTCGCCGATCTCAACACTTTTGCAGCAGCTGCTGCCGCCGTTTGCCGAACTCAGTCCGCCGTCAGCCAGCAAATGCAGCGGCTGGAGCAACTGGTTGGTAAAGAGCTTTTTGCCCGTCACGGGCGTAATAAGCTCTTAACGGAACACGGTATTCAGCTTCTGGGTTATGCCAGGAAAATTCTTCGCTTTAATGATGAAGCATGTATGTCATTAATGTTTAGCAACCTTCAGGGCGTGCTAACGTTAGGTGCATCTGATGAGTCGGCGGATACTATATTGCCGTTTCTTCTCAATCGTATTAGTTCGGTTTATCCGAAGCTTGCGCTGGACGTGAGCGTAAAGCGCAATGCTTTTATGGTTGAGATGTTAAATGAGAATAAAGTCGACCTGGTGGTCACCACGCATCGTCCCGGGCAGTTTGACTGCCTGACGCTGCGTACATCGCCTACGCACTGGTATTGCGCGGCCGAATACGTGCTGCAAAAAGGGGAGCCGGTGCCGCTGGTGTTGCTGGATGACCCGAGCCCGTTCCGCGATATGGTACTGACGGCGCTGAATGAGGCCAATATTCCGTGGCGTCTGGCGTATGTGGCATCCACGCTGCCAGCGGTGCGTGCCGCCGTGAAAGCCGGTCTGGGTGTCACCGCCCGACCGGTAGAAATGATGAGCCCCGATCTGCGCGTTCTGGGCAAATCCGATGGCCTTCCTGCACTGCCGGATACGGAGTATCTGCTCTGCCACAATTCGTCCAGTCATAACGAACTGGCGAAGGTGGTGTTCGAGGCGATGGAAAACTACCATAACCCATGGCAGTTCGAGCGCGTTACCTCCGAAGGGGGGGATGACTCCCTGATCGTTGAAGGGGATTTTGAGTGATCGCCAGCTCAGAATTCTGGTAACAAAATGTAAGTGTAAAAAAAAGCCACTCGTGTGATTTTCACATGCAGTGGCTTTTTTTTAGCAAAAATACCCGCTTATGACGCGTGGGTTTTCAGGATATTCTATATTTATCAATGAACTAAATGGTTTTGTCTAAAACTTGTCCGTTTTCCGTTCTAACTTCATCCACATCCCTCCTATGTTAAAAAAACAGGAAATATGTTGCCGTTTTCCAGGTTGAATTAACAAAAGCGTGTCGCAGATCAAGAAAATACTCCTATTTGGGGGGAGGAATCGTTGGCAAATCCTGTCAAAATAGGAGGGTTATTTTTTTTACTTCCGAAACGGACACGATTCAACAACATACATTTGACGGAAAGTCATGAACCCACCAGGGTTAAAGGGCACCAAATGTTAATGAGAATCGCTCGATGTAATTTAATGTGAAGAAACCTTTGTTAAAGTTGACAATAGGTTATAGAAAGGAGTAAAAAACCCCATCATTTTGCTGTCTACGTCTCATTTCTGACAGTTAGTGTAAGGTTATTTGTTCCTCCCCATGAATCGATGTGATGCCCATCTGCCAGCAAGAGCAGTGTCGTTGGTATCACTTTTGATGAGTAAGCAATGAGTATGTCAACATCCACAGAAGTCATCGCTCATCACTGGGCATTCGCAATCTTTCTTATTGTAGCCATTGGCCTGTGCTGCCTGATGTTAGTCGGCGGCTGGTTCCTGGGCGGTCGCGCCCGTGCAAGGCACAAAAACACACCTTTCGAATCAGGTATTGATTCAGTAGGTACCGCTCGCTTACGCCTGTCTGCCAAGTTTTACCTGGTAGCCATGTTCTTCGTCATCTTCGACGTGGAAGCGCTTTACCTTTTCGCATGGTCGACCTCCATTCGCGAAAGTGGTTGGGTGGGCTTTGTCGAGGCCGCAATTTTCATTTTAGTGCTACTGGCCGGTCTGGTTTATCTGGTGCGTATTGGCGCGCTTGACTGGACGCCTGCGCGTTCACGTCGTGAACACATCAACCCGGAAAACAGTATCTCTAATCGTCAGCAGTAACAGCGAGGCAATAAGATGGATTATACGCTCACCCGCATAGATCCTAACGGTGAGAATGACCGTTACCCCCTGCAAAAACAGGAGATCGTAACAGACCCCCTGGAGCAAGAAGTCAATAAAAGCGTGTACATGGGCAAACTCGAACATGCCATGCACGATATGGTCAACTGGGGTCGTAAGAACTCCATCTGGCCTTACAACTTTGGCCTTTCTTGCTGCTACGTTGAAATGGTGACGTCATTCACTGCGGTGCATGACGTTGCGCGTTTTGGGGCAGAGGTACTGCGTGCTTCCCCACGTCAGGCTGACCTGATGGTGGTAGCCGGTACCTGCTTTACCAAGATGGCACCTGTTATTCAGCGTCTTTATGACCAGATGCTGGAGCCAAAATGGGTTATCTCCATGGGCGCATGTGCAAACTCTGGCGGTATGTACGACATCTATTCCGTCGTACAGGGCGTAGATAAATTTATCCCAGTGGATGTGTACATCCCGGGTTGTCCGCCTCGTCCGGAAGCCTACATGCAGGCGCTGATGCTGCTGCAGGAGTCTATCGGTAAAGAACGTCGCCCACTGTCGTGGGTCGTTGGCGATCAGGGTGTGTATCGCGCGAACATGCAGTCTGAGCGCGAGCGTAAACGTGGTGAACGTATTGCCGTCACCAATCTGCGTACGCCTGACGAAATTTAATTTGCGCCTGTAGGCCTGGAGAACACCTTCGCATATCACTACTCAAATAGCGCGAAGCCAGGCTCAACAGTCACCACGGACCATTTGCAATGGTGAACAATATGACCGACTTAACCGCGCAAGAAGCCGCCTGGCAGACCCGGGATCATCTGGATGACCCAGTCATTGGCGAACTGCGCAACCGTTTTGGGCCGGATGCCTTTACTGTTCAGGCTACCCGCACCGGGGTACCCGTTGTTTGGGTGAAGCGTGAACAATTGCTGGAAGTTGTCGATTTCCTCAAGAAATTGCCAAAACCGTACGTCATGCTGTTTGACTTACACGGCATGGATGAACGTCTCAGAACGCACCGCCAGGGTCTCCCTGCTGCGGATTTTTCCGTTTTCTACCACCTGATCTCAATAGACCGTAATACGGATATCATGCTCAAGGTGGCATTGTCTGAAAACGACATGCATCTGCCGACGATCACCAAACTTTTCCCGAACGCCAACTGGTACGAGCGTGAAACCTGGGAAATGTTTGGCATGACCTTTGACGGCCACCCGCACCTGACGCGCATCATGATGCCGCAGACCTGGACCGGCCACCCGCTGCGTAAAGACTACCCGGCACGTGCCACCGAATTCGATCCGTTTGAGCTGACCAAAGCCAAGCAGGATCTGGAGATGGAAGCGCTGACCTTCAAACCGGAAGACTGGGGCATGAAGCGCGGTACCGACAACGAGGACTTCATGTTCCTCAACCTCGGCCCAAACCACCCGTCTGCGCACGGTGCATTCCGTATTATTCTTCAGCTCGACGGTGAAGAGATTGTCGACTGCGTGCCTGACATCGGTTACCACCACCGTGGTGCTGAGAAGATGGGCGAGCGTCAGTCCTGGCACAGCTACATTCCGTATACCGACCGTATCGAGTACCTCGGCGGCTGCGTCAACGAAATGCCATACGTGCTGGCCGTTGAGAAACTGGCGGGTATTGTTACGCCGGATCGCGTTAACGTGATTCGCGTCATGCTGTCAGAACTGTTCCGTATCAACAGCCACCTGCTGTACATCTCCACGTTCATTCAGGACGTCGGCGCGATGACCCCGGTCTTCTTCGCCTTTACCGACCGTCAGAAAATCTACGATCTGGTAGAAGCCATTACCGGTTTCCGTATGCACCCAGCCTGGTTCCGTATCGGCGGTGTGGCACACGATCTGCCGCGCGGCTGGGACCGTCTGCTGCGTGAATTCCTCGACTGGATGCCGAAACGTCTGGCGTCTTACGAGAAAGCCGCGCTGCGCAACACCATCCTGAAAGGCCGTTCCCAGGGCGTTGCTGCCTACGGCGCGAAAGAAGCGCTGGAGTGGGGGACGACAGGGGCAGGTCTGCGCGCAACCGGTATTGATTTCGACGTGCGTAAAGCCCGTCCTTACTCTGGCTACGAGAACTTCGACTTTGAAGTCCCGGTGGGCGGCGGTGTTTCCGACTGCTACACCCGCGTGATGCTGAAAGTGGAAGAGCTGCGCCAGAGTCTGCGCATCCTTGAGCAGTGCCTCAACAACATGCCGGAAGGCCCGTTCAAGGCGGATCACCCGCTGACGACGCCGCCGCCGAAAGAGCGCACGCTGCAACATATCGAAACCCTGATCACCCACTTCCTGCAGGTTTCCTGGGGTCCGGTCATGCCGGCGCAAGAATCCTTCCAGATGATTGAAGCGACCAAGGGTATTAACAGTTACTACCTGACCAGTGACGGCAGCACCATGAGCTACCGTACCCGCGTGCGTACGCCGAGCTTTGCGCACCTGCAGCAGATCCCGTCCGCCATCCGCGGCAGTCTGGTCTCCGACCTGATTGTGTATCTGGGTAGTATCGATTTTGTTATGTCAGATGTGGACCGCTAATTATGCACGAGAATCAACAACCACAAACCGAGGCTTTTGAGCTGAGTGAAGCAGAACGTGCCGCCATTGAGCACGAGATGCACCACTACGAAGACCCGCGTGCGGCGTCCATTGAAGCGCTGAAAATCGTACAGAAACAGCGTGGTTGGGTGCCGGATGGGGCGATCTATGCGATCGCGAAAGTGCTGGGTATTCCGGCAAGTGACGTAGAAGGCGTAGCCACGTTCTACAGCCAGATCTTCCGTCAGCCGGTAGGCCGCCATGTGATCCGCTACTGTGACAGCGTGGTCTGCCACATCACCGGTTATCAGGGCATTCAGGCTGCGATTGAGAAGAAGCTCAATATCAAGCCGGGCCAGACCACGTTCGATGGTCGCTTTACTCTGCTGCCAACCTGCTGCCTGGGTAACTGCGACAAGGGGCCGACCATGATGATTGATGAGGACACTCACAGCCATCTGACGCCGGAAGCGATTCCTGACCTGCTGGAGCAGTACAAATGAAAACTGTAATTCGTACTGCTGAGACGCATCCGCTGACCTGGCGTCTGCGTGATGACAAACAGCCGGTATGGCTCGACGAATATCAGAGCAAAAACGGCTATGCCGGTGCGCGTAAAGCCCTTGGCGGCATGGCGCCGGACGACATCGTTAACGCGGTAAAAGAGTCTGGCCTGAAAGGCCGCGGCGGCGCGGGCTTCTCCACTGGTCTGAAGTGGAGCCTGATGCCAAAAGACGAATCCATGAACATCCGTTACCTGCTGTGTAACGCCGATGAAATGGAGCCGGGCACCTATAAAGACCGCCTGCTGATGGAGCAGCTACCGCATCTGCTGGTGGAAGGCATGCTGATCTCCGCGTTTGCGCTGAAAGCGTACCGTGGTTACATCTTCCTGCGCGGTGAGTACATCGAAGCAGCGGAAAACCTGCGTCGCGCGATTGCCGAAGCCACCGAAGCGGGACTGCTGGGCAAAAACATCCTGGGCACCGGGTTTGACTTCGAACTGTTCGTGCACACCGGTGCCGGGCGTTATATCTGCGGTGAAGAGACCGCGCTGATTAACTCCCTGGAAGGCCGCCGCGCGAACCCGCGTTCCAAGCCACCGTTCCCGGCCAGCTCCGGCGTGTGGGGGAAACCGACCTGCGTAAACAACGTCGAAACCCTGTGTAACGTTCCGGCTATTCTCGCGAACGGCGTGGAGTGGTATCAGGGCATCTCCTCAAGCAAAGATGCCGGTACCAAGCTGATGGGCTTCTCCGGTCGCGTGAAAAATCCTGGCGTCTGGGAACTGCCGTTCGGTACTACCGCGCGCGAAATTCTTGAAGACTACGCCGGTGGCATGCGCGATGGCCTGAAATTTAAAGCCTGGCAGCCGGGTGGGGCAGGGACAGACTTCCTGACCGAAGCCCACCTTGACCTGCCGATGGAATTCGAAAGCATTGGTAAAGCAGGCAGCCGTCTGGGTACGGCGCTGGCGATGGCCGTCGACCACGAGATCGGCATGGTGTCGCTGGTGCGTAACCTGGAAGAGTTCTTCGCCCGTGAGTCCTGCGGCTGGTGTACACCGTGCCGTGATGGTCTGCCGTGGAGCGTGAAGATCCTGCGTGCAATCGAACGTGGCGAAGGCCAGCCTGGCGATATCGAAACACTTGAGCAACTGTGTCGATTCTTAGGCCCGGGTAAAACCTTCTGTGCCCACGCACCGGGTGCCGTCGAACCTCTGCAGAGCGCGATCAAATATTTCCGCGACGAGTTCGAAGCAGGCATCAAGCAGCCGTTCAGCAATACCCATGCGATCAATGGGATTCAGCCGAACCTGCTTAAAGCGCGCTGGTAACGACAAGAATTTTGATTAACGCTCGGTTTCGACCGAGCCAACTGGAAGCATGCTAATGGCTACGATTCATGTAGACGGCAAAGAATACGAAGTCAACGGGGCGGACAACCTGCTGGAAGCTTGTCTGTCTCTTGGCCTCGATATTCCGTACTTTTGCTGGCATCCGGCGCTGGGCAGCGTCGGTGCTTGCCGCCAGTGTGCGGTGAAGCAATATCAAAACGCGGAAGACACGCGTGGTCGCCTGGTGATGTCCTGTATGACGCCAGCCACCGAAGGCACCTTTATTTCGATTGATGACGAAGAAGCCAAACAGTTCCGCGAAAGCGTGGTGGAGTGGTTGATGACCAACCACCCGCACGACTGTCCGGTTTGTGAAGAGGGCGGTAACTGCCACCTTCAGGATATGACCGTGATGACCGGTCACAGCTTCCGTCGCTATCGCTTTACCAAGCGTACCCACCGTAACCAGGATCTGGGGCCGTTCATCTCTCACGAAATGAACCGCTGCATCGCCTGCTATCGCTGCGTGCGTTACTACAAAGACTATGCAGACGGTCAGGATCTGGGCGTGTATGGCGCGCATGACAACGTCTACTTCGGTCGTCCGGAAGACGGCGTGCTGGAGAGCGAATTCTCCGGTAACCTGGTAGAAATCTGCCCGACCGGCGTCTTCACGGATAAAACTCACTCCGAGCGTTACAACCGTAAATGGGACATGCAGTTTGCACCAAGCATCTGCCAGCAGTGTTCCCTCGGCTGTAACACCAGCCCGGGTGAGCGCTACGGCGAACTGCGTCGTATTGAAAACCGCTATAACGGTACCGTTAACCACTACTTCCTGTGCGACCGCGGTCGTTTCGGCTATGGCTATGTGAACCTGAAAGACCGTCCGCGTCAGCCGGTTCAGCGCCGTGGCGACGACTTCATTACCCTGAACGCAGAACAGGCGATGCAGGGCGCGGCAGATATTCTGCGCCAGTCGAAGAAAGTGATCGGTATCGGCTCCCCGCGCGCCAGCATCGAAAGCAACTTCGCGCTGCGCGAGCTGGTCGGGGCGGAAAACTTCTATACCGGCATCGCCCAGGGCGAGCAGGAACGTCTGCAGCTGGTACTGAAAGTGCTGCGTGAAGGCGGTATCCATACCCCTGCGCTGCGCGAAATCGAATCCTATGATGCGGTCCTGGTGCTGGGTGAAGACCTGACCCAGACCGGCGCCCGCGCGGCTCTGGCGGTTCGTCAGGCGGTGAAGGGTAAAGCACGTGAAATGGCAGCGGCGCAAAAAGTGGCTGACTGGCAGATTGCGGCGATCCTGAACATCGGTCAGCGCGCGAAGCATCCTCTGTTTGTGACCAACGTCGACAATACCCGTCTGGACGATATCGCGGCGTGGACCTACTGCGCACCGGTTGAAGATCAGGCGCGTCTTGGTTTTGCCATTGCCCACGCGCTGGACAACAACTCACCGGCCGTTGAGCTGGATCGCGACCTGCAAAACAAGGTTGACGTGATTGTTCAGGCCCTGGCTGGTGCGAAGAAACCGCTGATTATTTCCGGTACCAACGCCGGTAGCGCAGAGATCATTCAGGCCGCAGCCAACGTGGCCAAAGCCCTGAAAGGCCGCGGTGCTGACGTCGGTGTGACCATGATTGCCCGTGCGGTGAACAGCATTGGTCTGGGCATGATTGGCGGCGGCTCGCTGGAAGCTGCGTTAAGCGAACTGGAATCCGGTGCCGCTGACGCCGTGGTGGTGCTGGAAAACGACCTGCATCGTCATGCTTCTGCCGCTCGCGTTGACGCCGCGCTCTCCAAAGCGCCGCTGGTGATGGTGATTGACCATCAGCGCACCGCGATTATGGACAAAGCGCACCTGGTGCTCTCTGCGGCAAGCTTCGCAGAAAGCGACGGTACCGTTATCAACAACGAAGGCCGCGCGCAGCGTTTCTTCCAGGTTTATGACCCGTCTTACTACGACAGCAACACCGTGATGCTGGAAAGCTGGCGCTGGCTGCACTCCCTGCACAGCACCGTGCAGAGCCGTGAAGTGGATTGGACGCAGCTCGACCACGTTATCGACGCGGTGGTGGAAAAACTGCCTCAGCTGGCAGGCATTAAAGATGCCGCGCCTGAAGCGAGCTTCCGCATTCGCGGCCAGAAACTGGCGCGTGAACCGCACCGTTACAGCGGCCGTACCGCAATGCGCGCCAATATCAGTGTGCACGAACCGCGCCAGCCGCAGGATAAAGACACCATGTTCGCCTTCTCCATGGAAGGGAACAACCAGCCGTCTGCGCCGCGTTCGCAAATCCCGTTCGCATGGGCACCGGGCTGGAACTCCCCGCAGGCATGGAACAAGTTCCAGGCTGAAGTGGGCGGTTCCCTGCGCCACGGCGATCCGGGCGTGCGTCTGATTGAAGCTTCCGAAACCGGTCTGGACTTCTTCACCACCGTACCGGCGAGCTTCCAGGCGCAGGACGGTAGCTGGCGTATTGCGCCGTACTACCACCTGTTCGGTAGCGACGAGCTGTCCCAGCGTTCACCGGTCTTCCAGACCCGTATGCCGCAGCCGTACATCAAGCTTAACCCGGCGGATGCCGCGAAGCTTGGCGTTAACGCGGGTGCGAACATCGCCTTTAGCTATGACGGCCAGACCATCAGCCTGCCGCTGATTATTTCTGAAAGTCTGACAGCAGGGCAGGTCGGTCTGCCGATGGGTATGCCTGGCATCGCGCCGGTTCTGGCGGGTGCGCGTCTTGATAATCTGCAGGAGGCAAAAGCATGAGTTGGTTAACGCCGGATCTTATCGACATCCTGCTGAGCATTCTGAAAGCGATTGTTATCCTGCTGGTGGTGGTCACCTGCGGCGCGTTCATGAGCTTTGGTGAACGTCGTCTGCTCGGTCTGTTCCAGAACCGTTACGGACCGAACCGCGTGGGCTGGGGTGGTTCACTCCAGCTGGTCGCGGATATGATCAAGATGTTCTTTAAAGAGGACTGGATCCCGCGCTTCTCGGATCGCGTGATCTTTACTCTGGCACCGATGATCGCCTTCACCTCGCTGCTGCTGGCGTTTGCTATCGTGCCGGTCAGCCCGACCTGGGTGGTCGCTGACCTGAACATCGGCATTCTGTTCTTCCTGATGATGGCAGGCCTCGCGGTTTACGCGGTCCTGTTCGCAGGCTGGTCCAGTAACAACAAATACTCGCTGCTGGGTGCGATGCGTGCTTCCGCGCAGACCCTGAGCTACGAAGTGTTCCTGGGGCTCTCCCTGATGGGCGTGGTGGCGCAGGCCGGTTCATTCAACATGACCGACATCGTCAACAACCAGGCCGACATCTGGAACGTTATTCCGCAGTTCTTTGGGTTTATTACCTTTGCCATCGCGGGCGTGGCCGTGTGTCACCGTCACCCGTTTGACCAGCCAGAAGCCGAACAGGAACTGGCCGACGGTTACCACATCGAATATTCCGGTATGAAATTCGGTCTGTTCTTCGTGGGCGAGTACATCGGTATTGTCACCATTTCCGCGTTGATGGTAACGCTGTTCTTCGGTGGCTGGCATGGCCCGTTCTTACCGCCGTTCATCTGGTTCGCGCTGAAAACCGCGTTCTTCATGATGATGTTCATTTTGATTCGCGCAGCGTTACCGCGTCCGCGTTATGACCAGGTAATGTCCTTCGGCTGGAAAGTGTGCCTGCCGCTGACGCTCGTCAACTTGTTGGTAACGGCCGCTGTCATTCTCTGGCAGCAGCCATAAGGGGCAATAGACCATGACCTTAAAAGAATTACTGGTAGGCTTCGGTACCCAGGTACGCAGTATCTGGATGATCGGCCTGCATGCGTTTGCCAAACGCGAAACCCGGATGTACCCGGAAGAGCCGGTATATCTGCCGCCGCGCTACCGTGGCCGTATCGTGCTGACGCGCGACCCGGACGGTTCCGAGCGCTGCGTTGCCTGTAACCTGTGTGCGGTAGCGTGCCCGGTCGGCTGTATCTCTCTGCAAAAAGCCGAGACGGTAGACGGCCGCTGGTACCCTGAGTTTTTCCGCATCAACTTCTCACGCTGCATCTTCTGCGGTCTGTGTGAAGAAGCGTGCCCAACCACGGCGATTCAGCTGACTCCAGACTTCGAGCTGGGTGAGTACAAGCGTCAGGACCTGGTGTACGAGAAAGAGGATCTGCTGATTTCCGGTCCGGGCAAATACCCGGAATATAACTTCTACCGGATGGCGGGTATGGCAATCGACGGCAAAGATAAGGGCGAAGCAGAGAACGAAGCTAAGCCTATCGACGTCAAGAGCCTGTTACCGTAAGGAGAGGGCAATGGAATTCGCTTTTTATATCTGTGGCCTTATCGCCATCCTGGCTACGCTGCGAGTGATCACGCACACCAATCCGGTGCATGCGCTGCTGTACTTAATCATCTCGCTGCTGGCCATTTCCGGGGTGTTCTTCGCACTGGGCGCGCACTTCGCCGGTGCGCTGGAAATCATCGTCTACGCCGGGGCCATCATGGTGCTGTTCGTGTTCGTGGTGATGATGCTGAACCTGGGCGGCTCTGAAATTGAGCAGGAACGTCAGTGGTTAAAACCGCAGGTGTGGATCGGCCCGGCAATTTTGTCGGCCATCATGCTGGTGGTGATCGTTTACGCCATTCTGGGTGTTAACGATCAGGGCATCGACGGCACGCCGATTGGCGCGAAAGAGGTGGGTATCACGCTCTTTGGCCCATACGTTCTGGCAGTGGAACTGGCCTCAATGCTGCTGCTGGCAGGTCTGGTTGTGGCTTTCCACGTTGGCCGCGAAGAGCGTGCTGGCGAGGTGCTGAGCAACCGCACTGACGACCGCGCGAAAAGAAAAACGGAGGAGCGCGCATGATCCCCTTAACACATGGACTGATCCTCGCTGCGATTTTATTCGTTCTGGGTCTGACCGGTCTGGTTATCCGCCGCAATCTGCTGTTTATGCTGATCGGGCTGGAAATCATGATTAACGCCTCCGCGCTGGCCTTCGTGGTCGCCGGAAGCTACTGGGGCCAGACCGATGGTCAGGTGATGTACATTCTCGCCATCAGCCTCGCGGCTGCCGAAGCGAGTATTGGCCTGGCGCTGTTGCTGCAGCTCCATCGTCGCCGCCAGAATCTGAACATCGATTCAGTAAGTGAGTTGCGTGGATGAACATGCTTGCCTTAACCATTATTTTTCCGCTGATTGGCTTCGTGCTGCTGGCGTTTTCTCGCGGCCGCTGGTCTGAGAATCTGTCTGCAACCGTCGGCATGGGCTCTGTTGGCCTGGCCGCGCTGGTGACAGCGTATGCGGGTATCGACTTCTTTAACAATGGGCGTCAGCCTTTCAGCGTGCCGCTGTGGACCTGGATGTCAGTCGGTGATTTCAACATCGGTTTCAACCTGGTGCTGGATGGACTCTCCCTGACCATGCTCTCCGTGGTCACCGGCGTCGGCTTCCTGATCCACATGTTCGCCTCCTGGTATATGCGCGGTGAAGAGGGTTACTCCCGCTTCTTCGCCTACACCAACCTGTTTATCGCCAGCATGGTGGTTCTGGTCCTGGCCGATAACCTGCTGCTGATGTATCTGGGCTGGGAAGGCGTGGGTCTGTGTTCTTACCTGCTGATCGGTTTCTACTATACCGATCCGAAGAATGGCGCAGCGGCCATGAAAGCGTTCGTCGTGACCCGCGTGGGTGATGTCTTCCTCGCTTTCGCGCTGTTCATTCTTTACAACGAACTGGGCACGCTGAACTTCCGCGAAATGGTGGAACTGGCGCCAGCGCACTTCGCCGCAGGCAACAACATGCTGTGGTGGGCAACGCTGATGCTGCTGGGTGGTGCCGTGGGTAAATCCGCACAGCTGCCGTTGCAGACATGGTTGGCAGACGCGATGGCGGGTCCAACCCCTGTCTCCGCGCTGATCCACGCTGCGACCATGGTCACCGCCGGTGTCTACCTGATTGCGCGTACCCATGGCCTGTTCCTGATGACCCCGGAAATTCTGCATCTGGTGGGTATCGTCGGTGCGGTCACGCTGGTGCTGGCAGGCTTTGCCGCGCTGGTGCAGACCGACATCAAACGCGTTCTCGCGTACTCAACCATGAGCCAGATTGGTTACATGTTCCTCGCGCTGGGCGTTCAGGCGTGGGACGCGGCCATTTTCCACCTGATGACGCACGCGTTCTTTAAAGCGCTGCTGTTCCTCTCATCCGGTTCGGTGATTCTGGCCTGCCATCACGAGCAGAACATCTTCAAAATGGGCGGACTGCGTAAGTCCATCCCGCTGGTCTATGTCTGCTTCCTGGTGGGCGGCGCGGCGCTGGCGGCACTGCCGTTGATCACCGCGGGCTTCTTCAGTAAGGACGAAATCCTTGCGGGTGCCATGGCGAATGGTCATATCAATCTGATGGTTGCGGGTCTGGTCGGTGCGTTCATGACCTCCCTGTATACCTTCCGTATGATTTTCATCGTATTCCACGGTAAAGAACAAATTCACGCTCACGCAGGAAAGGGGATTACCCATCACCTGCCGCTGATTGTGCTGCTGGTACTGTCCACCTTCGTTGGCGCGATGATTGTGCCTCCGCTGCAGGGCGTGCTGCCAGACACCACCGAGCTTGAGCACGGTCGCGTTCTGACGCTTGAAATCACCTCCGGTGTGGTCGCTATCGCGGGCATCCTGATTGCCGCATGGCTGTGGCTGGGCAAACGTACGCTGGTCACTGCCGTGGCCAACAGTGCGCCGGGCCGCCTGCTGGGCACCTGGTGGTACAACGCGTGGGGCTTCGACTGGCTGTACGACATGATCTTCGTTAAGCCGTTCCTGGGCATCGCGTGGCTGCTGAAGCGCGACCCGCTGAACAGCCTGATGAATATCCCGGCGATCCTTTCCCGCTTTGCAGGCAAAGGCCTGCTGTACAGCGAGAACGGTTACCTGCGCTGGTATGTGGCGTCCATGAGCATCGGTGCGGTTGTCGTGCTGGCGCTGCTGATGGTGTTGCGTTGATCGTTAAGTGAATTTTATTCGAATTCGTTGAAAATCAGGCCCCTGCTGGGGGCCTTAAAAAGGAATGTAAATCGCCATGTTACTACCCTGGCTAATATTAATTCCCTTCATCGGCGGCTTCCTGTGCTGGCAGACTGAACGCTTTGGCGTGAAGATGCCGCGCTGGATCGCGCTGATCACCATGGGATTGACGCTCGCGCTTGGCCTGCAACTGTGGTTGCAGGGCGGTTACTCACTGACCCAGTCTGCGGGCATTCCGCAGTGGCAGTCTGAGTTCATCCTGCCGTGGATCCCACGTTTCGGCATTACGATCCATCTGGCGATTGACGGTCTCTCACTGCTGATGGTGGTGCTGACCGGTCTGCTCGGCGTTCTGGCGGTACTCTGCTCCTGGCGAGAAATCGAAAAATACCAGGGCTTCTTCCACCTGAACCTGATGTGGATCCTGGGCGGCGTGATCGGCGTGTTCCTTGCCATCGACATGTTCCTGTTCTTCTTCTTCTGGGAGATGATGCTGGTTCCGATGTACTTCCTGATCGCGCTGTGGGGCCACAAGGCATCCGACGGTAAAACGCGTATCACGGCGGCAACCAAGTTCTTCATCTATACCCAAGCGAGTGGTCTGGTGATGTTGATTGCCATTCTGGCGCTGGTGTTTGTTCACCACAACGCGACCGGCACCTGGACCTTCAACTACGAAGACCTGCTGAAGACCCCAATGTCTCACGGCGTGGAATATCTGCTGATGCTGGGCTTCTTCATCGCCTTCGCGGTGAAAATGCCGGTGGTTCCGCTGCACGGCTGGCTGCCAGACGCGCACTCTCAGGCGCCAACGGCGGGTTCCGTTGACCTGGCGGGCATCTTGCTGAAAACGGCGGCCTACGGTCTGCTGCGTTTCGCTCTGCCGCTGTTCCCGAATGCCTCCGCAGAATTCGCACCGATTGCCATGTGGCTGGGTGTCATCGGTATCTTCTACGGTGCCTGGATGGCCTTCACCCAGTACGACATCAAGCGTCTGATTGCTTATACCTCCGTTTCCCACATGGGCTTCGTGCTGATTGCTATCTACACCGGCAGCCAGCTGGCGTACCAGGGGGCGGTGATCCAGATGATTGCGCACGGTCTGTCCGCAGCCGGTCTCTTCATCCTGTGCGGTCAGCTGTACGAACGTCTGCACACCCGCGACATGCGTATGATGGGCGGCCTGTGGAGCAAAATTAAGTGGCTGCCAGCGCTCTCCATGTTCTTCGCGGTGGCGACTCTGGGGATGCCGGGCACCGGTAACTTCGTCGGCGAATTTATGATTCTGTTCGGCAGCTTCAAAGTGGTACCGGTGATTACCGTGATCTCCACCTTTGGTCTGGTGTTCGCTTCCGTCTACTCGCTGGCGATGCTGCACCGCGCTTACTTCGGTAAAGCGAAGAGCGAAATTGCTGCACAAGAACTGCCGGGGATGTCGCTGCGTGAGCTGTTCATCATCCTGCTGCTGGTCGTACTGCTGGTGCTGCTGGGCTTCTTCCCGCAGCCGATTCTGGATACCTCGCACAGCGCGATGGGCAATATCCAGCAGTGGTTTGTTAATTCTGTTTCTACTACAAGGCCGTAATTCGCCATGACAATAACTCCACAACAACTGATCGCGCTGCTACCGCTGCTGATCGTCGGATTGACGGTGGTGGTTGTGATGCTCTCCATTGCGTGGCGACGCAATCACTTCCTGAATGCCACGCTGTCGGTCATCGGCCTGAACGCCGCGTTAGTCTCTCTCTGGTTTGTTGGCCAGGGTGGGGCGATGGACGTCACCCCGCTGATGCGCGTTGACGGTTACGCCATGCTGTATACCGGTCTGGTGCTGCTGGCGAGCCTGGCAACCTGTACCTTTGCGTACCCGTGGCTCGAAGGCTACAACGACAACAAAGAAGAGTTTTACCTGCTGGTTCTGATTGCCGCGCTGGGCGGCATTCTGCTGGCGAATGCGAACCACCTGGCCGCGCTGTTCCTCGGCATTGAGCTGATCTCTCTGCCGCTGTTCGGTCTGATTGGTTACGCCTTCCGCCAGAAGCGCTCCCTGGAAGCAAGCATCAAGTACACCATCCTGTCTGCGGCGGCGTCCTCGTTCCTGCTGTTTGGTATTGCGCTGGTGTACGCACAGTCCGGTAACCTCTCCTTTATGGCGCTCGGCAAGAGCCTCGGTGACGGCATGCTGCATGAGCCGCTGCTGCTGGCGGGTCTGGGCATGATGATTGTTGGCCTTGGCTTCAAACTCTCTCTGGTGCCGTTCCACCTGTGGACGCCAGACGTTTACCAGGGCGCGCCAGCGCCGGTGTCGACCTTCCTGGCGACGGCGAGCAAAATCGCCATCTTCGGGGTGGTTATGCGTCTGTTCCTGTACGCACCGGTGGGTGACAGCGAAGCGGTTCGCGTGGTGCTGGGCATTATTGCGTTCGTCTCCATCATCTTCGGTAACCTGATGGCGCTGAGCCAGACCAATATCAAACGTCTGCTGGGCTACTCGTCTATCTCTCATCTGGGCTACCTGATGGTGGCGCTGATTGCGCTGCAGAGCGGTGAGATGTCGATGGAAGCCGTGGGCGTCTATCTGGCCGGTTACCTGTTCAGCAGCCTCGGCGCCTTCGGCGTGGTGAGCCTGATGTCCAGCCCGTACCGTGGTCCGGATGCCGATTCACTGTTCTCCTACCGTGGTCTGTTCTGGCACCGTCCGATCCTGTCCGCAGTGATGACCGTGATGATGCTCTCTCTGGCGGGTATCCCGATGACGCTCGGCTTTATCGGTAAGTTCTACGTGCTGGCCGTCGGTGTGCAGGCGCACCTGTGGTGGCTGACTGCGGGCGTGGTGATCGGCTCTGCGATTGGTCTCTACTACTACCTGCGCGTGGCCGTGAGCCTGTACCTGAGCGCGCCTCAGCAGCTCAACCGTGATGCCCCAACCAACTGGCAGTACAGCGCTGGCGGTATTGTGGTTCTCATCTCCGCGCTGCTGGTGCTGATCTTCGGTATCTATCCGCAGCCGCTGATTGATATCGTGCAGCGAGCGATGCCATTAATGTAAAAACAAAAAACCCGCCTCGGCGGGTTTTTTATTGCCCAGCGGCGCTACGCTTGCAGGGCCGACGGGTTTTGTAGGTCGGGTAAGCGAAGCGCCACCCGACTAAGCCAGCTGTTTGCGGCTAATCAACGGCCCGTCAATCTTCTTCATCGAGCGGTCCAGCACTTCCTCAATCACTGACGACAGCTCGTTCAGCTCAAACTTCGCGACGTAGCCATCCGCTTTCACCTTACGAATATGGTCTTCGTTGGCGTTGCCGGAAAGGGAAGAGTGGATCACCACCGGAATATCTTTCAATACCGGGTCGGTTTTGATTTTGCGCGTCAGCGTAAAACCGTCCATCTCCGGCATTTCGAGGTCGGTCAACACCAGCGCGATCTTATCGGTGATGGGAACACCCTCAGCCTGCGCCTGTGCGGCCAGAACCCCAATTTTCTCCCACGCCTCTTTGCCGGTGATATGCAGCTGCGCCGGGATCTCCATCGCCTGCAGACCTTTCTCCAGCATTGAGCGCGCCACTTTGGAGTCTTCCGCGACGATGGCGACCGCACCCGGCTTGATATGGAATTTGGTGGTCTTTAGATTGGTGGCGTGCAGATCGTGGTTGGCCGGGGTGATGTCGTACAGGATCTGCTCAACGTCCAGCACCATCGCCAGATCGTTGGTATCGCTCTTCTCGTCAAGACACGCAATGCTGGTGATGTAGCGACCGCTGACGGCAGTTTCCGCCGCGTGCACCTGCTTCCAGTCCAGACGCATGATGTTCTCAACCGACTCCACGGCAAACGCCTGCACGCTGCGCGCGTATTCGGTGATCAGCAGGATATTCAGCCCGGTGGTGGGCTTACAGCCCGCCACGGCGGCCAGGTCGATCACCGGGATCACCTGATCGCGAATATTCACCATTCCCATCAGCGGTGATTTCATCCCGGCGGGTTTCGTGAACTCCGGCATCGGCACAATTTCACGCAGCTTAAAGACGTTAATGCCAAATAGCTCAGATTTATTTTCGTTAAGAGAGGTGCCAAGACGGAACAGCAACAGTTCAAAACGGTTCGACAGGGTCAGATTCGCCCTGTCATCAATATCTTTCTGGAAATTATCCATTCTACCCTCGAGAGAAATGCTGACCTTTTAATCGTTATCGGCATCCTGAGGGAAAAATGAAGGACTAAACGCTGACCTGAGCGAAATCTTCGGCCAGCTCACATTCCGGGAACAGCGCGCGACACTCTGCCAGCAGCTTTTCACAGCCCCGCGCGTCGTAGCGCGAGCTGACGTGGGTGACGATGAGCCTCCCGACGCCCGCGTCACGGGCAAGCTGCGCCGCCTGTCGCGTGGAGCTATGACCCCGGCCGTTGGCTTTCTCTTCCATCGCCGTTTCAAGGGTCGCTTCATGTACCATCACGTCTACGCCCTGGGCCAGCGTGAGCGCCGCCCGGCACGGGGCCGTGTCGCCAAAAATTGCCAGCTTCTTACCGGGCTGCGGTGCGGCGAGATAATCCTGACCGTTAATGACGCGCCCGTCCTCCAGCGTGACGGTCTCACCGTGCTTCAGGCGCTGGAACAGCGGTCCGGGTTTTACGCCATCGGCCATCAGCGCGGCGGCGTCCAGCGCGCCGGGTTTGTCATGCGCGTCAATGCGATAGCCATAGCACTCGACAGGGTGATTGAGCGGCTGAGCGCTCACCTTATAATCGCCGTCATCGAAAATCAGGCCTTCGCTAATCTCAACGACCTCCAGCGGATAATCCGTCCACGACCCACTCAGGCGCAGTGTGGTTTCAACAAACTCACGAATACCCGCAGGCCCATAAATCGTCAGCGGGTTGGCGTTACCGGCCATCGAGCGGCTGCACAGCAGGCCGGGAAGGCCAAACAGATGGTCGCCGTGCAGATGGGTGATAAAAATTTTATCCAGCTTGCCGGGGTGATAAGCGGTGTGTAACAGCTGATGCTGCGTCCCTTCACCACAGTCAAACAGCCACAGCCCGCCGCGGGTGGCGTGTTTAAGATCCAGCAGAATCGCCGTCACATTTCGTGAGCGGGTTGGCACGCCCGCGGACGTACCCAGAAAAATCAGTTCCATAACGCAATCAGCCCTTTGCCGAACGGGGAGGGGTTTAGTATAACGTGATGAACCCCAGGAAGGAGACTGACATGATCCAGTGGCAAGATTTACACCATAGTGACCTCACCGTTCATTCACTTTACGCCGTGCTGAAACTGCGCTGCGAAGTATTCGTGGTTGAACAGACCTGCCCGTATCAGGACATCGACGGCGACGATCTCGTCGGCGAGAACCGCCATATCCTCGGCTGGCGGAATAACGAGCTGGTGGCGTATGCGAGGATTCTGAAAAGCGAAGACGATTTTGAGCCTGTCGTCATTGGCCGCGTCATCATCAGCGGCAAAGCGCGCGGTGAAAAACTGGGCTATCAGCTGATGGAGAAAACGCTGGAGGCATGCCAGAAACAGTGGCCGAACAAGGCGTTATACCTGGGCGCGCAGGCGCACCTGCAGTCCTTCTACGGCCACTTTGGTTTCGTGCCGGTCACCGAGGTGTACGATGAAGACGGCATTCCCCACATCGGCATGGCGCGGGAAGCGAAGCAGGCGTAATGACGAGTCGTTGGCTATAGTTAGCGGACTGGTGTACTAACATGGAGAAAAATATGTCATTTCAATCCTGGGATACCCGTATCGACGACGACCTGGCCTTACTGAGCGAAACGCTGGAAGAGGTGTTACGTTCCTCGGGCGACCCTGCCGATCAGAAATATATTGAGCTAAAAGCCCGCGCCGAGCAGGCGCTGCATGAAGTGAAAAACCGCGTCAGCCATGCGTCTGATACCTACTACTACCGCGCCAAAAAAGCGGTGTACCGTGCCGATGATTACGTGCATGAAAAACCGTGGCAGGGTATTGGAGTCGGTGCTGCCGTCGGGCTGGTACTGGGGCTGCTCTTAGCCCGTCGTTAAGCCGCTTAACCACTCCCTATACGTGGGTACTGCTATTTATTGCCAGTACCCCGTATAATACGAGGTTTTAACAGGGAGAGGTTCGCGTGAATTCGATTTTCCTCGCGCTGGAGCAATTGCGTACCCAGCTTTCGCAAGCGTTACCCGCAACACCCGGCATACGTCATTTCGACGTCTCTTTCCCGTTAAACGACGCTTTCGACCCTCTCGCCTGGCTTGGGGCGCAGCAGTGCTATCCGCAATTTTACTGGCAGCAGCGTAACGGCGATGAAGAGCTGGCTGCGCTGGGGGCGGTGATCCCCTTTTCCTCTCTGGCGTTAGCCACGCAGTTTTTGCGCGAGCAAAACGCGGCAGGTGATACCCGTATCTGTGGCCTGAACGCCTTTACTCCGGAGCAGGGCAGCCTCTTTTTACCGCGACTGCTCTGGCGACGTACCGCCGGCACCGCTACGCTGCGTCTGCAGCTCTGGAGTGATTATTCACTTCAGGAAGATGCCCTCGCCGCGCGGGATTTTTTAGAGCAACTCCGTCCTGCGAGATCTATCCGTCCGCTGTCCGTTCAGGTTGAGCACGAAACCCATCAGCCGCAACAGGCCGAATGGCTGACGCTTATCCGCAGAGCGACAGAGACCATCGCGCGCGGTGATTTTGAAAAGGTGGTTCTCGCCCGGGCAACCGATATTCGGTTTACACAGCGCGTTAACCCTGTCGCGCTGATGGCGGCCAGCCGCGCCCTGAATTTACATTGCTACCATTTCTGCATGATTTTCGACGCCAGCAACGCGTTTCTTGGCTCGACCCCCGAGCGTCTCTGGCGGCGGCGCGGCACGCTGCTGCGCACCGAAGCGCTAGCGGGCACCGTCGCCAGCCATGTCGATGATGGCCAGGCGCAGCGTCTCGGCGAGTGGCTGCTGAACGACGATAAAAACCAGCGCGAAAATATGCTGGTCGTGGAAGATATTTGCCAGCGTCTTCAGCACTACACGCAGACGCTTGAGGTACTGCCCCCCCAGGTGGTGCGCCTGCGTAAAGTGCAGCATTTGCGCCGCTGTATCTGGACCGAACTCAAACAGGCCGACGACGAGCAGTGCCTGCATATGCTACAGCCGACGGCGGCCGTTGCCGGTTTGCCGCGACAGCCTGCGCGCGAATTTATTCAGAAGGTTGAGCCCTTTAACCGCGAGTGGTACGCCGGTTCTGCCGGGTATTTATCGCCTGACCAGAGTGAATTTTGCGTGGCGTTGCGCTCCGCCCGCGTCCAGGATGACTCCCTGCGGCTCTACGCCGGGGCTGGCATTGTCAGCGGGTCTGACCCGGAACAGGAGTGGCAGGAGATCGAAAACAAAGCGGCCGGATTGCGCTCTCTGCTCCTTAGGGATTAATACTGATTCGCGCAATCCCGATTCATATCAAAATTCCAATTTTTTCTATTATTTATACTGTGTCGCATTCTTGATACCGGACAATCTCATGTCAGTAAGTTCTTTTAACCGACGCTGGGCGGCGGTGATCCTTGAAGCCCTGACGCGCCACGGCGTCAGGCACGTGTGTATTGCACCGGGTTCTCGCTCAACGCCGCTGACGCTGGCGGCCGCCGAAAACCGGGCGTTGATTCATCACACCCACTTTGATGAGCGTGGCCTCGGGCATCTCGCGCTGGGTCTGGCGAAGGTCAGCAAAGAACCCGTGGCGGTGATTGTCACTTCCGGTACTGCCGTGGCGAACCTCTATCCGGCTCTGATTGAAGCCGGGTTAACCGGTGAAAAGCTGATTCTGCTGACGGCCGATCGTCCCCCTGAGCTTATCGACTGCGGCGCCAATCAGGCCATCCGTCAGCCGGGACTCTTTTCTTCGCATCCTTCGCAGACAATTTCGCTGCCCCGTCCCACCCAGGATATTCCGGCAAGCTGGCTGGTCTCCACCGTCGATCATGCCATGGGGACGCTGCGCAGCGGGGCGCTGCATATTAACTGCCCGTTTGCCGAGCCGCTGTACGGCGAGCTGGACGATACGGGTCTTGACTGGCAGCAGACCCTCGGCGACTGGTGGCAGAGTGAGAAACCGTGGCTGCGCGAGCAGACGCACCTTGAGAGCGCGAAACAGCGCGACTGGTTCTTCTGGCGGCAGAAGCGCGGCGTGGTTATCGCCGGGCGCATGAGCGCCGCCGAAGGCAAGCTGGTCGCCGAGTGGGCGCAAACCCTGGGTTGGCCGCTGATAGGCGACGTGCTTTCCCAGACCGGGCAGCCGCTGCCGTGCGCGGATCTCTGGCTGGGTAATGCCAAAGCGGTCACCGAGCTGTCGCAGGCGCAGATTGTGGTCCAGCTTGGATCGAGTTTAACCGGCAAACGGTTACTGCAGTGGCAGGCCACCTGCACACCGGACGAATACTGGCTGGTGGACGCGCTGGAAGGGCGTCTTGACCCGGCGCATCATCGCGGTCGTCGTCTGGTCAGCCATATCGACGCCTGGCTGGCGCTCCATCCGGCTGAAAAACGCAAACCCTGGGCGGTTACCCTCCCGGACCTGTCGCGCCAGGCGTGGGAACTGACCCATGCGCGCTGTGAAGCGTTCAGCGAGGCCGGGCTGGCGCACCGTATTCGCCAGTACCTGCCCGAGCAGGGGCAGCTGTTTGTCGGCAACAGCCTGGTCGTGCGGCTGATAGACGCCTTTTCGCAGCTGCCAGCAGGCTACCCAGTGTACAGCAACCGTGGCGCCAGCGGCATCGACGGGCTGATCTCCACGGCGGCGGGCGTGCAGCGCGCCAGCGCGAAATCGACGCTGGCCATCGTGGGGGATCTCTCCGCGCTCTACGATCTCAACGCGCTGGCGCTGCTGCGTCAGGCGTCAGCCCCGTTCGTGCTGATTGTGGTCAACAACAACGGCGGGCAGATTTTCTCCCTGCTGCCTACGCCGCAGAGCGAGCGCGAGCGCTTCTATCTGATGCCGCAGAACGTGCAGTTCGAACACGCCGCGGCGATGTTCAGCCTGAAATATTATCGCCCGGAAAGCTGGGAACAGCTGGGTGCCGCGCTCGGTACAGCATGGAAACAGCCCGGCGCGACGCTGATTGAGCTGGTGGTGAACGAGGCTGACGGTGCGCAGACCCTGCAAAGCCTGCTGGCGCAGGTGAGCCAGCTGTGATCCTCTCGGGCGTGCAGCAGGCCGGAAAACCAGGCTATCCCTGGCTGGTCTTTTTGCACGGTTTTTCCGGCGATTGCCGCGAGTGGCAGGGTGTTGGGGAGCGACTTCGTGACTATCCCCGGCTGTATCTGGATCTGCCGGGTCACGGTGGATCCCGGCACCTGGGCGTCGAGGGTTTCGACGAGATGAGCGTGTTGCTCACCCGAACTCTAATTAGTTACAACATACTGAAATTCTGGCTCGTTGGGTACTCCCTCGGCGGCCGCATTGCGATGTTCCATGCCTGCCAGCAGCCAAAGGGGCTGTTGGGCCTGACGGTAGAAGGGGGACATCCGGGCCTGCAGGATGCCGATGCGCGACAGGCGCGGCTGGCATCCGACCGCCGCTGGGCAGCACGTTTTCGCAGCGAACCGCTGGATAAGGTGTTCGCTGACTGGTACCAACAGCCCGTGTTTGCCTCCCTGACTGACGCCCAGCGCGACGCGCTGATCACCCTGCGCAGCCAGAACCGCGGCGCGGCGCTGGCGATGATGCTCGAGGCGACATCGCTGGCCGTGCAGCCCGACCTGCGTGCTGCCCTGAGCGCGCGCCATTTCTCTTTTGATTATCTCTATGGCGAACGTGATGAGAAGTTTGCGGCCCTTGCCGCAGAGCTGAACGCTGTTCGCCATGCAATTCCCAACGCCGGACACAACGCCCACCGGGAAAACCCCGATGCGGTTGCGGCAAGTCTGGCTCAGATACTGCGTCTTCGAATAAAGGACACTCTATGATCTACCCTGATGAACACATGCTTTACGCCCCGGTTGAATGGCAGGACTGCTCCGAAGGCTACACCGACATTCGTTACCACAAATCCACCGACGGCATTGCCAAAATCACCATCAACCGCCCGCAGGTGCGTAACGCCTTCCGTCCGCTGACCGTGAAAGAGATGATTCAGGCCCTGGCGGATGCGCGCTACGACGACAACATCGGCGTGATTGTCCTGACCGGCGAAGGCGAGAAAGCGTTCTGCTCCGGTGGCGATCAGAAAGTGCGCGGTGACTACGGCGGATACCAGGACGACGCGGGTACGCATCACCTGAACGTCCTCGATTTCCAGCGTCAGATCCGCACCTGTCCAAAACCGGTGGTGGCGATGGTGGCGGGCTACTCTATCGGCGGTGGCCACGTGCTGCACATGATGTGCGACCTGACCATTGCTGCCGAGAACGCCATCTTCGGCCAGACGGGCCCGAAAGTGGGATCTTTCGATGGCGGCTGGGGGGCCTCCTACATGGCGCGCATCGTCGGTCAGAAAAAAGCCCGCGAAATCTGGTTCCTGTGCCGTCAGTACAACGCGCAGGAAGCGCTGGATATGGGCCTGGTGAACACGGTGGTGCCGCTCGCCGATCTTGAAAAAGAGACCGTGCGCTGGTGCCGTGAAATGCTGCAAAACAGCCCGATGGCGCTGCGCTGCCTGAAAGCGGCACTCAACGCCGACTGCGACGGTCAGGCGGGTCTGCAGGAGCTGGCGGGCAATGCCACCATGCTGTTCTACATGACCGAAGAGGGTCAGGAAGGGCGCAATGCGTTTAACGAAAAACGCCAGCCAGACTTCAGCAAATACAAACGGAATCCGTAATGCGTCGCGCGCAGGTTTACCGCTGGCAGATACCGATGGACGCGGGCGTGGTGCTGCGTGAACGGCGGTTAAAAACCCGTGACGGCTTCTTTGTGCATCTGCAGCAGGGCGAGCGGGAAGGCTGGGGCGAGATTTCGCCTCTGCCGGGCTTTAGCCTCGAGTCGCTGGATGACGCTCAGACGGCCTTGCTGGCGTGGGCGGACGCGTGGCGCGAGGGTGCAAATCCGGCGCTGCCGGAGGTGCCTTCCGCGGCCTTTGGTATCAGCTGCGCGCTGGCCGAGTTGGACGGCAGCTTGCCGGAAGCGGGGAATTACCGCGCGGCGCCGCTCTGCACGGGCGATCCGGACGAGCTGTTCGCGCTGCTCTCCGCCATGCCGGGCGAGAAAGTCGCGAAAATCAAAGTTGGGCTCTACGAGGCGGTGCGTGACGGCATGGTCGCCAACCTGCTGCTGGAGGCGATCCCCGATCTGCATCTGCGTCTGGACGCCAACCGCGCCTGGACGCCGCTTAAGGCGCAGCAGTTTGCGAAGTACGTCAACCCGGCCTACCGGAGCCGCATTGCCTTCCTCGAAGAGCCGTGCAAAACCCGCGAGGATTCGCGCGCGTTTGCCCGCGAAACGGGGATTGCCATCGCCTGGGATGAAAGCCTGCGCGAGGCCGATTTTGAATTTGCTGCCGAGCCCGGCGTCAGCGCGGTAGTGATTAAACCGACGCTGACCGGCAGCCTGGCGAAAGTGCGCGAGCAGGTCGCGGCGGCGCATGCCCTAGGGCTGACGGCGGTGATCAGCTCGTCGATTGAGTCCAGCCTTGGGCTAACCCAGCTGGCGCGCGTGGCCGCCTGGCTAACGCCGGATACGGTTCCTGGCCTCGACACGCTGAACCTGATGCAGGCTCAGCTTCTCCGCCCGTGGCCGGACAGCGCGCTGCCGTGCCTCGACGTCGCGGCGCTGGAGCCGTTGCGATGAGTTTTACCGACTGGCCGTGGCGACACTGGTGCGCGCTGTTTGCCGATAAACCGGCCCTGAGGCTGAACGACGAGGTGCTCAGCTGGCAACAGCTGTGCGCGCGCATCGACAGCCTTGCGGCAGGCTTTCACCGGCAGGGCGTGGAGGAGGGCTGCGGCGTGCTGCTGCAGGCCCATAATCATCCGCAAACCCTGCTGGCGTGGCTGGCGCTGCTCCAGTGCGGAGCGCGTATTCTTCCCGTTAATCCGCAGCTACCGCGCCCGCTGCTGGACGTGCTGCTCCCGCAGATGACGCTGCGCATTGCGCTGGTGCTGGACGGCAGCTACGACGGCCTTCCTGCCCTGCGCATGCACGAGACAGCCGATGCGTATTGCGCAGCGTGGCAACCGGCGCGGCTGGCCTCCATGACGCTGACCTCCGGCTCCACCGGACTGCCGAAAGCGGCGGTCCATACCTGCGAGGCCCACCTTGCCAGCGCGCGCGGCGTTTTGGCGCTGATGCCCTACGGTGAAGACGACGACTGGCTGCTTTCGCTGCCGCTGTTTCACGTTTCCGGCCAGGGGATCTTATGGCGCTGGCTGCAGGCCGGCGCGCGGTTAACCGTACGCGAGAAACAGCCTCTGGAGCAGGCGCTGTGCGGCTGCACCCACGCCTCGCTGGTGCCAACCCAGCTCTGGCGTCTGCTGAATGCCCACCAGCCTGTCGCACTGAAAGCGGTGCTGCTGGGCGGGGCGGCCATCCCTGTTGAATTGACCGAACAGGCGCGAGAGCAGCATATACGCACCTTCTGCGGCTACGGTCTGACCGAGTTTGCCTCTACCGTCTGTGCGAAAGAGGCGGACGGCGAGCCGGACGTGGGCTGTGCGCTGCCGGGCAGAGAGGTGCAGGTCGTTAACGGTGAAGTCTGGATCAGGGCGCAAAGCATGGCCTCAGGCTACTGGCGGGATGGTGAACTGATTCCGCTGACCAACGCGCAGGGATGGTTCGCCACACGCGATCGCGGCGAATGGCACGACGGCCGTCTGACGATCCTCGGCCGCATGGACAACCTCTTTTTTAGCGGCGGAGAAGGGATCCAGCCGGAATCGCTGGAGCGCGTTATCGCCACGCACCCGCAGGTTAACCAGGTGTTTATCGTTCCGCTGGACGACGCTGAATTCGGGCAACGTCCGGTGGCGGTAGTGGAGTGCGAGCCGGGTACGGATATCACCTGCTTACCCGACTGGGTCAGGGACAAGGTGGCGCGTTTTGAGCAACCCGTCCGCTGGCTGCTGCTGCCGACCGAACTCAAAAATGGCGGCATTAAAGTTTCGCGCCGCGCGCTGCAGGAGTGGGTTAACGCAACGCTGAAGGGATAATAGCCGTTTCAAATAGTTACAATCTACTGACCGGCCGCACGCAGAGTGCTTGATCCCCGGAAGACCCAGGTTAAAATCTCGCGGTTTTGGGACTTCTCTATAAAAATTGTGCGGGATCACGACAATGAAAAAAGTGGCATTACTGGGCTTCGGCCTGATGGTTGTATCTGCGGCGGCGAACGCCATTAGCATTAACGGCTCGGCGGGTCAGGATTATACCCACCTGGGCTTTGGCATGGGTACCGAGACATCCGGTCTGGCGATGACCGGCGGCTGGACGCATAACGATGACGACGGCGACGCGGCCAGCCTCGGCCTGGGTCTCAACGTTCCTCTTGGCCCGTTCCTGGCGACCGTCGGCGGTAAAGGTATCTATACCAACCCAAATGACGGTGATGAAGGGTACGCGGCGGCAGTGGGCGGCGGTCTGCAGTGGAAAATTGGCGACAGCTTTGGCCTGTTTGGTGAGTACTACTACTCTCCAGACTCCCTCTCAAGCGGTATCGACAGCTATGAAGAGGCCAACGCTGGCGCACGCTGGACCATCATGCGTCCAATCACCATCGAAGCAGGCTATCGCTATCTGAACCTGGCCGGCAAAGACGGTAACCGCGATAACGCGCTGGCCGACGGTCCGTACGTGGGCGTCAGCGCAGGCTTCTAATCTCTCCGGCGCGGCATGCTGTCGCGCCAGTTTCTCTCTGCTCCACCCCGCGTTTGCGCTATAGTGTTTTGACCAAATAAGCGGGAGAACACAATGATTAACGTGGAGATGTTATCCACCGGCGACGAAGTGCTGCATGGACAAATTATTGATACCAATGCTGCCTGGCTGGCCGATCTTTTCTTTGAGCAAGGATTACCGTTAACGCGCCGCAATACGGTGGGCGACAATCTTGAGTCACTGGTCGCTGTTCTGCGCGAGCGCAGTGAACAGTGCGACGTGCTGATTGTGAACGGCGGGCTCGGCCCCACCAGTGACGATCTCAGCGCCCTGGCCGCCGCGACCGCAAAAGGCGAAGGGCTGGTGCTGCATGAGGCGTGGCTCTCGCAGATGGCGCGTTTTTTCTCCGAACGTGGCCGCGTCATGGCCCCCAGCAACCGCAAACAGGCTGAAATTCCCGCCAGTGCTGAACTGGTCGATAACCCGGTCGGTACCGCGTGTGGGTTTGCCATGCAGCTGAACCGCTGTCTGATGTTCTTCACGCCGGGCGTGCCCTCAGAATTTAAAGTGATGGTCGAGCAGCAGATCCTGCCGCGCCTTCGCGATCGTTTTACCCTGCCGGAACCGCCGCTGTGCCTGCGTCTGACCACCTTTGGCCGCTCGGAAAGCGATCTGGCCCAGAGCCTCGATCACCTTCCGCTGCCGCCGGGCGTGTCCATGGGCTATCGCTCCTCCATGCCGATCATTGAACTTAAGCTGACAGGCCCGGCCGAACAGAAAGAGGCGATGCTGGCGTTGTGGCCCGAGGTGCAGCGCGTGGCGGGCGAAAGCCTGATCTTTGAAGGTACGGAAGGGTTGCCCGCGCAGATTGCGAAGCAGCTGCAGGCGCGTCAACTGAGCGTGACCTTAAGCGAGCAGTTCACCGGTGGCCTGCTGGCACTTCAGCTGTCGCGCGTCAACGCGCCGCTGCTGGCGAGCGAAGTGGTGCCGTTCCAACAGGAGACCCTGGCGCAGACCGCCCGCTGGGCGTCCGAGAGAAGGGTGAAGCACTTTGCCGGTCTGGCGCTGTTTGTCGGCGGGCTGGATGAAGAACACCTCAACTTCGCGCTGGCGACGCCCGAGGGCACCCACGCCCTGCGGGTAAAAATGAGCATTACCCGCCACAGCCTGGCGGTGCGTCAGGAGGTGTGCGCTATGATGGCGCTGAACATGCTGCGCCGCTGGCTGAATGGCAAAGAGGTGGCCAGCGAGCACGGCTGGATTAACGTGGTTGAGTCGCTGTTCGTGGAGTAATGCCTGTGCCGGGGCCTTTCGCCCCGGCCATGTTTAGCCGAGCGCCTTTGCCAGCAGCGTAATCGGGTGCTCGCAGCGCTTGCTGGTGGACATCTCAATCTGCCACTTGCAGGTTTCGCAGTCCGTCACCACGATATCCGCGCCGCTCTCCTCAATCTGACGGAACAGCGGAGCGCCGATCGCCTGCGACGTTTCGTAGTTTTCACGCTTAAAGCCGTAGGTTCCCGCAATCCCGCAGCAGCGCGACTCCAGCACCGTCAGCTCCAGCCCCGGGATTAACCGCAGCAGCTCCAGCGTATAGAGCGACCAGCCCATCTTCTCCATATGACACGGCGTGTGATACACCACTTTCAGCGGCAATTTCCCCAGCGGCAACGTCTGCCCGCTGTCCAGCTTGCGCCACAGGAAGCGTGTTGCCAGCTCGATGTGCTCTCGCAGGCCGGTGTTGTCCACGTCCAGCAGATGCGGATACTCATCGCGTAGGGTGAAGGTACAGGTGGACGAGGTCGCCAGCACCGGTATGCCCTTGTCGACGATGGCTTCGCGCAGGGAGGTGACATTGCTTTGAGCCTGCCTGCGCGCTTTATCGGTAAACCCGTTAGCAATCAGCGGCACGCCGCAGCACTTCTCCTTGTTAAGCAGCTGCACGCCGGTTCCCATGGCATTCAGCACCTTCAGCAGATCTTTACCCAGCTGCGGATGGTTGTAGTTCACATAGCAGCCGTGGAAAAAGGCCACCTGCTCGGCGTACTGCGCCTGCTCCGCTGCCACGGATTTATACCATCGGCGGAAGGTGCCGTGAGAATATTTCGGCAGGCTGCGGTGATGGTCTATCTTCAGCGTGGCATCCAGCAGCTGGCGCACCGGTTTGAGAGAGGTCGCGGCATTCACCAGCGGGGCAAACGGCGTAGAGACGCTGCCCATCAGATCGGTGTGGCTCAGAATCGCGTCCCGCAGCGACGGCTTTTGCGTACTGTAGCGCGCCCGGGCGCGCTGGATAATATCGCCGATTTTCACATCCGACGGGCAGGCGACTTCGCAGCGTTTGCAGTTGATGCAGTATTTCAGGGCTTCATCGTACAGCTTGCCGTCCTTCAGGCGCAGGCGCTCGCCGTCCGGCCCGGCTTGTTTAGGCCCGGGATAGCGTGGGTTCACGCCGCTGACCGGGCAGACGGTGGTACACACCGTGCATTTGATGCAGCTTTCAAAACGGGTGTCGTTCATTGTTCAGCCTCCGTGCGCTGGCTAATCTGCTCTGCCACATAAAGAGCCGTGACGGCGCAGACGCCGCCACCGCATCCCTGGGTAATGGGATCGTACCCGCCCAGCAGCGAGCCGATGGCAAAAAGAGTACTGACGGGCTTACCGGAAAGCTGCGGATGCAGGTGGTTATCGACAATCACGCCGAACTGCTGCCAGGGCTGCGGCGAGAAGAAATCACTCTGATACCAGTCCGCGCGGGAGGCTCGCTGGCGAACATCCAGCCCCATAATAGCTTCCCGAATGCCTTCCCGGCTGCTCAGCAGCCCGTTGCTGAAGAAACTGCCGCTTGCCAGCACCGTATAGCGGGCGCGAAGCGGAATATCCTCGTGGTTTCGCGTCCAGATTTCGCTTACCGCGCCGTCCACCAGGGTAATTTTCTTCACCTCATCCCCCGCCATCCACACGCCGCCCTGGGCAACAAACTGGCGCTGGAGCTGGGTGTGCAGGCGAATGCCGGGGACAGACGGGGGCAGCGTGGGCAGCAGGCCGAGCGAGCAGGGCAGACGATCCGAGAGCCAGCGCCAGAGCCGGTTGTCGCGTAAACCGAAGCAGGCGGGCATCAGCAGGGCGTCACAGTTATTGCTAAGCGGCCTGAGGGCGTCATACAGCAACGGCCATTTCTCTTCATTATCCAGAAAACGGGCGATATTCACCGCGCGAAACTCGCTCGGGTTATCGCGCAGGACATCAAGCTCAGGCAGTTCTATCTCTGCCGTTTCGGCGTTAACGCCCTGGCGACAGAGCGACGCCGCCGCGAGATGGGGCTGGAAATCCAGAAAGCCGCTAATCCCTACCACCCGCACGCGTTCCGCGCGAATGGGGGCAACGGGCACCTCCTCCGGGCTGAGCCACGCGGAACGCAGGGTGCCGAGCGGCGTGACGCGCTGATGATTGAGCCGGGCGCTGCCCTGCAGACGTGCGCCGCAGTCTGCCAGCAGCGCTTCGGTCTCCAGCGCAAAGCGGTCAATATGCTGCGCGCCAATCAGGTGATACGGATGCTCGGGTGGCAGCTTATCGCGGTACGCTTCATCCACCAGATCCAGCGAGCCCGACGAGAAGTGCAGGGCGCTCTGCCCCCGGGTGATAATCGCGCAGCGCAGCCCCTGCTTCGTGAGCTTAATGCCGCAGAGCAGGCCCGCCAGCCCGCCGCCGACAATCACGGTATCAAATTTCATCGTGTTGCTCCTTCTCAAGACCGCAAAGCCCCTGGTAGACCCAGCGGGTAAATTCACTTTCACGCAGGGCATCGCCCCAGGCGACAGGCTGAATACCTTTCCAGCGCTCGTTTAAAAACGCGCTGAGCTGATCGAGCGACTGGGTAGCGGTGGTAGTGTGAAAACGCTGCAACAGCCCGGCGGCGCGACAGGCGCACAGCTCGCCCTGGCAGGTGCCCATTCCGACACGGGTGCGTCGGCGCAGATCGAGCAGGCTGGTGACCGTCAGGTTCTCCACCGCGTACTGCACCTCACCGGCGGTGACGGCTTCGCACTCGCACACGAGACTGCGGCTTACTCGTCCTTCACCGAGCCACGGTGGCGTTCTGTCGCCGTGGCGGTACACCGCGGACCCGCGCAGCGGCGCGGGCAGAGAGATGATTTTTTGCAGCGTTTTTTCGGTGGACTGCCGCGATCCCGGCAGCGGCTGTTCTGCCGTCACGCACGGCCTGGTATTCCCCAGCTTGCGGCAGACGGCATCGGTTGCCCACTCGGCCATCAGGCGATAGGTCATCAGCTTGCCGCCGGTGATGGTGATAAACCCGTCCATGCCGTCGCGCGCGGCGTGATCGAGCAGCACGATGCCCCGGCTGACGTTACGTCCGCTCGGATCGTTGTCGCTGGCGACCAGCGGACGCACGCCCGCGTAGGCGCGCAGAATGCGCGTCTGCGCCATCACCGGCGCCAGTTTTTCCCCTTCGCGCAGCAGGATATCCACCTCTTCAGCGGTGACGCGGTTGTAGTCAATTTCGCTGTAGTCCACGTGGGTTGAGGTCGTCCCGATTAACGAAATGGTATCTCCTGGCACGAGGATATCGGCGTCAGACGGTTTGCGGCAGCGGTTGATCACGTGGTTATTAATGCGGTGGTCGAGGATCAGCAGCGAGCCTTTCGCCGGGAACATGCGCACCGACAGGTCAGCGTATTCCGCAATCCGTTGCCCCCAGATCCCCGCCGCGTTGACCACCACGGTGGCATACAGCTCGCTGTGCTCATTGTATTGCGCATTAAAAAGCCGTACGCCGCAGATGCGGTGGCCTTCGCGGATAAGGCCGGTCACTTCGTGCCCGGTGAGGATATGTGCGCCATGCTCCCGGGCGTCCAGCATGTTGGCGGCGGTCAGGCGGAACGGATCGACGGTGCCGTCAGGGACTTTCACCGCGCCGATAAGCGCCGGGTTAACCGACGGTTCCAGCCGCCGCGCCAGCGCCGGATCCATCGCTTCAGCCTGAATGCCCGCGGCGCTGCAGGCGGTAATAAAGGTGTCCTGAAAGGCGAGGTCATCTTCAGGAAGGGTAATAAAGAGGCCGTCGGTCGGCTCAATGCAGTGTCGGGCGATACGCTTGAGGATCTGGTTTTCAGCAATACATTCGCGTGCGGATTCCGCGTCGGTGACCGCATACCGGGCGCCGCTGTGTAGCAGGCCGTGGTTACGCCCGGTTGCGCCCGTGGCGATATCATGGCGTTCCAGAAGCGTGACGCTTAAGCCGCGAAGGGCGCAATCGCGCGCGATCCCGGCGCCGGTTGCGCCACCACCAATGATTATCACATCACTATAACGAGGATCGTGACTGGTCATTGTTTACCCTCTATGTTCGTTTTTTATCATTTAGCCATATTAATTTTGTGGTTTGTTTGATTTCGAACATAAACGCGCGGAATTCGAAAGTGAAACGTGATTTCATGCGCTTTTTTGCGCATTCTGTCATATTTCTGTAACAATCTGTGCGTTGATTCACAGTAACAATCACCGTGATTTCTTAACATCCCCGCCTCTGGAATTCAGGTGCGAGCCACCTGCTCATTCATTTCAAGGCCACGGAGGCTGTTATGCTCAGTATCTTCAAACCTGCGCCCCACAGGGCGCGTCTGCCAGAGGCAGAAATAGATCCGCTCTATCGCCGTCTGCGTTGGCAAATCTTCCTGGGGATCTTCTTCGGGTACGCGGCGTACTACCTTGTACGTAAAAACTTCGCGCTCGCCATGCCGTATCTGGTGGAGCAGGGCTTTTCCCGCGGCGATCTGGGGTTCGCGCTGTCGGGGATCTCTATCGCCTACGGTTTTTCCAAATTCATCATGGGCTCCGTGTCGGATCGCTCGAATCCGCGCGTGTTCCTGCCCGCCGGTCTGATCCTGGCGGCCGCGGTCATGCTGTTCATGGGCTTTGTGCCGTGGGCAACCTCCAGCATTGCCATCATGTTCGTGCTGCTGTTCCTCTGCGGCTGGTTCCAGGGGATGGGGTGGCCGCCGTGCGGACGTACCATGGTGCACTGGTGGTCGCAGAAAGAGCGCGGCGGCATCGTGTCGGTGTGGAACTGCGCCCATAACGTGGGCGGCGGTATTCCGCCGCTGCTGTTCCTGCTGGGGATGGCCTGGTTCAACGACTGGCACGCGGCGCTCTACATGCCTGCCTTTGGTGCCATTCTGGTGGCGATTATTGCCTTCGCCCTGATGCGCGATACGCCGCAGTCCTGCGGCCTGCCGCCGATTGAAGAGTACAAAAACGACTATCCGGATGATTACAGCAAGGAACATGAAGAAGAGCTGACCGCAAAACAGATCTTCATGAAGTACGTGCTGCCGAACAAGCTGCTGTGGTACATCGCGGTCGCGAACGTGTTCGTTTACCTGCTGCGCTACGGCATCCTCGACTGGTCGCCAACCTACCTGAAAGAGGTGAAGCACTTCGCGCTGGATAAATCCTCCTGGGCGTACTTCCTGTATGAATACGCCGGGATCCCAGGCACGCTGCTTTGCGGCTGGATGTCGGACAAAGTGTTTAAAGGTAACCGCGGTGCGACGGGCGTGTTCTTTATGACGCTGGTGACCATCGCGACCGTGGTGTACTGGCTCAACCCGCCGGGTAACCCATCAGTAGATATGGCCTGCATGATCGTCATCGGCTTCCTGATTTACGGTCCGGTGATGCTGATCGGTCTGCATGCCCTGGAGCTGGCGCCGAAAAAAGCGGCGGGCACGGCGGCGGGCTTTACCGGCCTGTTCGGCTACCTCGGCGGTTCGGTCGCGGCGAGCGCCATTGTGGGCTACACCGTTGACTTCTTCGGCTGGGACGGCGGCTTTATGGTGATGATCGGCGGTAGCGTGCTGGCGGTACTGCTGCTGATTGTTGTGATGATCGGGGAAAAACGTCACCACGCTGAAGTGCTGGCACGTCGTCAATAAGGAGCTTTGCGATGAAATTAACTCAGTTAGCGACAGGCCTGCTGCTGGCGGGCCTGATGACCGGGTCCGCGCTGGCGGCGGATAAAATCGTTATTGCCCACCGCGGCGCGAGTGGCTATCTGCCGGAGCATACGCTGCCGGCGAAAGCGATGGCCTATGCGCAGGGCGCGGATTACCTGGAGCAGGATCTGGTGATGACGAAGGACGACCAGCTGGTCGTCCTGCACGATCACTATCTTGACCGCGTGACGGACGTGGCGGAGCGCTTCCCGGACCGCGCCCGTAAAGATGGCCGTTTCTATGCCATCGACTTCACGCTGGCGGAGATCCGTTCCCTGAAGTTTACCGAAGGCTTCGAGATTGAAAACGGCAAGAAGGTACAGGTCTATCCGGGACGTTTCCCGATGGGCAAATCTGACTTCCGGATCCATACCTTCCAGGAAGAGATTGAGTTTGTTCAGGGGCTGAACCACTCAACCGGTAAAAACATCGGCATCTATCCGGAAATCAAAGCGCCGTGGTTCCACCATCAGGAAGGGAAGGACATTGCCGCGAAGACGCTGGAGGTGCTGAAACAGTACGGCTACACCAGCAAGAAGGACAAGGTCTACCTGCAGTGTTTTGATGCCGCCGAGCTGAAGCGCATCAAAACCGAGCTGGAGCCGAAGATGGTCATGAACCTCAACCTGGTGCAGCTGATTGCCTACACTGACTGGAATGAAACCCAGGAGAAGCAGCCGGACGGGACGTGGGTGAACTACAACTACGACTGGATGTTTAAACCGGGTGCGATGAAGCAGATTGCGCAGTACGCCGACGGCATTGGGCCGGATTACCATATGCTGGTGGCGGAAGGCTCAACGCCGGGCCACGTGAAGCTGACGGCGATGGTGAAAGAGGCGCATGCCAGCAAGATGCAGGTGCACCCGTACACCGTGCGTGCAGACCAGCTTCCGCCGTATGCCACGGATGTGAATCAGCTTTATGAGGTGTTGTATAAGCAGGCGGGCGTGGACGGACTGTTTACGGATTTCCCGGATAAAGCGGTGAGCTTTTTGAAGGATTAACGCTGAAATTGCCGGGTGGCGGCTGCGCCTTACCCGGCCTACGAACTGCGGTTTTGTAGGTCGGGTAAGCGAAGCGCCACCCGACACACTCACATCTCGATCTCGATATCGCCTTTTGCCCGGCAGCAGCAGGGCAAAATTTCCCCTTCATTGATAAAGGCCAGCGGTTCGGTCAGCCAGTCCACCTGGCCGGCGACCAGACGGCAGCGGCAGGAGCCGCAATAGCCTTCACGACACTGGTACTCGACCTCCACCTGATGCGCTTCAAGCGCCACCAGCAGGGAAGGGTGCTCTTCCTGGCACAGCACTTCTGTACCCGAAAGACTCAGCGTGACGCGCGTCATCAGAGCTGGAAATCGCTCAGGTCGTCGGTGTTGACTTCAGAATCAATCTGACCGACCAGATAAGAACTCACTTCCACTTCCTGCGGCGCGACCTGCACGTTATCGGACACCAGCCAGGTGTTGATCCACGGGATAGGGTTAGAGCGCGTCTGGAACGGCAGGTCGAGACCGACCGCCTGCATGCGGATGTTGGTGATGTACTCCACGTACTGGCACAGGATGTCTTTGTTCAGGCCAATCATGGAGCCGTCGCGGAACAGATAGTCTGCCCACTCTTTCTCCTGCTGGGCCGCCAGCACGAACAGGTCGTAGCACTCCTGCTTGCACTCTTCGGCGATGGCCGCCATCTCAGGATCGTCCGTGCCGCTGCGCAGCAGGTTCAGCATGTGCTGGGTTCCGGTCAGGTGCAGGGCTTCATCACGGGCAATCAGACGGATGATCTTGGCGTTGCCTTCCATCAGCTTGCGCTCGGCAAAGGCGAAGGAGCAGGCGAAGCTCACGTAGAAGCGGATCGCTTCCAGCGCGTTAACGCTCATCAGGCACAGATACAGCTGCTTTTTCAGCGCACGCAGGTTTACGGTGATGGTTTTGCCATCCACGTGGTGGGTGCCTTCGCCCAGCAGGTGCCAGTAGCTGGTCATCTCGATCAGCTCGTCGTAGTAATGGGCAATGCCTTCCGCGCGCTTCTGGATCTGCTCGTTGGTGACGATATCGTCAAACACCACCGCCGGATCGTTCACGATGTTGCGGATAATGTGGGTATAAGAGCGGGAGTGGATCGTCTCGGAGAACGCCCAGGTTTCCACCCAGGTTTCCAGCTCTGGAATCGAGATCAGCGGCAGCAGCGCCACGTTCGGGCTACGGCCCTGGATGGAGTCCAGCAGCGTCTGGTACTTCAGGTTGCTGATGAAGATATGTTTTTCGTGATCCGGCAGAGACTGGTAGTCAATACGGTCGCGGGAGACGTCCACTTCTTCCGGACGCCAGAAGAAGGAGAGTTGCTTTTCAATCAGCTTTTCGAAGATGTCATATTTTTGCTGATCGTAGCGTGCCACGTTGACCGGCTGGCCGAAGAACATCGGCTCTTTGAGCTGGTCGTTTTTCGTCTGTGAAAAGGTGGTATATGCCATTGCGGTGAGTCCTGTTGAGATTTTATTGCCCGGCGGCACTGCGTTTGCCGGGCCTACAAAACCGTAGGCCGGGTAAGCGTAGCGCCACCCGGCGAAGTGCTTAGATCTTACATGCGCCGCTTTCGCAGCCATCGTCCTGAATTGACGGAACCAGGTCGTCCTGCGCGTCTTCCGCACCATCACGGGTGTTGTGATAGTACAGCGTTTTCACGCCAAATTTGTAGGCGGTGAGCAGGTCTTTCAGCAGTTGCTGCATCGGAACCTTGCCGGACGGGAAGCGCGTCGGGTCATAGTTGGTATTGGCAGAGATCGACTGGTCGATAAACTTCTGCATGATACCCACCAGCTGCAGGTAACCGTCGTTATTTGGCATTTCCCACAGCAGCTCGTAGTTGTCACCCAGCGTCTCGTAATCCGGCACCACCTGACGCAGCACGCCGTCTTTCGAGGCTTTGATGCTGACGTGGCCGCGCGGTGGCTCAATGCCGTTGGTGGCGTTAGAGATCTGCGAAGAGGTCTCAGACGGCATCAGGGCAGAGAGCGTGGAGTTACGCAGGCCGTGCGTTTTAATGGACTCGCGCAGGCCTTCCCAGTCGAGATGCAGTGGCTCGCTGACGATCGCATCCAGGTCTTTCTTGTAGGTGTCGATCGGCAGAATGCCTTTCGCGTAGGTGGTTTCGTTGAACCACGGGCACGCACCTTGCTCTTTCGCCAGCTCGTTGGACGCTTTCATCAGGTAGTACTGAATGGCTTCAAACGTCTGGTGCGTCAGGTTGTTAGCGCTGCCGTCGGAGTAACGCTTGCCGTTTTTCGCCAGCCAGTAAGCGAAGTTGATCACACCGATACCCAGGGTACGGCGGCCCATCGCACCGCGTTTCGCTGCCGGGATTGGGTAATCCTGGTAGTCCAGCAGAGCGTCGAGGGCACGAACTGCCAGCACGGCCAGCTCTTCCAGCTCGTCCAGGCTCTTAATTGCGCCCAGGTTAAATGCGGACAGCGTACACAGCGCAATTTCACCGTTTTCGTCGTTCACGTCTTCCAGCGGTTTGGTCGGCAGGGCGATCTCCAGGCACAGGTTAGACTGGCGCACTGGCGCAACGACCGGATCGAACGGGCTGTGGGTATTGCAGTGGTCAACGTTCTGGATGTAGATACGGCCGGTAGAGGCACGTTCCTGCATCATCAGGGAGAACAGATCGACCGCCTTCACGCGCTGCTTGCGGATGCTGTCGTCTTTTTCGTATTTGGTGTACAGACGCTCGAACTCGTCCTGATCGGCGAAGAACGCGTCGTACAGACCCGGGACGTCGGACGGGCTGAACAGGGTAATGTCTTCGCCCTTCAGCAGACGGGTGTACATCAGCTTGTTGATCTGCACGCCGTAGTCCATGTGACGCACGCGGTTGCCTTCGACACCACGGTTGTTTTTCAGAACCAGCAGGCTTTCCACTTCCAGGTGCCACATTGGGTAGAACAGGGTCGCAGCACCGCCGCGTACGCCGCCCTGAGAGCAGGATTTTACTGCCGTCTGGAAGTGCTTATAGAACGGGATACACCCGGTGTGGAACGCTTCACCGCCGCGAATCGGGCTGCCCAGCGCACGGATGCGGCCGGCGTTGATGCCGATACCGGCGCGCTGGGAAACGTATTTCACAATGGCGCTGGAGGTGGCGTTGATGGAATCCAGGCTGTCACCACACTCGATCAGCACGCAGGAGCTGAACTGGCGGGTAGGGGTGCGCACGCCAGACATGATTGGCGTAGGCAGAGAAATCTTGAACGTCGATACCGCATCGTAGAAACGCTTCACGTAATCCAGACGGGTATCACGTGGGTAGTTTGAGAACAGGCAGGCGGCCACCAGAATGTAGAGGAACTGGGCGCTTTCGTAGATCTCACCGGTTACACGGTTCTGAACCAGGTATTTGCCTTCGAGCTGCTTCACCGCCGCGTAGGAGAAGTTCATGTCGCGCCAGTGATCGATAAACCCGTTCATCTGCTCGAACTCTTCTTCCGTATAGTCTTCCAGCAGATGCGTGTCGTATTTGCCCAGCTCAACCATTTTCACCACGTGATCGTAAAGCTTCGGCGGCTCAAACTGGCCGTAGGCTTTTTTACGCAGGTGGAAAATCGCCAGACGTGCAGCCAGGTACTGATAATCCGGTGCTTCGCGGGAGATCAGGTCCGCCGCCGCTTTGATGATGGTTTCGTGGATATCAGACGTTTTGATGCCGTCGTAGAACTGAATATGAGAACGCAGTTCAACCTGGGAGATAGATACGTTGTTCAGTCCTTCTGCTGCCCAGTCGAGAACTCGATGGATTTTGTCCAGATTGATACGCTCGGTAGTACCGTCGCGCTTTGTCACCAGCAGACTCTGATTCATGTGGGTTTTACCTGTCCGTGAAATAAAAAATATCCCCCGCTTATCCACAGAACCGTCTTGTGACTAACTCTGTGGATAAATACTACATATAGGGGGTTTGCGATAAGAAAAACGCTATATGGTGAGTATTCTAGTATCGAATCTTTTCAGCACAAGGGTTGATTTTGACGTTAAATTGAGGTTGTGAAAGGGTAAAAAAGGCTAAGTCCTCGTACCGTAAGGCCTGGAAGACATGTCAATAATTAAGAAAAAAAATTCAAAATTTGATCGAGTGCTGATTTCTTCAACGGGAGGTCAGAATTGCGCAACATGATGTCGCGCAATCTTTATAAGAATAACGAATGACGTTAGTCGTTTTTGGCGGTTGTGTGCAACATATAGTTAACATCAACGCCCGGTGCGAGTTTGAATTTATTGGTCAGCGGATTGTAGTGCAGGCCGGTGATGTGCTGCTCCTTGAGCCACGTCTGGTCAACCCAGCTTAACAGCTCCGCCGGCTTGATGAATTTCTTCACGTCATGCGTGCCTTTCGGCACCATGCGCAGCACATACTCCGCGCCGACGACGGCCATCAGCCAGGCTTTAGCGTTGCGGTTGAGGGTTGAGAAGAAGACCTGGCCGCCCGGTTTCACCAGTTTTGCACAGGCGTGCACCACGGACTGTGGATCGGGAACGTGCTCCAGCATCTCCATGCAGGTCACCACGTCGTACTGATGGGCATGTTTTGCCGCGTGTTCTTCCACGGTTTCCTGCACGTAGTCTACCTGTATGCCAGACTCCAGCGCGTGAAGACGGGCAACCTGCAGCGGTTCAAAACCCATATCCAGGCCCGTGACGTTCGCCCCTTCGCGCGCCATGCTTTCCGCCAGGATACCGCCGCCGCAGCCGACATCGAGCACTTTTTTACCGAACAGACCGCCGGAACGCTCCGCGATATAGCCCAGACGCAGCGGGTTAATACGGTGCAGCGGTTTGAACTCACCTTCGAGATCCCACCAGCGGGACGCCACCGCTTCAAATTTGGCAATCTCTTCGTGGTCAACGTTGTGAGCCACCGGGGATTTTTCGGCATTCATGGGCGCTTTTACTCCTTATTTAGCAAGACGAATGAGTATATCAGGCAATCCCTGTGAATAAAGCGTATAGGTTTACCTCAATCACCTCGGCTGTGTTATAATTTGCGACCTTTGAATCCGGGATACAGTAGAGGGATAGCGGTTAGATGAGCGACCTTGCGAGAGAAATTACACCGGTTAACATCGAGGAAGAGCTGAAGAGCTCCTATCTGGACTATGCGATGTCGGTCATTGTTGGCCGTGCGCTGCCGGACGTCCGCGATGGCCTGAAGCCGGTACACCGTCGCGTACTATACGCCATGAACGTATTGGGCAATGACTGGAATAAAGCCTATAAAAAATCTGCCCGCGTCGTCGGTGACGTCATCGGTAAATATCACCCGCATGGTGATACCGCCGTTTATGACACCATCGTTCGTATGGCGCAGCCATTCTCCTTGCGCTACATGCTGGTAGATGGCCAGGGTAACTTTGGTTCAGTCGACGGCGACTCCGCTGCGGCGATGCGTTATACGGAAATCCGTATGTCGAAAATCGCTCATGAGCTGATGGCCGACCTGGAAAAAGAGACCGTTGATTTCGTCGATAACTACGACGGCACCGAGCGCATCCCAGATGTGATGCCCACCAAGATCCCGAACCTGTTAGTGAACGGTTCGTCCGGCATCGCGGTCGGTATGGCAACCAACATTCCGCCGCACAATATCACTGAGGTGATCAACGGCTGTCTGGCCTATATCGATGATGAAGACATCAGCATTGAAGGGCTGATGACACACATCCCGGGCCCGGACTTCCCGACGGCGGCGATCATCAACGGTCGTCGCGGTATTGAAGAAGCGTACCGTACCGGCCGCGGCAAGATTTACATCCGTGCCCGCGCCGAAGTGGAAGCGGATGCCAAAACCGGTCGTGAAACCATCATTGTTCACGAGATCCCGTATCAGGTGAACAAAGCGCGTCTGATTGAAAAAATCGCCGAGCTGGTAAAAGAAAAACGTGTTGAAGGCATCAGCGCGCTGCGTGACGAGTCTGACAAAGACGGTATGCGCATCGTGATTGAGATCAAACGCGATGCAGTGGGTGAGGTTGTCCTGAACAACCTGTACTCCCAGACACAGCTTCAGGTCTCCTTCGGTATCAACATGGTTGCACTGCACCATGGTCAGCCGAAGATCATGAACCTGAAAGAGATCCTGAGCGCGTTCGTCCGTCACCGCCGTGAAGTGGTGACCCGTCGTACCATCTTCGAACTGCGCAAAGCGCGCGACCGTGCGCACATCCTTGAAGCGCTGGCGGTTGCGCTGGCCAACATCGACCCGATCATCGAACTGATCCGTCGTGCGCCAACCCCGGCGGAAGCGAAAACTGCGCTGATTTCCCGTCCGTGGGATCTGGGCAACGTCGCCGCGATGCTGGAACGTGCGGGCGATGACGCGGCGCGTCCTGAGTGGCTGGAACCTGAGTTCGGCGTGCGTGACGGTCAGTACTACCTGACGGAACAGCAGGCCCAGGCGATTCTGGATCTGCGTCTGCAGAAACTGACCGGCCTTGAGCATGAAAAACTGCTCGACGAATACAAAGAGCTGCTGGAACAGATTGCTGAGCTGCTGCACATTCTGGGCAGCGCAGAGCGCCTGATGGAAGTGATCCGCGAAGAGCTGGAGCTGGTCCGCGATCAGTTCGGCGACGAGCGCCGCACCGAAATTACCGCCAACAGCGCGGACATCAACATCGAAGACCTGATCAACCAGGAAGACGTTGTTGTGACCCTGTCTCACCAGGGCTACGTGAAGTATCAGCCGTTAACCGACTACGAAGCACAGCGTCGTGGCGGTAAAGGCAAATCTGCAGCACGTATTAAAGAAGAAGACTTCATTGACCGCCTGCTGGTGGCGAACACCCATGACACGATCCTCTGCTTCTCCAGCCGCGGTCGTCTGTACTGGATGAAAGTCTATCAGCTGCCGGAAGCAAGCCGTGGCGCGCGTGGTCGTCCAATCGTTAACCTGCTGCCGCTGGAAGCGAACGAACGTATCACCGCTATCCTGCCGGTACGCGAGTACGAAGAGGGCGTGAACGTCTTTATGGCGACCGCCAGCGGTACCGTGAAGAAGACCGCGCTGACCGAATTCAGCCGTCCGCGTTCTGCCGGTATTATCGCCGTGAACCTGAACGAAGGCGACGAGCTGATTGGCGTGGATCTGACCTCCGGTTCCGATGAAGTGATGCTCTTCTCTGCGGCCGGTAAAGTGGTTCGCTTCAAAGAAGACGCCGTTCGTGCGATGGGCCGTACCGCGACGGGCGTGCGTGGTATCAAGTTGGCTGGCGAAGACAGCGTTGTTTCTCTGATTATTCCGCGCGGTGAAGGGGCAATCCTGACCGTGACGCAGAATGGTTACGGTAAACGTACGGCGGAAGGGGAATACCCGACCAAGTCTCGCGGCACGCAGGGCGTCATCTCCATCAAGGTGACCGAGCGCAACGGTTCCGTTGTTGGCGCGGTGCAGGTGGACGATGCGGACCAGATCATGATGATCACCGATGCCGGTACGCTGGTGCGTACCCGCGTGTCTGAGATCAGCGTGGTGGGTCGTAATACCCAGGGCGTGATCCTCATCCGTACAGCGGAAGAAGAAAACGTGGTGGGTCTGCAGCGCGTTGCTGAGCCGGTGGATGACGAAGAGCTCGACTCCATCGACGGTAGCGTCGCGGAAGGCGATGAGGATATCGCGCCGGAAGCCGACACCGACGATGACGTAGCGGATGACGCTGACGAGTAATGTCTCCTGATGCAAAAAAGGGCCGGATTCCGGCCCTTTTCTTTTGCACAAGCAGATAAGTCAACGTTGCGACCTGGCGCGTTTACCGCTACCTTAACCACATTCTTTTGACCCCGACGGCGGAGCCTCGCCCCCTTGAAATACCTCGTCTCCTTTCGTACTACGCTGAAAGTCTCTCGCTATCTGTTTCGGGCGCTGGCGCTCCTGCTTTGGCTGCTGGTGGCCCTGTTCTCGGTGTTTTACATCGTTAACGCCCTGCACCAGAAAGAAGCGGAGATCCGCCAGGAGTTTAACTTAAGCTCCGACCAGGCCCAGCGCTACATTCAGCGAACGTCTGACGTGATGAAGGAGCTGAAGTATATTGCCGAAAATCGTCTGACGGCGGAAAACGGTATCCTTGCGCTTCGCGGGCGTGATGACAAAACCGAAGTCCCGGACTTCCAGCCGCTGTTCCCGGATTCCGATTGCTCCACCATGAGCAATACCTGGCGCGGCTCTCTGGAATCGCTCGCCTGGTTTATGCGCTACTGGCGCGACAATTTCTCCGCCGCCTATGACCTGAACCGCGTCTTCCTGATTGGCAGCGAGAATCTCTGCATGGCTGACTTTGGCCTGCGCGACGTGCCCGTTGAGCGTGACGATGCGCTGAAAAGCCTGCATGAACGTATTGTCAAATACCGCAATGCACCGCAGGACGAGCGCGGCAATAACATCTTCTGGGTGAGCCAGGGCCCACGTCCGGGCGTGGGCTATTTCTACGCCCTGACGCCGGTTTATCTGGGCAATCGCCTGCAGGCGCTGCTGGGGATTGAGCAGACCATTCGCATGGAAAACTTCTTCACTCCGGGCAGCCTGCCCATGGGCGTGACCATTCTGGATGAAAACGGTCATCAGCTGATCTCGCTTGCCGGGCCCGATAACCGTCTAAACGTTGAACCGCACTGGATGCAGGAGCGGTCGTGGTTTGGCTATACCTCAGGTTTCCGCGAGCTGGTGCTGAAGAAGAGCCTGCCGCCTTCGTCGCTCAGTATCGTCTATTCGCTGCCGGTGGATATGGTGCTTGAGCGGATACGCATTCTTATCATGAATGCGATTCTGCTCAACCTGCTGGCCGGGGGCGCGCTGTTTACGCTGGCGCGCATGTATGAGCGGAAAATCTTTATTCCTGCCGAAAGCGACGCCCAGCGACTGGAGGAACACGAGCAGTTTAACCGAAAGATTGTTGCCTCGGCGCCGGTGGGGATCTGTATTCTGCGTACCCAGGACGGGACCAATATCCTGAGTAACGAACTGGCACATAACTACCTGAACATGCTGACGCACGAAGACCGGCAGAGGCTGACGCAAATTATCTGCGGTCAGCAGGTTAACTTTGTCGACGTGTTGACCAGCACGCACACCAACCTGCAGATCAGCTTTGTCCATTCCCGCTATCGCAATGAAAACGTGGCGATTTGCGTGCTGGTGGATGTCTCCGCGCGCGTAAAAATGGAAGAGTCGTTGCAGGAGATGGCGCAGGCGGCAGAGCAGGCCAGCCAGTCGAAGTCCATGTTCCTTGCCACCGTCAGCCACGAGCTGCGTACGCCGCTGTACGGGATTATCGGTAACCTCGATCTGCTGCAGACCAAGGAATTGCCGAAAGGCGTTGACCGGCTGGTGACGGCGATGAACAACTCCTCCAGCCTGTTGCTGAAGATCATCAGCGATATTCTCGACTTCTCTAAAATCGAGTCCGAGCAGCTGAAAATCGAGCCGCGCGAGTTTTCGCCGCGCGAGGTGATGAACCATATCAGCGCCAACTATCTCCCGCTGGTGGTGCGTAAACAGCTGGGGCTCTACTGCTTTATTGAGCCGGACGTGCCGCTGACGCTGCACGGCGATCCGATGCGCCTGCAGCAGGTCATCTCTAACCTGCTCAGCAACGCCATTAAATTCACCGATACCGGCTGTATTGTGCTGCACGTCTGCCGGGCGGGGGATTACCTGAGCATTCGCGTGCGCGACACGGGCGTCGGCATCCCGGCGAAGGAGGTGGTTCGTCTGTTCGATCCGTTCTTCCAGGTCGGGACCGGCGTGCAGCGTAACTTCCAGGGAACCGGACTGGGGCTGGCGATTTGTGAGAAGCTCGTCAGCATGATGGATGGCGATATCTCCGTGGATACCGAGCCCGGCATGGGCAGTCAGTTCACCATCCGCATTCCGCTCTATTCGGCGCAGTATCCGGCAAAAGCCACGGTAGATGGGCTGAGCGATAAGCGCTGCTGGCTGGCGGTGCATAACGCCTCGCTGAATGACTATCTGACGGCGCTGCTTACCCACAGCGGCGTGAGGGTGTGCCGCTATGAAGGTCAAACACCGGACGTGGACGATGTGCTGATCGCCGACGAGATGCTGGAACAGCCGTGGCAGGGGAGAGGGTCAGTGCTCTTCTGCCGTCGCCACATCGGTATCCCGGTTGAGCGTGCGCCAGGAGAATGGGTACACAGTGTCGCCACCCCGCACGAGCTGTTGAGCCTGCTGGCACGCATCTACAAAGTGGAACTGGAAGAGAGCGACGGTGCGGGCGGACTGCCGTCACCGGAGTCTCTGGCGTCGGTGAATGACGATATGATGATTCTGGTGGTGGATGACCATCCGATTAACCGTCGCCTGCTGGCTGACCAGCTTGGATCGCTGGGCTACCAGTGCAAAACCGCCAATGACGGCGTGGATGCGCTGAACGTGCTGAGTAAGAATCATATTGATATCGTGCTGAGCGACGTCAACATGCCTAACATGGACGGCTACCGTCTGACGCAGCGCATCCGACAGCTTGGCCTGACGTTGCCAGTGGTGGGCGTAACGGCGAACGCGCTGGCGGAAGAGAAGCAGCGCTGTCTGGAGTCAGGCATGGACAGCTGTCTGTCGAAACCGGTGACGCTGGACGTGCTGAAGCAGACATTGTCGATTTACGCGGAGCGCGTGAGAAAAACACGGATATAAAAAGGGCCCGGAAGGGCCTTTTTTAATTGCCCGGCGGCACTGCACTTGCGCGGGCCTGCGGGTTCTGTAGGCCGGGTAAGCGCGAGCGCCACCCGGCATAAACAGCGGCGATCAATCCTTGTCGGTTGCGCTCAGCGTGACGGAGGAGAGATAGTTCAGCAGAGCAATATCGTTGTCCACGCCCAGCTTCATCATCGCTGATTTCTTCTGGCTGCTGATGGTTTTAATACTGCGGTTCAGCTTCTTGGCAATCTCGGTCACCAGGAAACCTTCTGCGAACAGGCGCAGAACTTCACTCTCTTTCGGCGACAGGCGTTTGTCACCGTAGCCACCCGCGCTGATTTTTTCCAGCAGACGAGAAACGCTTTCAGGCGTGAACTTCTTGCCTTTCTGCAGCGCCGCAAGCGCTTTAGGCAGATCGGTCGGTGCGCCTTGTTTCAGTACAATCCCTTCGATGTCCAGATCCAGTACCGCGCTCAGGATCGCCGGGTTGTTGTTCATGGTCAGAACAATGATCGAGATATCCGGGAAGTGACGTTTAATATATTTGATGAGCGTGATCCCATCACCGTATTTGTCTCCAGGCATGGAGAGATCGGTAATGAGCACGTGTGCATCAAGCTTTGGGAGGTTATTGATCAGTGCTGTAGAGTCTTCAAATTCACCGACTACATTCACCCACTCGATCTGTTCAAGTGATTTGCGAATACCGAACAGTACAATCGGATGGTCATCGGCAATAATTACGTTCATATTGTTCATGTATAAGGCTACCTTGCTACAGCAAGCTTTTGACGTAGGCGTCAATGTCGCTGATGTATTTTTCAATGCCAGAGGCATCTTTCTCACGAATTAGATGTTCCAGCGTTTCACATAACTGCTTGCCGGGAACCAGATTAAGCATGGCAAACACCCCTTTAAGCCGGTGTGCTGTCTGTGCCAGCGCTGCAAAATCATTCGCAGCGGACTCAGTATACAACCGCTTAACATCATCTGGTACTGTATCAACAAAGAGTGAATAGTATCCGCTGGCGTGAAGCTCGGCATTTTCATTACCGCCTAACGGTGATTCCGCTATCTCTTCCTGCGCCAGCTGCTCTTCTATTAGTTGTAGTACAGCTTCCTGCATCGCATTGCTTATATTAAAGTTGACGCGCAGCTGGCCAGGGCCGATTTTCCGCACGCCTGACTCATCATCGCTTAAAAGCAAGCCGGAGGCAGTAAGATTAGACGGATTATCAGTTAAAAACAGATCAAATTCTTGACTTGCAAGTCTTTCATCCGGCGTGATGCAGGCCGCACCCCAGTTTTCTAACTGACGAACGACGATATTGCGGATCTCGTTCGACGTAACATCGACCATCACCACGACATCATCCAGCAGACGCTCTTCATCTTCTTCCTGCGGATTGGCCGCCATTTTTACGTGCAGAGAATAGCGGGTGCCGAGAGATTCACGGGCCTTGATATTGAGATGGCCGCCGAGCTTACGCGCCAGCTGATCGCACAGCCAGAAGGTTAGGGCATTTGCCTTACCGTAACGATCGCTTTGCGTGTCATTCAGGAACGGGAAGTGCAGATTATCAATTTCACTCGTGGTGACGCCTTCCCCGGTGTCCAGGATGCGGAACGTCAGGCGGTCTTCTGCCGACTCCTCCGTACTGACTTCGAGGGTGATCTTGCCGATCTGCGTGGTGGTTACCGCGTACTGAATAATCATCAACAGTATACGGCGCAGCGCTTCACGATCGCCGTGGCGCTCGTCATTTGCCGGAAGATTGTTATTGATCAGCAGCTGCAGCCCTTTGCGCTTAATCACGGGCAGGACTTCCGGAACCACTTCATCGATCAGATCCTGAATGGAGAAGAGGGTGGGGGTTCCCTTCCAGAAATCATTCTCCAGCATGTTCGCCAGCTGGATCTCATCAACCATTCTGACCAGCGAGTCGGCCTGACAGGCAAGCTGGTGGCTTTCTGACGTATTTAACGCCGCCGCCTGGGTCGCCAGCGTTTTTAACGGCTGCTTGAAGGCATCGCCAATGTTCTGCATAAATGCGGCGCGCCCCTGCTGGTTTTTCTCATACAGTCTTTGCGCCTGCTTGAGCTTTTTATTCACCAGCACTTCGCGATCCTGATCGCGGATGATGAAGATTTGCGTACGTGAAGCCACCTGGCTGCGGAACTGGCGGATCTCGTACAGTTCATTGTTGATGGTGGCCTGAATCACCCCCTGGTGCTGATCCGCCATGGTGGTGATGTTTTGCAGGTTAAGATGCGGCAGCAGATGGTCGGCAATTTTATTGCTCATTACCGTACGATTTGCTTCCTGATCGTGAACTAAGACCCCAAGCGGCAGCACGGAAACAATCTCTTCATTCAGTGCGCGTAATACGCGCAGCTCATTGCTGGTACCGGCCGGGACCGCCGCGGCGTCGCTCTGACGCCCCGACTGGAAGCGGAAGGTGCTGTAGCCAAACAGCGCCAGCGCCAGCAGACCGATATTCAGCAGCAGAGGCAGCAGGATATTTTGCAGCGTGTCGAGCAACAGCGTACCAAACGGCACCTGCCACACCAGACGCATACCGGTCGAGTTCAGGGATGAGGCAATTTCGATTTTTGAACCGTTAAAGGAGATCGATACGCTCTCTGCGGCCTCTTTGTCAGACGCCGCACGCATGTTCTGGGTGCTGCTGTCGGGCTCAAGACGGAAGCTATCGAGCGGCATGTCCGGCGGGATTAAATCATTAATGGGTAAATCGAAGGCGACCACCGTCGCCAGATGTCCTGGCTGGTTGAAGGTGGTGCGCAGAGTAAAATAATGACCATTTTGCCAGGCCAGGCGGCGCAGGGAAGAGAAGCTTTCACGTTCATCAAGGGCGTTCGCCTGCTGCAGCATCTCTGCCCGGCGGGAATCGACGATGCTGCCCACGGTGGTCTCTTTAAACCCGGAAGAGAGATCTTTTAACGGCAGCGTTGAGATCAGGATCATGCTGTTGTCCTGACCGTTCAGATAGTACATCGACCATGGCACCGTTTCGGCACCCCAGAGGGTATCCAGATAGGTCGAAATACGCTGCGTCATCTCAAGCGTCGCGCTGTCGTGAGAGCCAAAAATAAGCGCCTCAGTCTTACGCTGCGGTTTTTCGAGGTAATAGACATCCTGCTTAAGCCGTGTCTCCTGAAGTCCATCTCCGGATGAGGAGGCCGGTGCAGCTGCAATATTGTCGTAAATCTGCCAGGTGGCGTAGCGCCAGGTATCGATGCGCTTATGCACGGCGTGGGTGATATCGACGACCTGATAGCTTTTGTCCTTCAGCCAGGCATTAACCGCGCTTTGTACCATCACCCCCATGGTCACTAACAGCACAACGATCAAAAGAAGAAAGAAACGGGTGATGCTCCCGGGGAGGAGGGAGAATTTGCTCGGGGCGGTGGTTTCAGTCTGACTCATTGATATCTTTAACCCGTCATGGTCATGCTCTGTGGCGATAGGGCAGTATAAAGGGTAATAACTGAATTTCCAGCGCCACTGTCCGGGAAAAGGCGACTTTTTCAACGGACAATATCGGCAGCGTGTGGCGCAGTAAACATGTACAAACACGCCATGCGCGTACAAATAATAAGTGCGCTCAGCCAGCAAATAGCACGAATTAACAAGAAATTAAGTTTTACATCAATTGTGCGTACGCGAAGGACGGCCGATGAGAATTTAGTTAATAGTCGTTACAATTTCGGCGCGGTAGCACAAAAAATGAGAAGTTACGTAAAGAAAGGTAAAAAAAAACCGAATGCGAAGCATCCGGCTCAATTAGGGATAAACAGACATTCAAAACTGAATGACGGTAATAAATAAAGTTAATGATGATAGCGAGAGATATTTTAGAGATTAGGTGCGATCTTGTTTTGTCATTCAGTGCTGTAACGATTTTTATTATAACTTGTTGATTATTATTGTTATATTTTTACTTTTGATTATAAGTGCTAAATTTCTAAGCTATTTGTGCTTTGTAAAAGTTCCTTGATATTTACATTTTGAAACATGTTGATGGATAAATGAAACATCTTCAAAGTTTTCGTATCATATTCGCGTTGGATTATTCTGTAATTTTGCGGAGAATGAAATTGCCGACTGGTTAATGAGGGTTAACCAGTAAGCAGTGGCAATTATAAGGCATATAACAGAGGGTTAATAAAATGAAAGTTAAAGTACTGTCCCTCCTGGTACCAGCACTCCTGGTGGCAGGCGCAGCAAATGCGGCCGAAATTTATAACAAAGATGGCAACAAATTAGATCTGTACGGTAAAGTTGATGGTCTGCACTATTTCTCTGATGACGACAGCGCTGATGGCGACCAGACCTACATGCGTCTTGGCTTCAAAGGCGAAACCCAGGTTAACGATCAGCTGACCGGTTACGGCCAGTGGGAATACCAGATTCAGGGTAACTCAAGTGAGAAGGAAAACAACGCCTGGACCCGTGTGGCGTTTGCCGGTCTGAAATTTGGTGACGCGGGTTCTTTCGACTACGGTCGTAACTACGGCGTAGTTTACGATGTAACTTCCTGGACCGACGTTCTGCCAGAATTCGGCGGTGACACCTACGGTTCTGACAACTTCATGCAGCAGCGTGGTAACGGCTTTGCGACCTATCGTAACAGCGATTTCTTCGGCCTGGTTGATGGCCTGAACTTCGCTGTTCAGTATCAAGGTAAAAACGGTAGCGTAAGCGGTGAAGACCAGACCAACAACGGTCGTGAAGCACTGCGTCAGAACGGTGATGGCGTTGGCGGTTCTATCACTTATAACCTGGGCGAAGGCTTCGGTATTGGTACTGCCGTGTCCAGCTCTAAGCGCACCAGTTCCCAGAACGACATGGGCTTCGGTACTGGCGACCGTGCTGAAACCTATACCGGCGGTCTGAAATACGACGCGAACAACATCTACCTGGCTGCTCAGTATACTCAGACCTACAACGCGACTCGCGCAGGCGATCTGGGTTGGGCCAACAAAGCGCAGAACTTCGAAGTGGTTGCTCAGTACCAGTTCGACTTCGGCCTGCGTCCATCCGTGGCTTACCTGCAGTCTAAAGGCAAAGACATCGAAGGTTACGGCGATCAGGATCTGCTGAAATATGTTGATGTGGGTGCGACTTACTACTTCAACAAAAACATGTCCACCTACGTGGATTACAAAATCAACCTGGTTGATGAAAATGACTTCACCCGTCAGGCGGGTATCGGTACTGACGATATCGTCGCGCTGGGCCTGGTTTACCAGTTCTAATCGCGTTAACGTGTGACGTAAGGGGGCCTGATGGCCCCCTTTTTTGTGCTTCTCAGATTCTCACAACGCCCCTGTTTTGGTGTACTCTTGCCGCCCTGGCATGAGGATAATAATGAATGGACATGACTTTTTTACGCGCCAGCTTTCTGGCTATGCTTTTTTTCCTGACCGCGTGTAACGATCCCGCGACCGTGGCGAAAACCGATGCACCTGCCGCGACGGTGCTCGAAGGTAAAACGATGGGCACCTTCTGGCGCGTCAGCGTGATGAACCTCGATAAAACACGCACGGATGAACTTCGCGGCAAAATCCAGTCGCAGCTGGACGCCGACGATCAGCTGCTGTCGACCTATAAAAATGACTCGGCGCTGATGCGCTTTAACCTCTCGACCAGCACTTCTCTGTGGCCGGTGAGCGAGGCGATGGCCGATATCGTGACCGAGGCAATGCGCGTGGGTTATAAAACCAACGGGGCGATGGATGTGACCGTCGGTCCTCTGGTGAACCTCTGGGGATTTGGCCCCAATAAACAGCCGGTGAAGACGCCCGAACAGGCGGCCATTGATGACGCCCGCGCCCGGACAGGGCTACAGCATCTGACCGTGATCAACCAGTACGGGCAGCAGTACCTGCAAAAAGATATCCCCGATCTGTTTGTCGATCTGTCGACGGTCGGGGAAGGCTATGCGGCGGATCATCTTGCTGCACTGATGGCGCAGGAAGGGATTTCCCGTTATCTGGTCTCGGTGGGCGGTGCGTTGGTCAGTCGGGGTATGAACGCCAGCGATAAGCCGTGGCGCGTCGCGATTCAAAAACCGACCGATCGGCAAAATGCCGTGCAGGCGATAGTGGATATCAACGGACATGGCATCAGCACCTCCGGAAGCTATCGCAACTATTACGAGCTTGACGGGAAGCGTATTTCGCACGTGATTGATCCGCAGACCGGACGCCCCATCACGCATAACCTGGTCTCGGTAACGGTCATTGCCCCCACCGCGCTGGAAGCGGATGCCTGGGATACCGGATTAATGGTTCTCGGCCCGGAAAAAGCCAAAGAAGTGGTCCGTCAGGAAGGGCTGGCGGTTTATATGATCACCAAAGAGGGCGATGGGTTCAAAACCTGGAGCTCGCCGCAGTTCAACAGTTTCCTGGTCAGCGACAAAAATTAAAAAGCAAGGTTGCGGGTTTTTTATCGGTGGCGCTCAGGCACGCTCTATGTATGCTTATACGAGGAGCCGATCATGAAAAACCCAACCTTAATGACCGATGAGGATCGTTGGCAGGCCGTGCTGGCCCGCGATCCGCTCGCTGACGATCAGTTTGTCTTCGCCGTGCAGACAACGGGTATTTTCTGCCGCCCGTCATGCCGTGCCCGCCACGCGCTGCGTAAAAATGTCTGTTTTTATCCTGATGCCCACCATGCCGCGCAGGCGGGCTTTCGTCCGTGCAAGCGCTGCATGCCGGACAAACGCGATCCGCAGGCGCAGAAGCTGGCAAAAGTGGAACATGCCTGCCGGCTTCTGGAGCAGGATCCCGCGTTAACCCTGGAGAGACTGGCGGAGCAGGTTGCCATGAGTCCTTTCCATTTCCACCGCCTGTTTAAGTCGATGACCGGCATGACGCCCAAAGCCTGGCAGCAGGCGGCGCGGGGTCAGCGTCTGCGCACCGCGCTTGCGCAGGGAGACAAAATTACCGATGCCGTGCTGGCGGCGGGATTTCCCGACAGCAGCAGCTATTATCGTAAAGCCAACGATGCGTTGGGCATGACGGCGAAGCAGTACCGTAAAGGAGAGGTGGCCGTGCGGTATGCCATCCATGACTGTTCGTTAGGACGCTGTCTGGTCGCCGAAAGCGAGCGGGGGATCTGCGCGATTCTGCTGGGTGACACCGATGCGGAAGTCACCGCAGAGCTTGCCACGCAATTTCCAAAAGCTACGCACGCGCCGCTGGACGACGCCTTTGTGCAGCGGATCCACCAGGTCATTGCCAGTATTGATAACCGCGACGTACCGCTTGCGCTGCCGCTGGATATTCGCGGTACCGCGTTCCAGCAGCGCGTCTGGCAGGCCCTTCGCACTATTCCCTGCGGCGAAACGGCAAGCTACCAGCAGGTGGCGCAGGCAATTGGTCAACCCAGTGCGGTACGCGCCGTAGCAGGCGCCTGTGCGGCAAACACGCTGGCAATTGTGATCCCCTGTCATCGGGTGGTTCGCAACGACGGTGCGCTGTCGGGCTATCGCTGGGGGACGGCGCGAAAAGCGCTATTACTGAAACGTGAGGCGAAACGCCGGGAGGAATAATGCTCGATCTTTTTGCGGATGCTGAACCCTGGCAGGAACCGCTTGCGCCAGGGGCGGTGATCCTGCGCCGCTTTGCTCTCTCCCGTGCGGAGGCGTTGCTTGCCGGTATTGAAGAGGTCACGGCGGTTTCACCGTTTCGCCATATGGTGACGCCGGGCGGCTACACCATGTCGGTGGCCATGGCCAACTGCGGCGAACTGGGCTGGGCGACAAACGAACGTGGGTATGTGTATGCTCCAAACGATCCCACGACCGACCGGCCGTGGCCTCCCATGCCTGCGGTTTTTCAGGCACTTTGTCACGAGGCGGCCGTGGCGGCGGATTATCCGGATTTTCGTCCTGATGCCTGTCTGATTAACCGCTACGCCGTCGGTGCGAAGCTCTCGCTGCATCAGGACAAGGATGAGCCCGATCTGCGCGCGCCTATCGTTTCGGTATCGTTAGGTCTGCCCACCGTCTTTCAGTTTGGGGGATTACGCCGCAACGATCCGCTCAAACGCATTATGCTGGAACATGGCGATGTGGTGGTGTGGGGCAGGGAATCGCGGCTTTATTATCACGGCATTCAGCCGCTGAAACCCGGCGTTCACCCCCTCACGGGCGAGTACCGCTTTAATCTGACCTTCCGTCAGGCGGGGATGCGTAAACTAAAATAAGAATTATTCTTGATGTCCGCGCAGGGCAGTTTACACTGCTCGCTGATTTTTATTGTCCGGATTGCCTGCATGCAACTACTTCTCCTCGTCTGGCGTCAGTACCGCTGGCCCTTCATCGCCGTTATGGCGTTAAGCCTGGCCAGCGCCGCTCTGGGTATTGGCCTGATCGCGTTTATTAACGTGCGGTTGATTGAAATGGTCGACACCTCGCTCTCCGTATTGCCGGAGTTTCTTGGCCTGCTGCTGCTGCTGATGGCGGTTACGCTCGGCTCCCAGCTGGCGCTGACCGCGCTCGGCCACCATTTCGTTTTTCGTTTGCGCAGTGAGTTTATCAAGCGGATCCTGGATACCCAGGTCGAGCGCGTTGAGCAGCTCGGCAGCGCCTCCCTGCTGGCGGGGCTGACCAGCGATGTACGCGCCATTACCATCGCGTTCGTTCGTCTGCCCGAGCTGGTGCAGGGGATCATTCTGACCTTTGGATCAGCGGCCTATCTCGCCTGGCTCTCCAGCAAAATGCTGGCGGTGACTGCGCTGTGGATCGCCATCACCATCTGGGGCGGTTTTGTCCTGGTGTCACGCGTCTATAAACACATGGCGGTGCTGCGCGAAACCGAAGATAAGCTCTATAACGACTACCAGACGGTGCTGGAAGGGCGCAAAGAACTCACTTTGAACCGCGAGCGCGCTGAGTATATCTTTAACCATCTCTATATTCCGGACGCGCGCGAGTACCGGTATCACATCATTCGCGCTGATACCTTCCACCTGAGCGCGGTGAACTGGTCAAACATTATGATGCTGGGCGCCATTGGCCTGGTATTCTGGATGGCGAACAGCCTGGGCTGGGCGGACACCAACGTCGCGGCAACCTACTCGCTGACGCTGCTGTTTTTGCGCACGCCGCTGCTCTCGGCGGTTGGCGCGTTGCCCACCTTACTGAGTGCGCAGGTGGCCTTTAATAAGCTCAACAAATTCGATCTCGCGCCGTTTAAAGCCGAATTCCCGCGCCCGCAGGCCTTCCCTGACTGGCAGACGCTGGAGCTGCGTAACGTCACGTTCCGCTATCAGGACAGCGCCTTCTCCGTGGGGCCGGTCAACCTGACGATCCGCCGCGGCGAGCTGCTGTTCCTGATTGGCGGCAACGGCAGCGGTAAATCGACGCTGGCGATGCTGCTCACCGGGCTTTATCAGCCGCAGTCGGGCGAGATTTTACTGGATGGCAGAGCGCTGAGCGCGGAGAAGCCCGAAGATTACCGCAAGCTATTCTCGGCGGTGTTCACCGACGTCTGGCTGTTTGAGCAACTGCTGGGTCCGGAAGGGCAGCAGGCCAATCCTGCGCTGGTGGAAAAATGGCTGGCGCAGCTGCAGATGTCCCACAAGCTGGAACTTCAGGATGGTAAAATTCTCAATCTGAAGCTTTCCAAAGGGCAGAAAAAGCGCGTGGCGCTGCTGCTGGCGCTGGCGGAAGAGCGTGACATCATTCTGCTGGATGAGTGGGCGGCGGATCAGGACCCGCACTTCCGCCGCGAGTTTTATCAGGTGCTGCTGCCGCTGATGCAGCAGATGGGTAAAACCATTTTCGCCATCAGCCACGACGATCATTACTTTATTCATGCCGACCGCCTGCTGGAGATGCGCGACGGCAGGCTGAGCGAGCTGACCGGTGAAGAGCGCGATGCAGCCTCGCGTGACGCGGTGGCGCGCACGGCCTGATGCCCTCACCCTAACCCTCTCCCACAGGGAGAGGGGATAGATCGTAGCCGTAATGCCGATTTTTTCTCCATCCCGCCCCGTTGTTTATTCTTATTTACATATCCTCGCGCTATGCTTAATACCAACTTATTTCATGGATTTATGATTGATGTCGGTATTAAAGAAAAACAGCGCCAGACAGCGTGACCAGGAACGTGCGCGACTGATCTGGCTTCTCACGACCGATAAAGCGGTCACCTCTACGCTATTAGGCAAACTGACCCTGGCTGAGCAATATGATGTCGGCACTTTAGCCGACGATATTGCTGAGGTAGGTGCGCTGGTTGCTCACTTACCCCCGCCGGATCTGGCGGATACCCTGGAAGCGCTTCCCTCGGAAGAACGTCACGCCCTGTGGCGTCTGGTGCAGGATCACGAGCGCGGACAGGTGCTGCTAGAGGCCTCCGAAAACGTCTGGGACGACCTGATCGACGAGATGAGCGACCGGGATATTCTCGACGCTCTGCAAACCCTGGATATCGACGAACAGATTTACCTGGTTCAGCACCTGCCGCGAAACCTGACCGGTCGCCTGCTGGCGTCACTGCCTGCCGATGAACGCGCGCGCGTGCGCCAGGTGATGCACTACGAGAAAAACAGCGTCGGCGCGATCATGGAGTTCGGCGTTATCACGGTGCGCCCGGACGTGACGCTCGGCACCGTGCAGCGCTATCTGCGTCGCCTGGGCAAAATGCCGGATAACACCGATAAGCTGTTTGTCACCTCCCGGGATAAAACCCTGCTCGGCGAGCTGGAGCTGAAAACCATCCTGCTCAACAGCACCCAGCGGAAGGTGAGCGAGGTGATGGAAAACGAGCCGATGGTCTTCTCCCCGGAGGACGATGCGGAGAAAGCGGCGCGTACCTTCGAACGTGACGACCTCGTGAGTGCCGCCGTCGTGGACTCCGTCGGCAAACTGATGGGGCGTCTGACCATCGACGAGATCGTTGACGTCGTTTATGAAGAAACCGACAACGACCTGCGTGCGCTGGGGGGGATCAGTGCGGGAGATGACGTCCATGCCTCCGTCGGCAAGGCGGTGAAAACGCGCTGGGCGTGGCTGGCCATTAACCTGTGTACCGCGTTTATCGCCTCCCGCGTAATTGACGGTTTCGAACACACCATTTCGCAGCTGGTGGCGCTGGCCTCGCTGATGCCGATTGTGGCCGGGATTGGCGGTAATACTGGCAATCAGACTATCACGATGATCGTTCGCGCGCTGGCGCTGGAGAATATTCAGCCCGGCAACTTCGCCTTTCTGATCTTCAGAGAGATGGGTGTGGCGTTGATCAACGGCCTAGTCTGGGGCGGGATTATGGGGGGCATCACCTGGTGGTTGTATGACGATATGGCGCTGGGTGGAGTGATGATGCTGGCGATGGTGCTGAATCTGCTGGTGGCATCGATGATGGGCGTTATTATTCCGTTGACCATGACCAAACTGGGTCGCGACCCCGCGGTGGGGTCGAGCGTGATGATCACCGCCATCACCGATACCGGCGGTTTCTTTATTTTTCTTGGGCTGGCGACGATTTTTCTGCTTTAAGCCGACGCTTAATGCGGGCGGGAAGCAGCACCATGATGATAATCCCGCCCAGCACGCCAATCGCCAGATTGCCGGTTGATACCGTGGCGGCAACGGTCACCAGCATGACGACCGTTTCTGCAATCGGAGCCGTTTTCAGCGTGGCCGGCTGAAGGCTGTGCCAGCTGAAGGTTTTGACGGCGACAATCGCCATAATACCCGCCAGCACCGCCATCGGGATGTTGGCCATCACGTCGCTGAGCGCCGTCACCAGGATCAGCAGCACGATGCCCGCAGCGAAGGTTGAAATGCGGCTTCGGCCTTTTCCCATCTCCACGTTAACGATGGTTTGTCCGATCATCGCGCAGCCCGCAATACCACCGTAAAATCCGGCCAGGATATTGCCGACGCCTAATCCAATGCTTTCGCGGCGTTTATTTGACGGTGTCGCGGTCAGCTCATCCACCAGCTTTGCGGTCAGCAGGGATTCCAGCAGGCCGACAAACGCGATGCTCAACGCGCACGGCCAGATTATGCTCAGCGTCTGGAGATTGAGAGGGACCAGAAGTTCGCTAAGTCCCGGCAAGCCGCCGCTCATGGCGCCTTCATCGCCCACGGTCGGCAGGCTTTGCCCGGTTGAAACGGTAAACAAGGTTAACAGCACAATCGCAATCAGTGGGGAAGGGATGCTTTTGATATAGCGCGGCACCCACAGCACGATCAGTACCGTCAGCACGAACAGGGCCACAATCAGCGGGCTTCGACTCCAGAAATGGGGAACCTGCGCAAAGAAAATCAATATCCCGAGGGCGTTAACAAACCCGGTCATGACCGACTGGGGAATAAAGCGCATCAGCCTTGCCATGCCCAGCACGCCAAACAGAATCTGAATCACGCCAGCCATGAGCACGGCGGGAAGAATGTACTGTACGCCGTGCTGATGCACCATGGGCCCAATAACCAGTGCCACGGAACCGGCCGCGGCCGTGACCATCGCCGGGCGACCGCCCAGTACAGACAGGGCAAGACAGAGCACCACGGAAGCGATCAGGCTGACCTTCGGGTCAACGCCCGCCACCACGGAAAATGAGATGACCTCGGGGATCAGCGCCAGGGCGGTAATCACGCCCGCCAGCGTTTCACGCGTCAGCTGCTTAGGGGAACGCAGCACGCTGGCGACACGGTTTTCGGGAGATAAAGGAGAATGGGGTAGGGACATAACGTTTCGCTGGTTAGGGCAGGCTTCCGTGCGCGCGATCACAAAACGCAACATACTAGCCCGTTAAACCGCCCTTTACCAGACGCTTCGATAATTCCTCACAAACAATCCATCATTAAATTTCACAATTACAATAATTTCGTAACCTTTAAACAATATTTAAAAGTTGTTACCGTGCCCCCGCAGCTTTTTTCACCTGCAATTTCCACGCATCAAGCACTTTTACACTAAGGCATAAATTATGAAAAAAATGACTGCCATGCTCTTTTCTCTGGCCGTGGGGCTTAACACCGTCTCCATGGCGGCGAAAGCTGACGCACCAAAAGAGCAGGAAACGGACGTCCTTTTAATCGGTGGCGGTATCATGAGCGCCACGCTGGGAACCTATCTGCAAGAACTGCAGCCGGACTGGTCAATGACCATGGTCGAGCGCCTTGATGGCGTGGCGCAGGAGAGTTCGAACGGCTGGAACAACGCCGGTACCGGCCATTCGGCACTCATGGAACTGAACTATACGCCGCAGAAAAAGGACGGTTCCATTAGTATCGAGAAAGCGGTAGAGATCAACGAGGCGTTCCAGGTTTCTCGTCAGTTCTGGTCTCACCAGGTCAACAGCGGCGTGCTGCACGACCCGCACTCCTTTATCAATACCGTACCGCACATGAGCTTTGTGTGGGGCGAGCAGAACGTCAACTTCCTGCGCGCGCGCTACGCCGCACTGCAGCAGAGCACGCTGTTCCGCGGGATGAAATACTCTGAAGATCACGCGCAGATTAAAGAGTGGGCTCCGCTGGTCATGGAGGGTCGTGACCCGAACCAGAAAGTGGCGGCGACCCGTACCGAAATTGGTACCGACGTCAACTACGGTGAAATTACCCGTCAGCTGGTGACGTCTCTGAAGAAAAAAGAGAACTTCAACCTGCAGCTCAGCACCGAAGTGCGCGGTTTCAAGCGCAACGCGGATAACAGCTGGAGCGTGACCGTTGCCGATCTGAAAAACAATGAAGCTGAACACGTCATCAGGGCGAAGTTTGTCTTTATCGGTGCGGGCGGCGCGGCGCTGAAGCTGCTGCAGGAGTCCGGCATTCCGGAAGCGGACGACTACGCGGGCTTCCCGGTCGGCGGTCAGTTCCTGGTGTCCGATAACCCGGAAGTGGTGAACCGTCATCTGGCAAAAGTGTACGGTCAGGCTTCCGTGGGCGCGCCGCCAATGTCTGTTCCGCACATTGACACCCGTATGCTTGACGGCAAACGCGTGGTGCTGTTTGGACCGTTCGCGACCTTCTCCACGAAGTTCCTGAAAAACGGCTCCCTGTGGGATCTGCTGAGCGCAACCACCACCTCTAACGTCAAGCCGATGATGGACGTGGGGCTGGATAACTTCGATCTGGTGAAATATCTGATTAGCCAGGTGATGCTCTCCGACGACGACCGTTTCGAGGCGCTGAAAGAGTACTATCCGCAGGCGAAGAAAGAAGACTGGCGCCTGTGGCAGGCGGGTCAGCGCGTACAGATCATCAAGCGCGATCCGAAAGAGGGCGGCGTGCTGCGTCTGGGCACCGAAGTGGTGAGCGATAAGGACGGCACCATCGCCGCGCTGCTGGGTGCGTCACCGGGTGCATCTACCGCTGCGCCAATCATGCTGCACCTGATGGAAAAAGTGTTTAAAGATAAAGTCGCCAGTCCGGAATGGCAGGCGAAGCTGAAGACCATTATTCCATCCTACGGCACGAAGCTGAACGGTAACGTGAGCGCGACGGAGCAGGAGCTGGAATACACCAGCCGCGTACTGCAGCTGCAGTACATCAAACCGCAGGCTGCGGATGCTGCGCCAAAAGCGGAGCTAAAGCCTCAGCCGGAAAACAAACCGGTTGCGGATATCGCGCTGTAAGGTAAAAAAGCCGGGTGGCGCTGACGCCTACCCGGCCTATGTTCGGTGTTGTTTTGTAGGTCGGGTAAGGCGAAGCCGCCACCCGACTTAATTTCAACGTACGACAGCCTGCTCAATCTTCTCTTCTGCCTTCCACACGCGATACTTCACTTCCACGTTTTCAGGCGTATAAACCACGATCGGCAACTTGCTGTTGTAGCGCAGCAGGCTATTGTCGCCCAGATACGCTGTCACAAATTTCTTCTCTTTCTTGCCATCCGGGCAGGCCATCATGGTGGAGACCGGCGAGGTCACTTTATCAAAGACGTAGTAGTCGTAACCCCAGCCTTCCAGCGTTTTGCTTTCCAGCTGACCACCCAGGCGATGCTGGTTGCAATCCACTTCCAGCGTCTTGCCAATTAACAGCTCTACTTTGAAATTCGCTTCATCCTGCTGTGCCGGCAGCTGGATCACCTGACGCTTCATCCCTTTATCCGCTTTCGGATACGGGGCGACTTTTTCCAGCGGCTGCTCTTTAGAGGTTTCGCTGGCGAAAGCACTGGTGCTGACACACGCGGCGGCGATGAGTGCGATGGCAAATTTAGGTGCGTTTTTCATTGTCATTCCTTTATGTCAAAACGATCCTGCACAGGTTAACATATCAACTATGAATGATTGGTGTTATTTACTTACATTTTCAATATGAATAGCGTAATAAACCACATATTTGCCATTTAAGTAGAGATTTGTACTGGCGTGGAGTCCGGCAGGCGTTTGTGTTATTTTAGGCCCTCTATAATGTTATTCATCTGTAAAAGGGAAGAGAGATGGTTCGTGCAAAACTGAAAACGCCTGAAGGCCGCAAGTTCCTCCTGGCGCTGCTGGTTGTGTTTATGATTGCTGCCGCGTGCGTGGGGCGGGCCACCATTGTTGGCGTCATCGAACAGTACAACATTCCACTCTCTGCCTGGACAACCAGCATGTATGTCCTGCAATCGGCGATGATCTTTGTCTACAGCCTGGTGTTCACCGTGCTGCTGGCTATCCCGCTGGGCATTTTCTTCCTGGGCGGACGTGATAAACACTAGACGCCGATTTGCGATATCGAAGCCATCCTGCGGGGTGGCTTTTTTTATGTCTAATAATTTTTATTCGCATTTCCAGGATATTCTGTTTCGAACAAGACAGTTCAACATGAAGCAGGAGATGCGCAATGTTATCCCGGTTTGCAACGCTCAGCCGGATCCCGAAAGGAGTCTGGGTGGTGGGCGGCGTCAGTATGTTAATGGATATCTCCTCGGAGATTATTCACAGCCTGCTGCCGCTGTTCATGGTGACGACGCTCGGAGCCAGCGTTATTTTCATTGGTTTGATTGAAGGGCTGGCCGAAGCTACGGCGCTGTTTATCAAGGTGTTTTCCGGCGCCATCAGTGACTATCTGGGCAAGCGTAAAGGACTGGCGGTTCTGGGCTACGGTCTTGGCGCAATGAGTAAACCGTTGTTTGCTATCGCCTCTTCTTCCGGCATGATCCTTGGGGCGCGCTTAATTGACCGGGTCGGGAAGGGGATACGGGGGGCGCCGCGCGATGCGCTGGTTGCTGACGTTACGCCGCCGGAACTTCGCGGCGCGGCCTTTGGGCTGCGTCAGTCGATGGACACCGTCGGCGCATTTCTCGGGCCGCTGCTGGCCGTAGGATTAATGCTGCTGTGGAACGATGATTTCCGCACGATTTTCTGGATCGCGGTGATCCCCGGCGTGCTCGCCGTGGCGCTGCTTTTCTTCGGCCTGCATGAGCCGGAAACGCCCGTCGAACATAAACGCACGAACCCCATCAAAAAAGAGAACCTCAGGCGTCTCGGGAAAGGCTGCTGGTGGGTCATTGGCCTGGGGGCCATCTTCACGCTCGCACGTTTCAGTGAAGCCTTTCTTGTGCTGCGCGCACAGCAGTCGGGGGTGCCGCTGGCGGTGATCCCGCTGGTGATGGTGGCCATGAATCTGCTCTATTTCCTCTCTGCCTATCCGTTTGGCAAGTTATCGGACGGGATGAGCCACACCCGATTACTGCAGTGGGGTCTGGTGATGCTGATTGGGGCAGATGTTGTGTTGGCGCTGAGCACCCACTGGGCTGGAATGCTTCTGGGCGTTGCGCTCTGGGGAGTGCATATGGGGATGACGCAGGGGCTGCTGGCGGCAATGATTGCGAAAACCGCGCCTGCGGATCTGCGCGGTACCGCCTACGGCATTTTTAGTCTGGTCAGCGGCGTGGGATTGTTAGTCGCCAGCCTGGGCGCCGGGGTCATCTGGGAAACGTTTGGCGCAGAATATACGTTCTATGCCGGAGCGGTGATTTGCCTGGTTACGCTGGTGTACCTGTGCAAAACGCCGGACGAGGCGAAATAAAAAAACCAGCCATAAAAGGCTGGTTTTCAATGTGTTTTTGGTCGGCACGAGAGGATTTGAACCTCCGACCCCCGACACCCCATGACGGTGCGCTACCAGGCTGCGCTACGTGCCGACGCATAGAAAGAATACTACTTGATTCCGTTTCGAATGCAAGGGAATCCGTCGCTAACTGGTTTATTATTAATCAGTTAGCGACGAAGCGTTTCTCATCCGTCAGGACCTGCAGCAGCAGGCTCAGCTGCGGTTTCTGGTCTTTAAGCCGTTCACCCTGCAGGTTATACGTCTGATAATTCCCGTTGTTGTTCAGCACCAGCGTCAGCTTCGGCGTGGTCACCACCAGCGTATTATTCCCCGCAGCCGTGACCCAGTTATGGCGGCGCGCGGCGCTGAAGAGATCCTGCCCCTGAGAATACTCATTGGCTGGCGTGCTGACGTGTAGCAGGCGTTGCATCAGGGTGGTCATCACATCTTTATGCTCGGTAAGCATATTGATGCGCTGCGCCGGGGTACCCGGCCAGTGGATGACCAGCGGAACCTGCAGGTTCGGGCGTGACCAGCTCATGCTCTTCGTCTCGTCACCTAACGGGACGCCATGGCCTGCGGTCACGATCACTACGGTGTTATCCAGCTTGCCGGACTCACGTAGCGCGTCAAGCACGCGGCCAATCTGCGCATCAACATCACCCGCCGCGCGGCCGTAGCGGCGCGCGAAATCACTCTTATTGCTGTTAGCAAGCGTAGTGCCGTTAAAGGAAACCCATGAGAACCAGCGGTTATCTTCCTGGGCATAGCGCTGGAGCCAGTTTATCCATTGGCTGGCGGTCTGCGCATCGGACTGATTTTGTGCCGCTGGCAGTGAGAAATCAGACAGCAGCGCCTGGCGGTAGAGCGGGCTGTTAAAGCCATCGGATGAGAACAACCCTAACTGATAGCCCTGCTGATTCAGCCCGGTGATCAGCGCCGCAGGTGTGCGGGTAGAGAGTACGCCGTCCATGTATCCGGCTGAAATGCCATAGAAGAGGCCAAAGATGCCCGCGTCGGTTGTGTTACCGGAGCTCATATGCTGAGTAAACGTGACGTTTTGACTCGCGAAATCGGCCAGCGCAGGCATCTGCTTCTCGTAACGGGAATAGTTCAGGCCATCGACGGTGATCAGCAGGACGTTTTGCCCGCGGCCCATATCGCGATAGCGCAGGTCGCTCAGCGGATACTGCACGCTGACGGCTTCCGGGTTACCCTGCTCGATAAGACGTCGCTGGTACTCCTGCGCATCAAGCAGACCATGTTTTTCGAGGAAGCGACGGGCCGTCATCGGGTACGAGAGCGGCAGGTTCGCGCGCTGCATGGTAATAGGGCGATAGAAGTTCGCATCCGCCCAGATATACATGATGTGCGAACTGATAAAAGAGACGAAGAAGAGCGCGGCGACGGGCTTCGCGTAGTGGCGTCGGCGGGTCAGGCTGCGCAGTTTTTGCCAGCTCCAGGTGGCAAACAGCATCTCAATCAACAGGATCACCGGGACGCTGATAAACATCAGCTGCCAGTCACGGGCCGTTTCGTTCTGGTCGGGGTTAATCACCAGTTCCCAGACGATGGGGTTGAGATGCAGGTGGAAGCGGGTGAACACTTCACTGTCGATAAGCAGCAGCGTCATCCCCACCGTAGCAAGGATAGCGGACAAGAATCGCATCAGACGCTGCGACATGACGATAAACGTCAAGGGGAACAGGATCAGCAGATAGGTGGCGAAAACCAAAAAGCTAAAGTGACCGACAACGCTTATCCAGGAGTAGATACGCCCGGTGAGCGTTGTTGGCCAGTCTGCGACAAACAGATAACGACAGCCAATGACCGTCGCCAACAGAATGTTGAACAGGGCAAACCAGTGCCCCCAGCTGACCATCTGGGAGACTTTTTCACGGTAGCGCTGACGATTCGTCACCATAAACTGTTGTTCGTATCCCTTAATGGGCCGGGTCGTTGCTGACGGACGACTGTAAAGCCTGGGCGAAAGATTTTGCGATCGCCTGACGCTGAGCCGGAGCAACGCTGGTGTTAATCAGGTTGGTGACCATATTTCCCAAAACCATCAGGGAGAGATCGGTCGGCGTTTTATGTTTTTCCAGTACGTTGACCAGCTCACTGAGCAGTTGTTCAACGTGTTCATCACTGTAGCGGGAATGTTGTGGCATAAATCAAAATCAGTTTGTTGATGAAAGGGCAACATATTACCGTAGCAACAGCTTTTTTTCCCCTTTTTTATCTGTTGTTGCACACATGTCCTGGTGGTGGTTGAATACCGCCCGGTCTAAAAGGAGAGTTTATCATGAGTCTGGAAATCAACCAGATTGCCTTGCACCAGCTTATCAAGCGCGATGAGCAAACCCTTGAAGTGGTGCTACGCGATTCGTTACTGGAACCTACGGCGACCGTTGTGGAGATGATGGCAGAGCTGCATCGCGTCTACAGCGCCAAAAATAAAGCCTATGGGCTGTTCAGCGAAGAGAGTGAACTGGCCGATAGCCTGCGCCTGCAGCGCCAGGGTGAAGAGGATTTCCTGGCGTTTAGCCGTGCGGCAACCGGGCGTCTGCGCGACGAGCTGGCGAAATATCCGTTCGCCGACGGCGGGATCGTGCTGTTCTGCCACTACCGCTACCTGGCGGTCGAGTATCTGCTGGTTACCGTGCTGAATAACTTAAGCAGCATGCGCGTTAACGAGCAGCTGGATATCAGCTCGACGCATTATCTGGATATCAACCATGCGGATATCGTGGCGCGTATTGATTTGACCGAGTGGGAAACCAACCCGGAATCGACCCGCTACCTGACTTTCCTGAAGGGACGCGTGGGCCGCAAAGTGGCGGATTTCTTCATGGACTTCCTCGGTGCCAGTGAAGGGCTTAACGCCAAAGCGCAGAACAAAGGGCTGCTCCAGGCGGTGGACGATTTCACAGCCGAAGCGCAGCTTGATAAATCTGAGCGCCAGACGGTGCGCCAGCAGGTTTACAGCTACTGCAACGAACAGCTGCAGGCTGGGGAAGAGATTGAGCTGGAGTCGCTGTCAAAAGAGTTGGCGGGCGTCAGCGAAGTCAGCTTCCAGGAATTTACCGCAGAGAAGGGCTATGAGCTTGAAGAGAGCTTCCCGGCGGATCGCAGCACGCTGCGTCAGTTAACCAAGTTTGCCGGCAGCGGCGGCGGGTTAACCATCAACTTTGATGCGATGCTGCTGGGAGAACGTATCTTCTGGGATCCGGCCACCGATACGCTGACCATTAAGGGGACGCCGCCGAATCTGCGCGATCAGCTTCAGCGCCGCACCTCGGGCGGTAAATAGCAGGCACAAAAAACCCCGCAGAAGCGGGGTTTTTTTCGACAGGTTTGCGATTACGCGCGAACGAAGTCGATGTGAGTCAGTTTTGGCTTGAACGCGTGACGCTGAACAGCCTGAACTTTCACTTTTTCTTCTTTACCGCCAACAACGATGGTCAGAACTTCGCTGTAGAATTCAGCTTTGGTCTGCAGGTTCCACAGTTTGTCGTGATCCAGTTCGATTGCAACTGGAGCAGCTTCGCCACCGTAAACGATAGCCGGGAACTTGTTAGCGGTACGCAGGCGGCGGCTCGCACCCTTACCCTGCACGTTACGTACTTCTGCTTCGATAGTAAACATTGATTTCTCTCTGTATTTAAAACCCTACTACAGGCGACCCAGCAGCAGGTGAGTGTTCTGCCTCACGGATGTGAAGCGGGCGGCATTTTATACTCAAATGCCCCTCACATCAATGAAAAGTCCCGCTACCCGCGCAATTCGTTGGCGCGACGGAAGCGACCTTCGTAGTCGAAGAGTTTTTCGCGCACCTGCCAGAACTGGCCTTTTTTGCGGGCGACCACAAAATCCGGATGGCGCAATAGCACCTGCTGGCGCACGATATCGGCCACGGTGATCCAGCGCAGGGGCACGCCCGGAGTGCGGGTGTGCGGGCGGATAAACAGCTGTTCGAAGGCCGTTCGCTGAGCTGGCGTCTGAAGCCGGAAGCGCTCGCTGACGTCCGCCCCGTCTTCATCGTAATAGGTGATTTTCAGCCATTCGCCTTTTTCATCGGCACCGGGCTGCAACGCCATGCCGGAACAGCGCAGCACCAGCGCATCTTTCAGCTTTAATGCCGCTTTCAGCATGTCGTCCGGGTCAACCAGCACCGTGTCGCACTCCCGACAGCGGCGAGCGGCAATGTCATTTTCGGCGTTGCACTGCGGGCAGTTTTTAAAGCGGAAACGAAAATCGCACTGCTCGCGATGCCCGTCATCATCTTCAAACCAGCCCTGACAGCGGCGGCCAAAATGTTCGATCAGCGTGCCGTCGGCGGTGGTTTTGCCCCAGAAGGTGTTGGCAAACCCGCAGGCAGGGCAAAAGACCTGAACGGGCACGTTGTCGCTTTTCCCTTTTGGCGCGCCGACCTCAGGCGTATAGAGATCGTGCGGGTTACCGGCATAATCCAGAATCAGGCAGTCGGTTTTCCCCGGCGCCAGACGCAGGCCGCGGCCAACAATTTGCTGATACAGACTGACCGATTCGGTCGGACGCAAAATAGCGATCAGGTCGACGTGCGGGGCGTCAAAGCCGGTGGTCAACACCGACACGTTAACCAGATAGCGGAACTGCTGGGCTTTAAAGGCCTCAATCAGGCGATCGCGATCCGGGCCGGGCGTCTCGCCGGTGATGAGCGCCGCGTCGCCGGGGGGCAGTAACCCGGTGATTTCTCGCGCATGCTCAACGGTGGCGGCAAAGATCATCACCCCTTTGCGCGTCGCGGCGAACTCCTCAATCTGGCTGATGATATGCGGCGTAATGCGCTTTTGCTTTTTCAGCTCCTGGTTAAGATCCGCTTCGCTGAATAACCCGTTGCTCTGCGCCTGCAGGCGGCTGAAGTCGTACTGCACCACCGGCATATCCAGCCGTTCAGGCGGCGTCAGGTAGCCATGTTTAATCATGTAGCGCAGCGGAAGCTCGTAGATGCAGTCGCTAAACAGGGCCTTGTCATCGCCGCGCACCATGCCGTGATAATGGTAGCGATAGATCCAGCCTTTCCCCAGACGAAACGGGGTCGCCGTCAGGCCCAGCAGGCGCAGGTGAGGATTCACCTCTTTCAGGTGGGACAGGATTTGCTGATACTGGCTGTCGTCGTCATCGCTGATGCGGTGACATTCGTCGACAATCAGCAGCGAAAATTCGCTGCGAAACAGATCCAGATTGCGGGCCACCGACTGCACGCTGCCAAACACCACTTTGCCGTGGCTCTCTTTACGCTTTAGCCCGGCGGCGAAAATGTCGGCTTCCAGTCCAAGCGCACAATACTTGGCATGGTTTTGCGCGACGAGTTCTTTAACGTGCGCCAGCACCAGCACGCGGCCGCGGGCCAGACGCGCCAGTTCGGCAATGACCAGGCTTTTGCCTGCACCGGTCGGGAGCACAATCGCCGCCGGCTCGCGATGTTTGCGGAACCAGGCGAGGGTGGCGTCAACGGCTTCCTGCTGATAGGGACGAAGTGTAAAAGTCATAGGGTCTCGGTTTCGTTATTCCGCACATATACCCGTCATACTTCAAGTTGCCTGTGCGTTGGCTGCACTCGTTCACCCCGGTCACTTACTTATGTAAGCTCCCGGGGATTCACTCCTTTGCCGCCTTCATGCAACTCGAATTATTTAGGGTATAGATAGTATGCCACGAAACTTTTTCCCTTGAGTGGCGCAACCAGACCATTATACTGAACCGTTCCAGACTGCTTCTTTTTTCGGACCTGTTGTCCGACTTCCTGCACCATTAAGGCTAAAAAGATTTCATGCGACTTGATAAGTTTATCGCTCAGCAACTCGGCGTAAGCCGCGCTATTGCCGGGCGCGAAATTCGCGCCAGCCGCGTTACCGTGGACGGCGACATTGTGAGAGACAGCGCGTTCAAACTGCAACCTGACCATCAGGTGGAGTATGACGGCAATCCGCTGACCCAGCAGCACGGTCCGCGCTACTTCATGCTCAATAAGCCGGAAGGCTACGTCTGCTCAACGGACGATCCGGATCACCCGACGGTGCTCTATTTCCTCGACGAGCCGGTGGCGCACAAGCTGCACGCCGCAGGTCGACTCGATATCGACACCACCGGGCTGGTGCTGATGACCGACGACGGTCAGTGGTCGCACCGCATCACCTCTCCACGCCACCACTGCGAGAAAACCTATCTCGTGACGCTGGAGTCACCGGTGTCGGATGACACGGCAGAGCACTTCGCGAAAGGCGTTCAGCTGCATAATGAAAAAGATCTGACCAAACCGGCGGTGCTCGAAGTCATCACCCCGACCGAGGTCCGTCTGACCATCAGCGAAGGGCGCTATCATCAGGTGAAACGTATGTTTGCCGCGGTGGGGAACCACGTTGTTGGCCTGCATCGCGAACGGATTGGTGCGATTGAACTCGATCCCGACCTGGCGCCTGGCGAATATCGCCCGTTAACGGAAGAAGAGATCGCCAGCGTCGGTCTGCCTTCGCACTAATTTCAGGAGAACTCTGTGACCACCAGGCCACACTCGTCGTTCAAAATCGTCTTCATTCTTGGCCTGCTGGCCATGCTGATGCCGCTGTCTATCGATATGTACCTGCCCGCGCTGCCGGTCATTTCCGCGCAGTTTGGCGTCCCGGCGGGCAGCGCGCAGATGACGCTCAGCACCTATATTCTCGGCTTTGCCCTCGGCCAGCTGTTTTATGGCCCGATGGCCGACAGCCTTGGACGCAAGCCGGTCATTCTGGGCGGGACGCTGGTCTTTGCGGCCGCAGCGGTTGCCTGCGCGCTGGCGCAGACTATCGATCATCTGATTATCATGCGTTTCTTCCACGGTCTGGCGGCGGCAGCGGCAAGCGTGGTGATTAATGCCCTGATGCGCGATATCTACCCGAAAGAAGAGTTCTCCCGCATGATGTCGTTTGTCATGCTGGTGACGACGATTGCGCCGCTGGTGGCCCCGATGGCCGGTGGTGCGGTGCTGGTGTGGTTCAGCTGGCATGTGATTTTCTGGATCCTGGCCCTGGCCGCGCTGCTGGCCTCCGCGATGATCTTCTTCTTTATTGATGAAACGCTTCCCGTCGAGCGCCGCCAGAAGTTTCACATCCGAACCACAATTGGTAACTTTGCCTCGCTGTTTCGCCACAAGCGCGTGCTCAGCTATATGCTGGCGAGCGGGTTCAGCTTCGCCGGAATGTTCTCCTTCCTGAGCGCCGGGCCGTTTGTCTACATCGAGCTGAACCACGTTTCGCCGCAGCACTTCGGCTATTACTTTGCGCTTAACATCGTCTTCCTGTTCATTATGACCATCATTAACAGCCGCTTTGTCCGACGGGTGGGGGCACTGAACATGTTCCGCGCCGGGCTGTGGATCCAGTTTGTGATGGCGATCTGGCTGGTGGTGAGCGCGTTTCTGGGCGTGGGCTTCTGGGCGCTGGTGGTTGGCGTGGCGGCCTTTGTCGGCTGCGTGTCGATGGTGTCATCCAATGCGATGGCGGTGATCCTGGATGAGTTCCCGCACATGGCAGGAACCGCATCTTCCCTGGCGGGGACGTTCCGCTTCGGCATCGGCGCTATCGTCGGCGCGTTGCTTTCGATGGCCACCTTTACGACGGCATGGCCCATGCTGTGGGCGATGGCTTTTTGCGCAACCAGCTCGATACTCTTCTATCTTTACGCCAGCCGACCGCGAAAAGCGGTCCACTAAAACACAGAGAAGGCCCGGCAGGGCCTTTTTTGTTGATGCATATCAACCAAACCCCGTTCGTTTATGCTGTGTTTGTTTATTTTATGTAAAATCTATTTGTGTAAAAAGTCACATCATTGTATTCAAAAAGGTTGAGTTAGATCGCAGAAACGGGTACATATAGCGCCGACGCGAGCCTGAATACCGATAAAAAAGTGCTGAATAGTGCAGGCTGACGATGATGTGTTACTATAAATGTAAATAAATTGTGAAGTAAATTTTGCTTCCGGGGAACGAACGTGAATACATTACAACTTTCTATTGTCCATCGCTTGCCCCAGAGCTATCGCTGGTCGGCGGGTTTTGCTGGTTCGAAAGTTGAACCGATTCCGCAAAACGTCGCGGGCTGTGAAAACTGCCTGGTGGCGCTCAAGCTGTTAAGCCCGAGTGACGAAAATGCCTGGCGGGTGATGGAGCGTCTCAGTCAGGCCCTGACGGATATCGAAGTGGACAGCTCCGTGCTGGAGTGCGAAGGTGAGCCGTGCCTGTTTGTGAAAAGCCAGGACGAATTTGCTGCCACCTGCCGTCTGAAAAATTTTGGCGTTGCCATTGCCGAGCCTTTCTCCGGCCAGTACCCGTTCTGAGCGCTAGTCTGACGACAACAGCTGGCGCGTGTAGCGCTGCGTTGGCGCGCTAAATACGCGCTGGCAATCACCTTGCTCGACCACCTCTCCCTGACGCAACACAATCACCTGATGGCATAGCGCCCGCACCACCTGTAAATCATGGCTGATAAAGATATAGGCCAACCGGTGCTTTTCCTGTAACCCTTTCAGCAGCGCCAGGATCTGCGCCTGAACGGTCCTGTCCAGCGACGACGTGGGTTCATCCAGAATAATCAGCTCCGGTTTCAGGATCAGCGCGCGGGCAATGGCGATACGCTGGCGCTGCCCACCGGAAAATTCCGCAGGGTAGCGGTGGCGCGTCTCGGGATCTAGACCCACTTCGGCCATGACCCGCATGACCTCCTGCTCGCGCTGCTGCGCGCTCAGGCCGGGCTGATGGACGCGCAGACCCTCTTCGATAATCTGTAACACGCTGAGCCGTGGGTTAAGCGAGGAGTTGGGATCCTGAAACACCACCTGCATGCGGGGCCGCACGGGCAGCATCTGGCGGCGGTTCCAGCGGTGCAGCGGCATATCGTCAAACAGGATCTCGCCCTGGGAGGCAATTAAGCGCAGCAGCGCCAGACCGGTGGTGCTTTTACCCGAGCCGGATTCGCCCACCAGCCCCAGGGATTCCCCCGGGCGCAGCGAGAAGCGGAGGTTTTTCAGCACCGGGTTGCGATCGACAATGCGGCGCAGAATACCTTTGCGGATCGGGAACGAGACGGACAGATCCTCAACGCGCAGCAGCGGCGTGCTGTCCGCATCGAGAGGAACCGGGTCGCCGGAGGGTTCGCTGTCGAGCAACCGCTGCGTATAGGGGTGCTGCGGTGCGCTCAGCAGCGTTGACGCCGTATTCTGTTCAACACAGCGCCCGTTCTGCATCACCGCCACGCTGTCGGCCAGCTTTCTGACAATGCTCAGGTTGTGCGTGATAAACAGCAGGCTCATGTTCAGCTCGTCACGCAGTTCCCGCAGCAGCGTCAGTATTTGCGCCTGTACCGTCACGTCCAGCGCCGTTGTGGGCTCGTCGGCTATCAGCAGTTCGGGGCGCGTGAGCAGGGCCATGGCGATCATCACGCGCTGGCGTTCGCCGCCGGAGAGCTGATGCGGAAAATCATTCAGTCGTTTGGGCGCATTGCGTATGCCTGTGCGTTCAAGACAATCCAGAATTTCTCCCCGCGCGGCCTCTTTGCGCATCCCACGGTGCAGGGAGAGCACTTCATAGAGCTGTTTTTCCAGGCTGTGCAGCGGGTTAAGCGACACCATCGGCTCCTGGAAAATCATCGCGATTTTGTTGCCGCGAATGCCGCGCAGGGTCTGTTCGTCGGCATGCAGCAGCGAACGGCCGTGAAAGAGAATATCCCCTTGCGGGTAGCTCACCGGCGGAGAGGGCAGCAGCCGCAGGATGGAGAGCGCCGAAACGCTCTTGCCTGAACCCGATTCACCTACCAGGGCCAGCGTTTCACCGCGCTGGATCTGCAGCGTCAGGTCGCTGACCACGGTGCGCGTCTCGTCCTGTTTGGAAAAGGTAATCGACAGGTTATCAATACTGAGCAGGGGCTGGGTCATCTTATACCGCCTTGTTCGGATCAAAGGCATCGCGCACGGCTTCGCCAATAAAAATCAGCAGCGACAGCAGCACGGCCACGGAAAGAAAGGCGGCGATGCCTAACCACGGCGCCTGCAGGTTGTTCTTGCCCTGCAGCAGCAGTTCGCCAAGCGATGGGGAACCCAACGGTAACCCGAAACCGAGAAAATCCAGTGAGGTGAGGGTGGTGATGGAGCTACACAGAATAAACGGCAGGAAGGTGAGCGTTGCCACCACGGCGTTGGGCAACATATGGCGGAAAATGATCCCGCGATCGCTCACGCCAAGCGCCTGCGCGGCGCGAATATAGTCGAAATTACGGGTGCGCAGAAACTCGGCCCTTACCACACCGACCAGCGCCATCCAGCCGAACAGGACGGTGATGCCTAATAGCCACCAGAAGTTGGGCTGTACGACGCTGGAAAGCAGGATGATCAGAAACAGCGTCGGCATGCCTGACCAGACTTCAATAATCCGCTGACACCACAGGTCAATCTTCCCGCCGTAGTAACCCTGAACGGCACCCGCCACGACGCCCATCACGCTTGAGAAGAGCGTCAGCATCAGTCCAAAGAGAAGCGAGATTCGCGTGCCGTACAGGATGCGTGCCAGCACGTCGCCGCCGTTAGCATCCGTTCCCAGCCAGTTTTGCGCGGAGGGCGGGGAAGGGAAGGGGCTTGTGGTGGCGAAGTTAATGCTGTTTGCGCCAAAACGTACCGGCGCCCAGAGCGCCCAGCCGTGCTGCTCAATCTGCTGGCGAAGCCACGGATCCTGATACTCCGCCGGCGTCGCAAACGGGCCGCCAAAGTCGCTTTCGCTGTAATTGGCGATGACCGGCACGTACCAGCGATCGTTAAAATGCACCAGCAGCGGTTTGTCGTTGGCGATCAGTTCTGAAAACAGGCTTAAGACAAACAGCACGGCAAAAATCCACAGCGACCAGTAGCCGCGGCGGTTGTGGCGAAAGCGGGCCCAGCGGGCCTGGTTGACGGGGCTTAAACGCGGCATCATCGGCCCTCAAAATCGATTCGGGGATCGACCAGCGTATAGCTGATATCGCTGATGATATTCAGCAGCAGGCCAATCAGGGTAAATATATAGAGTGTGCCAAACATTACCGGATAATCGCGCGACACGGTGGCCTCATAGCCCAGCAGCCCCAGGCCGTTGAGCGAGAACATCACCTCTATCAGCAGCGAGCCGGTAAAAAACATACTGATGAACGTGGCCGGAAACCCGGCGATCACCAGCAGCATGGCGTTGCGGAACACGTGTTTCCACATGATCTGCTTCTCGCTCACGCCCTTGGCGCGGGCCGTGACGACGTACTGTTTACGAATTTCATCGAGAAAGGCGTTTTTGGTCAACATGGTGAGGGCCGCAAACCCGCCAATGACCGTTGCCAGAACCGGCAGCGTAATATGCCAGAGATAGTCGGTAATTTTCTGGTACCAGGGCAGGGAGCTGAAATCGGCGGAGACGAGCCCTCGCAGTGGGAAGAGGTCGAAATAGCTTCCCCCGGCAAAAAAGACGATCAGCAGGACGGCAAACAGAAACGCCGGGATGGCATAGCCGATAATAATGAACGTGCTGCTCCAGATATCGAACCGGCTGCCGTTGTACACCGCTTTGCGGATCCCGAGCGGAATAGAGACCAGATAGATGATAAGCGTACCCCACAGCCCCAGCGTGATCGAAACCGGCAGGCTTTGCTTGATCAGCGTCAGCACTGACGCACTGCGAAACAGGCTATCGCCAAAATCAAAGCGGATGTAATCCCAGAGCATCTTGAAATAGCGCTCGTGAATCGGTTTGTCAAAGCCGTAGCGGTGGGTGATCTCGGCGATCACTTCCGGATCCAGACCGCGTCCCCCGCGGTAGTGGCTTTCACTGATATTCCCTACGCCGGTTCGCGCATGGCTGGCACCCATCCCTTCACCGCCGCCGCCGGGCATGCCGCCGCTGTTGCCAAATTCAATGGCGGCAATGGCCTGATCGACCGGCCCACCGGGGGCGATTTGCACGATAAAAAAGTTAATCGTGATGATGGCCCACAGGGTAGGGATGACCAGCAGGAGACGGCGGAGAAGATAGGCACCCATGATAATTCCTTATCGCCGCTCAGCGGGAAGTCTGGCGGCTTTGTTAACGTCATACCACCAGGTATCAAAGCCCAGGGAGAAGACAGGGCGCACGGCAGGCACGGAGAACTTATCCCAGCGCGCAAGGCGATCTTCGCCCATATACCACATCGGCAGCATGTAGTAGTTCCAGGTTAAGACCCTGTCGAGGGCGCGCCCGAGCGGGAGGAGCTTTTCTTTATCCCCCTGCGCCGCCACGATTTTCGCAATCAGCGCATCAATCGCCGGGCTTTTTACCCCCGGCGCATTGTACGAGGAGTCGATGTAGCTGGAGGCCCAGGAGATTTGCAGGTCCGAGCTGGGCCATGGCTGCGCGGGCCACAGACGCTGCATCATGTCGTAATCACGGCTGCGCATGCGGCTGGTGATCTGCGCGTTATCCACCTGGCGAATGTTCATGGTCACGCCCAGCCGCTCAAGGTTGTGCTTAAACGGCAGTACCCACTGATCGTTGCCCCCGGACGAGAGAAGCAGCTCAAAGCTGAGCGGCTTGCCCGTTTTGGCATCCACACGTTTTTGATTCTTCAGGTGCCAGCCCGCGTCATCCAGCAGCTTGCTGGCCTTCAGCAGGTTGTCGCGGTCGTAACCATCACCCTTCGATGCGGGCGGCTGAAACACGGAGGTGAAAACCTGCGGTGGCAGCTCTGCTTTGAGCGGCGCCAGCAGGACCAGCTCGTCGGCTTTCGGATAATCGCGCGCGGCGTATTCGGTATTCTGAAAATAGCTGTTGGCGCGGCTGTAGGCACCGTAAAACAGCGCTTTGTTCATCCATTCAAAATCAAAGGCCAGGGAGATGGCTTCCCGCACCCGGCGATCGCTAAATACCGGACGTTGAATATTAAACGCCAGCCAGCGCGTGTCTTGCGCAGACGCATTTTTGTGCTCGTCTTTGACGATATAGCCTTTAGCAAAATTTTTGCCGATATAGCGGGTCGCCCAGTTTTTGGCGCTGCTCTCGACGCGCAAATCGAAGGCCCCGGCTTTGAACGCCTCAAACGCCACGTTATCGTCGAGGTAGTAATCATAGCGAAGGGTGTCGAAGTTCCAGCGCCCGCGGTTTACCGGCAGATTGGCCGCCCAGTAATCTTTGAAGCGGGAATAGACGACATATTGCCCCATGCGCCAGTCGGTGATGCGGTAGGGGCCGCCAGCCAGTGGTGGCGTGGAGAGCGGGTCGCTCAGCTTATGATCTTTCCAGAACGATTCCGGCATCACCGGCAGCGAGAACAGGCTCAGCATGTTCTCTTTGTTGGGTTCGCTCAGTTCGATGCGTACGGTGAGCGGCGCAATGGCTCTGACCGATGCGCCTTTATACACGATGCGGAACTGGGGCACGCCTTCGGTCATGAATTTATGGAAGGTGAACGCAACGTCGCTGGCCTTAACCGGCGTGCCGTCGTGAAAACGTGCTCGCGGGTTCAGCGAGATTTCCGCCCAGGCGAAGTTATCGGCGTAGCGCACGTTCTCGGCAATCAGCGGATAATAGCTACCGGGCTCGTCATCGGAGGTGACAAAGAGCGTATCGTAAAGGGATTCCGTCCGCGCGGCCGCCACGCCGCGCAGGGCGTAGCGGTTGAAGTTGTCGAAGGTTCCCGTGGCGGAAAGCGTGACCTTACCGCCCTTCGGCGCGGCAGGGTTGACGTAATCAAAGTGCGTAAAATTGACCGCGTATTTCGGCTCGCCAATCACCGCGAAAGCGATATTTTCTTTGATGGCTTGCGCCTGGCTGGACAGGCTCGTGAATGCCAACATCAGCAACATAAAGCGCATAAGCATCTCGCGGCAGCTCCCTCTTTTACAGACCGGCTCGGTTAAGCTGAATAATAAGTGACGTCGCGGACAATGTGAAATTAATCGCCCTCGGGCGAAATATCAGGCCGCCATTCGCGGAACTGCGCCAGCGGCATGGGACGGCTAATCCAGTATCCCTGCAGGAAGTTAACGCCGTGTTCGCGTAGCCAGGCCGCCTGTTGCGGCGTCTCTACCCCTTCGGCGACGGTCGACATATTCAGTCGTCTTGCCAGCGTCAGAACGGCATCCAGCACTGGCGACGTCACGGTCTCAGTACCGATCGCATTAACAAAACCACGGTCTATTTTGAGGTAGTCCATGGTGAAATGCTCAAGATAAATCAGCGCGCTGTGGCCGGTTCCAAAATCATCAATGGCGATTTCAAACCCTTCGTTATGCAGCCATTCGAAGAGGCTGTTGGCTTCCCGATGGTTAAGCATATCGCGCTCGGTAATTTCCAGCACGATCTGGAAATAATCCGGTGGCAGTAACGCTTTGAAGGTGCGCATATCGTCCTTGAAGCTTTCCGCATGCAGATGCCCCGGCGCAATGTTAATGCCCACCTTGGCGCCCGGCGGTAACAGCGTTTGTAATACGGGAGCGTCGTGAATGATAAGATCAAAGAGATGCAGCGTCAGCGGGACAATCAGCTTCTGCGCTTCGGCAAAATTAATAAACGCGTCCGGCGGAATTTCCCCCATTGTCGGGTGTTTCCAGCGCATCAGGACCTCAAGCCCGGTCATTCTGAGCGATTTGGCATCGACGACGGGTTGATAGACCACATAAAACTGACCGCGCTTGATGGCGCTTAAAATTTCTTTACCCGGGTTGAGCCGAATGCTGAGGATGTAGTAGTTAAGCGATCCGGCACAAATACCGCATACCAGCCCGAAAAACAGCGCATAGAGGATTTCATCGCCTGTCCATGCGTCCGCATACAGGTTGATGGTCAGGGGGACGTCTTTCAGTGTCGACGTGCGGACCGGGATGTCATGCAGTTCGTGTGCATGAACCAGGGTGCTGGACCGCGTCGACAGCGCGTTATCGCCGATGATGATGGCGATACCCGCGAACTCGTCCTGGCGCTCCGTGTAGAGCAGGTAAGGCGTCAGATTAATATTCACTGAGGTGAACACGCCGCCATCTTTTACTAATGGGTTGCGGTACCAGATCGCAATCGCAGGCTCATCAGGCAGCATGGGGGTACCCGGAAGCAGGGCCATATCGATCTGTTTATCGATGTTCAGCTCAGGTATCAGCGTCTTCATCGGGACATTCATCGGGCCTGTCGCGGAAGAGCAGAACGCCATCTTGTCCCTGACCAGCAGGAAGGCGCGAACGTTAATGCTGAAGGCCGCGCGTGAGGTGAGTTCCTGATTGACGTCGTGGCAGGTATTTAGCGTGAGGGGCTGGAGAACATTGACCGCTTTTTTTAAATCGTCGAAATAGCTCCCCATGTAGGCGCTCACATCATTCACCAGGGTGTCGAATTTGACTTCTCGCTTGTGGTAACTCCAGGAAAATTGCAGGGAACCCAGGAGCAGGGCGGTAATGAGACCAGTGATAATACTGAGGATCAGTATCTTGCGATTACTGGAGAAGTAGCGGGTAAGCATAGACGTCGTGATTCCTGAAAAGCCGCTGGATGTATTCAGTGTAACGGGCAAAAAAAAACACTGCCGAAGCAGTGCTTTTTTTCATCATATCGCCAGCCAAGGGATAACCAACGATACAATAGCGATATTAACTGCGGGTCAGTACGCGGCGCGCTTCGTTATAACGCTTCTTCCAGTACGGTTCGTTCATGCTGGAAATGGTCACACCGCTGCTGGTGGAGGCATGTACAAACTGGTCATTACCAATGTAGATGCCAACATGTCGACCTGTCGAACCGGCACGGAACAGAACTAAATCACCGGTGCGCAGTTTGGTACGTGAAATCGACTTGCCCATCTCCTGCTGTTCATAGGTCGAACGCGGAAGATCTAACCCAAATTGCTCGCGGAACGTACGCTGTACAAAACCGGAACAATCAATACCTGTTTTCGTGCTGCCGCCAAGACGATAACGCACGCCTTTCCAGTCAGCATACTGGTCCATAATGCGGGACTTCACGTCCAGATTACGTACCATATTTTCAAATTCATCCTGAGAGGCTTGCAGTGAAGAGGAATCTTCCATTCCCACAACACGCGTCTCAGGATGCATATTCTTTGCGGTGTTCGATGTACTACATGCAGATAACAGTACCGCGACTGCTATCGCCGGGATCCCCCGTAAGATATATCTCAGAAACGGTTGAGATTTGACCATTTTGTTTATTATCCCTTGAAGTCCTTAACGACAAATATCGTTATAAAAATGCCAAACGTGACGAGACTAATTATCTGTTCACATTGAGACAATTCTTTCTGGTCACATTTGTGGCGTAGCGCACAAAATTATTCACCATCGAAATAATTATCCCTATGGGGCAAAACGAGTTCGAGATTAACCGATTGCCAGGGGTATTGCGAGTAAAAAAAGCCTTTTTTTTATAAGAAAATGTGATACAGAAAGTAAAAATCCGTAATTGCTTAAAATGCGGACAGATCCGAGGCTTTATCGCGCAATTGCTTCATTTTTATCATGAATGTGATGACAAGAATATGACACGGGGAAAAGATCGTGGCGGGAAGGCTATCGGGGATCATGTCGATCCCTGATAGCTCACGTTAATTTAGGTTAGTTTTTTGTTCAATTATTGTTGCGCTTTACCGGGAAGGTAGCGATCGAACAGCGCTATTATCCTGTCGCTCAGTGGGGTCATCAAACACCACGGCAGCGCAATCAGCGCAACGGAAAGCGAACCGACGGCAATATCGGTGAACCAGTGAGCGCCAATCATTACGCGCGGGAAGGCAAAAACCACAAAGATAATCAGGGCTATGGCAAACGCTTTTCTGCCGAAATAGCGAAGCATAATTGCGGAAAAAATAAGCAGCATCATGCCGTGATCGCCAGGGAAACTGTCCTTCGACGCATCTTTTGTTGGAATATGCAGCAGCTCACTGACGCGATAAATATCGGTGAAAAAGAGCGTTGGGCTGGAACGCTTAACCGGAATAATCGCGGTGGCCAGCTGGTTAATGATGACAGCAAACAGCAGCATCACCAGACCGATAATAAGAATACGTCGGCGTCCTGCTTTATCCTCTTTCAACCAGAAAGAGAGCATCAGGCAGCCCATCGCCAGCAGCGAGAAGCCGTCAAAGGCGCGGTTGTTGGTGATGGCCACCAGCCACAGGAACGCGTTGCTCTTCACCAGCTCCTGGTTGAAGAAGTGGAAGAGGGCAGAATCCAGTGGGAACCAGAAACCATGATTCACCGGGATATACCAGGAGAAGAAAAGCGCCAGACCGGCGACATTAAGCAGTAATATCAGGGGAAATCGAGTTGTCATAACGTTCTGCATAGAGTGAAAACTGGGGCAACGTTAGCCGCCCGAACTTAAACGAATCCTCAACAGGCTGGACTGGAGGGCATTCCAGTCGGCGTTAACCGCACTAATTAACTCTATTCGGCTGTCGGGCGGCGCCACGTTTTGCGTTTCAATAAAGAAATCGTCGCCCTGGCGGTTGATCCGCACCAGTCCGTCCGGCGTGCGCATGATCCCTTTCACGCGATCGACGGGCGCAAGGCGGGCCCACTCCAGGATCCCAATGGTGTCAAAAACGGTTTCAGCATCAAAAATCCATCCGCAGGCCTGATATCCCTGACCGCTGTTCAGATTACGACGCCAGCGCTGGTGCTCCGGCAGACTCAGGGCTGCCAGACCCTGCTTAACCGGGTGACTGTGCGCATGCTCCGCGCTGGCGGGCAGCTCGGTGAGATTCAGACGAGGCAGGTCAAGCAGGGCGCTATCAATATTCCCCTGGGTGGCCTGCACCCGCGTGCGATTGCCGCCAAAATGCTGCCACCACGCCTCCAGCGCGGCCTGGCTTTCTGGCGTGGCGCGATCTTCCTTGTTGGCGACGATAACGTCCGCCGAGGCGAGCTGATCGCGGAAGTTCTCGTTGGCCACCGCCTTGTCATCCAGAAGCTGACGCGGATCGAGCAGGCACAGGGTGGCGCGCAGATCGATCCACGGCTCGTAAACCGGGGCGGTCAATAAATCGAGGATCTGCTTCGGGTGACCCAGCCCGGTGGGTTCAATCAGCAGGCGGTCAGGTTTGCCCTGACGCAGCAGGGTATTGAGCCCGACCTGCATCGGCAGGCCATTGACGCAGCACATGCATCCGCCGGGGATCTCTTTAATCATCGCACCGCTGGATGACAGCAACGCGCCGTCAATGCCCACCTCGCCAAATTCATTGACCAGCACGGCCCACTTCTCGGCCGGATCTTTATTCGCCAGCAGGTGGAGAATTGAGGTGGTTTTACCGCTGCCGAGAAAACCGGTGATGAGGTTGGTTTTGGTCACGTGCGCTCCGGATGAGAATTGTGATGCTATAACACTGTTCTCTATCCTGGCGAAAAACGGGCCCCGTGAGAAGGGGAAGGGCGAACGGAGGCCTCATCCGTTCGCATTAAGCGCAATAATCGTTAAAGATTTAACGTTTCGATAACAGCCTGACGCGCGCCGTGGCGGGTAATGCGCTCATAGGCCTGGCTGACAGCCTCCACAAAAACGCGATTACGCGCAAGATCGTGACCGAAGACCTCACTCAGCCCCAGCAGCGCGTGGACGCGGTTGGCGTCGCTGCTGGCGTTGACGATGGCGCGGATTTTATCGCTGAGGGGATCGCGAACGTCAATCGCGTTTCCGCGTTCGTCGGTACCGCTGACGTAGCGTATCCAGCCGGCCACGCCCAGGGCCAGCAGCGACCACGGCGTATTTCGCTCAAGATGAACGCGGATCCCGTCCAGCATTCTCTGGGGCAGCTTCTGGCTACCGTCCATCGCGATTTGCCAGGTCCGATGCTGGAGGGCCGGGTTGGCAAAGCGTTCGATCAGGCTATCGGCGTATGCCGTGAGGTCGACATCCTTGATGCGCAACGTGGGGGCCTGCTCGTCCAGCATCAGCCGACGGGCGGCTTCGCGGAACGCCGCGTCCTCCATGCATTCATTTATATGAGCGTAGCCCGCGAGGTACCCCAGATACGCCAGGAAAGAGTGGCTGCCGTTGAGCATGCGTAATTTCATCTGCTCCCAAGACAGCACATCCTGCACCATCTGGACACCGGCCACTTCCCACTCGGGACGGCCGGCGACAAAATTATCTTCCACGACCCACTGAATGAACGGCTCGCAGCTGATGGCGCACGGATCTTCCACGCCGAGCGCGTCGGTGATTTCCGCCAGCGAGGCCTCCGTCGCGGCGGGCACAATCCTGTCGACCATCGTCCCCGGGAAACTCACGTGGCTATCAATCCACTCAGATAACCCTGCGGAACGTTTATGCGCCATGCCCAGCACCGCGTTTTTCACCACGTGCCCGTTGTCAGGGATATTGTCGCAGGACAGCACGGTAAACGCAGGCAAGCCGCGCTCGCGGCGGCGGTGGAGGGCTTCGACCAGGATGCCAGGGGCCGAATGTGGCTCGGAGGGGTTTTCAAGGTCGTGGACGATCCGGGGGTTATTCAGATCGAGTTTTCCGGTCGCGGGATCGATGCAATAGCCTTTTTCCGTGATGGTGAGCGAGACAATCGCAACCTGAGGCTCGCAAAATTTCTCAATAATGGCGGGCAAGGAGTCCAGCTTTGCGTTCAGGCATTCATGAACAGCACCGACGATAATGGCCTCATTTCCTTCAGCCCCTTTTTCCAGCACGGTGAACAGATGATCCTGCGCGCGCAGCTGGCTCATCAGCACATCGCCGCTGAAAAGGCTAATCTCACAAATCCCCCAGTCGCCGCCTTTTTCATTCAGCACCCGATTTGTTAACAATGCCTGGTGCGCACGGTGAAACGCGCCAAAGCCAAAGTGGACGATGCGGGAGCGTAATGACTGGCGATCGTAGCGAGGTTGCTGAACCCGGGCAGGAAGGGCGGTGGAGGCAATTGTCTTCATGAGATACACACCTGATTAACCATTAATTAACAATGCCAGTGTAAAGTTATATGACAGCAAATAAAATTGGTGAGCCGTAATTATCCCCGTTATGTGAGTTTGATCAATCAATGTGTGGCGGTGTATTGACCCTTCACGGCAAACATGTATGGTAGTCGTCATTGCAGTAGCACATATTGGTATAACAACTTAAGAGGGTGAGGCAATGGAACAAACCTGGCGTTGGTACGGGCCGAACGATCCGGTTTCTCTTGATGATGTGCGTCAGGCTGGCGCAACGGGTGTCGTCACGGCGCTGCATCATATTCCTAACGGTCAGGTCTGGCCGGTAGAGGAAATACAGACGCGTCAGGCGCTGCTGGCGGAGAAGGGATTAATCTGGTCTGTGGTAGAAAGCATTCCGGTTCATGAAGATATCAAAACCCATTCAGGGGAGTACCAGACCTGGATTGCTAACTACCAGCAGAGCATCCGTAACCTCGCGGCCTGCGGCATTGATACGGTTTGCTACAACTTCATGCCTATCCTGGACTGGACGCGAACCGACCTTGAATATCAGATGCCGGACGGCTCGAAAGCGCTGCGTTTCGATCAGATTGCCTTTGCGGCATTCGAACTGCACATTCTGAAACGCCCTGGCGCCGACGCGGATTACACCGCGGAAGAGCAGCAGCAGGCGCTCGCGTGGTTTAACGCCGCCAGTGACGCAGATATCGAAAAGCTGACCCGTAATATTATTGCGGGCCTGCCTGGGGCTGAAGAAGGGTATACGCTGGATCAGTTCCGCGCCCGCCTGGCGGAATACGGCGATATTGATAAGCAGCAGCTGCGCGAAAACATGGCGTATTTCCTGCGCGCTATCGTGCCGGTTGCGGAAGAGGTAGGGGTTCGCCTGGCCGTACATCCGGACGATCCACCGCGTCCAATCCTCGGCCTGCCGCGTATCGTGTCCACGATTGAAGATATGCAGTGGCTGAAAGAGACGGTCGACAGCATCTATAACGGCTTCACCATGTGTACCGGCTCCTATGGTGTGCGGGCGGATAACGACCTGGTGCGGATGATTGAAACCTTCGGCGATCGTATCCACTTCACGCATCTGCGAGCGACCTGCCGCGAAGAGAACCCAAAAACCTTCCACGAGGCGGCGCACCTGGGCGGTGATGTGAATATGGTGGCGGTGGTAGACGCCATTCTGGCGGAAGAGGCGCGTCGCAAGCAGATTGGTGATGTGCGTCCTATTCCGTTCCGTCCTGACCACGGCCACCAGATGCTGGACGATCTGCGTAAGAAAACTAACCCGGGTTATTCGGCGATTGGCCGTCTTAAAGGGATGGCGGAAGTGCGCGGCGTTGAGCTGGCGCTGAAGATGACGAAGTATCCGGAGCTGCTGTAACCGGAATTGCCGGGTGGCGGCTTCGCCTTACCCAGCCTACAAAAACACAAAAACCGGCTTCAGGGCCGGTTTTTTCGTAGGTCGGGTAAGCGTAGCGCCACCCGACAAATGCCACAATCAGTCAGCGCGGCCCATATAGCGTTTTTCTTCGATATGGATGCGGATCTTCTCGCCAGCAGAGAGGTATTCCGGTACCTGCACAACCAGGCCGGTCGTCAGGGTCGCCGGTTTGTTGCGGGCACTTGCGGATGCGCCTTTGATGCCAGGTGCCGTTTCAACGATTTCCAGATCGACCGTCTGAGGCAGTTCCAGCGCCAGCAGCACGCCGTCCCAGGTCAGAACCTGCATGTCTGGCATACCGCCTTCCGGGATGAACAGCAGCTCTTCTTCAATCTGATCTTTGGTGAAGATGTACGGGGTGTAATCTTCTTTGTCCATGAACACATATTCGTTGCCGTCGATATAGGAGAAATCAACATAGCGACGGGTCAGGGTGACGGTATCGACGATATCGTCACCTTTAAAGCGCTCTTCCACCTTCAGGCCGGTACGCACATCGGCGAAACGCATTTTGTACAGCGTAGCTGCACCACGGGCGCTTGGTGCCTGAATATCGATATCTTTCACAATCAGCAGTTTGCCGTTGTAATTCAGTACCATACCTTTCTTAATTTCGTTCGCTCTTGGCATTGCAGTAATCCTGTTTACGGGAGGTAAAAAATATCGCGCCAAATTACTCGCGCGCGGCCTTTCAGGCAAGAGGAATTCGTGGCTTTTGCTATCAATACGCAAAAGGTGTTACTGTGCGCGCGATACCCGACTGTACGGGCATCCGCCAGCGAAAGAGAGCATTTATGGATTGCCGTCCCGATTGTGGCGCGTGCTGTACTGCACCGTCCATTTCAAGCCCCATTCCAGGAATGCCCGAGGGCAAACCTGCCAATACCCGCTGCGTTCAGCTCTCGGAAACCAACCTGTGCATGATCTTTGGCTCACCGCTGCGTCCGAAGGTCTGCTCCGGGCTTCAGCCCACGGCCGAAATGTGTGGCAGCACGCGCGAGCAGGCGATGACGTACCTTCTTGAGCTTGAATCGCTCACCGCACCTTAAACGTCTTTAATCTTCGCCAGACAGCCCATCGTCAGCGTACACATCACCAGCGCAATCCAGAACACCGTGTGATAGTTCCAGATTTCGGCCACAACACCGGCCATTGAGCCGGCAATAATCCAGCCCACGCGGGTGGTATTAGTATAAAGGGTGGTGGCAGAGCCTGCCTGGCCCGGCATCAGGTCCTGGAAATAGAGCATGCCTATCCCGGCGAGAATGCCAATATAGATGGCGTTCAGCAGCTGTAACGCCAGCAATAGCCCGGGCGTATGTACCGTCAGCATGCCGAGATAGAACAGCAGACCGGCGACGGCGGCGATGCGCATTAAAAAACGTTTCCCGAAGCGCTTTGCGTAATAGCCTGCGATAAGCATGGTCGGGATCTCAAGCCCGGCCGCGGTGCCCATCATGATCCCCGCCAGCTTCTCCGACAGGTGCAGTTCATTAATAATAAACAGCGGCATATTGATGATGTACAGGCTATTGGTGCCCCACATCAGCGTGCAGATCGCGAACAGGAGCAGGGCATCGCGGCGGTTACGGCGCGGCGCTTCCAGCACGCCCGTTGCTACTTTGGGCTCTTTGCGCATGGACGGCAGGAAGAACCACACCAGCGCGCCACACGCCACAAACGCGACCGCCGCGCTCAGGTACATCACCGTAAAGCCAAAACCCATCGCCAGCGCGTAAGCCAGCGGCGGGCCAATCACCCACGCCAGCGACACCTGTGCACGCAGGACAGAGCTGAACATCACCGCTTCACGTCCGGTATGGTCGGCGTGTTCGCGGGCAAGCGCGAACAGCTGTGGGTTCGCCGTCGAACCAAAGCTGCTCAGGAATACCCCGACGAAAAGCAGAATGAAGTAGTTGCGGTTCCAGGCAAACAGAACGCAGGCCAAAACCCCCAGCAGGCAGCAGAAAACGATCAGGCTTTTACGATCGCCTTTTCTGTCGGACCGCCCCGCCAGGAACTGACTGACCAGGATGCCGATGATGGCGCTTCCGGTAAAAAAGAAGCCAACCAGCGCCGGACGAACATGAACCTCATTGGTCAAAAATAAGCTCAGCGTCGGCGTCTGTAACGCACCGGCAATGCCCGTGAAGAAGGCAACAATCAGGAAGGCCGCTGAGGTCAAATCAAAGGGCTTCGGCGAGGCAGCCGCAGGGATGTTATGCATGTTTTATAATTAGCGAGTAGCAGAGAGGGGCGGAGTGTACGCTGTCAGCTAAAAAATAAACAGTGGGTGCGGTCAATGATGCCACGAAAAATCAAAATGGCATTTCATCTTGTATCCACATCGGCTGACCTTAGCTGAAACTGGCTTGCTGAACTTCAGCAAAATTCAGCTGAACGAAGAAGAAATGTGCTGTATCTCTAAATTCTGCAATCTGAAATACGAGTTTTCTTGCAAGGCATTGCAGAAAGCGCAAGACTTTTTGAAACGTTTCAGCGCTATCTTGTTTTAACAAACGGAGCAGGCTAGCGCATTTTTTCTCATTAAAGCTGAAACGATTCAAGTTCAGCAGGAGTGGAGAACCATGTTCCAGTTATCTGTTCAGGATATCCACCCGGGCGCTCAGGCCGGGGATAAAGAAGAGGCTATTCGCCAGGTTGCCGCTGCGCTTGTGCAGGCGGGTAACGTCGCGGACGGCTATGTCAACGGCATGCTGGCGCGCGAGCAGCAGACCTCAACCTTCCTCGGTAATGGGATCGCCATTCCGCACGGCACCACCGACACCCGCGATCAGGTGTTGAAAACCGGCGTTAAGGTTTACCAGTTCCCGCAGGGCGTACTCTGGGGAGACGGTCAGGTAGCCTATGTGGCCATCGGTATCGCGGCCAGCAGCGACGAACACTTAGGTCTGCTGCGTCAGCTGACGCATGTCCTGAGCGATGACGCGGTGGCTGAACAGCTTAAATCCGCCACCACCGCGGAAGAGCTGCGCGCCTTGCTGATGGGCGAAAAACAGAGTGAAGCGCTGAAACTGGATAATGAAACGCTGACGCTGGATGTAGTTGCTTCCGATCTGGTGACGCTGCAGGCGCTGAACGCGGGCCGCCTGAAAGAAGCCGGCGCGGCGGATGCCACCTTTGTGACGCGCGTGATTAACGATAAGCCGTTGAATCTGGGTCAGGGTATCTGGCTGAACGACAGTGCTGAAGGCAACCTGCGCAGTGCGATTGCCGTGAGCCGTGCGGCCAATGCCTTTGACGTAGAAGGCGAACGCGCGGCCATGCTGGTGACCGTGGCGATGGCTGATGAACAGCCGGTTTCCGTGCTGAAGCGTCTGGGCGACCTGCTGCTGAACAACAAAGCTGAAAAGCTGCTGAACGCTGATGCCTCCACCGTGCTGGCACTGCTGACCAGTGATGATGCGCTGACGGATGACGTGCAAACCGCGGAGTTCGTGGTGCGGAACGAACACGGCCTGCATGCCCGCCCGGGCACCATGCTGGTGAATACCATTAAACAATTCGAGAGTGAGATTACCGTGGCGAATCTTGACGGCACGGGCAAACCGGCCAACGGCCGTAGTCTGATGAAAGTGGTCGCGCTGGGCGTGAAGAAAGGCCACCGTCTGCGTTTCACCGCGCAGGGTGCCGATGCTGAACAGGCGCTGAAAGCGATTGGCGATGCCATCGCGGCAGGTCTGGGGGAGGGCGCATAATGAGCAGACGTGTTGCGACTATTACGCTAAACCCGGCTTATGACCTGGTAGGATTTTGCCCGGAAATTGAGCGCGGCGAAGTCAACCTCGTGCGTACCACCGGCCTGCATGCTGCGGGCAAAGGGATTAACGTCGCGAAAGTGCTCAAGGATCTCGGTATTGATGTCACCGTGGGCGGATTCCTCGGTAAAGACAACCAGGATGGGTTCCAGCAGTTGTTCAGCGAGCTGGGCATTGCCAACCGTTTTCAGGTTGTTCAGGGCCGTACCCGTATCAACGTTAAGCTGACGGAGAAAGACGGTGAAGTAACCGATCTGAACTTCTCAGGCTTCGAAGTGACGCCGTCAGACTGGGAACGCTTTGTCAACGACTCGCTGACCTGGCTGGGGCAGTTTGACATGGTCTGCGTCAGCGGCAGCCTGCCGTCCGGCGTGAGCCCGGAAGCCTTTACCGACTGGATGACGCGCCTGCGCAGCCAGTGCCCATGCATCATTTTTGACAGCAGCCGTGACGCGCTGGTTGCGGGCCTGAAAGCCTCACCATGGCTGGTGAAGCCGAATCGCCGCGAGCTGGAGATCTGGGCGGGTCGTAAGCTGCCAGAATTAAAAGATGTGATTGACGCTGCCCATGCGCTGCGCGAGCAGGGTATCGCTCACGTAGTGATCTCGCTTGGTGCAGAAGGCGCGTTGTGGGTTAACGCGTCTGGCGAATGGATCGCCAAACCGCCGTCAATGGAAGTTGTGAGTACCGTTGGCGCAGGGGATTCCATGGTTGGCGGCCTGATTTATGGTCTGCTGATGCGGGAATCCAGTGAACATACCTTACGTCTTGCCACTGCCGTTGCTGCCCTGGCCGTCAGCCAGAGCAATGTCGGTATTACCGATCGTACCCAGTTAGCCGCGATGATGGCGCGCGTTGACTTAAAACCTTTTAACTAACAGCAGGAGAGGAATAATGAAAACGCTGCTGATCATTGACTCCGGTCTCGGACAGGCTCGCGCCTATATGGCGAAGACCTTGCTGGGCGCGGCGGCACAAAAAGCACATCTGGAGATTATCGATAATCCAGGCGATGCAGAACTGGCCATTGTCCTGGGCGACAAAATCCCGGCTGACAGTGCGCTGAACGGTAAAAAAGTGTGGCTGGGCGATATTAATCGCGCGGTGGCACACCCGGAACTGTTCCTGAGCGAAGCGAAAGGTCATGCGTCTGTCTACAGCGCGCCTGTCGCGACGGCACCGGCTACGGCCACGGGTCCGAAACGCGTTGTGGCGGTGACGGCCTGCCCGACGGGGGTAGCTCACACCTTTATGGCGGCTGAAGCCATTGAAACCGAAGCGAAAAAACGCGGCTGGTGGGTAAAAGTGGAAACACGCGGCTCCGTCGGTGCCGGCAACGCGATCACCCCTGAAGAAGTGGCGGAGGCCGATCTGGTGATTGTGGCGGCGGATATCGAAGTGGACCTGGCGAAATTTGCCGGTAAGCCAATGTACCGTACCTCCACCGGCCTGGCGCTGAAAAAGACCGCGCAGGAGTTTGATAAAGCGCTGGTAGAAGCGAAGCCGTATCAGGCAACCGGCGCGCGTCAGACCGCGACGGAAGGGAAGAAAGAGTCCGCAGGCGCCTATCGTCACCTGCTGACCGGCGTGTCTTACATGCTGCCGATGGTGGTCGCGGGTGGTCTGTGTATCGCGCTCTCGTTCGCGTTTGGTATCACGGCGTTTAAAGAACAAGGCACGCTGGCGGCTGCGCTGATGCAGATCGGCGGTGGTTCAGCCTTCGCCCTGATGGTGCCGGTTCTGGCGGGCTTTATTGCCTTCTCCATTGCTGACCGCCCGGGTCTGACCCCGGGGCTTATCGGCGGTATGCTGGCCGTGAGCACCGGTTCCGGTTTTATCGGCGGTATCATCGCGGGCTTCCTCGCCGGTTACGTCGCGAAGCTGATTAGCTCAAAGCTGAAGCTGCCGCAGAGTATGGAAGCGCTGAAGCCGATCCTGATCATCCCGCTGATTTCCAGCCTGGTGGTCGGCCTGGCGATGATTTACCTGATTGGTAAGCCGGTTGCGGGCATCCTGGCGGGTCTGACCCACTGGCTGCAAACCATGGGTACCGCGAACGCGGTTCTTCTGGGTGCAATCCTCGGCGGCATGATGTGTACCGACATGGGGGGGCCGGTGAACAAAGCGGCGTACGCCTTTGGTGTGGGCCTGCTGAGTACCCAGACCTACGCGCCAATGGCGGCGATCATGGCGGCAGGTATGGTGCCTCCGCTGGCGCTCGGTCTGGCGACGATTATTGCCCGTCGTAAGTTCGATAAAGCGCAGCAGGAAGGCGGTAAAGCCGCGCTGGTGCTGGGCTTGTGCTTCATCACCGAAGGGGCGATTCCGTTCGCGGCGCGTGACCCAATGCGTGTGCTGCCGTGCTGTATCGTAGGCGGTGCGGTAACGGGGGCGATCTCTATGGCTGTCGGTGCGAAGCTGATGGCACCACACGGCGGTCTGTTCGTGCTGCTGATCCCAGGCGCGATCACCCCGGTACTGGGTTACCTGCTGGCGATTGTTGCCGGTACGCTGGTGGCGGGTCTCTCTTACGCGGTGCTGAAACGTCCGGAAGCGGAAGTTGTGGCAAAAGCAGCGTAAGCGATAAACAACAAAAAAGCCGGGTTGCATTACGCACCCGGCTTTTTTTATGCCGCCTGTTCAGCGGGTTGCTGAGCCTTCAGCCAGGCAATCTCTTCTGCCCAGATGTCCGGATTAATGGTTTCCAGCACCATCGGAATACCGTCGAAGCGGGCGTCCTGCATAATAAAGCGAAACGCATCGTGGCCAATGTTGCCTTCGCCCAGGCTGTGGTGGCGGTCAACGCGGCTACCAAAGGCGCTTTTCGCATCGTTTAAGTGCATTCCGCGCAGGTACTTAAAGCCCACAATGCGCTCGAACTCATCAAACGTGTTTTTCGTTGCCTCGGTGGTGCGCAGGTCATAACCGGCGGCAAACGCGTGGCAGGTATCAATGCACACGCCCACGCGGGATTTATCCTCCACGCCGTCGATAATCGCTGCCAGATGTTCGAACTTAAAGCCGAGGTTGCTGCCCTGACCGGCGGTATTCTCAATCACCGCGGTGACGCCTTTGGTCTTGTCCAGGGTGATGTTGATGGATTCGGCAATGCGCGCCAGGCAGGCATCTTCGTCGATCTGCATCAGATGGCTACCCGGATGGAAGTTCAGCAGCGTCAGCCCCAGCTGTTCGCAGCGCTGTACTTCATCAAGAAACGCCTCGCGGGATTTTTCCAGCGCCTCTTCAACCGGGTGACCGAGGTTGATCAGGTAGCTGTCGTGGGGGAGGATCTGGCCGGGCCCGTAGCGGTATTTCTCACAGGCGGCTTTGAAATCATCAATCACCTCAGCGGTGAGCGGTGCGGCGCGCCACTGGCGCTGATTTTTGGTGAACAGGGCGAAAGCGGTCGCCTCAATTTCGGCAGCACGAATGGCGGCATTCGCAAGGCCACCTGCAGCGCTGACGTGCGCTCCAACATATTTCATAAAGGGACTCCTGTTAACCCGAAATGCTTATGATAGCGGGTTAACAGGAGAAGGATGTAGTGGTTTATGCCATCAGGCTATGGACCGCGAGGTTAATCGCGCCACCACCGACAATCAGCCAGATGAAGAGCACCAGCGCCATCAGCAGCGGTTTCGCACCGGCTTTTTTCAGCGCGCTGACGTGTGTGGTCACCCCCAGTGCCGCCATGGCCATCGCCAGCAGTACGGTATCCAGCGTCACCAGCATATCCACCACCGCTTTCGGCAGCAGGTGGAAGGAGTTAAAAATCGCCACAACAATGAACAGGATCGCAAACCACGGAATGGTGATTTTACTTTTCTCGCTGCCGCCCGCCGGAGCCAGTTGTTTAACCCGTGCGGCCAGAAAAATCAGGAACGGGGCCAGCATCATCACGCGCAGCATTTTGGCAATCACCGCTGCGTTTTCGGCGTCCGGGTTAATGGCATGTCCTGCCGCGACCACCTGGGCCACTTCGTGCATGGTCGAACCGATATAGATGCCGTAGGTTTCCGGGCTGAACCAGTGGGCAACCAGCGGATACATGGCCGGGTAGAGGAAGATAGCCAGCGTACCGAAGATCACCACCGTCGCTACCGCCACCGTTACCTTGCTGGCTTCGGCCTTCACGACGGGTTCCGTGGCCAGCACCGCCGCTGCGCCACAGATACTGCTCCCGGCACCGATCAGCCAGCTGGTTTGCCTGTCCAGGCCAAACATTTTCTGGCCGATAAAACAGGCCAGTAAAAAGGTGCTGGTCAGGGTCAGAACGTCGATGGCGATCCCGCTCGCACCCACATCCGCAATCTGCGAAAAGGTAAGACGGAAGCCGTAAAGAATGATCCCAAGACGCAGCAGATGCTGCTTGGCAAAGATTACGCCGCCGTCGCAGGATTTCCAGATATGCGGGTAAACGGTGTTACCCACGACCATGCCGAGCAAAATGGCGAGCGTCAGCGCGCTGAAACCTGCGCCTGCGATGGCCGGGATGCTGCCGCCCCATAGCGCTACGGCGGTGACTGCAGCGCTGAGCGCAAGACCCGGCACGAAGTGCCACACTGTACGATGATGTTGTAAGGTGATTTCTGACATAACCTTCTCCTTTGTCTGGCTAAAGCTTACGGCGCTCTGGCTTAAAAATAAAATTGATTATATACTTATAATCAATCTATATAAGTGGTAAGCAACCATGCACATTACTCTGCGTCAGCTGGAAGTCTTTGCCGAGGTGCTGAAAAGCGGCTCGACGACCCAGGCGTCACAAATGCTGGCGCTCTCACAGTCTGCGGTCAGCGCGGCGTTAACCGATCTTGAAGGACAGCTGGGCGTTCAGCTCTTTGACAGGGTAGGGAAGCGTCTGGTGGTCAACGAGCACGGTCGTCTTCTTTATCCGCGCGCGCTGGCGCTGCTCGAGCAGGCAATCGAAATCGAGCAGTTGTTCCGCGAAGACAACGGTGCGATCCGCGTTTACGCCAGCAGCACCATCGGGAACTACATTCTGCCGGAAGTGATTGCCCGCTACCGCCGGGATTTTCCCACCCTGCCGCTGGAGATGAGCGTGGGCAATAGCCAGGACGTCATCAACGCAGTGATCGACTTCCGTGTGGATATCGGCCTCATCGAAGGTCCCTGCCATAACGTCGATATCATTGCCGAGCCCTGGCTGGAAGACGAGCTGGTGGTGTTTGCGTCCCCGGCCTCGTCGTTATTGCAGGGAGAGGTGACGCTGGAACGGCTGGCGCAGGCGCAGTGGATCCTGCGCGAGCAGGGCTCCGGCACGCGTGAAATTGTCGATTATCTGCTGCTTTCCCATCTGCCGCATTTCCAGTTAGGGATGGAGCTGGGGAACTCTGAGGCCATTAAGCACGCCGTGCGCCACGGGCTGGGCATCAGCTGTCTTTCCCGGCGCGTTATTGCCGAACAGCTGGAAACCGGATCGCTGGTTGAAATCCCCATCCCGCTGCCGAAGCTGGTGCGCACGCTGTGGTGCATTCATCATCGTCAGAAACACCTTTCCAGCTCCCTGCAGCGTTTTCTGCGCTATTGCGAAATCTGACAGCGTCCCTCACCCCAAAGGGGAGAGGGAAAAATTATGCTTTACTTATAATCCTGGCCGCGTCATGAAGCTCTCTTATAACTGAGTATTTCTGCCGGAAGGAACGCGGATCGTCTGCTACAATCGCGCCTCATTTATTAAATGGACAGCATTTTCATATGGTTTCAGAAATTAAAACCACAGAAGCGCCCACGCTACGTCGTGAACTCAAGGCGCGTCACCTGACGATGATCGCCATTGGCGGCTCAATCGGTACAGGTCTTTTCGTTGCCTCTGGCGCAACGATTTCGGCAGCCGGCCCGGGTGGGGCACTTTTCTCTTATATCCTGATTGGCCTGATGGTGTACTTCCTGATGACCAGTCTCGGCGAACTGGCCGCGTACATGCCGGTATCCGGTTCGTTCTCGACCTACGGTCAAAAATACGTTGAAGAAGGCTTCGGCTTCGCGCTGGGCTGGAACTACTGGTACAACTGGGCGGTCACCATCGCCGTTGACCTTGTCGCCGCACAGCTGGTGATGAACTGGTGGTTCCCGGATACGCCGGGCTGGATCTGGAGCGCCCTGTTCCTGGCCGTCATCTTCCTGCTGAACTATATCTCCGTGCGCGGTTTCGGCGAAGCGGAATACTGGTTCTCTTTGATCAAAGTGGCAACCGTCATCATCTTTATCGTCGTCGGTGTGGCGATGATCGTTGGTATTTTCAAAGGCGCAGAACCTGCGGGCTGGAGTAACTGGACAATAGGCGATGCGCCGTTTGCCGGTGGACTGTCGGCAATGATTGGCGTGGCAATGATTGTCGGCTTCTCCTTCCAGGGAACCGAGCTGATTGGCATTGCTGCCGGTGAGTCAGAGAACCCGGAGAAGAATATTCCGCGCGCGGTTCGTCAGGTCTTCTGGCGTATCCTGCTGTTCTATGTGTTCGCGATCCTGATTATCAGCCTGATCATTCCGTACACCGATCCAAGCCTGCTGCGTAATGACGTGAAAGACATTAGCGTTAGCCCGTTCACGCTGGTCTTCCAGCACGCCGGTCTGCTTTCTGCCGCAGCAGTGATGAACGCCGTTATCCTGACCGCTGTACTGTCAGCCGGTAACTCCGGGATGTACGCGTCCACCCGTATGCTCTACACGCTGGCATGCGACGGTAAAGCACCGCGTATTTTCGCGAAGCTGTCCCGTGGCGGCGTACCGCGTAACGCGCTGTACGCCACTACGGTGATCGCCGGTCTGTGTTTCCTGACCTCTATGTTTGGCAACCAGACGGTGTACCTGTGGCTGCTTAACACCTCCGGGATGACGGGCTTTATTGCCTGGCTGGGGATTGCCATTAGCCACTATCGTTTCCGCCGTGGCTACGTCAAACAGGGTTATGACGTTAACCAGCTGCCGTATCGCTCCGGCTTCTTCCCGCTGGGTCCCATTTTCGCCTTCATTCTGTGCCTGATCATTACGCTGGGACAGAACTATGAAGCGTTCCTGGCGGACACCATTGACTGGGGCGCCGTCACGGCAACCTACATTGGCATTCCGCTGTTCCTCGTCATCTGGTTTGGTTACAAGCTGACGAAAGGAACACACTTCGTTCGCTACAGTGAAATGGAATTCCCGGAACGATTTAAACAATAACCGCACTTCCTCTCTATTAGCCCGCTCGTTTGAGCGGGCTTTTTTATTCCTGCCCCCTGAAACAAAGATATATTTCTTAACAATTTAATTGATAATAATTATCGTTTGCTTTATCGTTATCAAAAATAAGCGTGTCACCGACCCACCGGAGATGTGGGCGGCCAGGAAGACGCTGTGAGCAATGATGATTTGATTGAGTTGTATTTACCTCATGGAGATATGGAATGTTTAGGTTGAATCCCTTCGTCAGGGGAGGACTTTGTGCGTCCGCAATGTCCCTGGCCCTGCCTGTTATCGCAGCGGAATCCGGCGACACAATGGTTGTCACGGCCTCCGCGACCGAGCAAAACCTGAAAGACGCACCGGCAAGCATCAGCGTCATCACCCAGGAAGATTTGCAGCGCAAACCCGTTCAGAACCTGAAAGATGTGTTACGGGATGTGCCGGGCGTGCAGCTCACGAGCGAAGGGGACAACCGTAAAGGGGTAAGTATTCGCGGACTGGACAGCAGCTACACGCTGATCCTGATTGACGGCAAGCGCGTCAATTCCCGTAACGCGGTGTTCCGCCATAATGATTTCGACCTAAACTGGGTGCCGGTTGACGCCATCGAACGAATTGAAGTGGTGCGCGGACCGATGTCTTCTCTTTACGGCTCCGATGCGCTGGGCGGCGTGGTAAACATTATCACCAAAAAAATCGGCCAGAAATGGACGGGTACCCTGAGCGCCGATTCCACAATTCAGGAACATCGCGACCGTGGAGACACCTACAACGGTCAATTCTATACCAGCGGTCCGCTGGTGGACGGTCTGCTGGGGCTGAAAGCCTACGGTAGCCTCGCAAAGCGTGAGAAAGACGGTCAGCAGAAGTCCTCTACCACGGCGAGCGGTGAAACACCGCGCATTGAAGGCTTTACCAGCCGCGATGCGAATGTGGAGTTCGCCTGGACGCCGTCTGAAAATCATGACTTTACGGCGGGCTACGGTTTCGACCGTCAGGATCGTGACTCGGATTCCCTCGACAAAAACCGCCTTGAGCGTCAGAACTACTCTCTTAGCCACAACGGCCGCTGGGGCGTCGGCAACAGCGAGCTGAAGGTGTACGGCGAGAAGGTGGATAACAAAAACCCGGGCAACAGCAATACGATCACCTCCGAGAGCAACGCGGTGGACGGGAAATACGTGCTGCCGCTGGGCGACATCAACCAGCTGATGACCTTCGGCGGCGAATGGCGTCACGATAAGCTGAAGGATCCTGTCAACCTGACGGGCGGTTCCGGCAGCAGTACGTCGACAAGCCAGTATGCCCTGTTCCTGGAGGACGAGTGGCGTATTTTTGAACCTCTGGCGCTGACCACCGGCATCCGTATGGACGACCATGATACCTACGGCGACCACTGGAGCCCGCGCGCCTATCTGGTCTACAACGCGACCGATACCGTAACGGTGAAAGGGGGCTGGGCGACCGCGTTTAAAGCGCCGTCACTGCTGCAGCTGAGTCCGGACTGGGTCACCGGCTCGTGCCGCGGTGCCTGTGAGATTGTCGGTAACCCGGATCTGAAACCGGAGACCAGCGAGAGCTTCGAGTTCGGTCTGTACTACAGCGGGGAAGAGGGCTGGTTAGAGGGCGTGCAGGCCAGCGTGACCACCTTCCAGAATAACGTCGATGACCGCATCAGCATCAGCCGTACGGCCAATGCGAAGCAGGCGCAGAGCTATCCTAACTACGTTGGCCTGAATGCGGACGGTGAACCGATATTCCGCTACTACAACGTCAACAAGGCGCGCATCCGCGGGGTGGAGACCGAGCTGAAATTCCCGCTGGCGGACGACTGGAAAGTGACGCTGAACTACACCTACAACGACGGTCGTGATATCAGCAACGGTGGCAACAAGCCGCTGTCCGATCTGCCGTTCCACACCGCCAACGGGACCGTTGACTGGAAGGCGACGCAGGACTGGTCGTTCTATGTTCAGGGCAACTACACCGGTGAGAAACGCGCGCTGACCAGCAGCGACCCAACGCCGGGTGGCTATGTTATCTGGAATACCGGCGCAGCGTGGCAGGCGACGAAAAGCGTGAAGCTGCGTGCGGGCGTGCAAAACCTGCTGGACAAAGATCTGAGCCGCGACGATTACAGCTACACGGAAGATGGCCGTCGCTACTTTATCGGTGTGGATTATAAGTTCTGATGTAACCTTTATGCCCGGTGGCGCTTCGCTTACCGGGCCTACAAAACCCACGAATGTAGGCCGGGTAAGGCAAAGCCGCCACCCGGCAATCGGCCGCACTTACCCGAACAAATGCTCCGCATGGAAGCGGAGATGATCCTCAATAAAGGACGCAATGAAGTAATAGCTGTGATCGTATCCCGGCTGAATGCGCAGCGTCAGCGGCCAGTCTTTCTGGCGTGCCGCTTCTGCCAGCACCGCAGGCTGCAGCTGACCGGCGAGGAACTGGTCCGCATCACCCTGATCGATAAGGGTGGGAATGGCCTCTTCAGCTTTGCTGGCCAGCATCAGCGCGCAGCTGTCCCATGCCTGCCATTTTTCCGCATCCTCACCCAGATAGTGTGTGAAGGCTTTCTGCCCCCACGGCACCTGTGTTGGGTTCACAATCGGTGCAAATGCCGACACGCTGACGTATTTCCCCGGATTTTTCAGCGCCATGATGAGCGCGCCGTGTCCGCCCATTGAGTGGCCGCTGATTGCGCAGCGCTCACCGACCGCAAATTGCGACTGCACCAGCGCAGGAAGTTCATCACGAAGGTAATCATACATGCGGTAGTGGCGCGCCCAGGGCTGCTCGGTCGCATTGAGATAAAACCCGGCGCCTTTGCCCAGGTCGTATCCGGCATCGTCGGCCACATCGTCGCCACGCGGGCTGGTGTCTGGCATCACCAGCGCAATGCCCAGCTCGGCGGCAATACGCTGCGCGCCCGCTTTGGTGGTGAAGTTTTCGTCGTTGCAGGTCAGGCCGGAAAGCCAGAACAGAACCGGTGGATTTTCCGTCGGCGGCAGAAAAATGCTGAACGTCATTGCACAGTTCAGGACGGTGGAGTCGTGCCGCCAGCGCTGCTGTCGACCTTCAAAACAACGGTGCTCTTCGAGCAGTTCCATGCAGGGCTCCTTAATGAGAATGCGTATTCATAAAAACCATAATACAGCCTTTTCATTGACCTGTGAGTAACTTTCACTTTCGCCAGACGTCGAGATGCTGCATCATAAATTTACTTTTCTTTAACAATTGGAGCGGTCATGGCGCTGCGTATTGCGCTCAGTGGGTTTGTCGTGCTGGTGGTGGCGATGGGGATAGGGCGCTTTGCTTTTACGCCCCAGGTGCCGCTGATGATTGCTGCCGGACAGCTTACGCTGACCAGCGCGGGTCTGGTGGCGGCGATGAACTATCTGGGCTATCTGGTGGGCGCGTGGGATGCGATGCGTGCGCACCGCTTCGTTGAAACGCGCCTCTGGCTTGGCATCACCGGCGCGGTGGCGCTGACGCTGCTCTCCGCGGCGGCGGAGAACGCCGTCGTGCACGGCCTGCTGCGTTTTGTCATCGGCTGCATGAGCGGCTGGTCGATGGTACTCATTGCCGCCTGGACTAACGAACGGCTGGGACAGCTGGGTAAACCGGGTCTGAGCGCTGCCGTATTTGCCGGGCCGGGGGCAGGCATTGCGCTGAGCGGCCTGCTCGCCGTCTATATTCAGGCGAAGTCCCTGTCGGCCGGAGCGGCATGGCAAATCTACGGCGTGCTGGCGCTGGTGCTGATTGCCCTGGTGGCGCGCTACCTGCCGCGATCCGGGCAGCTCCATCGACCCGGCACCGCGCCGGAGCCGCTGGTGCTAACGGCGGATTTAACGCGTCTGGTCTGGAGCTACAGCCTGGCCGGGTTTGGCTATATCCTCCCGGCGACCTTCCTGTCGCAAATGGCGGCCGTGCGTTTTCCCGGCAGCCTGTTTGCCCAGTTTGTCTGGCCGATTTTTGGTCTCGCCGCCGTGGTGGGGATTGCGCTCAGTATTCTGTTACGCCATACCTCAACGGCTAACCGCAGGCTGGCTATCGTACTGTGGTTACAGGGGGCGGGCGTGCTGGCGGCCTGGCTGCTGCCGGGGATTGGCGGGTTACTGACAGGCGGGCTGCTGGTGGGCGGCGGCTTTTTGTGTGCCGTGCAGCTCTCTCTTTTATACGGTCGTGAGCTGGCGCCAAACCACACGCGCTATATGGCGGGCCTGCTCACCACCGGGTATGCGATTGGGCAGTTGATTGGCCCCGTCACCTCGGCGTTATCAACCTGGCTTACCCACCGGCTGGAGCCGGCGCTGGGGCTGGCGGGCGTGGCGCTGTTCGTTGGAGGAGCCCTGGTCTGGAATCGTCACGCTGAAAGGCAACAGCAATTGCAATAATTATCGTCGTGAATACTGGATTATGTGCGCCGCCTCACGCACAATGAACGCATACTTTTGCCACAACGAGGGCAAAAGACGCCACACCTGCAGGAGAACAAAATGTCATCACTCAGTAAAGAAGCTGCCCTGGTCCACGAAGCCCTGGTTGCGCGCGGTCTTGAAACGCCACTGCGTCCGCCCGTACAGGACTTGGACAATGAAACCCGCAAGCGTCTGATTGCCGGTCATATGACCGACATCATGGAGCTGCTGAATCTCGATCTGAGTGACGACAGTCTGATGGAGACGCCGCACCGCATCGCGAAAATGTACGTCGACGAAATTTTCTCGGGCCTGGATTACGCCAACTTCCCGAAAATCACCGTCATTGAAAACAAGATGAAAGTGGATGAGATGGTGACGGTTCGCGATATCACGCTAACCAGCACCTGCGAACACCATTTCGTGACCATCGACGGTAAAGCGACCGTGGCGTATATCCCTAAAGACACGGTGATTGGCCTGTCGAAGATCAACCGCATCGTGCAGTTCTTCGCTCAGCGTCCGCAGGTGCAGGAGCGCCTGACCCAGCAGATCCTGACCGCGCTGCAAACGCTGCTGGGCACCAATAACGTGGCCGTCTCTATCGACGCGGTTCACTACTGCGTGAAAGCGCGCGGCGTGCGCGATGCCACCAGTGCGACCACTACAACCTCGCTGGGCGGTCTGTTTAAATCGAGCCAGAATACCCGCCAGGAGTTCCTGCGCGCCGTACGTCACCACAACTAAGTCTTACAGGGCAGGGCAGGGACCATGGAGCGAAACGTCACGCTCGATTTTGTTCGCGGCGTCGCCATTCTCGGTATCCTGCTGCTTAATATCGCCGCCTTCGGTTTGCCGAAGGCGGCGTATCTCAATCCCGCGTGGTATGGCGACATCACCCGCAGTGATGCCTGGACCTGGGCAATCCTCGATCTCTTTGCGCAGGTCAAATTCCTCACGCTCTTTGCCCTGCTGTTTGGCGCAGGCCTGCAGCTTCTCCTCAAACGCGGCACGCGCTGGATCCAGTCGCGCCTGACGCTGCTGGTTATCCTCGGCTTTATCCATGGCCTGTTCTTCTGGGACGGCGATATTCTTCTTGCCTATGGGTTAGTCGGGCTCATCTGCTGGCGCCTCATTCGCGATGCGCACAGCGTTAAAAGCCTGTTCAACACCGGGGTGATGCTCTATGTCATGGGGCTGGGAGTGCTGTTGCTGCTGGGGATGATCTCCGGCGAGACGACAAACCGTGCCTGGATCCCGGATGCCGCTAACCTGCAGTACGAGCAGTTCTGGAAGCTGAAAGGCGGTACGGAAGCGATAAGCAACCGCGCGGATATGCTGGGGGACAACCTCCTTGCGCTGGGCGCGCAATACGGCTGGCAGCTGGCGGGCATGATGCTGATGGGCGCGTCACTGATGCGCACCGGCTGGCTGAAAGGGGAATTCAGCCTGCGTCACTATCGTCGCACCGGCGCCGGTCTGGTGCTGCTCGGCGTGCTGATTAATCTCCCGGCGGTGATGGTGCAGTGGCACATCCACTGGGATTACCGCTGGTGCGCGTTCCTGCTCCAGGTGCCGCGTGAACTGAGCGCGCCGTTTCAGACCATCGGCTACGCGGCGCTGATCTACGGCTTCTGGCCCTCGCTTTCTCGTCTGTGGATGGTCAGCGCTATCGCCTGCGTGGGCCGCATGGCGTTAAGCAATTACCTCCTGCAAACGCTGATCTGCACCACGCTTTTCTATCGCTTTGGCCTGTTTATGAAATTCGACCGCCTTACGCTGCTGGCGTTTGTTATTCCGGTCTGGGCAGTAAACCTGGCGTTTTCTGTGCTCTGGCTACGCTATTTCCGCCAGGGACCGCTGGAGTGGGTATGGCGTCAGTTAACCGCACGTGCTTCAGGGATATCATTGAAAAATACATCCAGATAACGATCTGGATCACAATCATTAACAAAACGGATGTAAGCGTTTTCATGACTGTGAGCTTCTTCACGTAGTCCCCTTTCTCTCGCTGCCAAAATAGCCACCTTGCTAAACACAGGGGGTGTCTGTGAGTTGCTGCAATCCTTTGAAGGATGGTGAATATGATCACCATTCGTGACGTCGCCCGTCAGGCGGGCGTTTCTGTGGCTACCGTCTCACGCGTGCTCAACAATAGCGCGCTGGTCAGCCCTGAAACCCGTGAAACCGTAATGAAGGCCGTGACCCAGCTCGGGTACCGGCCAAATGCCAATGCCCAGGCGCTTGCGACGCAGGTCAGCGACACCATCGGCGTGGTGGTAATGGATGTCTCAGATGCCTTTTTCGGCGCCCTGGTGAAAGCGGTCGATATGGTCGCCCAGCAGCATCAGAAATATGTCCTGATCGGCAATAGCTATCATGAGGCGGAAAAAGAACGTCATGCCATTGAAGTGCTGATCCGCCAGCGCTGTAACGCCTTGATTGTCCATTCAAAAGCCTTGAGCGATGAAGAGCTAACCGGATTGATGGAGCAGATCCCGGGTATGGTGTTGATCAACCGCATCGTTCCCGGCTATGCCCATCGCTGCGTCGGGCTGGATAACGTCAGCGGCGCCATGATGGCCACGAAAATGCTCATCAACAACGGACATCAGCGGATCGGTTATCTGGCCTCCAGTCATCAGATTGAAGATGACGAACTGCGGCGCGAAGGGTGGCAAAACGCCCTGAAAGAGCACGGCATTACGCCATCCGAAAGCTGGGTGGGGACCGGCACGCCGGACATGCAGGGCGGTGAAGCGGCGATGGTAGAGCTGCTGGGCCGCAATCTGCAGCTGTCTGCGGTGTTTGCCTATAACGACAGCATGGCGGCAGGCGCCCTGACGGCGCTGAAGGATAACGGCATTGCGGTGCCACAGCATTTATCACTCATTGGTTTTGATGATATCCCGATTGCCCGTTACACCGACCCGCAGCTGACAACCGTGCGTTACCCGATTGCCTCTATGGCGAAACTGGCGACTGAGCTGGCGTTACAGGGGGCTGCTGGCATGCTGGATCCGGGGGCAACACACTGTTTCATGCCGACTTTAGTGCGTCGCCACTCCGTCGCGGCCCGGCAAACTGTGGTTCCGATCACTAACTGATTACATGTGGTGATGTAACCGTTTTCAATCTGTGAGTAAATTCACAGTATCTTAACAAGGCGCTGACTATGATGTCAGCGTTTTAGGGGCTGAAACGCTATGTAACAGTGATTATTCACTTTCACTATAGCCAATGTGCCGCAAACAACGAATAAAACGCATTTCTGGAGCGTTACCGAACACGGAAGAGAGAAATTTTATAAGTGAACCTCGGCTGTCAGTAACGTTTTATTAACATCTGCCCGCCGCTCGTTATTCACAAGAACTACCCTGCATAAAAAAAACCGGAGATACCATGAATAAGAAGGTGTTGACCCTGTCTGCTGTAATGGCAAGCATGCTTTTTGGTGCAGCAGCGCACGCTGCGGATACCCGTATTGGTGTGACCATCTATAAATACGACGACAACTTCATGTCTGTTGTGCGTAAAGCGATTGAGAAAGATGCGAAAGCAGCGCCAGACGTTCAGCTGCTGATGAACGACTCCCAGAATGACCAGTCCAAACAGAACGACCAGATCGACGTTCTGCTGGCGAAAGGCGTGAAAGCCCTGGCCATTAACCTGGTTGACCCGGCTGCAGCAGGCACGGTTATTGAAAAAGCGCGCGGCCAGAACGTGCCGATCGTCTTCTTCAACAAAGAACCTTCCCGTAAGGCGCTGGATAGCTACGATAAAGCGTATTACGTCGGTACCGACTCCAAAGAGTCCGGTATTATTCAGGGCGATCTGATCGCGAAACACTGGGCGGCGAACCCGAACTGGGACCTGAACAAAGACGGTCAGATTCAGTTCGTGCTGCTGAAAGGCGAACCTGGCCATCCGGATGCTGAAGCGCGTACCACCTACGTTATCAAAGAGCTGAACGACAAGGGCCTGAAAACCCAGCAACTGGCGTTAGATACCGCGATGTGGGATACCGCTCAGGCGAAAGATAAGATGGACGCGTGGCTGTCCGGCCCTAACGCGAACAAAATCGAAGTGGTTATCGCCAACAACGATGCGATGGCAATGGGTGCGGTAGAAGCGCTGAAAGCGCACAACAAATCGTCCATCCCGGTATTCGGTGTGGATGCGCTGCCAGAAGCGCTGGCGCTGGTTAAATCCGGTGCGATGGCCGGTACCGTGCTGAACGATGCCAACAACCAGGCGAAAGCCACCTTCGACCTGGCGAAAAACCTGGCCGATGGCAAAGGTGCGGCAGACGGCACCAACTGGAAAATTGACAACAAAATCGTTCGCGTACCTTACGTGGGCGTAGACCAGTCCAACCTGGCTGAGTTTATCGGTAAATAAGTAAGCGGTACTGTCTCCACTGGGCGCAATTCGTTGCGCCCTTTTATAACGCGATATGCGAGGCCAACAAGGTATAATTATGGTCAGCACAACAACTCAGTCATCCGGTGAATACCTGTTGGAAATGAGCGGTATCAACAAGTCATTTCCCGGCGTTAAGGCACTCGATAATGTTAATTTAAAAGTGCGTCCTCACTCTATTCATGCCTTAATGGGGGAGAACGGTGCGGGTAAATCAACATTATTAAAATGTCTTTTTGGGATCTATCAAAAAGATTCTGGCAGCATTCTTTTTCAGGGGAAAGAGATCGATTTCCATTCAGCGAAAGAAGCACTGGAAAACGGTATCTCGATGGTTCACCAGGAATTAAACCTGGTGCTGCAGCGTTCAGTCATGGATAACATGTGGTTGGGGCGTTATCCCACCAAAGGTGTCTTTGTCGATCAGGACAAAATGTATCGCGACACCAAGGCGATTTTCGACGAGCTGGATATTGATATCGATCCGCGCGCCCGCGTGGGAACATTATCCGTCTCCCAGATGCAGATGATCGAAATTGCCAAAGCGTTCTCCTATGATGCGAAAATCGTCATCATGGACGAACCGACATCGTCATTAACGGAAAAAGAGGTTAACCACCTTTTTACCATTATTCGTAAGCTGAAAGATCGCGGCTGCGGCATTGTGTACATCTCCCACAAAATGGAAGAGATCTTCCAGCTGTGCGATGAGATCACCATCCTGCGCGACGGCCAGTGGATTGCCACGCAGCCGCTGGAAGGGCTGGACATGGACAAGATCATCGCCATGATGGTCGGCCGTTCCCTGAACCAGCGCTTCCCGGACAAAGAAAACAAGCCGGGTGAAGTGATTCTGGAAGTGCGCAATCTGACCTCATTGCGTCAGCCGTCTATTCGCGATGTCTCCTTCGACCTGCACAAGGGTGAAATCCTGGGGATTGCCGGGCTGGTGGGGGCAAAGCGTACCGATATCGTGGAAACCCTGTTTGGCATTCGTGAGAAAGCCGAAGGCACCATTACGCTGCACGGTAAGAAAATCAATAACCACAACGCCAACGAAGCCATTAATAATGGTTTTGCGCTGGTGACGGAAGAGCGTCGTTCGACCGGTATTTATGCTTATCTGGATATTAACTTTAACTCGTTAATTTCTAACATTCGCAATTACAAAAACAAAGTCGGGCTGCTGGATAACTCCCGCATGAAGAGCGATACCCAATGGGTAATTGACTCCATGCGCGTGAAAACGCCAGGCCACCGCACCCAGATTGGTTCGCTGTCAGGCGGTAACCAGCAGAAAGTCATTATCGGCCGCTGGTTATTAACCCAGCCAGAAATTCTGATGCTGGATGAGCCGACCCGCGGTATTGACGTCGGTGCGAAGTTTGAAATTTATCAGCTGATTGCCGAGTTGGCGAAAAAGAATAAAGGGATCATTATTATTTCTTCCGAAATGCCGGAATTGTTAGGGATCACAGACCGTATTCTGGTTATGAGCAATGGTCTCGTTGCCGGTATTGTTGACACCAAAACGACAACGCAAAATGAAATTTTGCGTCTTGCGTCTTTGCACCTTTAAGATCAGGGGCTCCTCATGAGTGCGTTAAATAAAAAAAGTTTTCTCACTTACCTGAAAGAAGGCGGTATTTACGTTGTTCTTTTAGTCTTGCTGGCAATCATCATTTTCCAGGACCCTACGTTCTTAAGCCTGCTGAACCTGAGTAACATTCTGACCCAGTCCTCCGTGCGTATTATCATTGCGCTGGGCGTGGCGGGCCTGATCGTGACCCAGGGGACGGACCTCTCCGCGGGGCGTCAGGTAGGTCTGGCGGCGGTTATCGCGGCAACCCTGCTGCAGTCGATGGAAAACGCCAACAAGGTCTTCCCGGAAATGGCCACCATGCCGATTTTCGTGGTGATCCTGATTGTCTGCGCCATCGGTGCGGTGATTGGTCTGATCAACGGTATTATCATCGCCTACCTGAACGTGACGCCATTCATCACCACCCTGGGTACGATGATCATCGTTTACGGTATCAACTCCCTGTACTACGACTTCGTCGGTGCTTCGCCCATCTCGGGCTTTGACAGCGGCTTCTCGACCTTTACGCAAGGGTTTATCGCGCTGGGCAGCTTCCGCCTGTCGTATATCACCTTCTATGCGCTGATTGCGGTCGCCTTCGTCTGGATCCTGTGGAACAAAACGCGCTTTGGCAAAAACATCTTCGCTATCGGCGGTAACCCGGAAGCGGCGAAAGTCTCCGGCGTAAACGTTGCCCTGAACCTGCTCATCATCTATGCCCTGTCCGGGGTGTTCTACGCCTTCGGCGGGATGCTGGAAGCGGGCCGTATCGGCTCTGCAACGAACAACCTTGGCTTCATGTACGAACTGGATGCGATTGCAGCCTGCGTGGTGGGCGGCGTCTCCTTCAGCGGCGGCGTGGGGACGGTGCTCGGCGTGGTGACCGGTGTGATCATCTTCACCGTCATCAACTACGGGTTGACCTACATCGGCGTGAACCCGTACTGGCAGTACATCATCAAGGGCGCCATCATTATCTTCGCGGTTGCGCTGGATTCACTGAAGTACGCCCGTAAGAAGTAATCGTCACTCGCCATACCCGGCCCGCTCACCGAGCGGGCTTTTTTTATGCCCTATGCCAGATGGGACTCCTCCTGCGTCACAATGCGCTCAAACCAGTCGAGTTCAGAAAGCTTGCAGGCGACCCACTGTTCGGAAAAGGCGTCGCCCAGGCTGTCGGTGAGATACTCACAGCGGGCAAAGGCCTCAATCGCCTCCTGCTGGAACAGCGGCAGTTCGGGTTGGTCGTGCTGCGGCTCAGGGAGATCCCCCTCGTCGATATGTTCCAGCCCGTACAGCATGCCAGTCAGGATAGTGGCCGCCGCCAGATACGGATTCGCATCGGCCCCGGCCAGCCGGTACTCAATGCGACGATTGCCGTCATCCGAGCAGGGAATACGCAAGGCGGCGGAGCGGGTGTTATAGCCCCAGGAGTTAAAGACGGGTTCCGTCAGGTTTTTACGCAGGCGACGAAACGCGTTGACCCCCGGCGCAAGAATGGCGACGGAGGCGGGCATCAGCGCCAGCTGGCCCGCGATGCACAAACGCATCATGCTGCTCAGCGCGTTCACCGGCGAGGCAAAAACATTTTCGCCACGGCTGTTGTTCAGGCTGAAATGGATGTGCAAACCGCTGCCGGACAGCTGGCTGAAAGGCTTAGCCATAAAGTTGGCCTGAAGACCGTGCTTTTCAGCGACATAGCGGGTCAGGCGGCGCAGGGCCAGCACGTTATCACAGACCTCAACGACGCGCTGGTTATGCTTCAGGTTTAATTCGTACTGTCCGGACTCGGCTTCCGCTACGACCCCTGACAGCGGGATGCGCTGCAGGTGCGCCAGCTGTTCCAGCTCGTCAAACAGCGCCGCATGCGCCGACGAGGTATCCATGTGAAAACAGCCCTGATTTTGCGGATCGCGTTCGCCCTGTCCCGTCAGGTAAAACTCAATTTCCGGGGCAATGACCGGGAAAAGGCCGTGCTGGTGGAAGCGGGCCACGACGTTCTGCAGTATCGCGCGCGGCTCAAGCGGGCAGGGGTTACCGTCGCTGTCTTTCATCGTCAGCAGGATCTGCGCGGTGTGCTCCGGATCCTGCGGACAGGGACGCAAAGAGCCGGCGACCGGGACGCACAGCCGATCGGGTTCATCATAAAGCGGGGCGGCGATGTTTCCCTTCTGATCCATTGAGTAGACGGAAAGCGGAAAATAACAGCCTTTTTCCAGACTCAGCATGCTCTCCACCGAGAGGCGCTTGCCGCGCATCGTGCCGTTGATATCGTTCAGATAAACGTCAACATGTTTCGTCTGCGGGTAACGTTCCAGATAATCGGCCACTTCCACGGCAACGTTGTGCTGCAGGGCGTCAATTTTTTCATCCAGCCAGAGACCAGAATTAAGTGCGCCAGGGAGTGATAAGCCGGGAAAGTTAAAGTACGGGCGGAGACTTTTGAGGAAAAACGCATTCATTATCGAGTTCATAGTCATTCTTCAATGAAGCCGTAGCGGCAATGAACTCAGCTTAAAAGAGCCGACGTAAAGGGGAGATAAAAAGCGTCAGGCCCGGCGTAAAGAAAGTATAAAGGCGGTCCCGCTATTTCTCTTTTTTCTGCATATCGAGCAGTTGCTCAGGCGTGACGGCGGGGTAACCTTGCGCGTCTTCCGGCACTTCGTGCATCGCCGGAATCGGCACCAGCGGGCCTAAAAAGCGTGGTTCGCGCTTAAAGATATACAGATCGGCCAGGGCACCAAAGCGGGCGCCGAACTCGCGGACGCGCACGCTCAGCATATCTTTTGGCGACGGCACCGCATAGCACTGCGCCTGAATACCCATATGCAGCGCGATAAACAGCGCACGCTCGCAGTGGAAGCGCTGGGTGATGATGATGAAGTCGTTGGTGTCGAAGACCTTGCGCGTGCGCACGATGGAGTCCAGGGTGCGGAACCCGGCGTAGTCGAGGACGATATCGGCAGGATCCACGCCCGCGGCAATCAGGTCCTTCCGCATCGTCACCGGTTCATTGTAGCTTTGCAGGGCGTTATCCCCGCTCAGCAGCAGATAGTTCACCTTGCCGCTGTTGTAGGCGTTCAGCGCGCCCTGGATGCGGTAACGGTAATACTGGTTGATGACGCCGGTGCGGTAATACTTGGCGGTGCCGAGCACCACGCCAACCTGACGATAGGGCAGGTCCTGCAGGTCATCAAAGATGTAGGGGGCGGTTTTCCAGCTCATCCAGCGGTCGAGACCGAGCACGATCAACAGCAGTATGCCGACCAGGACAGACAGGCTGTAAAAAACGCGCTTTAACATGCAGATGGCTCGTACCGAAGGTGAAATTTAACTCAGGCTACTTTACCCGCCTGGTTAGCGCAAGAAACAGCGACTCAACTGAGGGGTTTTTCAGCAAACTGGCGGGCATTTCTGCCCGCCGGAAGGATCACGCCAGCAGTACGCGGTCAATCGTCGTACAGCCCAGCGCTTTAAGCGTTGCGGCAGTGGCATCCCACTGAATCAGCGGCGCATCGGCAATTTCAGCCAGAATCGCGCGCTGAATGTCAGGATAATCATAGCCGTTCAGGCTCAGCAGGTTGAGTGCGCCCTGCAGCGGCGGCAGCGTTGGGTTAAACGCGGCGTTTTCCGCATAGCTGCCGGTGAAGATTCGGCCATCGCGGCACTGCAGCGCCACGCCGCTCGGGGACTTGCTGTACGGCGTGTGGCTCTTGTTGGCGGCGGCAATCGCCGCCTGGCTCAGGTCATCGCCGGACAGGGCGAAACCGTGGTTCTGCTCGTCCATCAGCAGGGTTTTGATCTCCAGATCTTTCGGGCCAAACGCGTCAGGCAGGTAATCCGCCAGCGTGTGCGGCGCGCGTCCTGGCAGATTGATGCGCAGCTGCAGCCCGCTGTTCAGCTCGTTCATAAACTGACGGCAGTGGCCGCACGGAGTGTAGTTAACGGTAATCGCGCTCAGCGCTTTTTCACTGCGCAGCCAGGCGTGACTGATAGCGCTCTGCTCGGCGTGCACGGTTTGCTGCATGGTTGCGCCCAGGAACTCCATGTTGCCGCCGAAGTACCAGGTGCCGCTGACGCCGCGCGCAATGGCCCCGACGTTGAAGTGGGAGAGATCGGCCCGCGCGCAGGCGGCAGCCAGAGGAAGCAGTGCGAAAGCCAGCGCGTCTTCGTCCAGTCCCGTTGCCTGTTTCAGCATCGTGACCTGCTCCGCGGTCAGCAGGGCGGGGAAGTGCGCATCTGCCAGAACGGGAGCAAGGGCTGACTGCAAATTCTCTGCAAGCTGGGCGAAAGCAGCTTGAAAACGTGGGTGCATGGCGTTTGCCTCATAAAGGTTAATGGATCGGTAGTTTACGGAGCCGTTAGGGCTTTATATGTGATCCACTTCTCATTATGTATGCAACTTATGAAATCAAAATGAAATTTGCGCGACGCATCGCAAATTTTAGCCCATCACCGCCAGAATAACCGGGAAAATGAACGGGGCCAGCAGGGAGGTGATAATCCCGCAGATCACCAGCGCCAGGGAGCTAAACGCCCCTTCCTGATAATCCAGCTCCGCGCAGCGGGCGGTGCCCAGCGCGTGCGAGGCGGTGCCCATCGACAGCCCCCGAGCAGCCTTAGTATGAATACGCATCGCGTTCAGAAGGGTGTGGCCAAACACCGCGCCGAGAATACCGACGAAAATGACGCACATCGCGCTGATGGCCGGAATACCGCCGAGGCTGCCCCCAACCGCCATCGCGATAGGCGTGGTCACCGATTTAGGCAGAATAGAGGCGGCAATTTGCGGCGAGGCCCCCATCAACAGCGCCACCGACGTACCGGTGATCATCGCCACCAGGCTACCCACAAAACAGATGGTAATGATGGATTTCCAGCGGGCGCGGATCTGGTGCAACTGCTCGTATAAAGGAAAGGCGAGCGCCACGACGGCGGGTTGCAGCAGGTCGTTTAAGATTTTGCTGCCAGCAAAGTAGCGTTCGTAAGGAATGCCGGTGAGCAGCAGGAACGGAATAATCACCACCATCGCCACCAGCAGGGGGTTCAGCAAGGGCATTTTGAAACGCGCGGCAAGCTTACGTGCGGCGAAGAACACTGCCAGGGTGAGCGGCAGGGACCACCAGATATTGTCCATCATTTTTTTGTTTTCTCCCCAATCACGTTACGTTCGCCATGCACCAGATGTGAACTCCAGCTCACCACCAGGAAAACCACCAGCGTACTGACCGCGCAGGAGACCACAATCGGGCCGAACTGGGCTTTGAGCAAATCAAAATACTGCATGACGCCCACGCCGATAGGCACGAAAAGCAGCGCCATATAGCGAATGAGGACGAAGCAGCCGGGGTTGACCCACTTTGCGGGCAGGATTTGCAGCGCCAGCAACACGAAGAGGATCAGCATGCCGATAATGCTGCCGGGGATGGTGATGGGCAGCAGCGACGCGATGAAAATCCCGGCATACAGGCAGGCGTAAATCAGGGCGAATGCGCGCAGATATTGCCAGATAATGTTTAATGATTTGCTCATGGTGAAAGTCCTTGCTGAAACGCATTCATCATACAATTAAACCTAAAAATGTGCCATGGATCACATCATGAATTTTGAGCATACCAGACATTCCGGAATGGAACGTCCGGTATCACCTTACCGGTGCAGGCTACAGTTTAGAGGAAAGGGATTGCGCTGGCGAAACGGCGTGCCAGAGAAGGTATCAGCGACAGGCGGTCAGTTTATCGAGAAAAGAAAACAGCACCTGGTTCATTTCGCGATAATCATGCGAGCGGAGTTTTTCCGCCGTTTCGACAAAACGGAATTCACCCGCGCGGCGGAGGTCACTCTGCGAATGCTCAATCAGCAACTCTACCACCTCCGGCGTCAGCTCCATATGGCACTGGAAACCGTAAACCCGTTCGCTGTATTGCACGATCTGGCGGGGACAGCCCTCGCTGTAAGCCAGAACTTTAGCCTGCGGCGTCAACCCAGGCATATCGTTATGCCAGTGACCGACGTTCAGCACGCTGCCAAAGTCCTCAAACAGCGGGTTCGCCTTACCTGCATCTGTGAGCCTGACGGGAAATTTGCCGATCTCTTTTTCCGGGCTGTGACAAAACGCTGCGCCCAGCGCTTCACCGATAAGCTGCGAGCCCAGACAAACGCCTATCACCATTTTACCTGCCTCTATCGCGCGGCTGATGAGTGCCTTTTCCGCCTGCGCATCAAACCAGGGGCATTCCTCACGCGTGGTGGCGGGGGACTGCGGGCCTCCCATGATGATAAGCAGGTCTATGTTCTCCAGTTCCTCAGGTAACGAATCGCCCTGATAAACTCTGGTGTAGCTCAGACTGCAGCCGCGACTTTTCCCCCAGATTTCATAGGCGCCAGGTGCCTCGAAATGTTCATGAATAATAAAATGGATGTGCATTGCGTCTCTCTCTGGTTACGTGTACAAGCAGCATCATAAGAGGAAGGAGGGAATGTGAAATGCCAACCGTTATCGATAAAACGCCAATTCACGACGATGCTATCGGATGGTCAAGAGGGGCAATTCGCTATACGCGCGGCGAAGTCGATCCGCCTCACCAGCATTCGCAGGGACAACTTTTGTTTGCCATCAAAGGGGTTATGCTGGTCGAAACCGGCAGCAAACGCTGGGTCATACCGCCACAGCGTGCGCTGTGGATCCCTCCCTTTCAGGAGCATACCTACAGCGTGTTATCCACAACGGAGCTGCGCGCAGTCTGGTTTAGCCCGGCGCTGATAGCGCAATGCGAGCCTTTTAAGCGGAAAAACGAGGTTCACGTGATTATGGCAACAGCGTTGTTCAAAGAGCTGATTGCCGGACTGTTCAGCGCGGAATATCGGCCAGCCAGTCAGCGCAGCATGGCCGTTTTGCTGCTCGATATCCTCAGTGAAGCTCAGCAAATCTCGGCCGAATTACCGATGCCCGTGGATGAGCGCTTACATCGCATTGCCTGTGACATCATTGCCAACAATCTCTGGGATCTTTCTCTGGAAAGGCTGGCGGAACGGGCCGCGATGTCTGAACGCACGTTTTCACGCGCGTTTATCAACGATACCGGCTTTAGCTTCCGGGCCTGGCGACAGCGTGCCAGGATTTGTGCCTCGCTGGATCTCCTCGCCAACGGATACCCGGTTAAGCAGGTGGCCTGGATGCTGGGCTTTTCCGGCCCGGCGGCATTTGCGGCGGCGTTTCGCGCCATTGTTGGGGCAACGCCGGGTGACTTTCTGCCTGAACAGAAGCGCTTCCCAGCGATATAGAGAGCGGCTACTATAGCGCGTCTTTTTTCACAGGTACTGCTATGCGTGTTTTACTGGCCCCAATGGAAGGCGTGCTCGACTCCCTCGTGCGCGAGCTTCTGACCGAGGTGAACGACTACGATCTCTGCGTGACGGAGTTCCTGCGCGTGGTCGATATGCTGTTGCCGGTAAAATCCTTCTTCCGGCTTTGCCCCGAGCTGCACAACCAGAGCCGGACCTCTTCCGGCACGCTGGTGCGTATTCAACTGCTCGGCCAGTATCCGGAATGGCTGGCGGAAAACGCCGCCCGCGCGGTTGAGCTGGGCTCTTACGGGGTAGATCTCAACTGCGGCTGTCCGTCTAAGCTGGTGAACGGCAGCGGCGGCGGAGCGACGTTGCTGAAAGATCCTGAGCTGATTTACCGCGGCGCGAAAGCCATGCGCGAGGCGGTACCCGCGCATTTGCCGGTGACGGTTAAGGTTCGCCTGGGGTGGGACAGCGATGCGCGGCAGTTTGAAATCGCCGATGCGGTACAGCAGGCCGGCGCCACCGAGCTGGTGGTGCATGGCCGTACCAAAGAAGATGGCTACAAAGCCGATCGCATTAACTGGCAGGCGATCGGTGAGATCCGCAAACGCCTCACCATTCCAGTGATCGCTAACGGCGAAATCTGGGACTACGAGAGCGCGCAGGCCTGTCTGAACGCCACCGGCTGCGATGCGGTAATGATCGGCCGCGGCGCGCTGAACGTGCCTAACCTCAGCCGGGTGGTGAAATATAACGAACCGCGGATGCCGTGGGCAGACGTCGTCACGCTGCTGCAAAAATACAGCCGTCTGGAAAAGCAGGGCGACACCGGTTTGTATCACGTCGCGCGAATTAAGCAGTGGCTGAGTTATTTACGCAAAGAGTACGATGAAGCGCTGGGGTTATTTCAGGAGATTCGTACTTTACAGACGTCGGCTGATATTGCGCGGGTGATTCAGTCCAAATAATAAGCGTTAAATTGCTCACACTTTTTTAAAACAGAAAACAGTTCCGGTTTTCAACGTGGCGCGACGGTGTTAAGGTGCCACTGTTTTCAACGCAGGATTGTTACTGGTTAACAGGCAAAACCTAAGCGTTTCACAGCATTTTCGCTGTGGAGTGCTTAGGTTTTTTTTTGCCTGTCATTTACGCAGGAGAGACATTTGGCTTAGCGCTTTTTACTGATTTTTAAAAAAAGAAATATCGACAGGAAATAGAAAAATTTCCTGCGGCCGGTTACGCACTCAATATTCAATCACAGGTTGTTATTATGGCATATAAAAATAAACTCTATGCGCTCGCCTTATTGGCGATATCCCCGCTGTCGATGGCGCAAGACTGGAACGGTACGGTATTAGGGTTTGAAGCTCCGCCGGAGCCTGTTCTCGGCGAAATGCTCGGCATACGTAAAATCCTTAACGATAACGGTTTTACCTATAACCTCGGATACCTGAATGAAATTGGCTGGAACGGCGGTGGTGGATATAACCACGACTCCCACGTGGCCTATATTGACCAGTTCGCGCTGACCTTCAACCAGGATCTGGAGCGCTGGACCGGTATCCCGGACGCGCGTATCGAGGGGAACATCGTCAACCGTAACCACAATGACGATCTCACCACCAAACGCGTGCAGGACCCGCGTGTCAACTTCAACGATCTGACCCAGGAGAGCTGGGGCGGGCAGTCGATTACCCGTCTGGGCTGGTTGACCTTTGCCCGCAGCTTTGACGACCGGCGTCTGACCTGGCGCATCGGGATGATGAACAAGGTGCAAACCTTCGATCAAATTATCCCCTGTGATTTCCAGCTGTTGTCCCAGTGCGGCGGGAAGTCAGCCAACTCGCTGACCTGGAACAACTGGAACGTGCACACCTGGGGCACCACGCTTGCGTATAAACTCACGCCGACGCTAACCCTGAAGGGCGGCGTGATGGAGCAGAATCCGCAGGCCGCCAGCCGCAACCATGCGTGGAGCTGGTCGACGAAGGGCAGCAAAGGGATCTTACTGCCGGTTGAAATCGAAGCGCGTCCGCTGATTAACGGCCTGCCGGGCGCGTACAACCTGGGCGTGGTGTTTACCAACGCGCCGCAAACCGATCTCTATCGCGGCAAATCGGGTGGGGCGGGGGCGACGGACCCGGACGGATTCGATACGCACAGCCGGACCTGGTTTATGTACGCCGGACTGAACCAGCAGCTAACGCAGCATCAGGATGATCCGAATCGCGGGTTGAGTACCTCGTTCAGCATGAGCCTTGCGGATCAGAGTACTAACTACATGCACCAGGTATACGCCGCCTCGCTGCGCTACCGCGGCCTGTTTGATGCGCGACCGGAAGACTGGATTGGCTTTGGCTTAACCTGGATTGATATGAGCAGCCAGTACGCCCGCAACCAGCGTTACCTGAACAGCCTGAGCGGCGTAAGCGATTATGACAATCCGGCGTATCACCCGGTGCCGGGCCATTCCCTGAACGGCGAGTTTTACTACCGTTTTCGTCCGGTGTCATGGCTTGAACTGCAGCCGGGCATTCAGTACTGGCACCATCCCGGCGGGGTCAGTCGCACTCAGGATGCCTGGGTCACCGAGCTGAAAACGGTGGTGACCTTCTGATATCACCGTAGCAAGTTCGATCCGCGTCACGTTTCTGACGCGTGACGCATTGAGGCTACGAATGAAACTGATAGAGTGCCAGAACTGGATTGTTACTGCTTAGGCAGGCAAAACCTGATTTTCTGGCATCTGCCGGAGGTCAGGTTTTTTTGTTTCTGGGGTTCAGATGAAAATCGCCAAGATACTCAATAATAACGTGGTGGTTGTTCAGGATGAGCGCGGGCGCGAACAGGTGGTGATGGGCCGTGGGCTGGCCTTTCAGAAGCGCGTCGGTGAAGCGCTGGATACCGCGCGGGTTGAAAAGGTGTTTGCGTTACAAAGCGATGAACTGGTGCGTCGGCTCGGAGAGCTGCTGAGTCAAATTCCGCTGGAGGTGATGACCACCTGCGACCGCATCATCGGGCTGGCGGCGCAGCGGCTGGGCAAGCTGCAGGAGAGCTTGTATATCACCCTTACCGATCACTGCTACTTTGCGATTGAGAGGCAGAAGAACGGGTTGGCCATCAAAAACGTGCTGCTGTGGGATATTAAACGACTGTATCCGAAGGAGTTCGAGTTAGGGCAGGAGGCGCGGGCCATTATCGCCAGACGCCTGAACGTCGAACTGGAGGAGGATGAGGCCGGTTTTATCGCCCTGCATCTGGTCACCGCGCAGCTGAACAGCGAAATGCCGGAGGTGATGCACGTGACGCGGGTGATGCAGGAGATCCTGCAGCTGGTGAAGTATCAGCTGCAGCTTGAGTATGACGAAGAGTCGCTCAGCTATCAGCGTTTTGTCACCCACCTGAAGTTTTTTGCCCAGCGGATGCTAACCCGCACCGTGGTGGAAGATGACGATGTCTCGCTGCATACGGCAGTCAAAGACAACTACGCGAAGGCGTGGAAATGCGCCGAGAAAATCGCACAGCACCTGAACAAAAGCTATCAGCGTGAGCTGACAACCGAAGAAATTATGTTCCTCGCCATTCATATCGAGCGGGTGAGAAAAGAGAGGCGTTAAGCCTCAAACAGGATTGTTACTGCACTACGCAGGCAAAACCTGAGCGCGGCCTTCGTCAGAAGGCCGTTCTCGGGTTTTTTTATTTTTTGTACTCAGTCAACAGGTGCCTGCGGGCATCGGATGTAAGGAAATCGAGATGGAATACCAGGCTTTAGCGAAGGATATTCTCGGCCACGTTGGCGGAAAAGAGAACATCGTCAGTCTTGTGCACTGTGCAACCCGGCTTCGCTTCAAACTGAAAGACAATCAACGGGCGGATGCGGAAGGGCTCAAGAAAAATCCGGGCGTGATCATGGTGGTCGAAAGCGGCGGCCAGTTTCAGGTGGTGATTGGCAACCACGTTCACGACGTCTGGCAGGCTGTCCGCAATGAAGCAGGCCTTACCGATGACGCCCCTGTCGTGGAAGAGAAGGGCGAAAAGGGTAACCTGTTGGGCCGTCTGATTGACATCGTCTCCGGGATCTTTACCCCGTTTATCGGCATTCTGGCCGCGTCCGGTATTCTGAAAGGGCTGCTGGCGCTGGCCGTGGTGTGCGGCTGGCTCACGACCGGGAGCGGCACGTATAAAATCTGGTTTGCTGCCAGCGACGCGCTGTTCTTCTTCTTCCCGCTGGTGCTGGGCTATACCGCCGGGAAAAAGTTCGGCGGAAACCCATTCATTACCATGGTGATCGGCGGGGCGCTCACCCATCCAGTGATGATTGCGGCGTTCAACGCCAGCCAGCAGCCGGGCGCGGTGTCGGAAGCCTTTTTGGGCATTCCCGTCACCTGGTTCAACTACAGCTCGTCGGTGATCCCGATTATTCTCGCCGCGTGGGTGAGCTGCTGGCTGGAGAAGCAGAGCACCAGGCTGCTGCCTTCCTCGATGAAAAACTTCTTCGCGCCGCTGATCTGTCTTGCCGTGACCGTGCCGCTGACTTTCCTCGTTATCGGGCCGCTGGCGACCTGGCTGAGCCAGATGCTGGCGAACGGCTATCAGAGTATTTATGTTCTGGCACCGTGGCTGGCGGGCGCAGCGATGGGCGCGCTGTGGCAGGTCTGCGTCATTTTTGGCCTGCACTGGGGGCTGGTGCCGCTGATGATCAACAACCTGGCGGTGCTGGGGCATGACTCCATGCTGCCCATGCTCTTGCCTGCAGTGTTCGGCCAGGTGGGGGCGGCACTGGGCATTTTCCTGCGTACCCGCGATGCGCGTCAGAAAATGCTGGCCGGTTCATCCGTGACGGCAGGGTTTTTCGGTATCACCGAACCCGCAGTGTATGGCGTAAACCTGCCGCTGCGCCGTCCGTTTATTTTTGGCTGCGTGGCAGGCGCTATCGGCGGAGCGATTGTCGGCTTTAGTGACACCCACGTTTACTCTTTCGGCTTCGCCAATATCTTTACTGTCGCCCAGATGATCCCGCCGGGCGGCGTGGACGCCACGCTGTGGGGCGGCATTATCGGTACGGTGGTGGCGCTGGTACTGAGCTGCGGCCTGACGCTGGTCGCCGGTATGCCAGGAAACACCGCGCCAGAAGGGGTGGTCACCGCGAGCGAAAACGATGTGCTATCACCGATGACCGGTACCGTTCTTGCGCTCGACCAGGTGCCGGATACCACCTTTGCCAGCGGCCTGCTGGGTAGCGGCGCCGCGGTTATTCCCTCCGATAACAAAGTGGTTGCCCCGTTTGCTGGCGTGGTGGCCTCGCTGTTCCAGACCAAACACGCCATTGGCCTGCTCAGTAACAGCGGAATAGAAGTGTTGATCCATGTGGGTATCGACACCGTGAAGCTCGACGGCAAGCCGTTTACTGCCCATGTGAAGGTCGGTGACACGGTGCAACCCGGCGATCTGCTGCTGGAGTTTGACCGACAGGCGATTATCGATGCCGGATACGATCTGGCGACCCCGATTATTATCAGTAACAGCGATGAGTATCGCGACGTGGTGACCGTGGCGGCAACGTCCGTCAATGCTGGTGCGCCGTTACTCAGCGTAAGCCATCAATAACAGGAGAACGTGATGAAAACTTTCCCGGACGATTTTTTATGGGGCGGCGCGGTTGCCGCGAATCAGGTAGAGGGCGCGTATCTGGAGGAGGGGAAAGGGCTGTCCACCTCTGACGTTCAGCCGCAGGGAGTCTTCGGCCCGGTGGTTGAGCGCGTGGCGGGCGACAGCGGCATCAAGGATGTTGCCATCGACTTCTATCATCGCTATCCGGAAGACATCAAACTGTTCGCGGAGATGGGCTTTAGCTGCCTGCGCGTCTCTATTGCCTGGACCCGCATTTTTCCGAACGGCAACGAGCAGCAGCCGAACGAGGCGGGGCTGGCGTTTTACGACCGGCTGTTTGACGAGCTGGCCGCGCACAACATTACCCCGCTGGTGACGCTGTCGCATTACGAAATGCCGTGGGGGCTGGTGAAGCAGTACGGCGGATGGGGCAGCCGCCAGACTATTGGGTTCTTCGAGCGCTACGCCCGTACCGTGTTTGCGCGCTACAAAGAAAAGGTCAAGCTCTGGCTGACCTTCAACGAGATCAATATGTCTCTGCACGCGCCGATGACCGGTGTGGGCCTGCCGGAAACCAGCAGCAAAGGCGAAGTGTATCAGGCGATCCATCATCAGCTGGTGGCCAGCGCGCTGGCGGTGAAGGCCTGCCATGAGATCGTTCCTGATGGCAGAATTGGCAATATGCTGCTGGGCGGTCTGATGTATCCGCTGACCTGCAAGCCGGAAGATGTTCTGGAAACACTGCAGGAAAACCGCGCCTGGCAATTCTTTGGTGACGTTCAGTGTCGCGGTGCCTACCCGGGGTATATGCAGCGCTTCTTCCGCGACAACGGTATTCAGCTTGAGGTCACGGACGCCGACCGCGAGGCGCTGAAATCGACCGTCGATTTTATCTCCTTCAGCTACTACATGACGGGTTGCGTCACCGCGGACGACGCCCTCAACCAGCAGGCGCGCGGCAACATCCTGAGCATGGTGCCAAACCCGCACCTGGCCAGTTCCGAATGGGGCTGGCAGATTGACCCCATCGGCCTGCGTACCCTGCTAAACGTGCTCTGGGATCGCTATCAGAAGCCGCTGTTTATCGTGGAAAATGGTCTGGGAGCAAAGGATAAACCGGACGCGGACGGCACGGTGCAGGATGACTACCGCATCAGCTACCTTAACGACCATCTGGTGCAGGTGCGTGAAGCGATCGAAGACGGCGTTGAGGTGATGGGCTATACCAGCTGGGGCCCAATCGACCTGGTGAGCGCATCAAAAGCTGAACTCTCTAAGCGCTACGGCTTTATTTACGTCGATCGCGATGACAGTGGAAAAGGTACGCTGGCGCGCAGCCGCAAGAAAAGCTTCTACTGGTATAAAGAGGTTATTGCGACGAAAGGCGCGTCGCTGAAAGTTTAATAACGCGATCAACCTGACAGGGGACGTTCACGCTGTCGGGTTGATTATTTTTTATTTGCATAATTAAATTTAAATAATAATTTCGGTGAATACTTTTCCGTATATTTAAATCTATGACAATTTACGCTTTGCCACGCATTACTAAAAAAACAAACAGAATCAAGCGTAATTTGCGCCTTTATTTTTTGAGTATATGGCGTAATGAAACGTTCTTTTATTTTATCTCTGAGTGTTCCCTTTGCATTTATTCTGGCTGCCTGCGCGCCTGAACATGCCACGGTATCTCCCATTAAAACGCAAACCACGGCGGCGTCGGTAAAGACGGTTCTGGCTCATCAGGACTGGCCGAAAAATGAGTGGTGGAAAGCATATAACGATCCCGAACTTAATTCGCTGATTGCGAAAGCATTAAGCGATGCGCCGGATATGCAGATTGCCCGTCAGCGCATTACGCTCGCTGAAGCCCAGGCCAAAGCGGCTATGGCATCCGACGGTCCGCAGATTGATTTTTCAGCGGATGCCGAACGTCAGAAAATGTCCGCCGAAGGGCTGATGGGGCCCTTTGCCATTACCGACCCGGCGGCAGGGACAACCGGGCCGTGGTACACCAACGGCACCTTTGGCCTGACGGCAGGCTGGGATCTCGATCTGTGGGGAAAAAATCGTGCGCAGGTCGAAGCCCGGATAGGCAAAGTGAATGCGCAAAAAGCGGAGCTGGAGCAGACCCGTCAGCTGCTGGCCAGCAGCATGGCGCGGCTTTACTGGGAATGGCAAACGCAGGCCGCCGTGGGGGAGGTCCTCGCGCAGATCAAACATGAGCAGGACAATATTATCGGCGCCGACCGCGAGCTGTATCAACACGGCATCACCTCCTCCGTGGAGGGCGTCGAAACGGACATCAACGCCAGCAAAACCGAAGAGCAGCTGGCCGGGGTCAACGGGAAGATGAAAGCCATAGAGGCGCGCCTGGTCGCGCTGACCAACGCCCCCTCCGTGAAGCTGACGCGGCACGCCCTGCCGACGGTGGAAGCCTCGTTACCGTCGACGCTCGGCTATGAACTGCTGGCACGCCGCCCGGATCTTCAGGAGGCGCACTGGTATATCGATGCCTCCATGAGCGAGGTGGAGGCCGCCAGAGCAGCGTTCTATCCTGACGTGAACCTGATGGCGTTCTTACAGCAGGATGCCCTCCACCTGAGCGATCTGTTCCGTTCATCCGCGCAGCAGATGGGCGTGACCGCCGGGTTGACGCTGCCAATTTTTGACAGTGGCAGGCTGAACGCCAGCCTGGATATCGCCCAGGCGCAGAACAATCTCTCGGTTGCCAACTACAACAAAGCGGTAGTGGAGGCCGTCAATCAGGTGGCACGCACGGCCAGCGAAGTCGAAACGCTAATGGCGAAGAACAGCCATCAGCAGCAGGTTGAAAAAGATGCGGCACGGGTCGTGGCGCTGGCTCAGGCGCGTTTCAGCGCGGGGATTATTGCGGGCTCCCGGGTCAGTGAAGCCAGAATACCGGCCCTCAAAGAGCACCTCGAAGGCGTGCTGTTGAAGGGGCAATATGTCGACGCTACCCTGCAGCTGACCTCGGCACTGGGTGGCGGCTATCATCATGGCTAAAAAAGGCCATTATCTATACTTACCTCTTTGCAGTTTTTCAGGAGGTGAGTATGACCAGAGTAGCGATTGTGACCGCATCGGATTCCGGGATTGGGAAAACCACAGCCCTGATGCTGGCTGAGCGCGGGTTTGATATTGGCGTCACCTGGCACTCGGATGAGAAAGGGGCGCTGGAAACCTGCCGCGAAGTCGAAGCGCAGGGGCAGCGTGCGGAGGCTATCCATCTTGATTTAAGCACGCTGCCGGAAGGCGCTGAGGCCATTGAAACGCTGATTGCGCGTTTTGGCCGGCTGGACGTGCTGGTCAATAATGCAGGGGCGATGACCAAAGCGCCGTTCCTCGAGATGCCGTTCGACGACTGGCGGAACATTTTCACCGTCGACGTGGACGGGGCGTTTCTCTGTTCACAGATAGCCGCAAGGCAGATGGTGAAGCAGGGGGAAGGGGGGCGGATTGTGAACATCACCTCGGTACATGAACACATGCCCCTGCCGGAGGCCAGCGCGTACACGGCGGCGAAACACGCGCTCGGCGGGTTAACCAAATCCATGGCGATGGAGCTGGTGAAGCACAACATTCTGGTGAACGCCGTCGCGCCGGGTGCCATTGCCACGCCGATGAATGACATGGACGACAGCGAAGTGAAGGAAGGCTCCATGCCGGAAATTCCGCTGGCAAGGCCGGGCCACACGAAAGAGATTGCCAGCCTGGTGGCGTGGCTGTGTGACAGTGACGCCAGCTATACAACAGGGCAATCGTTTATCGTCGACGGGGGCTTTATGCTGGCGAACCCGCAGTTTAAGCCGGAGGGATAGTATCCTTTCGCCCTCTCCCTGTGGGCAGAGGGATCCCCAGTAATTTTTTTACCTGAAGCGATGAACGTTGCTTCAGTAAAATTAATCACTTACAGCGACGCCCTGGTCCGGCTGTAAATCGCCGAAGCGTTTCCGTAAGGCCGGGGCGAGGCGCAGGGATGCGCCGAGAGGGCGTGGCCTGCAGGGATGCAGGCTCATGCCCGACCCGATAGCCTGAAGGAATAAGCTGAGGGTACCGCGAAGCGGCGATTTACCGCCGGGAGCCCGGGTCGCCAGGGTGGTGGCGATTGAGCCACCCTGGCACGTTCACCGGTCATGTCGTTACAGAGTAGCAAGGAACATAAAGTGAACGGAATGACCTCCACAGCCGTATGTTCCCCCTCACCCCTGTGGGTGAGGCTTAGGGTGAGGGCATCAGGCCGCACTCACTCCTCATCCCGCCTCTTTTCCCGGTGCTTCAGCCACAGTCGAACCGCAATCACCGCCACGACCACCAGAATCAACCACGCCCAGTGCTTCAGGTGCTGGTCGAGATTATGCAGCCAGGGCGCAATCACTTCGCCCCCTACATAACCGAGCGTCGTAAAGATCAGCGCCCAGGCAATCGCGCCCACAATATTGAGCGGCAGAAAAATTTTGGGCGGCAGATGGCTGGCGCCAATCAGTATCGGCCCGATAATGCGAAAGCCATACATAAAGCGCGTGCCAATGACGAACAGATAGGGATGACGTTGAATGAGCCGCTGAGCGCGGCGGATTTTCTTCTGATGCTTTGCGAAACGCTTAAGCAGCGTTGGCCCAAAGCGCAGCCCCAGAAAGTAGAGCAGCTGATCGCCTATCATCCCGCCCAGCGCGACCGCGGCGACGACCAGAGGGAATTTCAGTAACCCCTGATGTGCGGCGACGCCCCCTAACAGCGTGATGGTTTCACCTTCTGCCACGCTACCGATCACCAGCGCGGCATATCCATATTGCTCAATGAGTGCGTTAATATCCATTACGTAACTGTTATCTCCCTCAGCGTGCCTCGTTTAATCATATACCCCATGAATCAACAGCGGGGAAATCAACGGAAATTTCCCACTGTACATAAAATAATCTAAAGCCTGCATTATACTTAAGGTATCGCTGACGGGCCGACAACAAGGGGGCGCTATGAACCATGTCTGGGGACTTTTCTCCCATCCCGATCGTGAAATGCATGTCATTAAAAGTGAGAACGAAACGGTCTCGCATCATTACACGCACCACGTGCTGCTGATGGCTGCGGTGCCGGTAATATGCGCTTTTATCGGAACGACACAAATCGGCTGGAACTTCGGTGACGGCACCGTGGTTCAGCTTTCCTGGTTTACCGGACTCTATCTGGCCATCGTCTTTTATGGCCTGATGCTGGCGGGTGTGGCGGTCATGGGGCGGGTCATTCACTGGATGGCGCGTAACTATCCGCAACGTCCATCGCTGGCGCACTGTATGGTCTTTGCCGGGTATGTCGCAACCCCGCTGTTCTTAAGCGGTATTGTTGCGCTCTATCCACTGGTCTGGCTGTGCGCGCTGATCGGTACTATTGCCCTCTTTTACACTGGATATCTGCTGTATCTGGGGGTTCCAACCTTCCTGAATATCAATAAAGAAGAGGGCCTGAGCTTCTCCAGTTCAACGCTTGCCATCGGGGTGCTGGTGCTGGAGGCGCTACTGGCGCTGACGGTAATTCTTTGGGGTTATGGATACCGTCTCTTCTGAACGCACTGCATTGCTGGCGTAAATGCCAGCAATGCAGCATCTGTTCACGATTATCCTCTGGCGACAACGCCCGCTGACGGCTATGATGCCGAAGCCAGCCTGAGTTTATCCGTCGACCCAGGCGGTGTACGTTATGACGTGCGTGAATAATTACCAGAAGTCTCACCATGCTGAAATTCCGAGTCTCTTTACTTAGCCTGGCGCTGTTGCTGGGTGCGTCCGCTGCCGTGCCGGCCGTCGCCAAAACGCCCGCGGTGACTGCTACCGCCGCTCAGCCGCAAATTGCTTCCGGCAGCGCGATGATTGTCGATCTCAACACCAATAAGGTGATTTACGCCAGCCATCCGGATCTGGTGCGACCGATCGCCTCAATTACCAAATTAATGACCGCGATGGTGGTGCTTGATGCCCATCTGCCGCTGGACGAAAAACTGAAGGTGGATATCAGCCACACGCCGGAGATGAAGGGGATCTACTCCCGCGTGCGCCTGAACAGTGAGATCAGCCGTAAGAATATGCTGCTGCTGGCGCTGATGTCGTCTGAAAACCGCGCGGCGGCGAGTCTGGCGCACCACTATCCTGGCGGCTACGACGCCTTTATCCGCGCGATGAACGCCAAAGCCAAAGCGCTGGGGATGAACAATACGCACTATGTTGAACCGACGGGGCTGTCGATCAACAACGTCTCCACGGCGCGCGATCTGACGAAACTGCTGATTGCCAGCAAACAGTACCCGCTGATTGGCCAGCTCAGTACCACCCGTGAAGAGATGGCGACCTTTGCGAACCCAGCCTATACGCTGCCGTTCCGCAATACTAACCATCTGGTTTACCGGGATAACTGGAATATTCAGCTAACCAAAACCGGCTTTACCAACGCGGCTGGACACTGTCTGGTGATGCGCACCGTGTTTAACGGTAAGCCGGTGGCGCTGGTGGTGATGGATGCCTTCGGCAAATACACGCACTTCGCGGATGCGAGCCGCCTGCGTACCTGGATTGAAACAGGAAAAGTGCAACCTGTCCCGGCCGCGGCATTGACGTATAAAAAGCAGAAAGCGGAGCAGATGGCGACGGCGCAGAACGATTAGGTAAAAGCAAAACGGTAACGCATGTTACCGTTTTTTATGTTTTCTCCCTCTCCCTGTGGGAGAGGGCCGGGGTGAGGGCACCAGACCGCACTGCGTTTATTCCGGCAGCGTCCAGTCACCGTCGTTGAGCGGGCGCTGCATAATCACCGTATCCCGCCAGTCTCCTTTCTTATAGCCTACGCTGCGCAGCTGACCGACAATCACGAAACCATGTTTTTTATGCAGGCGTAACGAACCGGCGTTGTTATTGCCATCTCCCACTACGGCAATCATCTGCCGCCACGGCCCTTGCTCGCAGCGTTCAATCAGCGCATCCATCAGTGCCGTGCCAAAACCGCGCCCGGTGATGCTGGCATCCACGTAAATCGACTCTTCCAGGGTATAGCGGTAGGCGTGTCGCGGTCGGTAAGGGGTGGCATAGCAGTAGCCCACCACAATGCCGCGGTACAGCGCGATAAGCCACGGTAAACCGTTCTCAGTCACGCTTTTCATACGTTGGCGCATTTCGTCAATGGTTGGGGGGACTTCTTCAAATGACGCGCGCCCGTGAAGTACATGCCAGGCATAGATCGCGGCAATGGCATGCACATCATCGGGAAGGGCATCGCGCACTTCCAGCTCGGTCTCGGATAAAACATCAATAGCCGACATGATGTGCCTGCTCCTTGTTATCTAATGCCGGAGAAACGTTTCTCCGGCGATGAGCAGTTACTCTATTACGATTAAGGAGCGCTTAACAATCTCTCAAATTTGGCTGTAGGAATTAATCAGACGCTTGCGTTATGCGCTGCTCCGCGTCTTCGCTCTCTTTCCAGTATTTCTTCCGCGTTGTTTTACCGATGCCGGGATTCATGCTGTTTGTAGGGTCATTCTCGCGATAAAACTGCTTAAGTGCGTCAGGGGCTTTATAAAGATGTCCGACGTTGTGTTCCGCAGGATATTGTGCGCCACGTTCACGCAAAAGGGCGAGCATCTGCTCCTTCAGTTCGTGTGCATCGACCCCTTTTTTGACGATGTAATCCTGATGGAAGACATAGCACATAAAGTGGCCGTAATAGAGCTTATGCACCAGCTTGCTGTCGATTTCCGGCGGCAGGTGCTCAAACCACTCGGTGTCGTTACGCCGCAGGGCGATATCCAGCGCCAGAATATCTTCCACCTCTTCGGAATGCACCGCCTGATATCGGATGGCGGCACCAGCGGCGGCAAAGCGGTGCAGAAACGCTTTGCTGCCCTCTTCAGGCGTACAGGCAAAGAAATCCCCTTCGGCAGTTTTGAAGAACTCGGTCAGCCAGGCCTGCGCTTCGGCGATCCCGTCTCCGGCCATTTTCAGCAGCAGGTGATGTTCGTACTTGTCGCGCCAGGTTTTCATCCTCTCCGGTAAATGCGCCGGGAAAACGTTGCCCAGCTTCTGCATAAAGCGGTCGGTGAAGTGGGGTTTGAACAGCGACACTTTCTCCAGCATCGCGTCGGTACGGCCCTTCATGGTGAAGAAGAACGGCATTTTGTCGGTGCCGAGCTTGTCGATCATCAGGAACGTGTCTTTGCCGTAGCGCTCGGCGATGTCGTAAATGTCCCGGTGCATGTACTCGCCCGCCACCGGCAGATGAGTGAATTCGCCCAGAATATGACGGCGGATCTCCGTCAGAACCTCAGGCTGGTTGGTGCCGATGTAAAATACCTGCTGCTTTTTCTCTGCCGGGAACGTGTCGAGACGTACCGCAAAAACGGCCAGCTTGCCCGCGCAGCCGGAGGATTCAAACAGGCGATCCGGGTCGGCGTTATAGCGCGCCGGGGTGTCAGCGTTGATATCCCGCACCCGGGTCACGTAGTCATGGTCGTGCGCATGGCGGCCGTCGTGCTGAACGTCTTCGTCCTTCACGCGATCGTCGTCGAGCTTGTTGAGGATCTGTTCCGGCGTCACACCGAGATCGATTCCCAGATGGTTCACCAGCGTCAGCTTGCCGTTTTCGTCAATACGGGCAAACAGCGACATCTCGGTGTAGGCTGGGCCGCGCTGTACTAGAGAGCCGCCGGAGTTATTGCAGATCCCGCCGACCACCGAAGCGCCAATGCAGGAGGAACCGATCACCGAGTGTGGTTCGCGGCCCAGCGGCTTAAGCGCTTTCTCGAGGGAGTAGAGCGTGGTGCCGGGGAACGCGAGCACCTGCTCGCCTTTATCCAGCAGGTGCAGCTTGTCGAGGCGCAGGGTACTGATAATCACGATGTCACGATCGTAATCATTGCCGTTCGGCGTGGAGCCTTCGGTCAGGCCGGTATTGGCCGCCTGCATTAAAATAATCTTGTCGGCGGCGACGCAGGCGCTCAGGACGCGCCACAGCTCCAGCAGCGTGCCGGGGAAAACCACCACCAGCGCCTCGCCCTGACCGGAGCGGAAGCCCTTGCGGTAGCGGGCGGTTTTAGCCGGGTCGGTAAGCAGGTGAGAGGAGCCAACCAGGCGCGACAGTTCGTTAATAAATGTTTTGTTATCGTCAGTTCGAACAGAAGACATCTTCCACTCCTTGTGGTGGGGCAAATTTCTCGCTGTAAAGCATAGCGCGATTAACTGTTAAGCGGTCGAGTATTCACGAGAAAAATCAGAGAATAACCCTGCAACGATCGGAGGGTTTGTGGCACACTGCGCTTTTCGCACGGTATGGCCGAGATCGTCCGGCGGTTATTGATGAGAGAGTAAAACGACATGAAATGGCTATGTTCTGTAGGTGTCGCCGTCAGCCTGGCGCTGCAACCTGCGCTGGCAGAGGATTTGTTTGGCAATCACCCGCTCACGCCTGAAGCGCGGGATGCGTTTGTCACGGAATTGCTCAAGAAAATGACGGTCGATGAGAAAATCGGCCAGCTGCGTCTGATCAGCGTCGGCCCGGATAACCCGAAAGAGGCCATCCGCGAGATGATCAAAGACGGGCAGGTAGGGGCCATCTTTAATACCGTCACCCGCCAGGATATCCGCAAGATGCAGGACCAGGTGATGGATCTCAGCCGCCTGAAAATTCCGCTGTTCTTTGCCTATGACGTGGTGCACGGCCAGCGTACCGTCTTCCCCATCAGCCTCGGCTTAGCCTCCTCCTTTAACCTCGACGCGGTGAAAACCGTCGGGCGCGTGTCGGCTTATGAAGCGGCGGACGACGGCCTGAACATGACCTGGGCGCCTATGGTTGACGTCTCGCGCGATCCGCGCTGGGGCCGCGGCTCGGAAGGCTTTGGTGAAGATACGTATTTAACCTCCACGATGGGTAAAACCATGGTGGAAGCGATGCAGGGCAAAAGCCCGGCGGACCGCTACTCGGTGATGACCAGCGTCAAACACTTCGCGGCCTACGGCGCGGTGGAGGGCGGTAAAGAGTACAACACCGTCGACATGAGCCCGCAGCGCCTGTTCAACGACTACATGCCGCCGTACAAGGCCGGTCTGGATGCGGGCAGCGGCGCGGTGATGGTGGCGCTGAACTCGCTGAACGGCACGCCTGCGACCTCTGATTCCTGGCTGCTGAAAGACGTGCTGCGCGACCAGTGGGGCTTTAAGGGCATCACCGTTTCCGACCACGGCGCGATTAAAGAGCTGATCAAACACGGTACCGCTTCCGACCCGGAAGACGCGGTGCGCGTCGCGCTCAAGTCCGGCATCAACATGAGCATGAGCGACGAGTATTACAGCAAGTACCTGCCGGGGCTGGTGAAGAGCGGCAAGGTGACGATGGCGGAGCTGGACGATGCCACCCGTCACGTGCTGAACGTGAAATACGACATGGGGCTGTTTAACGATCCGTACAGCCACCTGGGTCCGAAAGAGTCTGACCCGGCAGATACCAATGCAGAAAGCCGCCTGCATCGCAAAGAAGCGCGTGACGTGGCGCGCGAAAGCCTGGTGCTGCTGAAAAACCGCCTCGACACGCTGCCGCTGAAAAAATCCGGCACCATTGCCGTGGTGGGGCCGCTGGCCGACAGCAAGCGCGACGTGATGGGCAGCTGGTCTGCCGCGGGCGTGGCTGACCAGTCCGTGACCGTGCTGACCGGTATCAAGAGTGCCGTCGGTGAAAACGCCAAAGTGGTTTACGCCAAAGGGGCGAACGTCACCAACGATAAAGACATCGTGACCTTCCTCAACCAGTATGAGGAAGCGGTCAAGGTCGATCCGCGCACGCCGAAAGAGATGATTGACGAGGCGGTGAACGCCGCGAAGCAGTCTGACGTCGTTGTCGCGGTCGTGGGGGAAGCGCAGGGTATGGCGCACGAGGCCTCCAGCCGGACCGATATCACCATTCCGCAGAGCCAGCGCGATCTGATTGCCGCCCTGAAAGCCACCGGCAAGCCGCTGGTGCTGGTGCTGATGAACGGTCGTCCGCTGGCGCTGGTGAAAGAAGACCAGCAGGCTGACGCTATCCTGGAAACCTGGTTCGCCGGTACCGAAGGCGGTAACGCCATCGCCGACGTGCTGTTTGGCGATTACAACCCGTCGGGCAAGCTGCCGATGTCCTTCCCGCGCTCTGTCGGGCAGATCCCGGTCTACTACAGCCACCTGAATACCGGTCGCCCGTACAACGCCGACAAGCCGAACAAGTACACCTCTCGTTACTTCGACGAAGCGAACGGCCCGCTGTATCCGTTTGGTTACGGCCTGAGCTACACCACCTTCAAGGTTTCTGACGTCAAAATGTCGTCGCCGAGCCTCAAGCGTGACGGCAACGTCACCGCCAGCGTTGAGGTGACCAACACCGGCAAGCGCGAAGGGGCAACGGTGATTCAGATGTACGTTCAGGATGTCACCGCGTCGATGAGCCGTCCGGTGAAACAGTTGCGCGGTTTTGAGAAGGTCAACCTGAAGCCGGGGGAAACCAAAACCATCAGCTTCCCGATCGACGTGGATGCGCTGAAGTTCTGGAACCAGCAGATGAAATATGATGCGGAACCGGGCAAATTTAACGTCTTTATCGGCGTGGACTCCGCCCGCGTGAATAAAGGCGAGTTCGAGCTGCTGTAACCTTTCCCTCCTTTGCCTCCCCCCGTCCTGCGGGGGAGGCGTCTTACCTTATGCTAAAAAGGCATTTTGACGGTTAATTCCGCCGTTTTAAGCTACGCTTTTCTCTCAAGCCTCTGAAAAAGGCAGCAAAAAAATGAGGATAGCGGAATGACGATTGCAAAGGGGATGTGGGGATCTGCGGTGTTACTGGCGGCGCTGAGCCTGCCGTTACAGGCGGCGGAGCCGGTAAAGGTGGGCTCAAAGATCGATACCGAAGGCGCGCTGCTCGGCAATATTATTTTGCAGGTGCTGGAAAGTCACGGCGTGAAAACGGTCAATAAAGTCCAGCTCGGCACCACGCCTGTTGTGCGCGGCGCAATTACCTCCGGCGAGCTGGATATCTACCCGGAATACACCGGCAACGGCGCATTCTTCTTCAAAGATGAAAACGATCCGGCCTGGAAAAACGCCAAAGCCGGGTATGAGAAAGTCAAAAAACTCGACGCGGAACAGAACAAACTGGTCTGGCTGACCCCGGCGCCGGCCAACAATACCTGGACTATCGCCGTGCGCAAGGACGTGGCGGAGAAAGGGAAGCTGACCACCCTGGCGGATCTCAGCCGCTACCTGAAAGAGAAGGGCGACTTTAAGCTGGCGGCGTCCGCGGAGTTTATCGAGCGTCCTGATGCGCTCCCGGCGTTCGAAAAAGCCTACGACTTCAAGCTCGACCAGGCTCAACTGCTCTCGCTGGCGGGCGGGGATACCGCGGTGACCATCAAAGCGGCGGCACAGCAAACCTCCGGCGTTAACGCGGCAATGGCCTACGGCACCGACGGCCCGGTGGCGGCGCTTGGCCTGCAGACCCTGACCGATCCAAAAGGTGTACAGCCAATTTACGCGCCGACCCCGGTGGTGCGTGAGGCGGTGCTGAAAGCGTACCCGGACATTGCAGAATGGCTCAAACCGGTCTTCGAAAAGCTGGATGAAAAAACGCTGCAGCAGCTGAATGCCAGCATTGCCATCGAGGGGCTGGATGCCAAAAAAGTGGCCGCCGACTTCCTGAAGCAACAAGGGCTTGTGAAGTAACGGGAAAAGGCTGTGCCAATAAAATGTCATAACCGCGTCCTGCTGCTGCTGGCCTGTGTGGCCATCGCAGCGGTCGCGTTACCGTTTGTCAACGTTGCCCCAAACCGCCTGATGTCGGGGGAGGGCAAAGCGCTCTGGCAGGTCTGGTCGTTTACGCCGGGGTGGCTTGTGGCGTCGCTGGGCGCGTGGGTGATCCTGTCGCTCTGGCAGGGACGCCCGGCGCAGTGGCTTACGCTGTTCCTCTCTGAAGGGCTGTTTATCCTCCTGTTCTGGAGCGCCGGGCTGGCGGCGACGCATATGGCCTCGGCGGAAAGTCCGCTGGCGAGAACCACTATCGGCAGCGGCCTGTGGCTGTGGCTGGCGCTGTGTCTGCTGGCCTGCAGCGATGCCATTCGTCGACTCATCGCCAGTGCCGTCTGGCGCTGGGTGCTCAATGCGCAGATATGGTGTATTCCTTTACTCCTGCTGTTCAGCGGGGAATTGAACAACCTCTCGCTGTTAAAAGAGTACGCCAACCGTCAGGAGGTGTTTGATGATGCCCTCGCGCAGCACCTGACGATCCTCTTCGGTACGCTCGTTCCGGCGCTGCTGGTTGGGATCCCCCTTGGCATGTGGTGCTATCGCCATCCTTCACGCCAGGGCGGGATTTTTGCCGTGCTCAACGTTATCCAGACCATTCCTTCCGTTGCGCTGTTTGGCCTGCTGATTGCGCCGCTGGCCGGGCTGGTGAAGTCATTCCCGGTGCTCGGAACGCTCGGTGTTGCCGGGACGGGGCTAACGCCCGCCCTTATCGCGCTGGTGCTGTATGCCCTGCTGCCGCTGGTGCGCGGCGTGGTCGCAGGTTTAGGCCAGGTCGCACCTGACGTGCTGGAAAGCGCCCATGCGATGGGAATGAGCGCGCGGCAGTGTTTCTGGAAAATTCAGCTCCCGCTGGCGCTGCCCCTGCTGCTGCGTAGCCTGCGGGTGGTGGCGGTCCAGACCGTTGGCATGGCGGTGATTGCGGCGCTGATTGGCGCGGGTGGTTTTGGCGCACTGGTGTTCCAGGGGCTGCTGAGCAGTGCTCTGGATCTGGTGTTATTGGGCGTGGTGCCCACCATTGCGCTGGCGGTGGTCGTCGACGCACTGTTTGCCTTATGGCTCGCGCTGCTCGGGAGAAGAGCCAATGATTGAATTTCATGATGTCAGTAAAACCTTTGCCGGTCGCCCGGCGGCGAGCCACCTGAACCTGAACTTTGCCGAGGGGGCGTTTTCCGTGCTGATAGGCACCTCGGGGTCGGGCAAGTCCACCACGCTGAAGATGATCAACCGGCTGGTTGAGCATGACAGCGGGCTGATTCGCTTTGCCGGGGAAGAGATCCGCAGCCTGCCGGTGCTGGAGCTGCGCCGTCGGATGGGCTATGCCATACAGTCTATCGGCCTGTTTCCGCACTGGACGGTGGCGCAGAACATCGCCACCGTGCTGCAGCTGGAAAAATGGTCGCGGGCGAAAATCGCCGATCGTGTTGATGAGCTGATGTCTCTGCTGGGGTTAGAGCCCGCGCTGCGCGATCGCTATCCGCACCAGCTTTCCGGCGGGCAGCAGCAGCGCGTGGGCGTGGCGCGCGCGCTGGCGGCCAACCCGCAGGTACTGCTGATGGATGAACCCTTCGGCGCGCTGGACCCGGTTACGCGCGGGGCGCTGCAGGCGGAGATGACCCGTATTCACCGCATTCTCGGACGCACGATCGTACTCGTGACGCACGATATTGATGAAGCCCTGCGCCTGGCTGACCATCTGGTGCTGATGGATCATGGCGAAGTGGTGCAGCAGGGCTCACCGCTTGAGCTATTAACCTGGCCGAAGAACGACTTTGTGCGCGAGTTTTTTGGCCGCAGCGAGCTGGGCGTCAGGCTGCTCTCCCTGCGAACGGTCAGCGACTATATGCGTCGGGATGCGGTGTCGGTGAGCGGCGAACCGCTGCAGGCGCAGATGAGCCTGCGGGATGCGCTCTCCGCGTTTGTCGCGCGCCAGTGCGAGGTATTGCCCGTTTCGGATGCCCGGGGCGCGCCGTGCGGAACCTTACACTTTCGCGATCTGCTGGCCGGGGAGGTGACGCGTGAAGGCACTGCGTGATCCGCTCCTCTGGCTGGTAGCGCTCTTTGTCGCTTTACTGTTTCTGATGCCCCACAGCGCGGCGCTGTTTAACAGCCTCTTTCCCGGACTGCCGCGGCCGGTGTATCAGCAGGAGAGCTTCATTAATCTCGCCCTGGCGCATCTCTGGCTGGTGGCGCTCTCAAGCGCCATCGCGGTTGTGCTGGGCGTGGGGGCGGGCATCGCGGTCACGCGGCCTGCGGGCCGGGAGTTTCGTCCGCTGGTGGAGACGATTGCGGCCATCGGACAGACGTTTCCGCCCGTGGCGGTGCTGGCGATAGCGGTTCCGGTGATGGGTTTTGGCCAACAGCCTGCCATCATTGCGCTGATTTTATACGGCGTATTGCCGGTTCTGCAGGGCACGCTGGCGGGCATCGCGGCGGTACCTGCGTCCGTGCTGAGCGTGGCGGAAGGGATGGGGATGAGTCGCGGCCAGCGGCTGCGTAAGGTTGAACTGCCGCTTGCGGCACCGGTTATCATTGCCGGGATCCGCACGTCGGTCATCATTAACATCGGGACGGCGACCATTGCGTCGACGGTCGGTGCTAATACGCTGGGAACGCCGATCATTATCGGCTTAAGCGGGTTTAATACGGCTTATATTGTGCAGGGAGCGGTGCTGGTCGCGCTGGCGGCAATCGTCGTCGATCGCGCTTTTGAGCGGCTGGCGCTGTACCTCAGCCGACACCGCCGCGAACAATAAACGAGTACCCTGCCAGCATTACGCCACCGATGCCGCTTACGGCCATCAGGACAAAAAGGGTAATAATGGCCAGTTTGGTTGCCTTCATCATGTGCTCCTGTTGTTAACGGAACAATTATACGGTGAAGCGCAGCTGTTAATGAACCATTAAATGCCGTTATGGCTCATCCGGGCCAAGGGAATAAACCGGGTAACCATTCTCACGCCATTCCGTCAGCAGCTGTTGCTGCGTGGCGGACGGCACTTCGCCACACCAGACCAGCAGGGTCTGGCCGTCGAAAAACTCAGGTCTGAGCTGCGCCAGCGAGTGCGCCAGGACATCCACGCGCCAGCCCTTCTGGGTGGCAATCCACGCTTCCAGCCACAGGCGGGTGGTATCGTGCACGTTCCAGCCCACCACCAGGGCATCTTTGCCGGCTTTGTTCTTCGCCGAGGCAAGGCAGACGGCAATGTAGTTGATCAGCACCCCGTCGAGCATGCTGAGCAGCGCCTGCAGGGTAGACTGCTGGCACTGCAGGCGTCGACGAAGCGGAATGAAAAGATGGGAGATCAGCGTCTGTGCCGGGTAATCGCGGCCCTGCTCTTTTATCCATGCGCGCAGGCGCTGCAGGTTGCCCGCCTGCAGGAGCCGCAGCAGGGTTTCCTGTTGTTCGCGCCAGAGATGCAGCGTATCCGGGTCGTCGTGGCTCAGAAGGGACTTCACTTTGCCGACCTGCACGCCGTTGTCGATCCAGCTCTTAATCTCGCGGATGCGGTCGATATCGGCCTCATTGAAAAGACGATGACCACCGTCCGTTCTCTGCGGTTTGAGTAATCCATACCGTCGCTGCCACGCCCGTAGGGTAACGGGATTGATATCACAAAGGAGTGCCACTTCACCTATCGTGTAAAGCGCCATATTCGCCCCCTGGCTTACGCGTCCCCAGCTTAACTGTAGACCCACTTTTCCGAACCAGGAAGGATTGATTGATTTTTGAACAAACAATGCGAAGCATGCGCGATAATCAGAAAAAGGTGTGATAACGGACACGATTTTGCGCTTTTATGGGATGCTTCAAAGAAAGTTAAGCCGCATCCGTGTATGTTACGCGTTTTTAGCGTGTGCGGTTTTGAGTATGTACGAGTTTAATCTGGTGCTGCTGTTGCTTCAGCAGATGTGCGTGTTTCTTGTCATTGCCTGGCTGATGAGTAAAACGCGCCTGTTTATTCCGCTGATGCAGGTCACCGTACGTCTGCCGCATAAGCTGCTCTGCTACGTCACCTTCTCTATTTTCTGCATCATGGGGACTTATTTTGGTCTCCATATCGAAGACTCTATTGCCAACACGCGCGCGATTGGCGCGGTGATGGGCGGGCTGCTGGGCGGTCCCGTCGTCGGTGGCCTTGTCGGTTTAACCGGGGGGCTGCATCGCTATTCCATGGGCGGGATGACGGCCCTGAGCTGTATGATCTCCACGATTGTGGAAGGTCTGCTTGGCGGCCTGGTTCACAGCTACATGATTAAACGCGGCCGCCCGGATAAAGTCTTCAGCCCGCTCACCGCCGGTGCCATTACCTTTGTGGCCGAAATGGCGCAGATGGCGATCATCCTGCTGATTGCCCGTCCGTTTGAGGATGCGCTGCACCTGGTAAGCAGCATTGCCGCTCCGATGATGGTGACCAATACCGTGGGCGCGGCGCTGTTTATGCGCATTCTGCTCGACAAGCGCGCCATGTTTGAGAAGTACACCTCGGCCTTTTCCGCCACGGCGCTGAAGGTTGCCGCCTCGACCGAAGGGATCCTGCGCCAGGGCTTTAACGAAGAGAACAGCATGAAGGTGGCGCAGGTGCTCTACAAGGAGCTGGATATCGGCGCGGTGGCCATCACCGACCGCGAGCGGCTGCTGGCCTTTACCGGCACCGGGGACGATCACCATCTGCCGGGTAAACCCATCTCCTCAGCCTATACGCTGCGCGCCATTGAAACCGGCGAGGTGGTGTATGCCGACGGAAACGAAGTGCCTTACCGCTGTTCGCTGCATCCGCAGTGCAAGCTGGGCTCCACGCTGGTGATTCCGCTGCGCGGCGAGAATCAGCGGGTGATGGGCACCATCAAGCTGTATGAGGCGAAAAACCGTCTGTTCAGCTCGATCAACCGCACGCTGGGGGAGGGGATCGCCCAGCTGCTGTCCGCGCAAATCCTCGCCGGACAGTATGAGCGGCAGAAAGCCCTGCTGACGCAGTCTGAGATCAAACTGCTGCATGCCCAGGTCAATCCGCATTTCCTGTTCAACGCCCTCAATACGCTTAAAGCGGTGATCCGCCGCGACAGCGATCAGGCCGCCCAACTGGTGCAGTTTCTGTCGACCTTTTTCCGTAAAAATCTGAAACGTCCGTCTGAGATCGTCACCCTCGCCGATGAGATTGAGCACGTGAATGCCTATCTGCAGATTGAACAGGCGCGTTTCCAGTCTCGTTTGCAGGTGTCGCTCTCCGTACCGGATGAGCTGGCGTATCAGCATCTTCCGGCCTTTACCCTGCAGCCGATTGTGGAAAACGCCATTAAGCACGGTACATCACAGCTGCTGGGAACGGGGGAGATAACCATTGCCGCCAGCCGTTTCAACCATCACCTGGTGCTGGATATTGAAGATAATGCCGGGCTTTATCAGCCTTCCGCCTCCGGCGGTTTAGGGATGAGCCTGGTGGATAAACGCCTGCGTGCCCATTTTGGCGATGACTGTGGCATTACCGTCGCCTGCGAGCCCGACCGATTTACCCGTATTACCGTACGACTGCCGCTGGAGGAAAACGCATGTTAAGAGTGCTGATTGTGGATGACGAGCCGCTGGCACGGGAAAACCTGCGCGTTCTGCTGCAGGAGCAGCCGGATATTGAGATTGTGGGGGAGTGCGCGAACGCCATTGAGGCCATCGGCGCGGTGCACAAACTGCGCCCGGACGTGCTGTTCCTCGATATTCAGATGCCCCGCATCAGCGGGCTGGAGATGGTCGGCATGCTCGATCCGGAACATCGTCCCTACATCGTATTTCTGACGGCGTTTGATGAATATGCCGTTAAGGCTTTTGAGGAGCACGCGTTTGACTATCTGCTCAAGCCGATTGAAGAGAAGCGCCTTGAAAAAACGCTCACCCGTTTACGCCAGGAGCGCACGGCCCAGGACGTCACGCTGCTGCCGGAAAACCAGCAGCCGCTGAAGTTTATCCCCTGCACCGGGCACAGCCGGATTTATCTTCTGCAGATGGATGATGTGGCCTTTGTCAGCAGCCGTCTGAGCGGGGTGTTTGTCACCAGCGCGGAAGGGAACGAAGGGTTTACCGAGCTGACCCTGCGCACGCTGGAGAGCCGCACGCCGCTGATTCGCTGTCACCGTCAGTACCTGGTGAATATGGCGCATCTGAAGGAGATCCGCCTGGAAGATAACGGCCAGGCCGAGCTGGTGCTGCGTGCCGGACAAACGGTACCCGTCAGCCGTCGCTACCTGAAGAGTTTGAAAGAGGCGATTGGGCTGTAAAGCTGGTACACTGCGCGCCATTGCATCATCGACATTCGAAGGCTCTATGCTAAGTAACGATATTCTTCGTAGCCTGCGCTACACCCTGAAAGCGAACAATAACGACATGGTGCGCATTCTTGCGCTGTCCGATATGGAATCCACGTCTGCGAGTTTTGACACGTGGATGACCAAAGAAGACGAAGAGGGCTTTGTCCGCTGCCCTGACATCATTCTGTCGGGTTTCCTGAACGGCCTGATTTACGATAAGCGTGGCAAAGATCCGGCCGCGCCAGAGCTGGCGCTGGAGCGTCGCGTGAACAACAACACGGTGCTGAAAAAGCTGCGTATCGCGTTCTCGCTGAAAACAGACGATATCGTGGCGATCATGACCGAGCAAAAATTTCGCGTATCCGTGCCGGAAGTGACCGCCATGATGCGCGCGCCGGATCATAAAAACTACCGCGAGTGCGGCGACCAGTTCCTGCGTAATTTCCTGCGCGGGCTGACCCACCGGGTGCATCACCCGAAGGCGTGATGTTTAGCCGGGTGGCGGCTTCGCCTTACCCGGCCTACAAAACCCGTAGGCTCGTGCAAGCGTAGTGCCGCTGGGCAAAAAAAAAGCCGGAGGTAATCTCCGGCTTTTTTGTTATTTCACCTGCTGACCCGGCTTCGCGCCTTCGTCAGGGCTTAACAGGAAGATATCTTTACCGCCAGGGCCTGCAGCCATCACCATCCCCTCAGAGATGCCGAAGCGCATTTTACGCGGCGCCAGGTTGGCGACCATCACGGTCTGACGGCCGATCAGCACCTGCGGGTCCGGGTAGGCTGAACGGATGCCGGAGAAGACGTTACGCTTCTCGCCGCCCAGATCCAGCGTCAGGCGCAGCAGCTTGTCAGAGCCTTCCACGAACTCCGCGTTTTCAATCAGCGCCACGCGCAGGTCGACTTTGGCGAAATCATCGAAGGTAATGGTTTCCTGAATCGGGTCGTCTGCCAGCGGGCCGGTGACCGGTGCCGCTGCTGCCTTCACCTCTTCTTTAGAGGCTTCCACCAGGGCTTCAACCTGCTTCATCTCGATGCGGTTGTACAGCGCTTTGAAGGTGTTGACCTTGTGGCCGAGCAGCGGCTGCTGGATAGCATCCCATGTCAGTTCGGTGTTCAGGAACGCTTCAGCACGGGCTGCCAGCTGTGGCAGAACCGGCTTCAGCCAGGTCATCAGCACGCGGAACATGTTCAGACCCATGGTGCAGATCGCCTGCAGGTCGGCGTCACGGCCTTCCTGTTTCGCGACCACCCATGGGGCCTGCTCGTCCACATAGCGGTTGGCAACATCGGCCAGCGCCATGATTTCGCGAATCGCTTTACCGAATTCACGGCTTTCCCAGGCTTCGCCAACCGCAGCGGCGGCATCAGTGAAGGTTTTATACAGCTCAGGATCGGCCAGTTCGGCAGAAAGCACGCCATCAAAACGCTTGGCGATGAAGCCCGCGTTACGTGACGCCAGGTTCACCACCTTGTTGACGATGTCCGCGTTCACGCGCTGCACGAAATCTTCCAGGTTCAGGTCGATATCGTCGATGCGGGAAGAGAGCTTCGCGGTGTAGTAATAGCGCAGGCTGTCCGCGTCGAAGTGGTTCAGCCAGGTGCTGGCCTTGATGAACGTCCCGCGGGACTTGGACATCTTGGCGCCGTTCACCGTCACGTAGCCGTGAACAAACAGGTTGGTTGGCTTGCGGAAGTTGCTGCCTTCCAGCATGGCCGGCCAGAACAGGCTGTGGAAGTAAACGATGTCTTTACCGATGAAGTGGTACAGCTCTGCCGTGGAATCTTTCTTCCAGTATTCGTCGAAGCTCACGGTGTCGCCACGCTTGTCGCACAGGTTCTTGAAGGAGCCCATGTAGCCAATTGGCGCGTCCAGCCAGACGTAGAAGTATTTACCCGGTGCGTTCGGGATTTCGAAGCCGAAATACGGCGCATCGCGGGAGATATCCCACTGCTGCAGGCCGGATTCGAACCACTCCTGCATCTTGTTCGCCACCTGCTCCTGTAGCGCGCCGCTGCGGGTCCACGCCTGCAGCATTTCGCTGAAGGACGGCAGGTCGAAGAAGAAGTGCTCGGAGTCACGCATCACAGGCGTGGCGCCGGAAACCACGGATTTCGGCTCGATAAGCTCGGTCGGGCTGTAGGTTGCGCCGCACACTTCGCAGTTATCGCCGTACTGATCCGGGGATTTACATTTCGGACAGGTGCCTTTGACGAAACGGTCCGGCAGGAACATGCCTTTTTCCGGATCGTACAGCTGCGAGATGGTGCGGTTTTTAATAAAACCGTTCTCTTTCAGACGGGTGTAGATCAGCTCCGAAAGCTCGCGGTTTTCGTCGCTGTGCGTGGAGTGATAGTTGTCATAGCTGATGACAAAGCCAGCAAAATCGGTCTGATGCTCCTGACTCATTTCGGCAATCATCTGCTCTGGGGAGATCCCCAGCTGCTGCGCTTTCAGCATGATCGGCGTGCCGTGGGCATCGTCCGCACAGATGAAGTTAACCTCGTGGCCGCGCATTCGCTGGTAACGGACCCAGACATCAGCCTGGATATGCTCCAGCATGTGGCCGAGGTGGATTGAGCCGTTGGCGTACGGCAGTGCGCACGTTACCAGAATTTTCTTCGCGACTTGAGTCATAGTAGGCATTACTTCTTTTAACTGTGAAAAGGGTTTTTGATATTACCAAAAGGGGCATTATTAAGTAAGCACAAACCACGGCCTTTCAGGTAAACTTGTTCATCTAAGGTCTTATTCACAAGAACAAAGGAGTCGGGATGAGTTCTCAATCCCAGGCCAAATCACCGGAAGCCTTACGAGCAATGGTCGCCGGGACGCTGGCTAACTTTCAGCATCCAACCCTGAAGCATAATCTCACTACGCTGAAAGCGTTACACCACGTTGCCTGGTTGGACGATACGCTGCACATTGAGCTGCAGATGCCGTTCGTCTGGACCAGCGCCTTTGACGCGCTGAAAGAGCAGACCAGCTCTGAGCTGCTGCGCATGACCGGCGCGAAGGCGATCGACTGGAAGCTGAGCCACAGTATTGCCACGCTGAAACGCGTGAAAAACCAGCCTGGCGTGAACGGCGTGAAAAACATCATTGCCGTCAGCTCGGGCAAGGGCGGGGTGGGGAAATCCTCTACCGCCGTAAACCTGGCGCTGGCGCTGGCAGCGGAAGGGGCAAAGGTCGGTATTCTGGATGCCGACATCTACGGTCCGTCTATTCCAAATATGCTGGGCGCGGAAAACCAGCGTCCAACCTCACCGGACGGTACCCACATGGCGCCGATCATGGCGCACGGTCTGGCGACCAACTCCATCGGTTACCTGGTGACTGACGATAACGCCATGGTCTGGCGCGGCCCGATGGCCAGCAAAGCGCTGCTGCAGATGCTGCAGGAGACGATGTGGCCGGATCTGGATTATCTGGTTCTGGACATGCCGCCGGGCACCGGTGATATTCAGCTCACGCTGGCGCAAAACATTCCGGTGACGGGAGCCGTTGTGGTGACCACGCCGCAGGATATCGCGCTGATCGACGCCAAAAAAGGCATCGTGATGTTCGAGAAGGTGGAAGTGCCGGTGCTCGGTATCGTGGAGAACATGAGCATGCACATCTGCAGCAACTGCGGTCACCACGAACCTATCTTTGGTACGGGTGGCGCAGAAAAACTGGCCGCGAAGTATCACACCCAACTGCTGGGACAGATGCCGCTGCACATTACCCTGCGCGAAGATCTGGATAGCGGTAAGCCGACGGTGGTCAGCCGTCCGGACAGCGAATTTGCAGAGATGTATCGTCAGCTGGCGGGTCGCGTTGCGGCGCAGCTTTACTGGCAGGGCGAAGTGATCCCGGGCGAAATCGCGTTCCGCGCGGTGTAACGCCTTCGCGTTGAATTGCCGGGTGGCGCTTCGCTTACCCGGCCTACAACTGGCACTATCACGTAGGTCGGGTAAGGCGAAGCCGCCACCCGACTTTAACCCAACCGATAGTGCATCAAATAATACTCTCCCTCCGGAGAATCCCCCGTCGTCTCAATGTGCCAGCCGTGCCGCTGGTAAAACGCGACAGCCCGCACATTCTTCACCAGACACTTAAGCGAACCCGTACTGGTAAACGTCTTCTGCACCTGTTCCAGGAGCATTTTCCCGACGCCGTGGCTTTGATACTGCGGGTCAACAAAGAGGTTGTGCAGAAAATTATCGTTCGTCCAGACGGAGGCAAAACCCAGTCGATGGCCGTTCTGCGTGGCAACCCAAATCACTTCGTCACGGGTGGCCGCGTCAAAGTCTTCAAGCTGCCAGTCTGAACTGTCCAGCCATGGCCAGGCTTCACGCCGGGCGTGGAGGAAGAGCGTGCGCAGGAAAGGGCGATCGCTTTCCTGCCAGGGGCGGATCAGGATGGTATTAGCGGTGATAGAAAATATCTCCATTATAGGCTTTGTAGATTTTGCCATCCGCATCGCCAATCAACACGTAATTCTCGCCCATGTAGGTCCAGTGGGTTCCGGCATCCGGCGCCGGCAGATTACGCAGCTGGTACTGTTTGATGGTGTACTCCGGCGTTTGATACTGCGCCGGCGCCGTGTCGCCAATCTTGAATTTCGTGAAGTCAGCGATGAACTCTTGTTCTTCATAGGCCTTGATGCCGGAGGGTGCAGCGGCCGTTTGCGGGGCAGAGAATGCAGATCCCGCCAGAGACAGTAATACACCCAGAAGCAGCAGTTTACGCTTAGCCATTTTTTCTCCAGTGATATCGTTACAGATACTTTTCGTCTGCGGGTCGTGCAAAGCGAAGCAGACAGTCCATTTTAAGTATCAACGCAGGGTATGTTTGAAAAAAAATGTAACAAAAGTGGACGGTTTTGTGTAGCCCAATTGCGTGATGTTTATCAGTGTAGGGAATATTGCCAGTGTCTTATATTTTTAATATTTATCATTTCATTTATTAATTCTGAAAATAACTTTTCATATCAAAGTTAGAAAGCGATGCGAATGCTTTCCGCCTGAAGAGCATTTAATATCGCCTTCGAGTGCAGCGTGCTTACCGCCATTTTTTTAACAAGACCAGGCAAAGGCTCTGCTTTTTAGAAAGCGGGTGGAGTGCGTTTTATAATGCCAGCAATTTCACTCCAGGAAAGAGTAATCGATTAAATTTCATGATGTTAGCTCAAGTCTTTTTACAGGTTTGACGATAAACGCAACGTTGAAAAGAAATATTTATATTAATGAAAAGTACAACTGCATTTTCGCTCTTATTTCTGAGTATGAGTCAGTTAACGGGGTGTATGTTTTCACCAGGCCTGGACTTAAGTGTGTCCGGGAAGAACGTTATTTCGCCGGAAGAGGCAAATTATCAGCTCGAAAAGCGCGTAGAAATTTTTCCCCTGACGCCGGAATTGATTGAAAAACTGCGTCCGCCCGTGTCGAAATCTCAGGCAAATCCTAATCTGGATGAGCAGATCAAACGCTGGGAATACCGTATTGGTACGGGTGACATCCTGACGGTCACCGTCTGGGATCACCCTGAATTAACAACGCCGGCAGGACAATATCGTAGCGCGAGCGATGCCGGCAACTGGGTTAACGCCGACGGCACGCTCTTTTATCCCTATGTCGGTAAACTGCGGGTAGCAGGAAAAACGGTTTCACAGGTACGCGACGAGATTACGGCTCGACTGGATAACGTTATTGAGAGCCCGCAGGTGGACGTCAGCGTTGCCGCCTTCCGTTCACAAAAAGCCTACGTCACCGGTGAGGTGGAAAAATCAGGGCAACAACCGATAACCAATATTCCGTTGACGGTGATGGACGCGGTTAACGCTGCGGGTGGGCTCTCGGCGGATGCCGACTGGCGTAACGTCGTGCTCACACATAATGGACAGGACGCGCACCTTTCCCTCTATGCCCTGATGCAGCATGGCGATTTGACCCAAAATAAGCTGCTTTATCCTGGCGATATCCTGTTTGTGCCCCGGAACGACGCGCTGAAGGTGTTCGTGATGGGGGAAGTGATTAAACAGAGCACGCTTAAGATGGATCGTAGCGGCATGACGCTGGCCGAGGCCCTGGGGAATGCCGGGGGGCTTAACCAAAATATGGCCGATGCAACCGGCATTTTTGTTATTCGGCAGGTATCGAAAAAAGGCGACACCAACAAAATCGCCAATATCTATCAGTTGAATGCGGAAGATGCGTCAGCCATGGTGCTGGGTACGGAATTTCAGCTTGAGCCGTATGACATTGTCTATGTCACCACGGCACCGCTATCACGCTGGAATCGCGTGATCTCCCAACTGGTACCCACCATCAGCGGCGTACATGACCTGACCGAAACCGTTCGCAACATCAGAGCGTGGCCGCAGTAATGTTCCCTTCAATCTTAGTGGTCTGCACCGGCAATATGTGCCGCTCACCGATTGGTGAGCGGCCATTTTCGGGCAATCAGGAAAAGCCCGTCAGGAATGGGCCTGCCGTTTAAGTTAACAAGGAATGAAGCCGTAATGTCGTCTTCTCAATCAGACAAATATCGTGCTGCGACGCCGCAGGATAACGAAATGGATCTTATTCAGCTGCTTGCTGAGATGTTCGATCACCGGGTAACGATCGCGTGTGTAACACTTCTGTTTACGGTGTGTGCGGGGATCTACGCATTCAGCGCCACGCCAGTTTATCAGGCTGATGCCCTGGTGCAGGTCGAAGCGAAGCAGGGCAACGCGCTGCTCAAGAACCTGACGTCGTTCAGGCCCGATCTTTCACCCGATGTCGCCCCAGAACTTTTACTCCTCAAGTCACGGATGGTCCTCGGCGAGACCGTTGATCAATTAGGGCTGACCTACGAGGTTAGCCAGCGCATGTTCCCCGTTATCGGGGCGCTTTGGCAGCACGTGCAGGGCCGCAAACCGGCGGAAATCACGATTGGCTCGCTGAATATTCCCCTTGTGGAAGGTGAGCCACAAACGCTTTTACTCACCGTTCATGAGCAGGGGCGATATCATCTTGAGGGGAAAACGCTTGAGGCAGAGGGCGTTGTCGGGAAAGCGCTGGTTAAAGAGGGCGTATCGCTTCTGGTGACATCCCTCAGTGCGGTACCGGGAACGCAATTTACCCTCAACACCGTGACCAGGCTTGACGCGATCAACGCCCTTCAGAGCAGACTTACGATTGCCGAGTTGGCGAAACAGAGCGGTATGATCGCCTTAACGCTAACGGGCGACGATCCCGACAAGACCGCCGCGATACTTAATTCGATTACTGAACATTTTCTCAGCCAGAACATTGCGCGCCAGGAGGCTAAAGATTCCCGCAGCCTCGCATTCTTACAGGATCAGTTACCTAAAATCAGTCTCGAACTGAATGAAGCCGAGGCACGACTGAATGCTTACCGAGAACAGCGCGATTCGGTCGATTTATCTCTTGAGGCAAAATCGGTGCTTGATCAGGTGGTTAACGTGGAAAATCAGCTTAACGAGCTTATATTTCGCGAGGCAGAAGTCTCTCAGCTGTTCAAAAAAGATCATCCGACCTACCGTGCTTTACGGGAGAAGAAACAAACCCTTGAACGGGAGCGCGCACGCCTGAATAGCCGCGTGTCATCCATGCCTTCCACGCAGCAGGAAATATTACGTTTGAGTCGTGACGTTGAATCCGGGCGTACCGTATACATGCAGTTGCTGACGCGTCAGCAAGAGCTGAGCATCTCGCGCTCCAGCGCGATCGGGAACGTGCGGATCATTGACCCGGCCATGACGCAGCCTGCTCCGGTTGAACCGCGCAAAGCACTCATTATCGTGTTTGGTATGCTGATGGGGTTGATACTTTCTGCCGGAACGGTTTTAGTGCGTTCAGCCTTTAAGCGGGGCATTACGTCGTCAGAACAACTGGATGAGCTCGGAATGCCGCTGCTGGTGACGCTTCCGCGCTCGGCATGGTTATGGAAAAAAACGCACCTGCGCAGGAGAAACCTGTTTACTTCCCACTGGAAGCACAAGATAGCCAACGTGCCTTTTCTGCCCATCGATCGTCCGGCTGATTCGTTTGTCGAGGCGATACGCGGGCTGCGCACCAGTTTGCACTTTACCATGATGGATGCCACAAACCGGATTGTCGTGGTGTCTGGCCCCACGCAGGACTGTGGAAAGACGCTGGTCAGTTCTTCGCTGGCGTCGATTCTGGCGCAGGCCGGACAGCGGGTGCTGTTTATTGATGCGGATATGCGCAAGGGCTATGTCCACAACGTGTTCAGGCTGGATAATCAGCGGGGGTTGTCCAGCGTGCTCGACGGAACGGTCGAGTGGCAGGAGGCGGTTCAACGCTTCGAAAAAGGCGGTTTTGATGTACTGACCTGCGGACCTCAACCTGCCCATCCCGTCGATCTGCTCATGAGTGAATGCCTTCAGGGGATAATGTCGCAGATTGAAAAGCGATATGACATGGTGATTATCGACACTCCGCCTGTGCTTGCCGTCACGGATGCTTTGCTGATAGCCAGAACAGCCGCCACCACGCTGCTGGTCGCCCGCTTTGGTAAAACCAGCGTTAAAGAGATCGAGACCAGCCTTAAGCGTATGGAACGGATGGGCGTGCAGGTGAGTGGCACGATCCTCAATGACATAGTGAAATCTGCCGCGCTCTATTACAACTCGGGGTACAGCTATTACGATTACGGCTATAGCCCGGAGTAACCCTGGCGCGACACTTCTTTACAGCGTGATGGCGTATTGCCCGTTAAGATGACCTCCATTAAAACATGAGGTCACAATGGATAACCGCAAAATCAATCGACTGCGCCGCTGGGCGCGGGAAGGGATAATACTCGTTCTGCTGACGCTGGCCGTGGTGTGGGGTGTGGATCAATACCGAAAACCGACACTCCCCGCCAGTTTTAGTGCAACGCCGATGACGAGTATCGACGGCAACGTTCACGATATTGCGGCGCTCAGCCAGGATCGTCCGCTGCTGATCTACGTCTGGGCGACCTGGTGCAGCATTTGCCGCTACACGACGCCTGCGGTTAATCAACTGGCAGAAGAGGGCGGGAACGTGGTGAGTATCGCCATGCGTTCCGGTGACAACGCAAAGCTTGAGCGCTGGGTTGATAAGAAACAGCTGAAAATACCGGTGATTAACGATGCAAACGGTGCTTTGTCGCAGCAGTGGCAGGTGAGCGTCACGCCAACGCTGGTGGTTGTGTCGAAGGGGAACGTGGTCAGTACCACAACGGGCTGGACGAGCTACTGGGGATTAAAATTAAGGATGTGGTGGGCTGGCGTATAAAAATAACCCCTCTCCCGGCGGAAGAGGGGTTTTGTATTACTTGGCCAGAACTTCCTGCGCGGTACGCTCAACCAGAGACAGCAGGATTTTAATATCTTCCAGCGTTACGGTTGGGTTCAGTAGCGTCAGCTTCAGGCAGGTCACGCCGTTATGCTCGGTCACACCGACGTTTGCACGGCCGGATTCCAGCAGTGCGTCACCAATTTTCTGGTTCAGCAGGGCGATGCCCGCGTCATCCGTCTGCACCTGTCCGCGGAAGCGGAACAGCACGCTTGCCAGCTGCGGCTGCATAACCAGTTCCAGCGCAGGCTGCGCTTTCACGTAGGCCGCAACCTGCTGTGCCAGGGTCACGCCGTGATCGATGATCGCCGCGTATTGCTCCTGACCCAGGGCTTCCAGGCTCATCCACAGCTTCAGCGCGTCGAAACGACGGGTGGTCTGCAGAGATTTGGAGACCAGGTTAGGCACGCCTGCTTCTTCGTCGAACTCAGAGTTCAGGTAAGCCGCCTGATAGCGCATCAGCTCATAGTGGCGCGCTTCTTTCAGCAGGAACGCACCGCAGCTGATGGTCTGGAAGAACTGCTTGTGGAAGTCCAGGGTCACGGAATCCACCAGCTCAATGCCGTCCAGGTAGTGACGATACTGCTCAGACATCAGCAGCGCGCCGCCCCAGGCTGCATCAACGTGTACCCAGATGTTCTGCTTCGCCGCCAGCTCTGCAATCGAACGCAGCGGGTCGATAGCACCGGCATCGGTGGTACCTGCCGTCGCGACGATGGCCAGAATCTGCTCGCCGTTCGCATTGCACTGCTCAATTTTCGCCGCCAGATCGGTCAGATCCATGCGGGAGAATTCGTCCGTTTTCACCTGCACTACGGACTGGTAGCCCAGGCCCATCAGCGCCATGTTTTTCTGCACGGAGAAGTGCGCGTTTTCAGAGCACAGTACGCGGATCTTACGCAGATCGCCCACCAGGCCGTCCTGCTGAACGGAGTGACCCTGACGCGCAAAGAACGCATCGCGCGCCAGCATCAGGCCCATCAGGTTGCTCTGGGTTCCGCCGCTGGTGAAGACACCGGCGTCGCCAGCCTGATAACCCACGCGGGTACGCAGCCACTCGATCAGTTTGATCTCAATGATGGTTGCGGACGGGCTTTGATCCCAGGAGTCCATACTCTGGTTAGTGGCGTTGATCAGCACTTCCGCCGCCTGGCTTACGACCAGGCTTGGGCAGTGCAGGTGCGCCACACACTGCGGGTGATGAACGGACAGGCTGTCTTTCAGGAAGAACTCGACAGCGCGTTCAATCGCCGCTTCGTTGCCCAGCCCTTTCGGGTTGAAATCCAGCTTAATACGGTCGCGCAGTTCTGCGACCGTTTTGCCCTGGTACATCTCAGGCTGTTTCAGCCACTGCATCACAGCCTGAGTGCTTTGTTCAATCGCCTGCTGGTAAGCTTCAATGCTCTGCGCAGAGGAGAACAAAATTGGGTTTGAATCAGACATCGTAATCAACAACTCCGGTTACGCCGGGCGAACGCCCGCAGCAAGCAGTGCCTGCTCGAATTTATCCAGGAAGATCTTCAGCTCTTCATCGCTGATCAGCAGAGAAGGCAGCAGACGCAGAACGATACCGTTACGACCACCGCGCTCCAGAATCAGACCGGCTTCGAAGCACTTCTTCTGAATCAGTGCAGACAGCTCGCCGTCGCCCGGGAAGCAGCCCATGTGGTCAGCGGCTTCGTGTGGCTTAACGATCTCAATACCGATCATCATGCCCAGACCGCGAACGTGACCAATCACCGGGTAGCGCTTCGCCATCTCTTTCAGCTGGCCTTTCAGCCATTCGCCCTGTGCAGCCACTTTGCCTGCGATGTTCTGATCTTTCAGGATTTTCAGCGTCGTCAGACCGGTGGCCATCGCCAGCTGGTTGCCGCGGAAGGTACCGGTGTGGTGACCTGGCGCCCACGCATCGAACTGTTTTTTGATACCGAGCACGGCCAGCGGCAGACCGCCACCGACGGCTTTAGACATCACGATGATGTCTGGCTCAATGCCTGCGTGTTCGAAGGCGAAGAATTTACCGGTACGGGCAAAGCCAGCCTGAACTTCGTCGAGGATCAGCAGAATGCCGTGTTCCTGAGTGACTTTACGGATGCGCTGCAGCCACTCAGCCGGAGCCGGGTTCACGCCACCTTCGCCCTGAACCGCTTCCAGGATCACCGCAGCAGGCTTACGCACGCCGCTTTCAACGTCGTTGATCAGGTTATCGAAGTAGTAAGTCAGCGCTTTCACGCCCGCTTCACCACCGATACCCAGCGGGCAGCGGTATTCGTGCGGGTAAGGCATGAACTGGACTTCTGGCATCATACCGTCAACCGCTTCTTTCGGAGACAGGTTGCCGGTCACGGACAGTGCGCCGTGGGTCATGCCGTGGTAACCACCAGAGAAGCTGATGATACCGCTACGGCCGGTCACTTTTTTCGCCAGCTTCAGCGCCGCTTCAACGGCGTCAGCACCGGATGGACCGGTGAACTGCAGGCAGTACTCTTTGCCCTGACCAGGCAGCAGAGAGAGCAGGTATTCGGAAAACGCGTCTTTCAGAGGCGTCGTCAGATCCAGAGTATGTAACGGCAAGCCGCTGGTAATGACATTTTGGATGCTTTTCAGCACATCAGGATGGTTATGGCCAAGCGCAAGGGTCCCTGCGCCTGCTAAACAGTCAAGGTATTCTTTATTATCTGCATCGGTGATCCACACGCCTTCTGCTTTAGTGATGGCTAAAGGCAGTTTGCGCGGATAACTCCTGACGTTAGATTCAAACTCGGCCTGACGGGCCAGATAGGTTTCGTTGCTTTTGTGGGCATCTACGGTGTCAATACGGACTTTATCCGTCATCATATCACTCCTACAACCGCCGCTTCGTTATGAGCCACGATTGAATAAAAAGTTAAAAAACAGATGGGGGCCTGAAAAAAACGCCGCCAATATAGAGCCTTTTGCCACGGGGCTCAATGGTTAATTTGTTTACTGTTTTGTGACACGGGGCTGTAACGAGGAAATATCCCCATTTTTAAAATGAAAATTGCATTTTATGCCAAATAAAAACAGCGCGTTACAGACCGTTTACCCGGTGTGTAAAGTCACAGAAAAGAGTGTGACAAATCGTGCCATCGAACGGCATAAAAGGAGGGTGATGCTTCCTGTTTCTGCGTCTTGGGCAAAAAACGGCGGTTACGTTGCATGCGCAACGGAATCACGCGGTAAAAAAGGACTTTCTACGCGCGTGGTTTCCTGATGTTCTTCACCGTTAATAATATGCAGGGCGCTCAGGCGACCAATTTCATAGTGCGGCAGTTGAACCGTCGAGAGAGGCGGCAGGAACAACTCCCCAATACCCACCATATTGTCATAGCCGATAACGGCGACATCTTCCGGTATGCGAAGCCCTTGCGCCAGTAGCGTCTGATAGACCATAAACGCGATACGATCGTTGCCGCAGATAACCGCGTCGAACCGGGGAATACCATTCTGCATGTGCGCCAGCAATACTGACGGAATGTCACGATAGTGCTCATCGCCGAGTGCCATATAGCTGTGCGCCAGGCCGTCCGGATCGAGCCCCGCTTCACGGCATGCACGTTCCAGCCCCTGACGACGTCGGGTTGTGGCCAGATGCCCCTCAGGCAAATGCAGGCAGAGAGGGCGTCGATAACCCTCCGCGAGTAACGCCCGCACGGCGGTATATTGCCCCTGTTCATCATCGGGAATATAGCTGGCGACCTTTTCGCCGTCACTTTCGCAGTTGGCCAGCACGCAGGGAAGAGTGAGTAATTTGGCCGGGAGAGGAACCTGACGTAACCCCATGGTGGTGTAGATAATTCCGTCAGGCCGATGAGAAAGGAGAAGGTCGACAATGGCGTCCGGGTTGTCATCGGTAAACATATTCATCACGAAGCTGTTCCAGCCGTGCATTCTGGCCGTCTCTTCAATCGACAGCGTGATCTCCACCGAGAAAGGCGTCGTCACCGTATCGAGCGCCAGTACGCCTATGGTTTTAGGCGAGGCATGCGCGCCGCGAATTTTCTTGGCGGAAAGATCGGGCACGTAGCTGGTTTGCTCGATAGCCAGCTGAACGCGCGCCAGCGTTTCCGGCTTAAGGCGCTCCGGGCTGTTCAGCGCACGGGAGACCGTCATCAGCGATACGTTAGCCAGCTTTGCGACGTCCTTCAGGGAAGCCATTTTCTTACTCCGTTAATGCTCTGTGTGAAAGGGTATACAACTAAGTCGCTGATGTAAAAGGAAGGCTGATGCACAGGCCAGGTCAGGCTTACCTCAGTGATGAATATTTGATCGCGATCTCACTCTCTTAATGTTAACGTTAACTTTCGTGATTAACATCTTAAATTTTTACCAAACAGCATGAGAAAGGATAAATGTTAACGTTACCATTGCGTCATTACTCCAACATGAGAATGTCATGATGAAAACGCATCACTCTCACAGCTACCCTTTATTAAGCGCACTACTCTTTTTCTTTTTTGTCACATGGTCATCTTCCGGCTCGTTGCTCTCTATCTGGCTCCATCAGGAGGTGGGGTTAAAGGCAGGGGATACGGGAGTCATCTATGCCGTGCTGTCCGTCTCCGCGCTGTGCGCGCAAATCTGCTACGGCTTCATTCAGGACAAGCTCGGCCTGCGAAAAAACCTGCTCTGGTTTCTGACCAGTCTGCTCATTCTTTCCGGTCCGGCCTTCCTGCTGTTTGGTTATCTGCTGCAAATTAACGTGTTACTCGGCAGTATTTTCGGCGGGGTTTATATCGGGCTGACGTTTAACGGCGGAATAGGGGTCCTGGAGTCCTATACCGAGCGCGTGGCCCGCCAGAGCCAGTTTGAGTTTGGCAGGGCGAGGATGTGGGGATCGCTGGGCTGGGCAGTGGCCACCTTTTTTGCAGGACTCCTGTTCAACATTAATCCGAAGCTGAACTTCGCGGTAGCGAGCTGCGCCGGGCTGGTGTTTTTTGTGTTGCTGGCACGCCTCCGGGTTTCTTCCGCGCCGCACGCCATGCAGGAGGCGGTATCCGGCGGTAAGGTCACGCTGGAGGATGCATTGCGCCTGCTGACGCTGCCGCGCTTCTGGGCGCTGGTATTTTTTGTTATCGGCACCTGTATTTATGGCGTCTACGACCAGCAGTTCCCGGTCTATTTCTCCTCACAGTTCCCGACGCTGCAGGAAGGAAACGCCATGTATGGCTATCTCAACTCCTTCCAGGTTTTCCTGGAGGCGGCGGGCATGTTTTGCGCCCCGTGGCTGGTGAATCGCCTCGGTGCGAAAAACGGCCTGATTTTCGCCGGAATGGTGATGGCGATGCGTATGGTGGCATCGGGTCTGGTTGAGGGGCCGGTATTGATCTCCATCACCAAGCTATTGCACGCGGTTGAGCTGCCCGTTTTGCTGGTCTCCATCTTCAAATACAACAGCCTGCATTTTGATAAGCGACTCTCTTCCACCCTCTATCTGGTGGGCTTTGCCTGTACAAGCTCGGTGATTGCCTCGGTGCTGTCGCCGCTGGCAGGTTACAGCTATGAGAAATACGGCTTTGCCCAGTCCTATCTCATCATGGGGCTACTGGTCTTCAGCACCACGTTTATCTCCATCTTCCTGTTGCGCTCGGGTAAGTCCTCTTCTGACCCACTCATGCCGCAACCTTCCACCATCTGATCAAAGAGTAGAGAAATGACGTATTCCATTACGAAAGCAGAACAGGAAATTCAGTCCAGACGCGAAGGGCTCAACCTGCGCTGGTATCCCCGTTACCACCTCGCTGCGCGTGCTGGCTGGATGAACGACCCGAATGGACTGGTCTGGTTTGACGGCTGGTATCACGCCTTTTATCAACATCATCCTTATTCGACCCAGTGGGGTCCGATGCACTGGGGCCATGCGCGCAGCAAAGATTTAGTTCACTGGGAGCACCTCCCGGTTGCGCTGGCACCGGAAGGACCAGACGACAAGGACGGCTGTTTTTCTGGCTCAGCCGTGGTGGATGGCGACACGCTGGCGCTGATCTACACCGGCCACAAATTCCACGGCGATCCCGGCGATGAGGCTAATCTCTACCAGGTTCAGTGCCTGGCAACCAGCCGTGACGGCATCCACTTTGTGCGGCACGGGACCGTCATTGACACACCGCCTGGACTGCATCACTTCCGCGATCCGAAAGTATGGCGTGAAGGGGAGTGGTGGTACATGGTCGTTGGCGCGCGAGAGGGTGATACGGGCCAGGTGCGTGCGTACCGGTCTGCGGATCTGCGCGAGTGGCAGGACAGGGGCGTGCTCGCGGTGGCTGAAAAAGAGATGGGTTATATGTGGGAATGCCCGGACTTCTTCACTCTCGGTGGGAAACGCGTGCTGATGTTTTCGCCTCAGGGACTCACCGCAGACGGATTTAAACATCGCAATCTTTTCCAGAGCGGCTATCTGGTAGGTGAATGGCAGCCTGGTCAGCCCTTTGTGCGTGAAGGTGAATTTGTGGAGATGGATTACGGGCATGATTTCTATGCGCCGCAAAGTTTCCTGACGCCGGATGGCCGACGCATCGTCATCGGCTGGCTGGACATGTGGGAATCCCCGCTGCCGGAACAGGAGGATGGCTGGGCGGGTATGCTTTCTTTACCGCGCGAGATGACGCTGAGTGCGGATAACCATCTGCAAATGCGGCCGGCCAGAGAAGTTGAAACCCTGCGCGGGGCGTGGTTCCCCTGGCCGATAAGTACGCTTAATAACCAGCAGATGACGCTGGTGGAACACTGCGATGCGATGGAGGTCATTGTGCATTGGGATTGCACGAACAGCAGCGCGGAGCAATACGGCATTCGTCTCGGCGACGGACTGCGCCTCTATGTTGATGCCCAGATGCAGCGCCTGGTGCTGGAGCGACACTATCCACAGTATGGCTTGTGCGGTACCCGAAGCATCGCGCTTAACCTGAACGACGCGCTCTGCCTGCGCCTGTTCTTTGATAGCTCGTCTGTGGAGGTGTTTGTCAATGAGGGGGAAGCGTGCCTCAGCAGCCGTATCTATCCGGATACCGACTGCCGCGAGCTGGCGTTATTTGCCTGGGCGGGGGGAGCGTCGCTTATTCATGGCGGGGCGTGGCAGTTAGAGTAAGTGTGTATTTAGTCACGAGCTAAAATAAAGCCCCATACAAATGGGGCTATGTAAATCTTATGAGGTGTGAGCGTAATGCTAAGATCACATTTTTGATAATTGTGCGTTTACAACTCTCTCTTTTTCGACAACCAGCTGCATAATATAGCTACCCTTGTGCCATGAACCCTTATTTGGCTTCCAGCCTTTCGAAAGCAGATATTCAGCAGCTTCAGAGATTGGCTTATTCATAACGTGATCCGCTTCACCTGAGAACTTTTTTAAATCACCGCTTACTTTGGCCGGTTTGCTATCACAACGACCCGCAGCATCCATCACCTGAGTGCAGCCTTCAGGAAGGTGCCTGTGCGCTGACTGTGCAAGTTGAGCAGCATTCTCCAAAGCCTGTTTTTCAGCAGCAGCGTTAATGGCTGAAGTGCGGTTTTGCTCTGCAATATAACAAGCATCTTTACTCACTCCTTTGCTTTGACAATCAGCCATCCGTTGAGCGGGTGAGGAACACGCAGCAAGAGATAATATAGCCGCTACCATCATTAACTTTTTCATTATTGCCTCAGTAATTACAATTATAAATATACGTGCCTAACATCAAGCCGATCCATATCCCTAATAAAATAAAAGTGAGATACAAAACAGCGGAGATAAAAATGTACTTTGTCATTTTTTTGCGAGCAGCAATGTATTGAGTTATATCCAGCTGATTAAAACGCATGGGCGAGTTTTTTAGCTTACTGGCATTTTATTTTAATACTGTAACATCACCATCCGTAAGATGCGGACGCAGCAACAATTTCATCACCGTTGGATGTACCTGATGTAGAGAGGGTAGCGGCTACATTCTCAGCGAACTTATGACGGTAGCCGATCGCATAACCTTGCGCATCTTTGAAGTTGGCAGCACCGACGGCAACCGCGTTATCTGTATCAACGTAATGCAAACCAGCAAGAGAAGCAGCGCCAGCAATACCAGCACGATATTCCTTGCGATCCTCATTCTGCTGATTCTCCAGAGAAGAGAACTTAGCGTTATTTTGACTTTCTAACGCAGTAATACGTGATTCATGATTCGCTAATTGTGCGCTGTGATTCTGAATCGTCGCTTCCTGTGTTTGCTGGCGTGACTGAACGTTAGCAACAGCAGCTTTATTCGCTGCGGCTACCGTTTGTGCATCTACAGCTAAAGATTGCGCATAAGCGCCCGTATTAAATGCCTGAGTCGCTTTGTCAGAGGCATCCTGAAGGGCTTGATCTTGTCTATCCTGATCGGCGTTAAAAATGCTTTTATCTACCTTACTTGCAAGCGCTTGTGTATTAGCATCTGCTTTATTGTTCGCAATGGTCGCGGTGATGTCAGCTTTATCTACTCTCGTGTTTGTATCAATGATTGCTTGACCGTTAGTAATAACGCCTTGTAAAGCCGCGTCTGCTTTATTATTAGTGTTATCAATCAATATATTCTGTTTGTTATCAGTGATTGTCTGATCTGCTTTGTTATCGTCGACTTTCTGATTAAGGAAAGCGTTAGCTTGAGTGTTAGCATTTACGCCATCTTGAGCGGTGTTAGCTGTATCTTGTGCTGTATTAATAGCTGTATTTGCTCTGTCAATATCGCCTTGAAGGTTATAGATTTGCCCGTCTTGCTTAATGTTACTCCCCTCAATGTTATCAAGGTTATAGGCGGTTTTATCGGTACCCTGAATTTGAATGTGAGCATTTGGATTGTTGACGTTATCGTCAAGGTTTACGTTTACTTCCGCAGCATTTGCAGTATTCATTGAACCAGCGAACACAAAACCAAAAACAGCGATAGCTGCTGTATTTAAATATTTCATTTTAAAGCTCTCATCATCACTACAAGACAAAAAGTAAGGGTGCTATCCTGGCGGGAAGATACAACGTCTTGTTATATCTGAATAAATTCGATAATAAGGTTGAGAATTTTGGTTTGATTACTTATTTCGTAACGTGCAGTAACTATCTATGAATATGTAATTGTGATTATTGATCTAAATCATAAATGGCAGGAATAGCTAAACGAGTCGATCCAGAAAAGCTCGGATTAATAATCCTATAATACAATGAGATAGCTATTCGTTATGGATGGGAGTGAGATTATATATATAACATCAATACATTAAATTTATTTATGTGTTTTGATTAAAATTGGTTAATAATACACATAACAGTTTATGTAAATTTAAGGGTTTTTGCCGATTGTTTATTATCGAACCTTTCGCAAGCTTCGAATGAAAATAAACTCAGCTCATTTTTGTTTAGGGATATACCAGGAAAAAATATTTATGTTGAAGATGCTAGAGAAAAAGTGTTTAGGGAGATTCATAACGCGATCGCTGCCGTGATAAATCAAAACCCTTGCGCCTGGCCTGTGGCCACGGTTACACTGATTAAGAACAATGATTTCAATAAATCATTGTTTTAAAAGTATTTTGACTCGGGGTGCCCTTCTTTGTGAAGGCTGAGAAATACCCGTATTACCTGATCTGGATAATGCCAGCGTAGTCCTGGCGATTATCCAAGATATAAATCAAAGACTTGCACAGTTTTTTCTCTTCATTTTGTTATGTTGTCACTCACAGAGACAAACAAAATGGCACACACACCGATCAATCACACCATCATCCGTAACGGGATCTACTACGTCAGCTTTCGCCTGTCGGGTCATAAATATTTCCGTCGGTCGTTAGAGACAGATAGCCACAGCCACGCGCAACTCTTGATGTCATTTGCATCTCCAGCCATTCCATTAGTCAAGCGTGGAACCATTCACCCGGATCAGTTTAGTCAACGTCTTTCTGATTTCAGCAACCGCTTAAAGCAACAGAATGAACACTGGCTGGTTCAACAATTTCTCAGTGATGAACGGCGCAATCTTCAGCCGATAGTTGTTCAGGAATACCGTGAGGTTGTTGCGCCTTCAGAAGATGAGGAAGAACAAACAGAAGCACAGTCAAAGGATGTGTTAACACTGGCTGGCGCTTGGAATATGTACAAAAAGGAGAAAGCCCAAAACTGGACGAAGGCAATTTCGCAGGCCAATGAGCGCTTTATGGAAGTCATGTTCATTGTCCTTGGTGCATCAACAGATGTAATGACGATCACCAAGCAGGACATCAAGCAGGTGATGGAAGTTGTTGAAAACTTGCCTAAGCGTGTAGTACAGCCTTATCGGTCAATGACGGTTCAGCAATTGATCGAGTGTGATGATGTGCCGCCTGAAGATTTGGTTGGCGCTGAGTCTATCCACAAGCATTTAAAGATTTACAAATCGTTGTTCAAAACGTTTCTGACTGACAATAAAGATATTCTGGGGAAGTCTCCGACTGATGGAGTAGTCGCCGCACCGTCGAAAGCGAGGTTTGGAGCTTACAGTGCAGCAGAAATGAGAAAGTTTGTAGGGTGGGCGCTCAAGCAACCTGATGGTTGGCAGAAGTGGATTACTCTGTTGTTGGCGTATACGGGAGCCAGAAGAGGGGAGATCGCCAAGCTGGAGAAATCACAGATCAAATTTGATGAAGATAGCCAGCGGCACTATCTCCTGATCGCTGAAGGGGGACAGGGGAAAACCGAGAATGCAACGCGACAAGTGGCGATCCATCCCAACCTGATCGAATGGGGGTTTCTCGACTTTGTTAATCGGCAGTGGAAAGAGAAGATCTTTTCCCCTGTGTCCGGTAAGAACATGCCGAAGATTGGCAAAGTGTTAGCTGACGTTCGTGATCAGCTTGGTATCGCGTATCTTGATGATTATGGGCAAAGGCGATTGGTTCACAGTTTCAGACATACCATGATATCAGCTTGTTTAGCTGGCTGGGTCGTTAACTTATCACATCTGCAACAGGTGGTGGGGCACGAGAAAAGCGGGTCAGGTATTACTCGGCGCTATCTGCATACGTACCCACTTTCTACGGTCTGTTATGTGATTGATGGTCTTCATTGGGAGGGATGAAACCAAAAATTTTTGCTGTATTTGTGATAATGATCAAAAAGTCTTTAGGATTCATCTTGAAATGTAAGTGGAGGATATTCATATAGTTTGAGTATTCATTTACAACAGGGAATTTTAGCTTAATGCGAAGATCAACATTGTTACTGAAATTTTTTGGTACACCCACTCTGACCAAAGACGAAAAGGTGGGCATGAATGTTGTAGCTGCGCGTATGAATAAGGTTGTAAAGCAGGCTTAGGATGAGATGAGGTCCTTCAGGTTGATTTAGCTTCCTTTTCTGAAAGCCATGGTTGGAATGTACGGCATAAGCGCCCGCGTGTTGCCTATGCCCAGGGCTATTTTAAAGTAATCTCAGTGAGTTATGGAAAAATAAGTATTGATAAAACTTATTGAAAGGAGAGCAAATGACTACCCGAAGAATCGCTTATGCTTATTACGATCCAAAATGGGACAAATCAACGATGCCCATAATTGCGCTAAACCGAATCGAAGTTGAGCCGTTGGATTATGAAGCAGAAATGAAAGGGAATCTCCATTGTCCTTCTTGCTATGAACCTTTGTTAAGAGTGCCAGGGGATCCGGCGGTGTCTATCATGGCTAATGGAGCCGACGCGCTTTTTAGGCACTATCCAGATGAAAATGCGCCATATTGTCGCTTACGAAGTGGGATTATGGTTGGAAAAAAATACGATTCCGAGGCTGAAGCAGCTCAAGCTGTCGAAGATGGCGAACTGATCATCATCAGTGGTTTCAAGCAAGAGCGGCCTAATCACAATGTAAGACAACAAGATGTAGAACACGCTGAACCTGTTGAAACAGAATACGAAAGTGAAGATGGGCCATCAGTAAATGTTCCAGCTTCTAGGCATGAAGGTCAAACTTTCCAACTACCAAGTAAGGTGACAAGCGTTCAATCTCTGTGTACAAATTTTCGTCAAAATTACTACCGAGATATTCACGTAGCGGTAGGGGACGATGTACGCCATTATGTGTTAGCTGAGTGCTTAAAGGACGCTGCTGAGATAGATTCTGAGGATGATATACCCAATTTTTATTTTGGAGAAATTGTAGGCATAAAGCGATTTGATCATACCAGTCACGTCTTTTTAAGGCACCCTAAGCTCGTTGGCAATGTTGATTTCAGAATATCAGCCAAAAATTGTGATTTGGATGCCAGAGGGATTACACAGGCAAATGCATTGAGACGCATACTGCTCTTTTTTGGGAAAATAGACTCATGCGGTGCAGGGTACTGGTCCAAAGATAAAACGTGGGGGGAAATTGCTGTACTTCCAGCGAAGTATGAGGACTTCCTTCGTGCAAACTACAGACATGATGAAGAATGATTTTCAACATGTTTCAAGTAGCAAGGGCATTTTTGCCCCATGCGTAGCGTCAGTATAATATGAGTTAACTTATACCTGATACTTTCGTTTCGAAGGTTTGAAGTGGTTGACCGCTAAAAAAAGGTCAACGAACTACAGCCGCTTTCGGTTGTGAGTTCAGCAGTTCAATGCAATGTTATCCCAAAACAAGATGGATATTCGCAATTCGCAGCTAAACAGTAGTTGCGTAAAATCGTGGGCAAAAAAACTATGGCTGCTCAAGGAGCGGCAGGCCGGAGAAACATGCATATTTCCAAACTGACTTTGGTCAACTATAGGAACTTCAAAAACACGTCTCTCCAGTTTCACAAGGGAGTGAACACCGTTATCGGGGAAAATGGCTCCGGTAAATCTAACATCCTGCGAGCTATTCGCCTCCTACTTGATGACACCATGGTGCGTGCAGCCTATCGACTAGATGAGTCTGATTTCAGCCGCTCACTCGGTCAATGGCAAGGCCACTGGATCATCATCAGCATGGAGTTCGAGGAGATAACCGCCGATGAATCCGTTCAAGCACTCTTTCTCCATGGAACAGCTTCTTTGGATGCTGGGCCGATCCATAAGGCCACCTATAACCTGATCTTCCGGCCTAAAAAAGATATACGGCTGAAGCTGGCTGCCTTGGACATCTTTGACGATGAGCAACTCACGGAGATCCTTGAGGCAATCACAATCGATGATTACGAAACGATTTTCACAGGACGGAGCTGGGCGGACTTCAGTAATCCTTCAGTGTACAAAAAAATAGTTGGCGATTTCGATAATTGTATCTTCTCATCAGAGACGGAGTTTCCAGAAATCGGGGCAAAAGTGCCCGGTTTCCTTTCCGTTACGAAAGAGGTATCGCTGACCTTCATCCAAGCCTTGCGGGATGTTGTTTCTGAATTCCACAACAACCGCACTAACCCGTTATTGACCCTGCTTAAGAGCAAGAGTGGAGAAATCAATCCAGCGACGATGGAGCCTATTACCGAGATGGTCCACGAACTCAACGCCTCGATCGAAGGGCTAAAAGACGTTCAGTCAGTTCGCAATCACATTCGTGAGACCATCAAGGACGCCGCTGGTGAAACCTACTCGCCAGCATCACTTTCGATCAAATCTGATCTTCCAGAAGAAGCAGATAAGCTTTTCCAGTCTCTCAGACTTTTCGTGGGTGAATCAGAGGAAGGGTACGAAGGGGCAATCCATGAACTTAGCCTTGGCGGAGCCAATCTCATCTATTTAACTCTTAAACTTCTTGAGTTCAAGTACCAGCGCGAAAAACTGACCATGGCCAATTTCCTCCTGATTGAGGAGCCGGAAGCGCACATCCATACACACATTCAAAAAACCCTATTCGATCGCATTGCATATAGCGACGCGCAGATCATCTACACGACTCACTCCACTCACATCTCCGAAGTAAGTAATGTAAAAAATATCAATATTTTGGGCCGTCATGGTGCATTCTGCGAGGCCTATCAGCCAGCCAGAGGTCTTGTACCTAGCCAGATAAACAGTATCCAGCGTTACCTGGATGCAGTGCGTAGCAATCTTCTCTTTGCCAAAAGCGTGATACTCGTCGAAGGTGATGTGGAGGAAATTCTGATACCAATCCTAATTAAGCTAGTATTGGGAGTCAGTGTTGACGAGTTAGGCATCAGTGTCATCAACATTCGCAGCACAGGCTTTAAGAATGTTGCTGTACTCTTCCATAACATCCGCATTAAGAAGCGATGCGCCATCATCACTGATTTGGACCAAGCCTTCTTTGATGTCATCCCTCTGCCAACTGATACAAAAGGTGTGGCTAAGGCAAAGGCCAAAGCAGCTGGGTCCCAGAAAGCTGGTTTAGAACGGCAGGCTGATCTAACCGAGTTCACTGGAGATAATCCATGGCTTGTAACCTTTTACGCCAAACATACGTTCGAGGTCGACTTTGTCGCAGCCGGTAACCATGAGGCCGTTGTCCAAACTATTACAGCAGTTTACAAAGACGAGGAAACCAGGAAAGAGGCGAAACAGCAACTTCAATCCGGGGACTTGTCACAAATGGGAACTCGTACGCTGACGATGGCAAAGCAAGAGGGCAAGGGGTGGTTCGCTCTCATGCTCGCAGAGTACCTGACTCCCCAAGTCCAGATCCCAGCCTATATAATGCAGGCCATTCATTTTGCTCATGGCACTTTTCCTCTTCCCCTTCTTTCCAGAATTCTCCAGCACCGCGCTGAATGCAGATACGGTTCCGATATATTGAATTCGCAAGCTAAGCAAGCATTTCTTCTGGTAATTGAGCGTTTTGTGCAGAGAAATATTGGCTTGGCTGAACTCAGGCGAGAAATCGGCCTTATGATACCCGGAGACCCCATTAATGTATTCTTAGCGGAGATGCAGTGATGTTTGCCTGGGACCCAAGAGACCTCAATCCTGAGCAGGCGGCGGCAGTAATCGAGCCATCAAGCATCTTTCTGATCGCTTGCCCAGGTAGCGGTAAAACCCGTACCCTGACCTACAAAATTGCCTACGAACTATCTCGCCGTACTGACAAGAGGATCGTTGTAGCTATTACCTACACCCACCGTGCTGCTGATGAGATTCAAGAGCGGATTGAGGACCTGGGAGTAGATACCTCGGGTCTATGGATTGGTACGATCCATGCGTTCTGTTTAGAGTGGATACTTAAGCCATACGGTATCTATTCCCCTGCACTTGCACAGGGCTACCGCGTGATCGACCCACATGATCGTGAGCATCTACTGGAGAGGCTATGCGCTCCGTATAAAGGTGTCACTCATTGGGATTGCGATTACTATGTTACTGAGACGGGGTATAAGCTTGGCTGTGTGGATATGGGAAAACACCCTATCATTCACAAGGTTTTGAAGTTGTACTTCGACGAGCTGGCAGCGAACCGACAGATCGACTTCGAACTTATCCTTTGGTATGCCTACAGCTTGATGCGGGACAGAAGCCAAATCGCAGTGCTGCTCTCACGTGTATTTTCCCACATCCTTGTGGATGAGTATCAGGACACCAAACAGATCCAGTACACTATCGTCACGTCCATACTTCGTGCAGGTAACGGCCAGATCAAAATACTCATCGTTGGCGATCCGAATCAAGCTATCTATGGCTCTCTGGGTGGCTATGCTATGCCAGTGGATGAATTCCGAACTCTCGCTGGGATCTCGATTAAAGAGTTAGCGCTCAGCCTAAACTACCGCTCCAGCGAGCGAATTATTAGCTACTTTTCGAACTACAGCGTACACGCAACAAAAATAAAAGGCGCTGGCAAACATGCCAAGTATCCCAGCCGGGTGACCTACAATCAAAACGTAACACGCAGCGGTGTGCATGATGAGATTGTAAGGCTGATTCGGATGAGTCTCACCAACGGTCACTCTCCCGAAAATATCTGCGTCCTTGCTCCGCAGTGGGTTTTGCTTGCCTCTACTACTCGAAAACTAGTAGCGATGTTGCCTGACCAGCAATTTGATGGCCCTGGTCTCGTCCCTTTCAGTAACAATTTCGATAATTTCTGGTTCAAGCTTTCCAAGATTTTACTAACGGAATCCTCTCCCAAACTCCTCGTCAGGCGAATGCGTTGGGCGAACGATGTGATCCAAGACCTCGAAAGTTTCGGCGTTGACACCCATACACTGACACCGCGTATCTTGTTGCGAGAGAGTAACTCACTCACAGTCAATGAAACGGACGGGCTCCGCTACTTGGACCAAGCTTTCAATGATCTGCTCAAGAGGCTCAATATCTCCCAAGACATCCATCCTGCACTCTTGACCCATCGGGAGGCATTTTTCAGCAGCTCGGCAGCGAGAATAGAGCGGCTACAGAAGGAAGGGGCGACCTACATTAATCAAGTGTCATTCTTCAAAAAAGTTTTTCGCGAGCGAACCGGCATCACAGTCTCCACCATCCATGGTGTCAAGGGGGCCGAGTTCGACGTCGTCATCGCTTTTGGATTACTGGAGGGTATGGTACCGCACTTTAATGAAGCAAATGGAAGTGCCGCCGCAAGCAAGCTCCTCTATGTATTGAGTTCTCGAGCCCGTAAAAATCTTCACTTGATCTCGGAATCAGGACGACAGAGAGGAAGATACGGCCTGTATACCTCGACTGAGTTACTCGCGGCTTGCCGCTTCAGCTATGACCAGGACTAAAAATTTTAGTTAGATTACCTGCTGAAATAATCGGATGTTTTACTTCTTGAGGCATGCTTAGCGAAGAAAAGAAAATGTTACTAGGAGAGGTAAGCGCAAAGGTACTGAGCCTAATTTCGGGATGCCAGATTCGAACGTCATCCTCCGAATGTTGATGCATGCAGTCAAAAGACAGCTGTACGCTTCAGAACTATGCGACTTGTTGCGAAGGTCCGCTACCCGAGCTCACCAGCTCCTATTGATAAAACAGCGTGATGTTTGCCATTTCCACTCCCAGCACATAATTACCTTTGTTCAAATTTAACCACTTTCAGCGAGGTCGAAACTTTTACTATACGGGCAGTGTTTCGACTTCGTGATGTAGGTAAACGTGTAGATACTATTGGAGTACACACACAGAGTCAGCCCGCTCGCCGTAGTTGACTGTTCTGGATCGCTCATTGTTATGCGCCCGGCGCTGGCGCTAAACGACGACAACAAACCGCTGAGTATTAGAACATAGCCTTTCATTTTCTCATCCTTTTCTGAAGTGATCTTCGCCATTTCTTTCCAGTTCACCGTGGGTACATGACGGAATTTGCATGCGCATTATTGATCTGCAAAATCGATCGATAATATTATATCGATCGATAAAATCTATTATCAACTTTAACGATCAACTCTGCATACAGGAAGAAGAATGAAAAAAATTATTGGGTTGTCTCTGGCGTTCTGCACTTTCTCATCCGTAGCTGGTGACCCGGTCTCAGGTGAAATCCAGCCATACCCTGATTACTTGGCTGCTTATGTCAAAACGCTTGTTACAGCCAGTTGCGACCGGGTACTTTCAGATGATGGAAAGAGCTCCATTGATAGAGCCATCAAGTTCCTCAGCGCTAGCGCCACGAAAGGAATGACCACCAACACAGAAAGCTACTACGCCGTTTACAACTCTATTGTCTTTGGCGCTGAGATGGGGGATAAGCTGAAAAATGCTAAGAAACAGAAAATGATTCTGGCAACGAAAGACAAAATTGGAATAGATAGTTGCGGTGGTGTTGGAGCTTATGCATTGATACAGAAGGATTTTAGAAAGATGGCCCTCGCTGGGTTAATGCCTTTAGCGCCGCAATCTGGTGTCGTAAAACCGAAGACGGCAACTTCTGATGAGGGCATTTACCGTACAACAGCAAAAGCTCTGGCAGAACTGTACAGCGCTAATGAAGTTGCAGCGGATGACAAGATTGGTGGTCGTAAGGTGGAAATGACCGGAACTGTTCAGGACATAACAAAAAATTTCGCGAATGATGTCGTTCTTAAACTTGAAAGTGGTAATCGCTTCATGCCTGTCAGCCTGAGTATGGCTGATTCAGAGATGGCGCAGGCGTCGAAACTGAAAAAGGGGCAAAAGATCACCGTGACTTGCGAAAAGATGCAGCTATTCATCGGTGCGCCGTCTGGCGGCAACTGTAAATTCAATTAGTTGAATTAACCTGACACAACAATGGCACAGATCTAAACCTAATCTGACAGGCAGCTCAGTGCCTGGAGCGGACGTTTACGAAAGAGGTCTTTGCTCAAACGCAGCGAAGTTTCTCTAATCTAATATCGGATTCGCTAACATTTCCTTTCTCAATCCAGCCCAGCCGCCTATAAAATCCTGCCGCGCGGCTGTTTTTGTCGGTTTCAAGCCAAGCCACCTCATGATGTTTGAAAATTTCCTGTTCTGCGAGTCCAACAAGTATGCGACCTAAACCTCGGCCTTCATATTTAGGCAGAACAAATGCCGCAAAAAGGCATGCTTCATCAGGTAAAATCATTGAAAAACCAGTCACTTTCCCATCATCTTCAGCAACCCATGCGCAACAACTTTTTTCAATCATATCGGTGACAACGCTCTCGGTAATTCCCATCCGCTCCATTTCTTCTCGACTGAGATGATTTTCTTTAACCGAAGTCCTGACGTCAAAAATACCCTTTATATCAGAGGGTAGAGCTAACCTTGTCCTAATATTCATCGTATTATTCCATTCATGATACTGTGTAATTTTGATGATTAACACGCTCATAGCAGATCAACAGCGCCGCATTTCACATTAGATCTGTGCAGGGGACGGAAGTTGCTTCCCAACGATTGTCACTTTAAGAGTTAATGTTCGATTGTGATGAGGGCAAATACTATGCTACTGGATACGTTAAAAAGACTCGAATGTTTTCTTCATGGCAGCAGGCGGAAAGATCGGAAATGGCTTGAACAGATACTCCATGAGAGATTTAGCGAAATAACGCGCTCTGGAGTATTTGTTGATCGTGCTCAGACTATTGAAGCCCTTTCGGGGGAAGATAGCGTTCCAGCTATTCTCAGTAGTGATTTCCGGCTTATCATCGTTGGAGATAATTTCGCAATTTTGCACTATAGAACTGTCAATCCAGATGGCAGTAGTGCATCTCTTCGTTCTTCATGCTGGGAAATTTCTGAGGATGGGCAATGGAAATTGGTGTTCCATCAGGGAACACCTGAGGCAGAGAGCATGTAGTCGCCAAATTCAACGTCCGTTCCTCGCTCAAAACAGACTGTCAGATTTGATTGTGTGCTTCCAGTGAAAACCGTCAGATCTAGTCTGAGCTAATACAATTAGTACGTCATACTGTCTGCCGGGTAGAATTCCCGGCAACTTACCCATTCCCACGCAGCGAAGATTTCAGAAGTCCCCCGTCCCCAAATTGTACTCATAAGAAAAATATCGATGGTGCTATGTCTGATCGGCCTAGCGGGATTACATTGCATACATCCTGAACACCGGATCTTTAGCAAATATCAGTAGAGTGTTGCTGGTGGTCGTCACCTGTCAGGCGGTTTCGAGGATTTTCTTTACCTTGGCGACCATCCCAACGGAACAATCACACAGTTTCGCAATCTCTGCATATGTATTCCCGCCTTTGGTGAGATACAACTCAATCTTGCGTCGCAGGTCTGTATCCGCTGGTCTGCCTTTGTACTTATTTTCAGCCTTTGCTTTAGCAATGCCCTGTGCCTGACGTTGGCGGCGTTTGGTGTAGTCCTCGTGTGCGTAATGGGCTGCAATATCCATCATGAGGCCGTTGATAAGCTCAATGATGCGGTCACCTGCTGCGGATTTTAATGCATCGTGCGATGTAGGCAGATCCACAACGATGACGCGTAAGCCCTGCTTTTCAATGCGAGCCTTGAGGGCTTCATATTGTACAGCGGGGAGTCGGGTTAAGCGATCGATGGACTCCACCAGCAAAAAGTCACCCTTTTCGGCTGCGGCAAGCAGACGGGAAAGTTCCGGGCGCTCCAGCTTGGCACCAGAAAAGTTTTCGACATAATACTCAACACTTGTTAGCCGATGCTCCTCAACAAAGTCATTGATGGTTTCAAGTGCGCGTGTAGCATCTTGATCGTCAGTGGATGCCCTGAGGTAAGCGTGGGTCGTGATTTGGTGTGTAGTCATTGTTTTTTTTCACATTGGGTTTTCACTGTATAACTTTACGTGAATTATCTACATAGAGTCAATTTTTACTACTCATTGTGAATGAATTTGTTCACGAAAGCTCTTTTCATTTCAGGTATACCCTTTGTGAATACCACAATCCTATCTCAATACACGAGAGGATGATCGCCCTAGGGCTTTTTCGGTTCGTCGCATTTGTAAAACATTTCGACGGTGTAGCCGCAGACTGTGGATTTATGTTTTTCAATGAAGTGCTCGTTCCGCAGTTCAATAATCTCACTCACTGATTTTTTCAATATGCTTGTTCCGAACTGGTGAAAGCTCTCATATCGGTTACCATCAACAACGCAGTACCGAGGCATATGTTTAATCCCACCGCGATTCAATTTGATTGGGCGGTTTGTTACTGGACAAATTTTGTGTGTCATCAATTGACCCTCTATGAGCAAGTTGTATTCAGAACAATTTAATCACTTCCAGATACCAGTTACAGGTTTTTTTATCGCTTTTGCGCTCATGAAAGCGATATTTACCAGCTTTTTCGTTTAAATGTTCCGGGAAAGTCCCCGACTGTTTCACAGACAAAGAGCATTTTCTGATTGGAAATTCTCTGGCGAAGTTGAGAATAAACAGCTATATTTAAAAGTTAACCAAAAACATAAGAGGCAAACCCTTGTTAAGCGCAACATGCGCCATCGTGAGCGCGTTTTATGGTGTAGGTAATGGTAGGTACTGCTTTTGATTGTCGAGGGAGCATGGGTCGTTACATGAAGGATTTCGCGATCATGGCTTTTGTTTCGTTATTGTAAAGTTGGATGTATCCGACGGTATTTTTCCGGGTTAGCGTCTGCAATATCCTTTGCTTTCTGAATGGCTCGTTTCAATGCGCCTTCGTCGATAACGGTAACGGGGCACTCTTGCCCCTTGGTCAAGTTGGTTTGCGCTGTCATGCTTTCACCATACCGAGGGCAGCCCTCAACTGGTCACGTATTGCAGCTTCTTCGGCAGCTGCTTGTTGCACTGCTTTCTGTTGTGCGTCCTGTGCTGCTTCATGTATCAGTTCGTCAATCTCACGCTCCATCGCTGTAAAAAGTTGATCGTGGTAAGCGTTGGAGACTCTGGAGCGTAGCGTCTTCAACTCATCTTCGATCAAGGTCTCCGGTTTTTGCAACTTAACAGCAATCATCGTGGCATTGGAAAGCACTGAAGAATTAGCTGAAGGGCAATACCGCCAGCCGTCTAGGATCAGGCTCTGGAGTTTAACCACCAGCCGCGCTGGAATGTCAGAAAACTGTTGCGTTCGGCTGTAGCGAGCTTCCGCATTATCAATTTGACGCTTTAAGGCCCCGGGATCTGGTTTGTACTTCGCTGCGATGTTGTCGAGATAAGTTTTCAACTCCGGCGAAATTTGGGCCTGTGATTTCTTTTTTGTAGTCATGTTGGAACTCCGTATCGGTAGTAAAGGGGCGTGGTTGCTCGCTGGCGCTTTTTGTAAGCGTCAGTCTCAGCCGCTTTATGCGGTCATTTGGTTGTATCAGTAAGCGGCGTTGTAAGTCTGATTGCAAGTTGGGCAGAAGTTAGGGCGGTCGGCAAAAAGAAAATACCAACGACAGACGCTTGCGCGATCAATAATGAAATCGACTAGTCCGCAGTCAGCGAACATCGAAAGATTCCTGTGTGTTGTTGATAGCGGGAGTTCTATCTGTTTTGACAAGTATGAAGCCGTAAGCGGGATCTGGGTTTGCTTCATGTGGTGAAGAAGATGGATTCTTGAAGTTGTCAGCGTTAGCCCGAAATCATTCAGGGTTCTGACCAGCTCCTTACGTTCTTCTACCGATGGCAGAAAAAATGCTGGTGGTCTAAAGGCAAAGCACAAAATAACCTCTCTGTAAGTCATTCATCACATAGGTATTTTATCATATAAATGTAAAAAGATATACTAGTGGCATGCATTTTGCTTGACAATGATTTCAGAAAGTGGATAATGGCGGGTTGAAGTTCGTGGTGGCTTGAGGGGCGTTCGCTCACATCAGATAGCGAAGAAGTGCCATAAAACGCCACAATATAGTATTCCTTCATTCCTTTTCGTCCATACTGGGTGATAGGAATAAAACGCCACAATAATATAAGAGACTTCGTTACTCTGTCTTTTCCTTCCTTCTCCAGGAATGAAAACTCACGTAACATCACCCATACGGGCTTCGGTCTCCTTGTATCTCGTTTCGACATTTATACACACTAACACTCATAATCTCGTCGAAACAAAAGCAAAAGAGTGAAAACCAACAGCAGGATGACTGGTGTCATCTGGATGGTTGTTTAGATATTTACTTACGTCACTCCGTGACAACTCGGCTACGCCACTTTAGAAGATCTAATGGTAATGGTCTGCCCAGACGTGAACAGACTTGTCTGTCCATACCATAACCTTCGTTTACCACTCTGTTACATCCCACAACATCAACAGGCTGATAGCCTGTCTCTGTGTGGTCTGTTCCAGTCCTGGACTCAGGTAACCTAGCTGATACCCCGCTGTGTGTTTATATCATGGTTCTGAAATTCCTTGCTGATGTTTACATCATTGGCTGCGCCAGCATGTGTGTGGAAAAGCGGCCTGCTTAGTTCTGTACGAAACTGAAAAGTTAGATGGGGGTCAACAATCGAAATCGAATGTTAGTCACTCTCATTGCACGTCGTCTAGCCACAGCAAGACATATCAAACTGCCGTAAACACGGTGCCTAAAAACTAAATGCCGTCCATAAAGGAAGGTCATACATCCTGATCGCTTCCAGCGATAGCGGAGGATTACTTATGTCTATTTAAAAAAGGAGAACAACATGGCGAGAACTAAAGGTGCAGTAGGGAAAGGGGTTGATAATAAAGACGTTCGTGATTATCTGTTAGCTCATGGGCCGCTTAGTCACCAGCCGCACATTGTCGATCATAGTTTAAGAGGAGCCAAAGGGCAGGAGAAGGATTCACACCGATATTCGAATGAGAGAATTTTCGCGATGTTGAGGCAACTGGATTACATAAATGCAACAACAGTATTCAATCAAATGCAGGCTTACAATAACTCCAAGGGGAAAGAAAAGGATCCTTCAGTTCGCAATGTGCAACGAGTTACCAGAGTCCTTCGATGTGCATCTGAAGCAATCCGGTATCACGCAGAAAAATGGCGTAAAAAGGAGTACGGTTCTGGGGTAGAAAATGTTTGTGTTTTAAACTTTTCTGATGAAGAAAGGGAACGATTTCGTCAGTTAGTCATGCTTGGTGAGATGGACAAAGCTAAGGTGCTCGCAGATATGTGCGGATTCATTACTTGTACCTACGAATGCCCCAAAGTGGAAAACCAAAATGCTGATGTCATTGATTTGAACTTTAGGAAAAACAAGCGGGAACTGATGCCGCTTACTCAAATAATCAAGGAGATTGGCAATCACTACGTATCAGCAATCAAAGCAGCCTGACAATGCCACTGTTTTAAATGTCAGAGACACACAGACTAGAGCTGATAGAACCCGGCATTATTGTTTCTTAAACCGTTATGCCGTAATAACGGATGGTTGCTTGTACCATACAAACTGTCACTCAACCTGTCACACATTGCCCAAAAGGGCCGCTTTTGCCGTTTACAAGACTTCCCGCTGGCATTACTATCCTGATCAGGGATTAATGAGGAGCATTAATCGCAAGCTTTTGATTTTTATTTATTTGACTCGGGGTGCCCTTCTTTGTGAAGGCTGAGAAATACCCGTATTACCTGATCTGGATAATGCCAGCGTAGGGAAGTCAGATGCCTTCCCGGTCATCGCTTCTTCACGCAAGGCAGGAGCGAACCCATGCAGCCTGACCTGCTCGATTTACACGTTTTACATCACTTCCGCACCCGTTCTCCGCTGACCCATTGTATGACCAATGACGTCGTACAGACCTTTACGGCCAACGTTTTGCTGGCGCTTGGCGCATCCCCGGCGATGGTGATCGAGGCCGAAGAGGCCGAGCAGTTTGCCGCGATAGCCGACGCGCTGCTGGTTAACGTTGGCACGCTGACCGCGCCGCGCGCCCAGTCGATGCGTCGGGCAATTGAAAGCGCGGTGGCGGCAGGCAAGCCCTGGACGCTGGACCCGGTTGCCGTGGGCGCCCTGGCGTTCCGCACCCGCTTTTGCCATCAAATTCTTGCCCTGAAACCGGCGGCCATTCGCGGCAATGCCTCCGAAATCCTTGCTCTTGCCGGGATGAGCGCCGGCGGGCGCGGCGTCGATACGACCGATACCGCCGCCAGCGCGGTGCCTGCGGCCCAGGCGCTGGCCCGGCAGATCAATACGATTGTGGTGGTCACCGGCGAGGTGGACTACATCACGGACGGGCAACGTACCCGAACGGTTACCGGCGGTGACCCGCTGATGACGCGCGTGGTGGGCACCGGGTGCGCGCTTTCTGCCGTTGTGGCGGCGAGCTGCTCGCTGCCGGGTGACCGGCTGGATAACATCGCTGCCGCCTGCGGATGGATGAAACGAGCCGGAACGGTCGCGGTTGTGCAGTCGCGTGGCCCGGGCAGTTTTGCCAGCGCGTTCCTGGATGCGCTCTACACGCTGGAGGAACAGGCATGAAGCGAATTAACGCCCTGACCATTGCCGGCACCGATCCCAGCGGCGGCGCGGGTATCCAGGCAGACCTGAAAACCTTCTCGGCCCTTGGCGCGTACGGCTGCTCGGTCATTACCGCGCTGGTGGCGCAAAACACGCGCGGCGTACAGTCAGTCTACCGGATTGAGCCGGATTTTGTTGCCGCGCAGCTGGATTCAGTGTTCAGCGACGTGCGCATCGATACCACCAAAATCGGCATGCTGGCCGAAACGGATATCGTTGAAGCGGTGGCCGAGCGGCTTAAACGCTATCAGGTGCAAAACGTGGTGCTGGATACGGTGATGCTGGCGAAAAGCGGCGATCCGCTGCTCTCCGCCTCTGCCGTGGAAACGCTGCGCAAAAAGCTGCTGCCACAGGTGGCGCTCATCACGCCCAATCTGCCGGAAGCCGCCGCGCTGTTGGGCACATCGCACGCGCAAACGGAACGCGAGATGAAAGCGCAGGGGAACGCGCTGCTGGCGATGGGCTGCGGGGCGGTGCTGATGAAGGGCGGGCATCTGGATGACGCGGAAAGCCCGGACTGGCTCTTCACCCGCGACGGCGAAGTGCGCTTTACCGCGCCGCGCGTGCAGACCAAAAATACCCACGGCACGGGCTGTACGCTCTCGGCCGCGCTGGCGGCGCTGCGTCCCCGGCATGAAGGCTGGGCCGATACGGTGCGCGAAGCGAAAGCCTGGCTCTCGGCGGCGCTGGCAAAAGCCGATACTCTGGAAGTCGGTCACGGTATTGGGCCGGTTCATCATTTTCATGCATGGTGGTAAGCCAGTATACTGGCAGGAAACACCACGCCTGAGAAAACAGAGATGGAACAAGCGCATACCCGGTTAATCGCTCAACTGAATGAACGGATCGCCGCGCCCGATAACACGCCGCTGTACCTGAAGTTTGCCGAAACGGTAAAAAATGCGGTACGCAGCGGGGTGCTGGAGCACGGGAATATTTTGCCCGGCGAGCGCGATCTGAGCCAGTTGACCGGGGTGTCGCGCATTACCGTGCGTAAAGCGATGCAGGCGCTGGAGGAAGAGGGTGTGGTGACGCGCGCTCGTGGCTACGGGACGCAAATCAACAATATCTTCGAATATTCGCTGAAAGAGGCGCGCGGCTTCTCACAGCAGGTAGTGCTGCGCGGCCAAACGCCAAATACGCTCTGGGTTAACAAGCGGGTGGTGAAATGCCCGGAAGAGGTAGCGAACCACCTGTCGATCTCCCCGGACAGCGAGGTCTTTTTGCTCAAGCGCATTCGCTATGTGGATGACGATGCGGTGTCGATTGAAGAGTCCTGGGTCCCGGTCGGGTTAATTCCCGACCCGGATGCGATTGGCATTTCGCTCTACGACTACTTCCGCAGCCAGAATATCTTCCCGCAGCGCACCCGCTCAAGGGTGAGCGCCCGCATGCCGGACAGCGAGTTTCAGGCGCACATTAAGATGGATGAAAAAATACCGGTGCTGGTGATCAAGCAGGTCGCGCTTGACCAGCAGCACCGGCCGATTGAGTACAGCATCAGCTACTGTCGCAGCGACCTATACGTCTTTGTGTGCGAGGAGTAATTCCTCGCGAGTTGGTGCGCAATCGCCGCCGCGTTGGCTGACCACCCGGGACGCCACGGCATTCCCCAGCAAAACGGCATCTGCCATTGACCATCCCGCAGCCAGCCCGGCAAGCGTGCCGCCCGCGTGGCTGTCGCCTGCACCAATGGTATCCACAACCGTAGCCGGAAACGCCGGAACAACGCCTGAGGCGTCACCGTCATACCACGTAGCACCGTCTTTATCATGGCGCACAATCAGCGCGGCGCCAAAGCGCTGCTGCCACACTTCACCCAGGTTTTCAGCCTCTACGCCCAGTCTTTCAGCCGCGAGTTCCGCTTCCTGACGATTGAGCGACACGATTGGCCTGCAGGCCATGATTCTCTCCATCAGCGCATCAGGAACATCCGCGATGCGTGGGCCGAAATCGATAAAGGCCGTCACGTCCTGTAATCCCTCCAGCCAGCGTGTCAGCAGTTCACCGCACGGTGAGGCCAGCTGATAGCCGGACAAATACACCAGGCTGTTTTGCGGGACGTGAAGCGCATCCAGCCAGCGCTGCTGCCACTGGTTCTCCACGCCGCTAAAGGACATAAAGGTGCGTTCGCCGTCAGGCTCAACCAGCGCCAGGCACCAGCCATTATCGCCCGTCTCGGCCTCCACGGCGCTGTGCAGATCCTGCTTCGCCATGGCGTTGCGGATAATATCCGCCCACACGCCATGACCGACGGGCAGAGCGTTTTGCGCCGTAATGCCGAGCCGCTTCAGGGCAATGGCGATATTCAGCGCGCAGCCGCCAATATTCACGCCCTGCTGCTTAAGTTCGATATCGCACCCGCGCCAGGGCAGGGCGTAGGCGTCGGCGATGACGTCAATCACCGCTGCGCCAAGCACCGTCACCGGGCGCGTGGCGTGCAGATTTTCGAGACGTTGGGCAAATGCATTCATACGCCCTCCCTTTGCTCCCTGAAGTGCAGCAGTTTCTCGCAATAATGGCCGAAGTTGAGCTGGTTGACGGCATCGAGTTCGGCTTTGAGCGCCGGGTCAATCGCCTGCACACCGTGGAGCGCACCACAGATGGCCGTCGCCATAGCGCCAATGGTGTCCGTATCACCGCCCAGATTGGCGCATAAAATGGCGCAGCGGTTCGGGTCGGTTCCCGCCAGTTCCACCATCGCAATGGCCGCCGGAACGGACTCGATGGTGCTGGTTCCCGCGCCAATCAGCTGATAAACCTGCTCGCTGGCGGAGTCAATACCGTTGGCTTCCCGCACGTTCTTAAGCGCCAGCTCAATACGCGCCGCCAGCGACGCGCTGAAGGTGGTGGTTTTCATCTCCTGCGCATAGCTGGCGATCCCCGGCAGGGCATCAACGATGTTCTGCCAGCTTTCGCCGTCGATGGCGCGGGAAACCGCCCAGGCAATCACCACCGCGCCGGCAATGGCGAGGTCCGATTTATGGGTCGGGCTGGAGGCCAGCGCCACCTGTTCAACAAAGTGTTCCAGCCGCGTCGCCGGGAGCAGGCAGCCCAGCGGGGAGGCGCGCATCGCCGCCCCGTTCGTCACGCCGTTGTTTTCCAGTTCGCTGACCGGTTTCCCGTCACGAATCGCATTAAGCGCGATTTTTGAGGTCGGGCCGAGCACATTCTTGTTGAACGCGTCGAAATCGAGCGCCCAGTTCAGGATATGCTTGCCGATAACATCCGCGTTAATCTCCCCGTCGCACTCAATGATCGCATCGGCGAGGCACAGCGCCATTGAGGTATCGTCGGTGAACTCTGCCTGCCCGAAATAGCAGGCCGCATTATTTTCTGCCGGGCCGGGTAAAAAGCGGTCGATCCAGCCAAAGTGGGCCTTGACGCGCTTTCTCGGCCACAGCTCCGACGGCATGCCCATCGCATCCCCTAACGCCTGCCCGTAAAGGGCACCGAGAACACGTTCTTGTTTCATTTAACTTCCCCTTGTGTCAGCGCGGTATCGCCATCAACCACCTCAATAGCAGTGATCTCTTTGTCCGATTCGCGGAAAAACAGCATAAACAGCACCGCAATCACGGCAATCATGATTGCGCCAAATGCCCACATTCCGGCCCAGTTGAAGGTCAGCCCATTCACCGGCTCTTTATATGCGAACATTTTTTCCATCATCACGCCGCCCAGGCGGTAACCCAGCAGGCTACCAAAGCCCTGACAGCACAGCGTAATCAGGCCTTGCGCGGCGGTACGCATGTGCACCGGCGCTTTTTTATCCACGTAGATGTACGCGGTGACGTAGTAGAAGTCGTAGCTCACGCCGTGCAGCAGAATGCCGAGGAACAGCAAGGCGTAGGTGAAGTACTGTTCCGCACCGCCGTAAACGAAGAACCCGTAGCGGATGGCGGCCGTGATCAGACCCAGCAGTAAGACCTTCTTAATACCAAAGCGTTTGGTAAAGAACGGCAGCGCCAGCATAAAGAAGATTTCAGAGAACTGGCCGAGCGTCATCCAGCCGGTGGCGTTTTTCATTCCCACTTCGGTGAGATAGCCGTTGGCGAAGATGTAATAGAAGGCCAGTGGCATGGCGAACAGAAACGAGCAGAAGAAGAACACGAGGAAGTTTTTATCGCGCAGCAGGATCAGCGCGTCCAGCCCCAGCATCACTTTAAAGTCCAGCTTGCCGGTACTTTTCGGCGGTGTGTTCGGCAGGAAGAGGGCAAACACGCCGAGCAGGGCGGAGCTGGCTGCCGTCATCAGCAGGGGAATATTGGTATCGGAAATATCGCTATAGCCCAGCATCTGCGGCAGGAAGCCGCACGCCAGCCCGGAGGCGATCCAGCCGATAGTGCCCATCACGCGGATACGCGGGAAATCGGCCTCGACGTCATCCACGTTCGCGAAGGCAATACTGTTGGTCAGCGCGATGGTGGGCATATAGGTCAGGGAGTAAACCAGCAGCAGCGGGAAGAAGGTGCTGAACTGGGTTTGCTGTGCGGCGAAGTACATCAGAATCGCGCCGGCAAACATCAGCACCGCCAGTACTTTCTGCGCGGCGAAGAAGCGGTCCGTCAGCGATCCGACCAGAATTGGGGAGAGGATAGCGGCAATGGCGGTACAGGCATAAGACCAGCCGATTTCCCCGGCGGTAAAACCGCTTTTGCTCAGCCACAGCCACAGCGGCACAAACCACGCGCCCCAGATAAACCATTCAACAAACATCATGAATGACAGTTGGACTTTCGTTTTCATTTTTTAATCCTGCATGTCAGAGAGGGTACGCCTTTAACATACCATTCTATAATACCTTTTAAATACCTTTGTGGTGATTGTTTGATCAATGTAACAGTTTTGTTGTACACGAATCGAGCCAGCAGATTGTGCTGAAAAAAAAAGCAAAAGGTGGAAAATCTGTTAAGTCGGTACCAGGCTTAGTCTGCCCATAAATAATGGGACTGGATAAACACACACCGACACGACGTCGGACTTACGGGAGTATCACATGACTGATATTGCGCAGTTGCTTGGCAAAGACGCCGACAGCCTTTTACAGCATCGTTGTATGACCATTCCAGCCGACCAGCTCTATCTGCCGGGTCATGACTACGTCGACCGCGTGATGGTCGATAACAACCGTCCGCCTGCGGTTCTGCGAAACATGCAGACGCTCTACAACACCGGGCGGCTGGGTGGCACCGGATATCTCTCCATTCTGCCGGTAGACCAGGGCGTTGAGCACTCGGCGGGCGCCTCTTTCGCGGCGAATCCGCTCTATTTCGATCCGAAGAACATTGTTGAGCTGGCGATTGAAGCGGGCTGTAACTGCGTGGCCTCCACCTACGGCGTGCTGGCCTCCGTCTCGCGTCGCTATGCCCACCGCATTCCGTTCCTCGTTAAGCTGAACCACAATGAAACCCTGAGCTACCCCACCGAATATGACCAGACGCTCTACGCCAGCGTCGAGCAGGCGTTCAATATGGGGGCGGTTGCCGTTGGGGCGACGATTTACTTTGGCTCTGAACAGTCCCGTCGTCAGATTGAAGAGATCTCTGCGGCGTTTGAGCGCGCGCACGAGCTGGGTATGGTGACCGTGCTGTGGGCGTACCTGCGTAACTCGGCGTTCAAAAAAGACGGCGTGGATTACCACGTGTCGGCCGACCTGACCGGCCAGGCGAACCATCTGGCGGCGACCATTGGCGCAGACATCGTGAAGCAGAAAATGGCCGAGAATAACGGCGGCTACAAAGCGGTGAACTTTGGTTACACCGATGACCGCGTTTACAGCAAGCTGACCAGCGATAACCCGATCGACCTGGTGCGCTACCAGCTGGCGAACTGCTATATGGGACGTGCAGGGCTGATTAACTCCGGCGGCGCGGCGGGCGGCGATACTGACCTGTCAGATGCGGTACGTACGGCGGTTATTAACAAACGCGCGGGCGGCATGGGGCTGATCCTGGGTCGTAAGGCGTTTAAGAAATCGATGGCCGATGGCGTGAAGCTGATCAATGCGGTGCAGGATGTCTATCTGGACAGCAAAGTCACGATTGCCTGACCAGAGGGCGAAGCGTAGGCCGGGTAAGGCGTAGCCGCCACCCGGCAATACCATCAGCGCAAAAGCACACAGTCCGGCGGCAACCGACACTGCAGCGCGCCGGGCAACACCTCAATGCGGAACTGTGTTCCGCTTAGCGGCTCTCCGTCGAGGTTAAACGTCATCCCGTGCGGGGCATTGACCTCAAACCATGCGGATTTCCCATCAATGATATTCGGACTCTCTTCCGGCTGCGTCAGCGTGGTAAACAGCGCGGGCAGCAGGCCATCGCCCGTGAAAATCCGCAGCTGTAGCTGACCGTCATTGATCAGCGCCTCCGGGCACAGCTGCTGGCCGCCGCCAGCCTGTCGACCATTGCCAATGCCAATGACCAGCGCGTCACCCTGCCACTGAAAATCCTCGCCGCGAATTTCGCAGCGGTCAGGCTTGAGGGTATCCATGCGCATCAGACCATGGATCAGATACGACACGCCGCCCAGCGCCGCCTTCAGTTTTTCCGGCGTTTCGCTGGTGATGCGCGTGCCGAACCCGCCGGTGGCCATATTGATAAAGCAGGTTTTGTCATTCACCTGCGCAATATCTACCGCGGTGGCTTTACCGAGGATCGCCAGCTGGAGCGCTTTTTCTAACGCCTCCGGGATCCCTGCGCTGGTGGCAAAATCATTGGCGGTGCCGAGCGGTAAAATGCCCATCACCGGGCGGTTTGCCGGGGGCAGGTCGATCAGCGCTGACGCGATCTCATTGATGGTGCCATCGCCGCCGCCGGAAATGATGGTGTTGACGCCAAGCCCGAGGGCTTCATTGATATAGCGTGCCGCGTCGCCTTTTTCCCAGGTTACCCTGACGTGGATGCGCGCGCCGTCGTCACGCAAATCCTGAATTGCCTGACGCAGTAGATCGTTGCCCGCACTTTTGCCATTGAGAATCAATAAACTGTCTGGATAGGTTGCCATCCGCGCTGCTCCCTTTTTTAGCGTTAGTAAGAGTGTATAGCAGAGAGGAAAAAAGCGGGTAAGAACAGGATGAAAGCGAAAAAATAGGCATGAAAGCGCGTTACACTCCAGCGATGATATTAACGTAATCACAGGAAAGTGATGATGAATAAAATTTTGGTAAGCGCGTGCCTGATGGGCTTCAGGGTTCGTTATAACGGAAGTGAAAAAGCGAGAATGAACGCGCAACTCGCTCGCTGGCAACAGGAACAACGTCTGGTTATCCACTGCCCTGAACTGGCTGCCGGGCTGCCTGTACCGCGTCCTCCGGCAGAGATTATGTCCGCTGATGGCAAAGACGTAATGCGCGGGCAAGCCAGAATTACTGAAAATACCGGGCAGGACGTGACCGCACAATATCAGCTTGCAGCCTGGCTTGCGCTACGCGCTGCTCAGGAGTCGGGGTGTAGCGCTGCATTATTAACCGATGGCAGCCCAACGTGCGGCAGTGAGTTTATTTATGACGGATCGTTTCGCGGAATACATAAAGCGGGGAAGGGGGTTGCGGCATCGTTGCTCGCAGAGCATGGGATCGCCGTGTTCTCAGAGAAGCAAATCGACGAACTCATTGCCTGGATTGAGGAGAAAGAAGGCAAAAAATAAGCCCGCGTAAGGGAGATTACGCAGGCTAAGGAGGTGGTTCCTGGTACAGCTAGCATTTATGGGTTATGTTTTTCAGCGGGGGGATAATACCCGTATTGAACGAAGCGGTATGTGATCCGATTCTAAGAATTATCCCAGCGCGAAAAAATTTCCCTGATTGACTATTTGCCGTGTGGGTTACGGGTGCTTTCACCGTTGAAGTTACGCATCAGCAGCGCGAACTTCAGCTCCACCTCTTCCGGAACCGGCAGCCAGACGGTGTGCCCGTCGCCTGGCGCGACCTCAATCGCTTCGCCTTTGCCGTTTTCCAGATGCTCCAGCGTGAAGTTCATGTTGCCCTGCGGGGTCATCAGCTCCAGGCTGTCGCCTTTGGTGAATTTGTTTTTCACCGCAACGGCCGCCAGCGCGCCTTTGCGCTCGCCGGTGAAGTCTCCGACAAACTGCTGGCGCTCGGATACGGAGTAGCCGTGCTCGTAGTTCTGGTAGTCGTCGTGGGTGTGACGGCGCAGGAAGCCTTCGGTATAGCCGCGATGCGCCAGACCTTCCAGCGTTTCCAGCAGGCTGGTATCGAACGGTTTACCGGCGGCCGCATCGTCAATGGCTTTGCGGTACACCTGCGCGGTACGCGCGCAGTAGTAATAGGATTTGGTGCGGCCTTCAATCTTCAGGGAGTGCACGCCCATCTGGGTCAGGCGCTCGACGTGGGCGATGGCACGCAGATCTTTCGAGTTCATGATGTAGGTGCCGTGCTCGTCTTCAAAGGCGGTCATGTACTCGCCCGGACGTTTGGCTTCTTCAATCATAAACACGCTGTCGGTTGGCGCGCCGATGCCCAGCGTTGGCTCAACGTTGGTTACCGGGATCGGCTCATGCTTGTGGACGATGTTGCCGATGTCATCCTCTTTGCCTTCCTGAACGTTATATTCCCAGCGGCAGGCGTTGGTGCAGGTGCCCTGGTTCGGGTCGCGTTTGTTGATGTAGCCAGAAAGCAGGCAGCGGCCGGAATAGGCCATGCACAGCGCGCCGTGAACGAAGATTTCGATTTCCATATCCGGCACCTGGGTGCGGATCTCTTCGATCTCTTCCAGCGAAAGCTCGCGAGACAGGATGACGCGGGTCAGCCCCATCTGCTTCCAGAACTTCACCGTTGCCCAGTTGACGGCGTTAGCCTGTACGGAGAGGTGGATATCCATCTCCGGGAAGTTCTCCCGAACCAGCATGATTAATCCCGGGTCCGACATGATCAGTGCGTCCGGCCCCATATCGACCACCGGCTTCAGGTCACGGATAAACGTTTTCAGCTTGGCGTTGTGCGGCGCGATGTTCACGACCACGTAGAATTTTTTACCCAGAGCGTGCGCCTCGTTGATGCCGAGCTGCAGGTTCTCGTGGTTGAATTCGTTGTTACGCACGCGCAGCGAGTAGCGCGGCTGGCCCGCATACACGGCGTCGGCGCCATAGGCGAAAGCGTAACGCATATTTTGCAGCGTTCCCGCCGGGGAAAGGAGTTCCGGTTTAAACATCTTTGTTCTCGTTCTGATGACAGGTCAGATCCGCGTGCACCAGGTGCAGCGGTAAGGGGAGATCCCCCACATTAAGGGCGGGCATTGTAGCGCTGCGGGGCAGGGAGGTAAAGTTATTGTGCCGGGCGGCGGCTTCGCCTTACCCGGCCTGGATTGACCCTCTGCTGGCTAGGCAATCCTGCACGCATCCGCTTCCCAGCGATACCCCACGCCATACACCGCGCGAATAAACGACTGTTCGGCGTCCAGCGCCTCCAGCTTGCGGCGCAGGTTTTTAATGTGGCTGTCGATGGTGCGGTCGGTCACCACGCGGTAATCGTCGTACAGGTGGTTCAGCAGCTGTTCGCGGGAGAAGACTTTTCCCGGCTCGTGGGAGAGAGTTTTCAGCAGGCGGAACTCCGCAGGGGTCAGGTCCAGCAGCTTGCTGCGCCAGCTCGCCTGGAAGCGGCTTTCGTCGACAATCAGCGGGCTTTCGGCGTCCAGCACCTGAAGCTCGCGCTGCGGCCTGCAGCGGCGCAGAATGGTTTTCACGCGGGCAACCACCTCGCGCGGACTGTAGGGCTTGCAGATATAGTCGTCCGCGCCGATTTCGAGCCCCAGCAGGCGGTCAATCTCTTCAATTTTGGCGGTGACCATGACGATCGGTACGTCGGAGAAGCGGCGAATTTCCCGGCACAGGGTCAGGCCATCGGTCCCGGGAAGCATCAGATCCAGCAGGATCAGGTCCGGCGGGGTCTGGCGCACGTATGGCAGCACCTGATCGCCGTGGCTGATCAGTGACGGGGCATAGCTGGCCGCGCGTAAATAGTCGATCAGCAGCTGTCCCAGCTTGGGTTCGTCTTCGACGATCAAAATGCGCGGCGTGTTTTCGTCAATCGGTAACTCGGTCATACTTCTCTCGATAAATCCCGTTCCAGAGGTAACTCTACTGTAATGCTAACCCCGCCAAAAGGCGAATGGGCGGCGCGGATCGTGCCATTATGCGCCTCGACGATGTTAACGCAAATCGCCAGCCCCAGACCGGATCCGCCGCTGGCGCGATTGCGGGAGCCTTCGGTACGGTAAAAACGTTCAAACAGTTTTTCCAGCTGCGCGTCCTGCACGCCGGGTGCGGAATCCGCGAAGGTAAGGGCAAAGCGCCCGTTTTCTTGTCTGCCGGAAATCAGCAGCCCGCCGCCGCTGTCGGTATAGCGCAGGCTGTTTTCCAGCAGGTTGTTGAACAGCTGCATCAGCCGATCCTTGTCGCCAAACACCACCGCGCTGTCCGGCAGGGAGAGGTCGATTTTCAGGTTGCGACTGGCAAAGCGTTCGCGGAAGGCGCCGCTCGCTACTTCCAGCACGTTAATGACGTCTACGGGCGCCTTCTGGTAGGCCAGTGCGCCTTCGTCGGACATGGAGAGCTGGTGGAGATCGTCCACCAGCTTGGTGAGCGTGCCCACCTCCGCCTGCAGGGAAGCCACCGATTCGGGCGTAAACTGGCGCACGCCGTCCTGAATGGCCTCGAGCTCGCCGCGCAGCACCGCCAGCGGCGTACGCAGCTCGTGTGAAATATCGGCCATAAAGTCGCGGCGCATCTGCTGGTTTTTCTCAAGCGTGCTGGCGAGCTGGTTAAAGTCCTGCGCCAGCTTGCCCAGTTCGTCCTGGCTGCGGGTATCGACGCGGGTAGTGAAATCCCCGGCGGCGAGCTTGTGCGTGCCTTCCACCAGGCGTTTCACCGGGGCGAGCAGACCGCGCGCCAGCGGGAAGGTGGCGAGCGCGGCGAGCAGCGTGGAGAGCGCGACAATCAGCCAGCTTGTCCGACGCTGCTGGCGGTCAAAATTGATGTCGGTGTTGCGCGTCAGGCGCTCCACCGGGGAGGCGATAACCCAGCCAACGGTGGCGTTATTCACTTTAATCGCCCGCCGGGTGCCGTCCGGCGGTATCGGCGCGCGCGGGCCAACCAGGGGGCGCATATCCTGGTCGATTACCCAGAACTGGGTGCGCCAGCCGTGCGGCGGCATGCCCGGGCCCGGACGATCGTCGCCGGTATCGTGCTCCAGCGAGCGCAGGATCTGAAAAATAAAGCGATCATTGTTGCGCAGAAAACGCCAGTTGCCGTGCTGGGCGTACTGTTCACTCAGCGCATCGCTTAAGCCCTGCAAACGCTGCTCATTGCCATGCTTGATGTAATCAATAAAGCCGCGCTCGAAGCTGACCCGCACCGCCCAGTGCATGGTGATCAGCAGGACGATACAGGTGGCGAAAATCGCTACAAAGAGCTTGCCGGTAATACCCGGACGCCAGAATTTCATGAGCCACTCCTTTTGCCGCGCCTAATCACGACGTTCTTGCTGGTATCATCCGGCACTCTGGCGAAGATGAAAGCGGGCAGGGCGATAATGATCGCCATGCTGAGGTAGGTATACATAAAGACCTGATGCGCCACCGGCGTGTCGACGCTGAGGTGGTGCTGACCGTACATGCCGAGCAGTAACCCCGCAATAGTCACGCCCACGCTCATGGAGAGCTGCATCACCATCGACAGCAGGCTGTTGCCGCTGCTCGCCAAATCGTCCGGCAGGTCTTTCAGGGTGAGGGTATTCATCGACGAGAAGCGCATGGAGTTGATGATCCCCTGGCAGAACAGCACCAGCGGCAGGACGTAGTACCAGCCCATCAGCGCCACGGCCATAAACAGCAGGCTGACCAGCGCCAGCCCCAGCGTGGCGGCCACCAGCACGTGTCGATAGCCAAAGCGGTTCACCACCTGCACCACCATGCGCTTCATTCCCATGCTGCCGAGCACCATCGGGATCATCATCAGGCCCGCGTGGAATGGCGAAAAGCCCATGCCTATTTGCAGAAAAACGGGCGTCATAAACGGCAGCATCCCGCTGCCGATGCGTCCGGCGAAGCTGCCAGACAGGCCCAGACGGTAAGTGGGGTTTTTAAACAACGCCAGGCTGAACAGCGCCTTGTCGTTTCCTCTGGCGTGCCACAGATACCACAGTATGGCGGTAACACCGAGCGCGATCAGGAGCCCGAGCGTCAGGGGCGAAATCCCCAGTCCTTTTTGCCCGTCGAACGCCAGGGTGAGCGTGGCCATACCGGCGGCCAACAGGATAAAACCTAAGAAATCAAAGCGCCGGGTCTGCATTTTGTAGTTCGGCATCAGCGTCAGGGTGGCCATCGCGCCGATGATGCCTACCGGGAGGTTGATTAAGAAGATCCAGTGCCAGGAGGCGTACTCCACCAGCATGCCGCCCAGCGCCGGGCCCAGCAGCGGCCCCACCTGACCGGGCAGGGTGACAAAGGTCATCGCGGCCATGTACTGCTCGCGCGGCACAATCTTCATCACCGTTAACCGCCCGACGGGCACCATCATCGCCCCGCCGATGCCCTGCAGAACGCGCGCCATCACCAGCTGGTCGAGGGTATTGGCCTGCGCGCAAAACAGCGAGCCGGTGGTAAACAGCACGATGGCGGTAAAGAAGATATTCCGCACGCCGACCTTATCGGCCAGCCAGCCGCTGGCGGGCAGCATCACGGCAACCGTCAGCACGTAGGAGACAATCACCATGTGCATATGCAGCGGGCTCTCCCCCAGGCTTTTCGCCATGGAGGGGAGGGCGGTGTTGACGATGGTCGTATCCAGCGACTGCATAAAGAAGCCGAAGGCGACTATCCATAATTGCCAGCGAACGTTAGCGGGGAGATCTGTCATCTACTCAGTCACCGTGGTTCTGTTTTTACGCGAAAAGCGCAGCCGCAGGCGGTCGAAGAACAGATAGACCACCGGCGTGGTGTACAGCGTCAGCAGCTGGCTCATCACCAGGCCGCCGACAATGGTGATCCCCAGCGGCTGGCGCAGCTCCGAGCCGTCGCCACCCGAGATCACCAGCGGCAGCGCGCCAAACAGCGCCGCCAGAGTGGTCATCATGATCGGACGGAAGCGCAGCAGGCAGGCCTGGAAGATGGCCTCTTCCGGCGAGAGGCTGCCGTTGCGCTGGGCGTCCAGCGCGAAGTCCACCATCATGATGGCGTTTTTCTTCACGATGCCGATCAATAGCATGATCCCGATGAGCGCGATAAGGCTGAACGGCGCGCCGAACAGCTCCAGCGCCAGCAGCGCCCCCACGCCCGCCGACGGCAGCGTCGAGAGGATGGTCAGCGGGTGCACGTAGCTCTCATACAGCACGCCCAGCACAATATAGACCGTGGCGATGGCGGCCAGAATCAAAATCACCTGTGAGTTCATCGTCTCCTGGAATACCTGCGCGGTCCCGGCGAAGCTGCCGCGCACGGTGGACGGCACGCCAAGCTGGGTCATCGCGCGGTTGATTGCATCGCTGGCCTCAGACAGTGACGAACCGGCGGGCAGGTTAAAGGAGATGGTCGATGCCGCCGACAGCCCCTGATGGTTCACCGACAGCGGCGCGTTGGCAGGCTGCCAGCTGGCAAAGTACGAGAGCGGAATCGCCTTGCCGTCGTTGTTAATCACAAACATTTTGTCCAGGGCGCTGATGTCCTGGGTGTAGCGCGGGTCAACTTCCATCACCACCTTATACTGGTTCATCGGCTGGTAGATGGTGGAGATCTCGCGCTGGCCGAAGGCGTTGTTCAGCAGGCTATTGGCGGCTTCAACGTTGATGCCCAGCCGCGACATGGTTTCACGGTCGTAGGTCAGGGCCATCTCGGCGCCGTTGTCCTGCTGATCGGAGTTTACGTCCGCCAGTTGGGGAAGGGCGGCCAGCGCCTTGCGGATCTTCGGCTCCCACTCGCGCAGGGCGGCCAAATCGTCCGAGAGTAATGTGTACTGATAGCTGGCGTTCGCCTGTCGCCCGCCGACGCGGATATCCTGAACGGCCATCAAAAACAGGTTTGCCCCCGGCTCTTTGGCGAGCTTCACCCGCAGGCGGTCAATCACCTGCTGGGCGGTTTCGTTGCGCTCGCCGCGCGGTTTGAGGGTAATAAACATCATTCCGCTGTTGACGCGTGATCCGCCGGTAAAGCCGGTCACGTTATCCACGGCTTTGTCTTCACGAATGATCTTCATAAAGTCCTGCAGCTTGCCGCGCATGGCCTGGAACGAAATGCTCTGGTCCGCCTGAATGCCGCCCATCAGCACGCCGGTGTCCTGCTCCGGGAAGAAAGTTTTCGGGATGGTGATATACATCCACACGTTGAGCACGATGGTGCCTATTAGCACCAGGCCGACCAGACGGGTATGGTTCAGCACCCACTTCAGCGATTTTCCGTAGCCTTCCTGCATTGCCATCAGGAAACGGCCAAAGCCTTTGCGGCGCGGCTGCGAGTGCGGTTTGCTGCGCTTGAGCATCCAGCCGCACATCATTGGCGTCAGCGTTAGGGAGATCGCCAGCGAAATGCCGATCGCGACGGAGAGGGTGACGGCAAACTCGCGCAGCAACCGGCCCGGCAGCCCGCCCATCAGCAGCAGCGGCAGGAACACCGCCACCAGCGACAGGCTCATGGAGAGCACCGTAAACCCCACCTCGCGCGTGCCCTGCAACGCAGCCTGCAGCGGCTTCACGCCCGCTTCCAGATGGCGGGAAATGTTCTCCAGCACCACGATGGCGTCATCCACCACGAAGCCCGTCGCAATCGTCAGAGCCATCAGCGACAGGTTGTTGAGGCTAAACCCGCACAGATACATGGCGGCAAAGGTACCGATCAGCGAGACCGGCACGGCCACCGCTGGGATCAGCGTCGCGCGGCCAGAGCGCAGGAACAGGAAGACCACCAGGATCACCAGCGCGACGGAGATCACCAGCGTTTGCTCCACCTCTTCAAGCGAGGCGCGAATGGTCGGGGAGCGATCCTGGGCAATTTGCAGATCGATTGCTGCCGGGATGGTCTCCTGCAGGTCCGGAAGACGGGCGCGAATGCTGTTCACCGTCTCAATAATGTTGGCCTCCGGCAGCTTGCGGATCATCAGCAGAATCGCCGGTTTGGCGTTGGTCATCCCGGCGTTGCGCACGTCCTGCACCGAGTCGGTGACGCTGGCCACGTCGCTTAATCGCACCGCCGCGCCGTTGTTATAGTGGATGATGAGCGGTTGATATTCCGCCGCGGTTTTGAGCTCGTCGTTGGTGTGGATCTGCCAGCGGTGGCTGTTATCCTCAATCGCCCCCTGCGGTTTACGCACGTTGGCGTTGCTGATGGCGGAGCGCACGTCGTCCAGCGACACGCCCTGGTTGAATAACGCCTGCGGGTTTAACCCCACGCGCACGGCGGGCAGGGAACTCCCACCGACGCTCACGTCGCCGACGCCGTTAATTTGTGAGATTGTCTGCGCCAACTGGGTAGACGCAAAATCGTACAGCTGCCCCTGCGAGTACGTATCCGAAGTCAGCGTCAGTATCATGATCGGCGCGTCGGACGGGTTGGCCTTGCGGTAGGTCGGGCGGCTCGGCATCCCGCTCGGCAGCAGGCTCTGTGCGGCGTTGATGGCCGCCTGCACGTCGCGCGCCGCGCCGTTGATATCCCGGTCGAAGCTGAACTCCAGAATAATGCGCGTGCTGCCCAGCGAGCTGCTGGAGGTCATCTCGTTGACCCCCGCAATCCGCCCGAGCGAACGCTCCAGCGGCGTGGCAACGGACGAGGCCATGGTTTCCGGCGAGGCGCCCGGCAGCGAGGCGCTGACCATGATCACCGGGAAATCCACCTGCGGCAGCGGCGCCACCGGCAGCAGCCGGAAACCCAGAACGCCGCAGAGGGTAATGGCGAGCGAGATTAAAATCGTCGCCACCGGGCGATAAATGAAGAGGGCGAAAAACTTCACTTATGCCTCCTCTTCACGTTTCGGGAAGCGGCTTTTGGTCCACAGCGCCAGGCGGTCAAACAGCAGGTAGATCACCGGCGTGGTGAACAGCGTCAGCACCTGGCTCACCAGCAGACCGCCGACCATGCCAATACCCAGCGGACGGCGCAGCTCCGCGCCGACGCCGGTGCTCAGCATCAGCGGCAGCGCGCCCAGCAGGGCGGCCAGCGTGGTCATCAGGATGGGACGAAAACGCAGCAGGCAGGCCTGGAAGATGGCATCGCGCGGCGACATGCCCTGCTCGCGCTCGGCGGCCAGGGCAAAGTCGATCATCATGATGGCGTTTTTCTTCACGATCCCGATGAGCAGGATAATGCCGATGATGGCAATCACGTCCAGCTCGCTGCCCGCCAGCATTAATGCCAGCAGTGCCCCCACGCCCGCCGTCGGCAGGGTAGAGAGGATGGTGATCGGGTGGATAAAGCTTTCGTACAGCACGCCGAGCACGATGTACATCGCCACGACCGCCGCCACGATCAGCCAGATGGTGTTACCCAGCGCGGCCTGGAACGCCAGGGTGCTGCCCTGGAACTGGGTCTGAATATCGGACGGGAAGCTTACCGCTTTTTCCGCCGCCTGAATGGCCTCCACGGCTTCGCCGAGAGAATAATTGTCCGGCACGTTAAAGGAGATGGTGGTGGACGGGAACTGATCCAGATGGTTAATCGACAGCGGGGTATAGCGTTCTTCCACCGTGGCGATAGCGCTCAGCGGCACAATGCCGCCGTCTTTGCTGGTCAGGCGCACCGAGTCCAGCCCCGCCAGGCCGGGCGTATTTTCGGTGTTGTGCTCCAGCACCACGCGGTACTGGTTCGCCTGGGTGTAGATGGTGGAAATCAGGCGCTGCCCAAACGCGTTATACAGAGCGTTATCCACGTCCGCCATGGTAATACCCAGACGGCTGGCGGCGTCGCGGTTGACGTTCACATACGCCGCCAGGCCCTTGTCCTGCCAGTCGCTGCTGACGTCCGAGAGCTGCGGCAGGGTTTTGAGTTTATCCACCAGCTGCGGCACCCAGGTGCTGAGCGCGTCCAGCGAGGTGGCCTGCAGCGTGAACTGGTACTGCGTGCGGCTGACCTGGGTATCGATGGTCAAATCCTGAATCGGCTGCAGGTAAAGCTCAACGCCTGGCACGCGCGCGACGGCGTTTTGCAGCCGCTCAATGACGGCGTTAACGCGATCGTCGCGCTCATCCAGCGGCTTAAGGTTGATCTGCAGACGCGCGCTGTTGAGCGAAGGGTTGGTGCCGTCGACGCCCACGTAGGAGGTCAGGCTCTCGACCGCCGGATCTTTCATAACAATCTCAGACACCTGCTGCTGGCGCTGGGCCATATTGGCGAAGGAGACCGACTGCGGGGCCTGAAGCGTGCCCTGAATAATGCCGTTGTCCTGGATGGGGAAGAAGCCTTTCGGAATGAAAATCCACAGCATCACGCTGAGCGCCAGCGTGCCGAGCGCCACGCTGAGCGTCGCCCACGGATGGTTAAGGACTTTCGCCAGCACGCGACCGTAGGCGGCAATAATGCGCTCGAACATGCGCTCGGAGGCGCGCGAGAAGCGGTTTTGCTTGCGCAGTGACTCGTGGCTCAGCATGCGGGCGCACATCATCGGCGTCAGGGTCAGCGATACCACCGCGGAGATCAGAATGGCGACCGCCAGCGTGACGGCAAACTCGCGGAAAAGACGACCGACGATATCGCCCATAAACAGCAGCGGGATCAGCACCGCAATCAGGGAGAAGGTCAGCGAGATAATGGTAAAGCCGATCTCGCCCGCGCCTTTCAGCGCGGCCGCCAGCGGTTTTTCGCCTTTCTCGATATAGCGCGAGATGTTCTCGATGACGACGATAGCGTCATCCACCACGAACCCGGTGGCGATGGTGAGCGCCATCAGCGTCAGGTTGTTGATCGAAAAATCGAGGAACACCATCACCGCAAAGGTGCCGACCAGCGAGAGCGGCACGGCGACGGCGGGAATAATGGTTGCCGGAACGTTGCGCAGGAACAGATAAATGATCATCACCACCAGTGCAATCGCCAGCATCAGCTCGAACTGGGTGTCGGTGACCGACGCGCGAATGTTGGTGGTACGGTCGGATAGCACCTTCACGCTGACCGATTTCGGCAGGCTTTCGATCAGCTGCGGCAGCATGGTGCGGATGCTGTCGGCGGTTTCGATGATGTTGGCACCCGGCTGGCGTTGCACGTTCATCACGATCGCCTGCTGCTTGTTGGCCCATGCCCCCAGCCAGCTGTTCTCCGCGCCTTGTTCTACGGTCGCCACGTCGCCCAGACGCACCGGGGCGCCGTTCTGGTAGGCGATGATCAGCTGACGATATTCGTCGGCGGACTGCATCTGGTCGTTCGCCGAGAGCGTCACGGCGCGGGTTGGGCCGTCCAGCGAGCCCTTCGCCGAGTTGACGTTGGCATTGCTGATGGCGCTGCGGATGGTTTCGCTGGTGAGCCCCAGCGCGGCAATGGCCTGCGCGTTCAGCTTGACGCGCACCGCCGGGCGCTGGCCGCCAGCGAGGGTGACGAGGCCAACGCCGGACACCTGAGAAATTTTCTGCGCCACGCGCGTTTCGACCATGTCTTCGACCTGGGTCATCGGCATGGCGGAGGAGGTGACGGCAAGCGTCATGATCGGCGGATCTGCCGGGTTCACCTTGCTGTAGACCGGTGGGTTAGGCAGGTCTGACGGCAGCAGATTGGTAGCGGCGTTGATGGCGGCCTGCACCTCCTGCTCGGCGACGTCCAGCGACAGCGTCAGCTGGAACTGCAGCGTCACGACGGATGCCCCGCCAGAACTCTGGGAGGACATCTGTTTTAGCCCCGACATCTGGCCGAACTGACGCTCCAGCGGGGCGGTAATGGCGGACGTCACCACGTCCGGGCTGGCCCCGGGATAGAGGGTGACAACCTGAATCGTTGGGTAATCCACCTCCGGCAGCGCCGAGACGGGCAGGAAGCGATAGCCGATAATCCCGGCGAGCAGGATCGCCACCATCAGCAACGTGGTGGCGACAGGACGGAGGATAAACAGGCGTGAAGGCCCACCTGTAGAGCCCGGCGGCAGCACCTGCATCAGGAGGTCGCTCCCTGTTTCGCCGGTTCAACCACTTCCACTTTGGCCCCTTCGGTCAGACGGTCAATGCCGTCGGTGACCACGCGGTCGCCTGCGGAAAGCCCGGCGCTGATGACCACCGTCTGGCTGTCCTGAATTCCGGTTTTTACGAGATGCTTGCTGACTTTATTGTCGCTGTTAAGCACCCAGACAAAGTTACCTTCATTACCCATCTGCAGTGCAGCGGTGGGGATCACCACCGCGTTCTCTTCGGTCGCGACCAGCATGCGCGCATTGACGAACTGGTTCGGGAAGAGGGCATCGTCCTGGTTATTAAAGCGCGCCTTCAGCTTGATGGTGCCGGTGGTGGTGTCGATCTGGTTATCCAGACTGAGCAGAGACCCTTCACTCAGTTTCTGCTTGTTGGTGCGGTCCCAGGCTTCCACTACCAGGCCTTTACCGGTTTTTTGCGCCTGCATGACGGTCGCGATATCGCTTTCCGGCAGGGTAAAGACTAAATCAATCGGGTGGGTCTGGGTGATCACCACGATGCCCGTGGTGTCGCCGCTGGAGATTTGGTTGCCGATATCGACCTGCTTCAGGCCGACGCGTCCGTCAATCGGCGCGGTGATGCGGCTCCAGTCCAGCTGCAACTGGGCGCTGGCCACGGCGGCTTCGTCCGCTTTGATAGTGCCCTGCGTTTCACGGACCAGCGACTGCTGGGTATCCAGCTCCTGACGAGAAACGAGGTTGGTTTTCACCAGCTGCTGGTAGCGGGCTAAATCGCGCCGGGCGTTGGCGAGGGTCGCGTTGTCTTTCGCGAGCTGTCCCTGCGCCTGGGCGAGGGCAACCTTAAACTGGCTCGGGTCGATTTCCGCCAGCAGGTCACCAGCCTTAACCTGCTGACCTTCCTGGAAGTGGATCGCGATGAGCTGGCCGTCGACGCGGCTGCGCACCGTGGCGGTGTTGGCGGCGGTAATGGTCCCGAGACCGGTGAGATAGCGAGGAACGGCTTTATTCACCGCCGTCGCCGCCTGAACCGGCGCCAGGGCGCCGCCGCGCATTCCATGACGCCCTCCGCCCGTGGGGCGCTGAGCCTGGCTGGTGGCACCGGCGGGTGCGGCGGAGTTCGCGGATTGGCTGTGCCAGTACCAGGCGGCGGCAAGGGCCACCACAATGATGCCAGCGGCGATTGCCCAGCGGGATTTGTTACTGCCTTTCATCGTTATACGTTCTCATCCTGAATACTTCGGGGAATGATACTAGTTTAGTCAGGCAACACAGCGGAAAAATGGAGGAAATATGGAAGACTGTCAGGAATGGTCTGAGTGTGGTGCTCTTTTTAGCCGGGTGGCGCTTCGCTTACCCGGCCTACAAGGTAAATGCGAACGGCAACGGAAGTTGCCGTTTTGGGTGTTTTGTGGGAGATAGCACCAGACCGCACCACAACAACACACGTTTTGTAGGCCGGGTAAGGCGAAGCCGCCACCCGGCACAACCGCACTAGCTAAACATCACCTGCGCCCAGCGTGCCAGACCGGCGGTAACGGAACCAAAGTCATCGCCACCTGCAATCGGAATACCCGGCAGCTGTTCGGCCAGCGCTTTCTTGATTAGCGGTGAACGGGCGCTACCGCCGGTCAGGTAAATCACGTCCGGCTTCTCTTTGCCGTTCTCCAGCGCGAGCTGCACCTGTTCCAGAATGCGCTGTAGCGGCTGGGCAAGCGCCGTCTCCAGCCCGTCCTGCGAAATGGCGGTGGCCAGTTCGTCACTGATAAACGGCAGGGAGACCGCATGTTCAGCGCGGTCGGAAAGGGCGATTTTGCTCTCTTCAGCCGTACGCACCACGCGGTAGCTCAGACGCTGGCGCCACACTTTATAGAGCAGGGCAACTTTTTCGCCATCCTGGGCATCACGCACCAGATCGTTAAGGAAGCGGCCGTTGGCGGTGCTGTAAAAATCACTCTGTGCCGGCACGTCGTTGATGGCAATCGCGTTCCACCACGGCAGGATCGGTAGCGCGATGCCTTTCTCCGTTTGCCCGCCCATGCCGAGCAGCGGCATCAGGCTCTTAAATGCCAGGGCGATATCGAGGTCATTACCGCCTACCCGGCAGCCGCTGTGCCCCAGCAGGCTGTTTTCACGATCGCGACGGTTATGCCACTGGGGGCCCATCAGCAGCAGCGAGCAGTCCGTCGTGCCCCCGCCGATGTCCACGACCAATACGCGCTTCTCTTCCGACAGCGTGGCTTCAAAATCCAGCCCCGCCGCAACCGGCTCGTACTGGAATACCACGTCGCGGAAGCCTGCCCGGTGCGCCGCGCGTTCCAGGATCCCCTGCGCCTGCTGGTTGGCCTCGTCGCCGCCCAGCCCCTGGAAGTTAATTGGTCGGCCAATCACCGCCTGGGTAATCGCCTCTGGGACCTGCGTCTGCGCCTGGTTGCGGATGTGCAGCATCATCGCACACACCAGGTTTTCGAACAGCGCGACCTGCTGCGGCTTCAGGCCGCTGGCGCCGAGGAAGGATTTTGGCGACTTAACGAAGTAGACCTCTTCGGGGTCTTCAATGTAGTGTCCGAGCGAGGAGAGGCCGAACTGCACGCTGGACGGCGTAACGTCGATATCTTCCTCGCGGTTGAAGCTGACGGCACGGCGTAACAGTGCCTGGGTTTCCGCCGCCGAAGCCGGAACCTGATGGTGGCGGAACAGCCATTCGCTCACCGCTTCACGCGTCGGTGCGCAGAGCATTGACGGCAGTAGCGTGCTCTCTTTTTCCATTTTCAGGAGCCGTGGCTGCCCGTTTTGCATAATCGCAACCGAGCAGTTTGCCGTACCGTAGTCAAATCCAATAAACACGATGAATCCCCATGCCGGTGAGAAGGGGCGAGACTTTAACGAAATGTCCGCATGGCGACAACAGGAATATGAAAGCAAGGCGAAACAGGACCTTTCCGTTTATGCTGTGAAGAACCCAAAAGGAGAGATGATGTACACCCTGAACTGGCTCCCCCCTTATGACTGGCAGTGGATGTTTGGCTTTCTTGGCGCGCGTGCGGTGACGGGCATTGAAACCGTCACGCACGACTACTACGAGCGCAGTTTTGCCTGCGAGGGACATCAGGGGATCTTCCGCGTGACGCCGGATATCGCAACACACACGCTGACCGTGACCCTCAGCCCGGGGTTAATTCCGGTTGCGCAGCCGTGCCTTGAGCGCATCGAACGCCTGTTCGATCTTGCCTGCAATCCGCAGCACATCGCGGAGACGCTGGGCGATCTCGGTGCTGCAAGGCCGGGCTTACGTTTGCCGGGAGCGATGGATGCGTACGAGCAGGGCGTCCGGGCGATTCTCGGACAGCTGGTGAGCGTGGCGATGGCGGCGAAGCTGGCGTCACGCGTGGTGGCGTTATGCGGTGAACCCGTGGCGGATTGCCCGGGCTATCTCTGCTTCCCCACGCCGCAGGCGCTGGCGGCAGCGGACCCGCTGGCGCTGAAAGCGTTGGGCATGCCGGTAAAGCGCGCGGAGTCGCTGATTCATCTGGCGCAGTCGGTTATCGACGGAACATTTCCGCTTTTCCCGCCCGCGAATATAGAAGAGGGGATGAAGGCGCTACAGCAGCGGCCGGGAATAGGGCGCTGGACGGCAAATTATCTGGCCCTGCGCGGCTGGCAGGCGAAAGATGTGTTTCTGCCGGATGATTACCTGATTAAACAACGCTTCGCCGGAATGACGCCCGCGCAAATTCGTCGCTATGCCGAACGCTGGAAGCCGTGGCGCTCCTATGCGCTGCTGCATATCTGGTATACCGACGGCTGGGCACCGTCAGTTGATCGCGAAATAGCTGGTGTTGAGAAGAAGATCTAATGGCTGCGGCTCGGCGATGGTGTCACCAAAGATAAAATCGATGCCGATACCGGAGAGCGTATCCATCATGATGGGCTGGTTACAAGGGCCTGCGATGGTTTTCATTCCCAGACGCTGGGCGTGCCCCTGAACAATCGTCACCATCATCTCATCCATCAGATTGCCGTACACGTTGGTTACCACCTCCGCATCCAGCATCAGATAGTCGGCCATGTTCGCAGTCAGGTGGGTAAAGACGTTCATATCGCGTCCCACCTGGCTGAAGATCACGCGGCAGCCCGCCTGGCGAAGCTTTTGCAGACCCCGATGCAGGTTCTTATCCGGATTGCACACCACATCGACAGAGATAACCAGATGCAGCAGACGGCCCGGCATCGGGCTTTTATCCAGCAGGTCGAGCAGTTCATCGACCAGCGTCACGCTGGCTAAACCGGCCTCCGAGAGCGGCAGCGCCACACCCATGCCTTTACTGGCGATCTGGGCGGCTAAGGTGCGGAAAAACTCGCTAAAGATCCGCCTGTCGAGGGCGTGCAGAAGCTCTGGTTCCGCCAGGCCCGAGCGGAAGGCATGCTCTTCCTGAACTTCGCCCTGGCTGGTCCACAGGCGTAACGACAGTAGCCAGAAATTACTGCTCTCAGGGATGCGCGGTGAGGCGACGCTGCGGGCAATCATCATCAGATGATTGTCTTTAATCATGTGCCACTGTTCATCAAGCGACATCATGCTGCGCGTGTGGTGATCCCGCTCCTGCTGGGGTTCATACACTGTCACCATGCCACGTCCGCTGTTTTTTGAGGCGTAACAGGCAATGTCCGCCTGCGACATGATCTCCGACGCCTGATGATTATTTTCATCAATCAGCGTGATGCCGGCGCTGGCGCCGATCCGGTGCAGGCGGCCTTCCCACATAAAGTGATAGTCGTTGATGGCATGAATCAGGCGACCGGCGATATAGCGCGCGCTTTCCAGGTTGCAGTCCGGTAACAGTAACCCGAACTCGTCCCCGCCCAGACGCGCCAGCACGTCGCTGGAGCGGAGCATGGTCAACATCAGGGAAGCCAGTTCCCGCAGCAGGGCATCGCCCGCCGCGTGGCCAGCCGTGTCATTGACGGCTTTGAAGCGATCGAGGTCGATAAACACCAGGGCATGACGCTGGCGCGTTTCGCGAACGGTCTGCAGGAGCCGTTTAAGATGATTTTCGAAGCTAACCCGATTTGCAAGATGGGTCAGTGCATCGTGGGAGGCGCTGTAGCTCAGCTGGCGCAGCATTTTGCGCGACTCGGTCACGTCCTGAATCACGATCACCGAGCCGATATTCTGTCCATCCAGCGTGCTGAGCGGCGTAATGCTGTAGTGGATATCAAAATTGCCGCCGGTACGGCAGTTCAGCACCACGTCCTGATCGATATCGGAACGGGACATATCGCCGCTGTGAATATTCTCCATCAGCGGCCCTTTTTCACCAAAGGTGATGTGTAACACCTTCAGGATCGGCTGACCAATAGCTTCTGTCTGCTGCCAGCCGCTCATTTTCTCGGCGACAGGGTTCATAAAGGTGACGTTCATGTTGATATCGGTGCACAGCACCGCTTCACCGATGGAGTCGAGGGTAATGTGCAGACGCTCTTTTTCCTGGAAAAGCGCCTCGTTAAGCTGCTTAACCTCGGTCATGTCCATGTTGATACCGAGCAACCGTTCGACTTCCCCCTGCTTATTGAGCACCCGGTTCGCCAGGGAGCGAATATGACGTACGCCTTCCTTCACGCGAATGCGGAATTCCAGCTTAAACGGCAGACGGGAAATCAGAGAGTCCCGCAGCACCTTCTCTGCGTGGGCGCGATCTTCCGGCAGCATCGTGTCGTGCCAGAGCTGCCAGGTGGGCTTGATGTGCGGCGGAATTTCATACAGCTCAAACATCCGCTTATCCCAGCTGATAACGTCGGGTTCCAGATCCCACTCCCAGATGCCGATGCCCCCTGCTTCGTTTGCCAGGGTGATGCGCTCCATCAGACGTTTATTGACCCACTCGGTCTGCTTAAGGTCGTTAATGTCTTCAATCTGGGCGATAAAATAGAGTGGCGAGCCGTCGGCATGGCGCACCACGGAGACGGCAAGAAGCGCCCAGACCACTTCCCCGTCGCGCGTGTAATAGCGCTTCTCGAGGGTGTAAGTATTGATCTCGCCGTTGATCAGCTGTTCGAGCTGCTCCAGGTCGGTATTCAGATCTTCCGGCCAGGTGAGCTGCTGGAAGGTCAGCGACTGGAGCTCCGTCTGGCTGTAGCCGAGGAAATTGCACAGCGCCTTGTTCGCCTGAAGCCATTTTCCGTCGATGCTGACCAGCGCCATACCGATGGCAGAATATTCCATTGCGTTACGAAAACGCTCTTCGCTTTCGGTGATGTGTTTGCGCTCGGCGCGGAAGGCGTACATCACCATAGTCATGACGTTAGCGGGCAGGAGCAGCATCAGGAACGGCAGCCAGGGGGCGTTTATCATCGGCCCGGCGTGCTGGGTGGTCAGCGCCAGAGGGTTCTGGGCAATCATCAGCGACACAACCATTACGGTGACCAGAAACACCATGAACGCTTCCATCCGCGGCAGGCGCACGGCGCTCCACATCAGCAGAACGATCACGCAGGTGAAGGGCCACGGCAGCCAGGTGATGGCTGCCCAACTGAGGGCTAACGTCACGGCCAGCGTGGTCAGCGTTTCCAGCAGCAACCGCGGATCGCGGTGGCGCAGCAGATAATGCGGCTTAAACAACAGCCCTAGCGGCACCAGCGCCAGCGCGCCAATCGCTTCTGACAATACCCAGACGAAGAAATTACGCAGTGGCTCTGGGCCGGGGGCCAGCAGGGTCACCAGAATACCGCCCACCAGCGGAGGCACCAGTGCGCTGCCGATGGCCACGCGGATCCAGTCGTTCAGATTCTGCAGCGGGTTGTACCATGGGAGCCATTTGCGCAGAAACAGCGCACCGATAGCGGCCTCAATGATGTTGATCGAAGGATAGATGAGGCTGACCGATCCCCAGGAGAACAGCATCCACGAGGCCAGAACATTACCGAACGAGCAGGCCAGGGCAATGCCCGGCCACATTTTTCCGGCATGGCGGTAAAACGCCACCATCATAATGGCGGTGGGGAACCAGAGCGGAGCCAGCAGGGTGCCGAAACGGGTGAGTTCCAGCGAAAATAAGGTAAAGATAAAGGTGACCAGGCCCAGACAGACAAGTCGTGTTAAAGGATGTGGGGTAGTCACCAAAACCCGCTGGTATTGTTTATTCATTACCGCTTTATCCAGAGACGCCATGCCGTCAGGGAAGATGTCCGAACGCGTGAATTTGATAATTTGGTTTATGCTAGTACAAACAATTTACAATTCATATGGTGACCGCTCAGAATTTGACACCACAGACTTATTAAATACTTACTCCGTTAAAAAAAACGGTGAAACGGTGAAAAAATGGTCATTTAAATTTCATTCAGGGAATAAGTTGTCACTTTTCGGTCAGTCTCGCAGAACCTGTGCATTCGACTGGTATCACGCCCGCGAAATCCCTATAATTGCCGCGTTTGACGCTCCGGCGTCGTCCTTCCTTAACATCCAGGTTAATCAGGTCGCTAAATTTATGACTGATAAGTCTCATCAGTGCGTCATTATAGGCATCGCCGGCGCATCGGCTTCAGGTAAAAGTCTAATTGCCAGTACGCTTTATCGCGAACTGCGTGAACAAGTAGGTGATGAGCATATCGGCGTCATTCCCGAAGACAGCTATTACAAAGATCAATCCCATCTGTCGATGGAAGAGCGCGTTAAAACGAACTATGACCACCCAAATGCAATGGATCACAGCCTGCTGTTCCAGCATTTAGAAGCGCTTAAGAGCGGCCAGGCGATTGAGCTGCCCGTTTACAGTTATGTCGAACATACCCGCACCCAGGAAACGATCCGCATCGAGCCGAAAAAGGTCATTATCCTTGAAGGCATCCTGCTGCTGACCGATGCCCGCCTGCGTGAATCCATGAACTTCTCGATTTTCGTCGATACCCCGCTGGATATCTGCCTGATGCGCCGCATCAAGCGTGACGTTAATGAACGCGGCCGTTCAATGGACTCCGTGATGGCGCAATACCAGAAAACGGTCCGCCCAATGTTCCTGCAGTTTATTGAACCCTCCAAACAATACGCCGATATTATCGTGCCGCGCGGGGGTAAAAACCGCATTGCGATTGATATCTTAAAAGCGAAAATCAGCCAGTTTTTTGAATAAGCCGCGTGAATTGTGTACCGTTCAGAGATAACCTGGTTTTACCCTGAGCGCTTACCGACTCAGGGTACGTTGCATGAAAGGAGAAAGAGGCGTGCGTCTTTGTGATCGCGATATAGAAGCCTGGCTGGATGAAGGCCGTTTGTCTATTACCCCGCGTCCACCTGTTGAGCGTATCAATGGGGTGACCGTTGATGTCCGGTTGGGGAATAAATTCCGCACCTTTAGCGGCCATACCGCACCGTTCATCGACCTCAGCGGTCCGAAGGACGAAGTCAGCGCCGCGCTCGATCGCGTGATGAGTGATGAAATCGTTATCGACGACGGCGAAGCCTTTTATCTGCATCCGGGAGAACTGGCGCTGGCGGTTACATTTGAATCCGTCACCCTGCCTGCGGACCTCGTCGGCTGGCTTGATGGCCGCTCTTCGCTGGCGCGACTGGGGCTGATGGTACACGTGACCGCGCACCGTATCGATCCAGGCTGGTCAGGACGTATCGTGCTGGAATTCTTCAATGCCGGTAAATTGCCGCTGGCGCTTCGTCCGGGCATGATGATCGGCGCGTTGAGTTTTGAACCGCTGTCAGGCCCGGCAGACAGGCCGTATAACCGCCGCCAGGACGCAAAATATCGCGACCAGCAGGGTGCGGTTGCCAGTCGTATTGATAAAGACTGATCGTTAGTCCATTGAGGATGCCATGAGAAGAGTTCTGACAACGCTGATGATTTTGCTGGTGGTGCTGGTGGCTGGCCTTTCGGCGTTGGTTCTGCTGGTTAACCCCAATGACTTCCGCGCTTACATGGTGCGGCAGGTCGAGGCACGCAGTGGTTATCAACTGAAGCTTGATGGGCCGCTGCGCTGGCACGTCTGGCCGCAGCTCAGTATTCTCTCTGGCCGCATGTCGCTCACGGCGCCGGGGGCATCCCAGCCGCTGGTTTCCGCAGACAACATGCGCCTTGATGTGGCGCTGATCCCGCTCATTTCCCATCAGCTGCAGGTGAATCAGGTGATGCTGAAAGGCGCGGTGATTCAGCTCACCCCGCAAACCGAGGCCGTGCGTGCTGCTAACGCGCCGGTGGCACCGCGCGAAAACACCCTGCCTGATGAGCCGTCTGATACAGGCTGGTCCTTTGATATTGGCAAACTGAAAGTGGCCGATAGCGTACTGGTTTTCCAGCATGAGCACGAAGAGCAGGTCACCGTTCGCAACATTAACCTGCAGATGGAACAGGATGCACACCATCTTGCGTCGGTGGAATTCAGCGGGCGCGTGAACCGCGATCAGCGCGATCTGACCCTGTCGCTGAATGCCAGCGTTAACGCGTCAGACTATCCGCACCAGCTCACCGCCGACATTCAGCAGCTGGACTGGCAGCTGACAGGGGCCGATCTTCCCACCCAGGGGATCGCCGGGCAGGGGACGCTGCAGGCCGTGTGGCGCGAGGAACAAAAACAGCTGGAGCTGGATAACCTCAACCTGCAGGCAAATGACAGTAGTCTGAAAGGGCAGGCCAGCGTCACGCTCGAAGAAAAGCCGAAGTGGGTGCTGAATCTGCAGTTTGACAAGCTCAACCTGGAAAATCTGTTGCCGCCTCTGCCAGCCAGCGCCACGGACAGCAATGCGGCGCAGACGGGGCAAAGCCAGGCAGCGGTATCACGCCCGGTTATTTCGTCGAATCTCGATCAGCCTGACTATAACGTCCTACGCGGATTCACGGCGGATATTCTGCTGAAAGCCAATAGCCTGCGCTGGCGCGGCATGGACTTTACCGACGTGAGCAGCCAGATGTTTAACCGTAACGGTTTGCTGGTGATCTCCGAGCTGAGCGGCAAGATGGGCGCAGGGCACCTCTCGCTGCCCGGCACGCTGGATGTCCGTAAAGACGTTGCCAGCGCCGAATTCCAGCCGCGTCTCGATAACGTTGAGATAGGAACCATCCTGAACGCGTTTAACTACCCGATATCCCTGACGGGGCAGTTGACGCTGGCGGGGGACTTCTCCGGCACGAAAATTGATGCCGAGGCTTTCCGCCGCGAGTGGCAGGGACAGGCGCATCTTGATCTGAAAGACTCCCGTATGGAAGGGCTCAACTTCCAGCAGCTGGTACAGCAGGCGGTGGAGCGCAGCAGCGATGTGAAGGCCCAGGAGAACTACGACAGCGCCACGCGACTCGACAGCTTCACCACGGACCTGACGCTGGACAACGGACAACTCTCTCTCGACGGAATGCAGGGTACCTCTTCACTCTTATCATTGACGGGCGAAGGTAAGCTGGATCTGGTCAAAGAGACGGCGGACACGCGCTTTAACGTGCGGGTACTTTCCGGCTGGCAGGGAGAAAGTAAGCTCATCGACTTCCTGAAAGAGACGCCGGTCCCATTGAGCGTATACGGCAAATGGCAGGCTCTGAATTATAGCCTCCAGGTGGATCAGATCCTGCGTAAGCATCTGCAGGATGAAGCGAAACGTCGGCTGAGCGGCTGGGCGGATCGTAATAAAGATTCCCAGGACGGCAAGGATGTGAAGAAGTTGCTGGATAAGCTGTGATGCCTGTTGCGCCGGGTGGCGGCTTCGCCTTACCCGGCCTACAAAAGCCTGACGCCGTTGCGCCACCCGGCTTTTTTACACCTCAAAATCCAGCTCTTCCTCATCCCGCAGCGGTATCAGCTGAACTTTCTGCACGCGATGGTTTTCAATTTGTAGCGTTTTAAGCCGATAGTCACCTACCTGAACCTCTTCCCCTGGCTGCGGGATACGCTGCAGATACTCCATCAGCAGACCGGCAATGGTGTGATATTCCCGTTTTTCATCCAGCGGCAGCGGGACATATTGCACCAGATCTTCCAGCGGCATATGGCCGTTTGCCGTCCACGAGCCGTCGGCGTTTTTCTGAATGTCGTGGCGGGCATCAATCTCATCCACCTCGTTTGGCAGATTACCGGCAATGGTTTCCATCACGTCGCTGAGCGTGACCAGTCCTTCCACCGAACCAAACTCATCCACCACAAAGGCAAAGTGGGTCCGCGCGTTACGGAACTGCTCAAGGGCGGAAAGCAACGGCAGCCCCTCCGGGAAGACCAGCGGCTGGCGAACCAGGACGCGGAGATTGAGCGGCTCGCCGTGAAGCTGCTGCTGGAGCAGGTCAATGACGTGCACCACGCCCAGCAGCTCTTCTTCCGTTTCCCCGCCGGTCACCACCACGCGTGTGTGCTGGTTTTTATCCAGCAGGGCGCGAATGTGCGCTTCCGGGGCCGTCAGGTCAATATGCTCTATATCATGCCGCGACGTCATAATGCTGCTGACCGTACGCTGGTTAAGATTGAGCACCCGCTCAATCATTCGTCGTTCCTGCGGGTCAAAGATCTGCCCGTCACTGTGGTCGGCCAGCATGGCGGAGGATTCGGCGTCCAGCTCCGCATCCTCTTTCTTACCGCTTAACAGCCGCATGACCGTGTCGGCCGTACGCTGACGCAGCGTCTGATTTGCGGAAAGGAAGCGGCGGCGGTTGAATATCGCCAGCTGGTTAAGCGCTTCAATCATGACGGAGAACCCGATGGCGGCATACAGGTAGCCTTTCGGAATATGGAAGCCAAAACCGTCGGCCACCAGGCTAAAGCCAATCATCAGCAGGAAGCTCAGACAGAGGATCACGATGGTGGGGTGACTGTTCACAAAACGGGTCAGTGCCTTACTGGCCATGACCATCAGCGTGATGGCAATAATGACCGCGGCCATCATCACCGCAAGATGGTCCACCATCCCGACGGCGGTGATCACCGAGTCCAGGGAGAAGACCGCATCCAGCACCACGATTTGCGCGACCACCGGCCAGAATTTTGCCCCGCGGCGCTGGGTCGGGTTCTCGTTGTCTTTGCCTTCCAGCCGCTCGTTGAGCTCCACGGTGGCTTTGAACAGCAGGAACAGGCCGCCGAAGAGCATGATCAGATCGCGGGCGCTAAAGCTCAGACCGTGGATGGAGAACAGAGGCTGAGTGAGCGTGACCAGCCAGGAAATAGAGGCCAGCAGCAGTAACCGCATGACCATCGCCAGCAGCAACCCCGTTACGCGCGCGCGATCGCGCTGGGAAGGGGGCAGTTTTTCAGCGAGGATGGCGATAAAAACCAGATTATCAATCCCGAGCACCAGCTCGATGACGACCAGCGTAACCAGCCCGGCCCAGATTGAGGGATCGGCAATCCATTCCATAGTAGTAGCAATACCTTCTGTAACATGACGAATGACACAATTCGATCATGGATAAAGCTGGGGGAAATTGCAATGTCAGTATGAGATTTCTCTCAATAATCATTAAATTAATAATACCGGGAATAATAAGTCTAATTCATCAAGAAAGTCTGTATTTATCTGAAATAACAAAATTAAGAAATATCGCATTAAAAGATGTTCAATGATAACGCTGTCAATATAAAGAAATTCTTAAAAATAAACTGCTTTTCTAAACAAATTCTTAAAATTTGGTGTTCGGAACCCGTTTTCTTGCCTGTTTTGAGATTAGCTGTTACAAGATTAATAGCCTGAAAAAGGATATCTTCTGTTACTGGTAGTTGTTTTTTTTTGAGCGACTAACGAAATAGTGCCTGCGTATTATGAATGCTCCATTTATTTCAAATGCAAAAAATCTGGCGATTTTTTGCATGCAATTCATCGTGTTATAGCGTATTGGTAGCTGGAAGCCAAGGGCGGTAGCGTGCCTGGATGTGTGTGGATGAGCCATGATTCCGTTGTCAACAGTGACTGGCCAAATAACGTTTTTTTTAGGAATGATGCTAGTTATATTTTTATTTAATTAGCTACATTCTTAATGCATTTTAGATTCACACGTATTTAAATTGCACAGGATAATTACTCTGCCAAAGTGATAAATAATCAATGATGAACTCCAAAATGAAATTGATGCCATTATTGGTGTCTGTGACCTTGATGAGCGGTTGCACTGTCTTTCCCGGCAGCAATATGTCAACAATGGGCAAGGATGTGATCAAGCAACAGGATGCCGATTTTGATCTCGACAAAATGGTGAATGTTTATCCACTTACGCCTCGTCTGGTCGAACAATTACGCCCACGTCCAAACGTTGCCCAGCCGAATATGTCACTGGACCAGGAAATTGCGTCCTACCAGTATCGCGTAGGGCCAGGAGACGTCATTAACGTGACCGTCTGGGACCACCCCGAACTGACCACGCCAGCGGGCCAGTACCGTAGCTCAAGCGACACCGGTAACTGGGTGCAGTCAGATGGCACCATGTTCTATCCCTACATTGGTAAAGTCCATGTGGCAGGGAAAACGCTTGCCGAGATCCGTAGTGATATTACCGGCCGCTTAGCGCAGTACATCGCCGACCCGCAGGTGGACGTTAATATCGCCGCATTCCGCTCGCAAAAAGCCTACATCTCCGGCCAGGTGAACAAATCCGGTCAGCAGGCTATCACCAACGTTCCTCTGACCGTGCTGGATGCCATTAACGCCGCGGGCGGGTTAACCGACGGCGCCGACTGGCGCAACGTGGTACTGACCCACAACGGGAAGGAGCAGCGCATTTCGCTTCAGGCGCTGATGCAAAACGGCGATCTGACCCAGAACCGCCTGCTTTACCCGGGCGACATCCTCTATGTACCACGCAATGACGATCTCAAAGTCTTCGTGATGGGTGAAGTGAAGAAACAAAGCACCCTCAAGATGGACTTCAGCGGTATGACGCTGACCGAAGCGCTGGGCAATGCTGAGGGTATCGATCTGACGACCTCTAACGCGACCGGCATCTTCGTGATCCGTCCGCTGAAAGGTGAGGGCAGCGCGAAAGGCAAGATTGCCAACATCTACCAGCTGGATATGTCCGATGCGACCTCTCTGGTGATGGCGACGGAGTTCCGTCTCCAGCCATACGATGTGGTGTATGTCACTACCGCACCGGTTGCCCGCTGGAACCGTCTGATCAACCAGTTGCTGCCAACCATCAGTGGCGTTCGCTACATGACGGATACGGCGCGCGACATTCATACCTGGTAATCCGCGATGTTTAACAAAATTCTGGTGGTATGCGTGGGGAACATTTGCCGTTCCCCTACGGCTGAACGGTTGTTGAAACACTACCAGCCCGAACTGACCGTTGATTCGGCAGGGCTGGGTGCACTGGTCGGTAAAGGTGCCGATGAGCGCGCAACGATCGTGGCGCGGGATCATCACCTCTCTCTCGACGGGCATGTTGCCCGCCAGGTCACGGGCCGCATGTGCCGCGAGTATGACCTGATTCTGGCGATGGAAAAACGCCATATTCATGCGCTGTGCGATATCGCTCCGGAGATGCGCGGTAAGGTGATGCTGTTTGGACACTGGGACAATGAACGTGAAATCCCCGATCCCTACCGCAAAAGCCATGAGGCCTTTGAGGCGGTTTACACCTTACTTGACCAGTCTGCCCAACAGTGGGCGCAGGCACTGAAAGCTCAGCAGGGATAACAATGACCGAAAAAACAAGACCTTCTGCCGCCCCGACTTCGGGCAGTGATGAAATTGATATTGGACGCCTGGTCGGCACTGTTGTAGAGGCAAAGTGGTGGGTGCTGGGCATTACCGCCGTGTTTGCCGCGGCGGCCGTCGTCTACACGCTGTTTGCCACCCCCATCTACAGCGCCGATGCGCTGGTGCAGATCGAACAGAATACCGGCAACTCGCTGGTGCAGGACATTGGCTCTGCGCTGGCGAACAAGCCGCCGGCCTCCGACGCTGAAATTCAGCTCATCCAGTCACGTCTGGTGCTGGGTAAAACGGTCCACGACCTTGGGCTTGATATCTCCGTCACCAAAAATACCTTCCCGATCTTTGGTGCGGGCTGGGATCGGTTGATGGGCAGAAACAACGACACGGTCAAGGTCACTGACTTCGTGCTGCCAAAAGGGGCGGCCGATCAGACCTTTACCCTGACGGTGCTTGGCCCGAAACAGTACCAGCTGACCAGCGACGCGGGCTTTAGCGCGCGCGGTGAAGTGGGGCAGATGCTCACCAAAGATGGCGTCAGCATGATGGTCAGCGCGATCAATGCCCAGGAGGGCGGTGAATTCACCGTCACGAAATTCTCCACGCTGGGGATGATCAACAATCTGCAGAACAACCTGACCGTCACCGAAAACGGTAAGGATACCGGCGTGCTGAGCATGACCTTTACCGGTGAAGATAAGGATCAGATCCGCGACATCCTGAACAGCATTACCCGCAACTATCTTGAGCAGAACGTCGAGCGTAAGTCGGCTGAAGCGGCGAAAAGCCTGGCCTTCCTCGCGAAACAGCTCCCGGAAGTACGCGGCCGTCTGGATGATGCCGAGAACAAGCTGAACGCCTACCGTCAGGATAAAGACTCCGTTGACCTGCCGCTGGAGGCAAAATCGGTCCTCGATTCGATGGTCAATATTGATGCGCAGCTTAACGAGCTGACCTTCAAAGAGGCGGAGATTTCCAAGCTTTACACCAAACGCCACCCGGCCTACCGCACCCTGCTGGAGAAACGCCGCACGCTGGAAGAGGAGAAGGCGAAGCTCAATGACCGCGTGACTGCGATGCCGAAAACCCAGCAGGAGATCGTGCGTCTGACCCGCGACGTGGAGTCCGGACAGCAGGTTTATATGCAGCTGCTGAACAAGCAGCAGGAGCTGAAAATCACCGAGGCAAGCACCGTGGGTGACGTGCGCATCGTCGACCCGGCCATTACCCAGCCTGGCGTGCTGAAGCCGAAGAAAGCGCTGATCATTCTCGGCAGCATTATTCTCGGCCTGATGCTCTCCATCGTTGGCGTGCTGCTGCGTTCGCTGTTCAACCGCGGTATCGAAAGCCCGCAGGTGCTGGAAGAAAACGGTATCAACGTCTATGCCAGCATTCCGCTGTCTGAGTGGCAAAAATCCCGTGATAGCGTCAAAACCATCAAAGGCGTTAAGCGTTACAAACAGAGCCAGCTGCTGGCGGTGGGTAATCCAACCGACCTCGCTATCGAAGCGATCCGCAGCCTGCGCACCAGTCTGCACTTCGCCATGATGCAGGCTAAAAATAACGTCCTGATGTTAACCGGCGTCAGCCCGTCAATCGGTAAAACCTTTGTCTGCGCCAACCTGGCGGCGGTGGTCAGCCAGACCAACAAGCGTGTGCTGCTGATCGACTGCGATATGCGTAAGGGCTACACCCACGAACTGCTGGGTACCAACAACGTTAACGGTCTGTCGGAAATCCTGCTTGGCAAAGGTGATATCAGCCAGAGCGCGAAGCCCACTACGGTGCCGAAATTTGACCTGATCCCTCGTGGGCAGGTGCCGCCTAACCCGTCCGAGCTGTTGATGAGCGAGCGCTTTAGCGAACTGGTGGCGTGGGCGAGCAAAAACTACGACCTGGTGCTGATCGATACGCCGCCGATTCTGGCCGTGACCGACGCGGCCGTTGTTGGCCGCCATGCGGGTACCACGTTGATGGTGGCGCGTTACGCGGTGAACACCCTGAAGGAGGTGGAAACCAGCCTGAGCCGCTTCGAGCAGAACGGGATTGAGGTTAAAGGGGTGATCCTGAACTCCATCTTCCGTCGCGCGACCGGCTATCAGGATTATGGCTATTACGAGTACGAATATAAGTCTGACAGTAAATAACAAAACACCCCCCACACCCCTCACCCTAACCCTCTCCCCAAAGGGGAGAGGGGACTGTTCGGTGCTGGATTTGGGGGACGAACGTAATGATAACCACTGGCTGCCTTTCACCCTCTCCCCTTGGGGAGAGGGCCGGGGTGAGGGGAAAAAATGACCACACAACGCCCTTTGATTTCTATCTATATGCCGACATGGAATCGTCAGCAGCTGGCGATCCGCGCAATCAAGTCGGTGTTACGTCAGGATTACGATAACTGGGAGCTGATCATCGTGGATGACTGCTCTTCCTCGTATGAACAGCTGCAAAAATTTGTGACTGACCTCAACGACCCGCGGGTGGTTTATACTCATAACGCCATTAACTCCGGCGCCTGTGCTGTGCGTAACCAGGCGATTATGCAGGCCAAAGGGCAGTATCTGACCGGCATCGACGACGACGACGAATGGACGCCTAACCGCCTGTCTGTCTTCCTGTCGCATAAAGAGCAGCTGGTCACGCACGCGTTCCTGTATGCCAACGACTATGTCTGTCAGGGCGAGGTGTACTCGCAGCCTGCCAGCCTGCCGCTGTATCCGAAATCACCGTACTCTCGCCGCCTGTTCTACAAGCGCAACATCATTGGTAACCAGGTCTTTACCTGGGCGTGGCGCTTTAAAGAGTGCCTGTTCGATACCGAACTGAAGGCTGCGCAGGATTACGATATCTTTCTGCGCATGGTGGTGGAATACGGCGAACCGTGGAAGGTCGAAGAGGCCACGCAGATCCTGCACATCAATCACGGGGAGATGCAGATTACTTCCTCGCCGAAAAAATTCTCGGGCTACTTCCATTTTTACCGTAAGCACAAGGACAAGTTTGACCGTGCCAGCCGTAAATATCAGCTCTTTACCCTCTATCAGATCCGCAATAAGCGCATGAACTGGCGCACGCTGCTGACGCTGTTGTCCGTTCGTAACGGCAAGCGCCTGGCTGATGGACTTCGGGGGAAATAATGTTTCTGGAAGATTGCCGCGCTAACAGCTGGAGCCTGCGTCCGTGCTGCATGGTTCTGGCATATCGCATCGCGCACTTTTGCTCGGTGTGGCGTAAGAAAAATGTCCTGAACAACATCTGGGCGGCACCCGTGCTGGTGCTGTATCGCATCATCACCGAATGCTTTTTTGGCTATGAAATTCAGGCCGCGGCCACCATTGGCCGCCGCTTTACCATCCATCACGGCTATGCGGTGGTGATCAACAAGTTCGTGGTCGCCGGGGATGATTTCACCATCCGCCATGGGGTGACCATTGGCAACCGTGGGCCAGACAGCCTGGCCTGCCCGGTCATTGGCAATAACGTCGAGCTGGGCGCAAACGTGGTGATCATTGGTGACATTACGATTGGTAACAACGTCACGATTGGTGCGGGCAGCGTGGTGCTGGACACCATTCCGGATAACGCGCTGGTGGTGGGAGAAAAAGCCCGCGTGAAGGTGATTAAATGAATATTCTGCAATTTAACGTACGCCTCGCAGAAGGCGGAGCGGCAGGGGTGGCGCTGGATCTGCACCAGCGCGCGCTGCAAAAAGGACTTCAGTCTCGTTTTATTTATGGGTATGGCAAGGGCGGCAAGAAAAGCGTCAGTCACGATAACTTCCCGCAAGTGCACAAGCACACGCCGCGCCTGACCTCGATTGCCAATATCGCGTTGTTCCGTCTGTTTAACCGCGATCTGTTTGGCAACCTGAATACGCTTTATCGCACGGTGACCCGCACTACCGGCCCAGTTGTGTTGCATTTTCACGTGCTGCACAGCTACTGGCTGAATCTGGAAGAGGTGGTGGCGTTCTGTCAGAAGGTGCAGGCCCACAAGCCCGACACCCGCTTCGTCTGGACGCTGCACGATCACTGGAGCGTAACCGGCCGTTGCGCGTTTACCGACGGCTGCGAAGGCTGGAAAAACAATTGCCAGAAATGCCCGACGCTGAGCAACTATCCGCCGGTGAAGGTGGATCGCGCGCACACGCTGGTGGCCGGCAAGCGCCAGCTTTTCCGCGACATGCTCTCGCTCGGCTGCACGTTTATCTCCCCGAGCCAGCACGTGGCCGATGCCTTCAACAGCCTGTACGGGGCAGGGCGCTGCCAGATTATTAACAACGGCATCGACGTGGCGACGGAAGCCATTCTCGCCGAGCTGACGCCGGTGGCAGAAACCGCGGGCAAACCGAAAATCGCTATCGTAGCGCATGACCTGCGCTACGACGGGAAAACCAACCAGCAGCTGGTGCGCGACATGATGGCGCTGGGTGACAAAATTGAGCTCCATACCTTCGGCAAATTTTCACCGTTCGAAGGGGCTAACGTGGTGAACCACGGGTTTGAAACCGATAAGCGCAAGCTGATGAGCGCGCTGAATGAAATGGATGCGCTGGTATTCAGCTCCCGCGTGGATAACTACCCGCTGATCCTCTGTGAAGCGCTCTCCATCGGCGTGCCGGTGATTGCCACCCACAGCGATGCGGCACGCGAAGTGCTGGAAAAATCGGGTGGGAAAACTTTTGCCGAGCAGGAGGTCCTGCCGCTGGTGCAACTGCCGAAGGCGCAGATCGCTCAGGCTGTTTTTGGCACTGACCTGGAATCGTTCCGCAACCGCAGCCGCAAGGCCTACAGTGGACAACAGATGCTGGAGGAGTATGTCTCGTTCTATCAGAATCTGTAGTTATCTGCTGCTGCCGCTGATCTATCTGCTGGTCAACGTCAAAATTGCCCAGCTCGGCGAAAGCTTTCCGATAACCATCGTCACCTTCTTGCCCGTTCTGCTTCTGCTGTATGTCGATAAAATCAACCTGAAGAAGCTGATGATTGCCTTAGGGTTGGGTACGGGCCTGACGCTGTTTAACTACATCTTTGGCCAGTCGCTGGATGCCAGTAAATACGTCACCTCGACCATGCTGTTTGTTTATATCGTTATTATTATCGGAATGGTCTGGAGTATTCGCTTCAAAACGATTTCTCCGCACAATTATCGGAAAATCCTCAGGTTCTTTTATATTGCCGTTGCGTTAATTGTTATGCTCGCTGCCATGGAGATGGCGCAAATTATTCTTACCGGCGGCAGTAGTCTGATGGAGATAATTTCGAAATATCTCATTTACAGCAACAGCTATGTTTTGAACTTCATCAAGTTCGGCGGGAAGCGTACCACGGCCCTCTATTTTGAACCGGCGTTTTTCGCTTTGGCGTTAATCTCAATTTGGCTCAGCATCAAACAGTTTGGTATCAAAACGCCTAAGACCGATGCTATGATTCTTGCAGGAATCGTTCTGTCTGGATCGTTCTCAGGGGTAATGACATTTATCCTGTTTTACCTGCTGGAATGGGCGTTTCAGTACCTGAACAAAGATGCGATTAAGAAAAAACTGCCGCTGGCGATTATCTCCCTGACGGTATTTATGGTGGGCGTGATATTTGCCTTCCCATACATCTCAGAACGACTGGGTGATTTGGGAACGGAAGGCTCATCGTCCTATTATCGCATCATTGGACCGCTGGTGATGGTGGGTTATTCCTTAACCCATATAGATGGTGTAGTAAGATTCGGCTCACTTTACGAATATGTTGCATCATTCGGAATCTTTAACGGTGCGGATGTCGGTAAAACCATAGACAATGGTCTGTATCTGTTAATTATTTATTTTTCGTGGTTCGCCGTACTGTTGACGCTGTGGTATCTGTTTAAAGTTTTCAAAATGATGATTAACGCGTTCGGGGATAACCAGAACTTTCGCGTGCAGCTTTATCTGTTTACGCCGGTGTCGCTGTTTTTTACCGGGTCAATATTTAGTCCGGAATATGCTTTCTTGATTGTCTGTCCGTTTATTCTGCGCAAAGCGCTTAATATTACGAACGTATGACGAAATGAGGTGATTTATGTTTCTTAGCGTCATTACTGTCGCTTTTCGTAATTACGAAGGGGTGGTAAAAACCTGGCGCTCGCTGCGCAACCTGGCGCGCGATCCAAGCCTCACCTTTGAGTGGATTGTGGTCGACGGCGGCTCGAACGATGGCACGGCGGAGTTTCTGGAAAAACTCAACGGTGAGTTCAACTTACGCTACATCAGCGAGAAAGATAAAGGCATCTACGATGCGATGAACAAAGGCATCAATATGGCGCAGGGCCGTTATGCCATCTTTCTGAATTCGGGTGATATTTTCCATGATGACGTGGCGCTGTTTGCCCGTCAACTGGCGCGCCAGAAAGAGGACGCCATGTATATTGGCGATGCGCTGCTCGATTTTGGCGACGGTCATAAAGTGTGTCGCAGCGCGAAGCCGGGCTGGTATATCTATCACAGTTTACCCGCCAGCCATCAGGCCATTTTCTTTCCGGTAAAAGGTCTGAAAAAACAGCCTTACGATTTGCAGTATAAAGTGTCTTCCGATTATGCGCTGGCCGCCAGTCTCTATAAGTCAGGTTACCCGTTCCGCCGAATTAAAGGGCTGGTATCTGAATTTTCAATGGGTGGCGTGTCAACCTCGAATAATCTGGAATTGTGCCAGGATGCCAAAAACGTGCAGCGTAAAATATTACGCGTGCCGGGGTTCTGGGCGGAATTATCTTATTTTTTACGCGTGCGCACCACGAGTAAAACGAAAGCCTTATATAACAAAGCCTGAATATAAGGAAACGTAATGCAGGATCTGAACGGTTTCTCCGTACCGAAAGGTTTTCGGGGGGCGGGCGGTATTAAAGTGCAGCTATGGTGGGCCGTTCAGGCCACCTTATTTGCCTGGTCACCACAAATACTGTACCGCTGGCGAGCATTTTTATTGCGTCTGTTTGGCGCAAAAATAGGAAAAAACGTAGTCATTCGGCCTTCGGTGAAAATTACCTACCCCTGGAAATTAACGCTTGGGGATTACGCCTGGGTAGGGGATGACGCGGTGTTATATACCCTGGACGAGATTACGATTGGCGCAAATTCGGTGGTTTCACAGAAATGTTATTTGTGCACCGGCAGCCATGACTTTATGAGTCAGCATTTTGATATTACCGCTTCGCCTATTGTGATTGGCGAAAAATGCTGGCTGGCAACGGATGTTTTTGTTGCACCGGGTGTTTCTGTTGGCGATGGCACGGTCGTTGGTGCCCGCAGCAGCGTTTTTAAATCGCTACCGGCAAATAAAGTTTGCCGTGGCAACCCCGCAGTGGTGATACGCGAACGCGTTGAAACTGATTAAATTCATAAGTAGAGGAATATAAACATGTCTAAAGTCGCTCTCATCACCGGCGTTACCGGGCAGGATGGTTCTTACCTGGCAGAGTTACTGCTGGAAAAAGGTTATGAAGTACACGGTATTAAACGTCGTGCGTCTTCTTTCAACACCGAACGTGTCGATCATATTTACCAGGATCCTCACGCGGCGAACCCGAAATTCCACCTGCACTACGGCGACCTGACCGATACCTCCAACCTGACCCGTATTCTGCAGGAAGTGCAGCCGGATGAAGTCTACAACCTGGGCGCGATGAGCCACGTTGCGGTCTCCTTCGAGTCTCCGGAATACACCGCTGACGTGGACGCCATGGGTACGCTGCGTCTGCTGGAAGCGATTCGCTTCCTCGGCCTTGAGAAGAAAACCCGTTTCTACCAGGCATCCACCTCTGAGCTGTACGGTCTGGTGCAGGAAATTCCACAGAAAGAGACCACGCCATTCTATCCGCGCTCTCCGTACGCCGTAGCGAAACTGTACGCTTACTGGATCACCGTGAACTACCGTGAATCCTACGGCATGTACGCCTGTAACGGCATTCTGTTCAACCACGAATCTCCACGTCGCGGCGAAACCTTCGTGACCCGCAAAATCACCCGCGCTATCGCCAACATCGCGCAGGGTCTGGAATCGTGCCTGCACCTCGGCAACATGGACTCCCTGCGTGACTGGGGCCATGCCAAAGACTACGTGAAAATGCAGTGGATGATGCTGCAGCAGGAACAGCCAGAAGACTTCGTGATCGCCACCGGCGTGCAGTACTCCGTTCGTCAGTTCGTTGAAATGGCTGCTGCGCAGCTGGGCATCAAGCTGCGCTTCGAAGGCACCGGCGTGGAAGAGAAGGGCATCGTGGTTTCCGTGACCGGCCATGACGCACCGGGCGTGAAGCCAGGCGACGTGATTGTGCAGGTTGACCCGCGCTACTTCCGTCCTGCTGAAGTGGAAACCCTGCTGGGCGACCCAACCAAAGCGCACGAGAAGCTGGGCTGGAAACCAGAAACCACTCTGCAGGAGATGGTTTCCGAGATGGTAGCCAAAGATCTTGAAGCAGCGAAAAAACACTCCCTGCTCAAGTCTCATGGCTACGAGGTTGCTATCGCGCTGGAGTCCTGAGAATGACAAAACAACGTATTTTTGTCGCCGGTCATCGCGGAATGGTGGGTTCCGCGATTGTTCGCCAGCTCGAACAGCGCGGTGACGTCGAAGTGGTTGTCCGCACGCGCGACGAGCTTAACCTGCTCGACAGCCGTGCGGTACAGGACTTCTTTGCTAACGAACGCATTGACCAGGTGTATCTGGCGGCGGCGAAGGTGGGCGGCATTGTTGCCAACAACACCTACCCGGCGGATTTCATTTACGAAAACATGATGATTGAGAGCAACATCATTCACGCGGCGCATCTGCACAACGTGAACAAGCTGCTGTTCCTCGGCTCATCCTGTATTTACCCGAAAATGGCGAAACAGCCGATCGCCGAAAGCGAGCTGCTGCAGGGCACACTGGAGGCGACCAACGAGCCGTACGCCATTGCCAAGATTGCCGGGATCAAGCTGTGCGAGTCCTACAACCGTCAGTACAACCGAGACTATCGCTCGGTGATGCCGACCAACCTGTACGGACCGCACGACAACTTCCACCCGAGCAATTCGCACGTGATCCCGGCGCTGCTGCGCCGCTTCCACGAGGCGACCGCCGAGAACGCGCCGGATGTGGTGGTGTGGGGCAGCGGTACGCCGATGCGCGAATTCCTGCACGTGGACGACATGGCTGCGGCCAGCATTCACGTGATGGAGCTGGATCGCGAAGTGTGGCAGGAGAACACCGAGCCGATGCTGTCGCACATCAACGTGGGCACCGGCGTGGACTGCACCATTCGCGAGCTGGCGCAGACCATCGCGCAGGTGGTGGGCTACAAAGGCCGCGTGGTGTTTGATGCCACGAAACCGGATGGCACGCCGCGCAAACTGCTGGACGTGACCCGTCTGCATCAGCTGGGTTGGTATCACGAGGTGTCACTGGAGCAGGGGCTGGCAAGCACCTATCAGTGGTTCCTGGAAAACCAGCACCGCTTCCGGGGGTAATGATGTTTTTAAGTCAGGAAGATTTTGCCACGGTGGTGCGTTCCACTCCGCTCATCTCGATTGATTTGATCGTGGAGAACGAACGCGGCGAGTTCTTGCTGGGGAAACGAACCAACCGTCCTGCGCAGGGCTTCTGGTTCGTGCCCGGCGGGCGCGTGCAAAAGGATGAGACGCTTACCGATGCGTTTGAGCGTCTCACTCTGGCGGAACTGGGTCTGCAGCTGCCGATGGCAGCGGGCCAGTTTTACGGGGTCTGGCAGCACTTCTATGACGATAACTTTTCAGGCACCGGGTTCACCACGCACTACATCGTGCTGGGGTTCCGCCTGAAGGTGAGTGAGGCAGACCTGCGTCTGCCTGATTCTCAGCACGACGACTACCGCTGGCAGACGCCAGAGGCGCTGCTGGCGAGCGACAATGTGCATGACAACAGTCGCGCCTATTTCCTCGCTGAACGTCAGTCCGGGGTGCCGGGCTTATGAAGATCCTCGTATACGGAATCAACTACTCGCCGGAGCTGACCGGTATCGGGAAATACACCGGCGAGATGGTCGAGTGGATGGCGAGCCAGGGACATGACGTGCGGGTCATTACCGCGCCGCCGTACTACCCGGAATGGAAAGTGGGGGAGCGCTACTCAAGCTGGCGCTACCGTCGCGAAGAGGGGGCAGCGACCGTCTGGCGCTGCCCGCTGTATGTGCCTAAGCAGCCCTCAACGCTTAAACGTTTGATTCATCTCGGCAGCTTTGCCCTGAGCAGTTTCTTCCCGCTGATGGCGCAGCGTCGCTGGAAGCCGGATCGCATCATCGGCGTGGTGCCGACGCTGTTTTGCACGCCGGGCATGCGTCTGCTGGGCAAACTCTCCGGCGCGCGCACCCTGCTGCACATTCAGGATTATGAAGTTGACGCCATGCTGGGCCTGGGGATGGCAGGCAAAAGCAAAGGCGGCAAGGTGGCGAAGCTCGCCAGCGCGTTTGAGCGCAGTGGCTTACACAACGTGGATTACGTCTCAACGATCTCGCGCTCGATGATGAACAAGGCGCAGGAGAAAGGCGTCCCGGCGGAGAAGGTGATTTTCTTCCCGAACTGGTCCGAAGTGGCGCGTTTTCGCGACGTGACTGAGCAAGACGCTCAGGCGCTGCGCGCGCAGCTCGGTTTGCCTGAAGATCAAAAAATCATTCTTTACTCAGGCAACATCGGCGAAAAGCAGGGGCTGGAGAGCGTGATCGAGGCGGCTCAACTGCTGAACGAACATCCATGGATGTTTGTGATTGTCGGGCAGGGTGGTGGAAAAGCGCGGCTGGAAAAAATGGTCAGCGAACGCGGCCTGTCCAACGTGAAATTCTTCCCGCTTCAGTCTTACGAGGCATTGCCTGCGCTGCTGAAGATGGGCGACTGCCATCTGGTGGTGCAAAAACGCGGCGCGGCGGATGCGGTGCTGCCGTCCAAGCTGACCAACATTCTGGCAGTGGGCGGTAACGCGGTGATTACGGCCGAAGCCGAAACTGAATTAGGCCAGCTGTGTGACAGCTATCCGGGGATTGCCGTGTGCGTAGAGCCGGAATCGGTTCCGGCGCTGGTTACCGGCATTGAACAGGCACTTGCCATGCCAAAAATGAACACGGTGGCACGTGAATATGCCGAACGCACGCTCGAGAAAGAGAACGTGCTGAGTCAATTTATTGCAGATATACGGGGATAAATCATGAGTCAAACCACTTTGTATCCGGTTGTGATGGCTGGTGGCTCTGGTAGCCGGTTGTGGCCGCTGTCCCGCGTGCTCTATCCAAAACAGTTCCTCTGCCTGAAAGGGGATCTCACCATGCTGCAGACGACGGTAAACCGTCTCCACGGCGTGGAGTGTGAAAGCCCGGTGGTGATCTGTAACGAACAGCACCGCTTTATCGTTGCCGAGCAGCTGCGCCAGCTGAACAAACTCACAGAAAATATCATCCTGGAGCCTGCCGGACGCAATACCGCACCGGCTATCGCCCTGGCGGCGCTGACAGCAAAACGCAGCAGCCCGGATTGTGACCCGCTGATGCTGGTGCTGGCGGCAGACCACGTGATCCAGCAGGAAGAGGCCTTCCGCGACGCAGTGCGTGCGGCCATTCCTTACGCTGAGAGCGGCAAGCTGGTGACCTTCGGTATCGTGCCGGATCTGCCGGAAACCGGCTACGGCTACATCCGTCGCGGCAACGTGACGCCGGGGGAAGGCGACAGCGTGGCGTTTGACGTGGCGCAGTTCGTTGAAAAACCCAATCTTGAAACCGCGCAGGCGTATGTCGCCAGCGGGGAATATTACTGGAACAGTGGGATGTTCCTGTTCCGCGCCGGACGCTATCTGGAAGAGCTGAGCAAATATCGCCCGGATATTCTGCAAGCCTGCGAGAAAGCGATGGCGGTGGTGGACCCGGATCTCGACTTTATCCGCGTGGATGAAGAGGCCTTCCTCGCCTGTCCGGAAGAGTCCATTGACTATGCGGTGATGGAACGCACGGCAGATGCCGTTGTGGTGCCGATGGATGCGGGCTGGAGCGATGTCGGCTCCTGGTCCTCCCTGTGGGAGATCAGCGCCCATACCCCGGAGGGTAACGTCCATCACGGTGATGTCATTAGCCACAAAACGGAAAACAGCTACGTCTACGCCGAGTCTGGCCTGGTCACCACCGTCGGGGTGAAAGATCTGGTGGTTGTCCAGACCAAAGACGCCGTGCTGATTGCCGACCGTAACGCCGTGCAGGACGTTAAAAAAGTGGTGGAGAAGATCAAGGCAGATGGCCGTCACGAGCACCACATTCATCGCGAAGTCTACCGTCCGTGGGGGAAATATGACTCCATCGACGCAGGCGACCGTTATCAGGTGAAACGCATCACCGTGAAGCCGGGCGAGGGGCTGTCGGTGCAGATGCACCATCACCGCGCCGAGCACTGGGTGGTGGTCGCGGGTACCGCCAAAGTCACGATCGACGGTGAAGTCAAACTGCTGGGTGAAAATGAGTCCATTTATATTCCGCTGGGGGCGACGCACTGTCTGGAGAACCCGGGGAAAATTCCTCTCGACTTAATTGAGGTGCGCTCCGGCTCGTATCTGGAAGAGGACGATATCGTGCGCTTCCAGGACCGCTACGGACGGGTGTAGCCCTCAGCATCATGCCCGGTGGCGCTGCGCTTACCGGGCCTACGAATGACAAAAAAATCAATTTGGCCATTGAGTGGTCAGGACCGACTGTTGCCTGAAAAAGGGGTCATCATGGAAAAATTAACCTGTTTTAAAGCCTACGATATTCGCGGCAAGCTGGGCGAAGAGCTGAATGAAGACATTGCGTGGCGCATTGGTCGTGCGTACGGCGAATATTTAAAACCGCAGACCATCGTGCTGGGCGGCGACGTGCGTCTGACCAGCGAATCCCTGAAGCTGGCTCTGGCGAAAGGGCTGCAGGATGCGGGCGTGGACGTGCTGGACATCGGTCTTTCCGGAACCGAAGAGATTTACTTTGCCACCTTCCACCTGGGCGTGGACGGGGGTATTGAAGTGACGGCCAGCCACAACCCGATGGACTACAACGGCATGAAGCTGGTGCGCAAGGGCGCCCGCCCGATCAGCGGCGACACCGGCCTGCGCGACGTGCAGCGCCTGGCGGAAGCCAACGATTTCCCGCCGGTGAACGAGGCGAAGCGCGGCAGCTACAAAAAAATCAACCTGCAGAAAGAGTACATCGACCACCTGCTGGGCTACATCAACGTGGCGAACCTGAAGCCGCTGAAGCTGGTGATTAACTCCGGTAACGGCGCGGCCGGCCCGGTTGTCGATGCCCTTGAAGCGCGCTTTAAGGCACTGAACGTGCCGGTGACCTTCGTGAAAGTGCATAACACCCCGGACGGCAACTTCCCGAACGGTATTCCTAACCCGCTGCTGCCGGAGTGCCGCGACGACACGCGTAATGCGGTGATTGAGCACGGCGCGGACATGGGTATCGCCTTTGACGGTGATTTCGACCGCTGCTTCCTGTTCGACGAGAAAGGGCAGTTCATCGAGGGCTACTACATTGTCGGCCTGCTGGCAGAAGCGTTCCTCGAGAAAAACCCGGGCGCGAAAATCATTCATGACCCGCGTCTGTCCTGGAACACCGTCGACGTGGTGTCTGCCGCAGGCGGCACGCCGGTGATGTCCAAAACCGGCCACGCTTTCATCAAGGAGCGCATGCGCGAAGAAGACGCCATCTACGGCGGCGAGATGAGCGCCCACCACTACTTCCGGGACTTTGCCTACTGCGACAGCGGAATGATCCCGTGGCTGCTGGTCACCGAACTGCTGTGCCTGAAGGGGCAGACCCTGGGCGAGCTGGTGCGCGACCGTATGGCGGCGTTCCCGGCGAGCGGGGAGATCAACAGCAAGCTGGCGCAGCCGGCCGAGGCGATTGCCCGCGTGGAGCAGCACTTTGCGATTCACGCGCTGGAAATTGACCGTACCGACGGCATCAGCATGGCGTTCCCGCAGTGGCGCTTTAACCTGCGCTCGTCCAACACCGAGCCGGTGGTGCGCCTGAACGTGGAGTCCCGTGCGGACACCGCGCTGATGGAAGCCCGAACGAAGGACATTCTGGCGCTGTTGAATCAGTAATAACTGCCCCTCCCGGTGGGAGGGGGAACCGAATACAGGAACAACGATGACGAATCTAAAAAAACGCGAACGAGCGAGAACGAATGCATCGTTAATCTCTATGGTGCAGCGTTTTTCTGATATCACCATCATGGTCGGTGGATTGTGGGCGGTGTGTCGGATCAGCGGGCTGCCGTTCTTATATATGCATCTTCTGATGGCCCTGATTGCGCTGGTCGTGTTTCAGATGATCGGCGGAATGACCGATTTCTACCGCTCGTGGCGCGGCGTCAAAATGACCACCGAACTGATGCTGTTGCTGCAGAACTGGACCCTGAGCCTGATCTTCAGCGCAGGCCTGGTGGCGTTCAGCCATGATTTTGATAATCGCCTCGTGACCTATCTCTGCTGGTATCTGTTAAGCAGCGTCGGCATGGTAGTGTGCCGCTCCCTGATCCGCTTTGGCGCGGGCTGGCTGCGCAACCGTGGCTATAATCGTCGCTTCGTGGCGGTAGCAGGCGATCTGCCCGTCGGCAGGGTGCTGCTCGACAGCTTCCGCAAAGAGCCGTGGTTAGGCTTTGAAGTGGTCGGGATTTATCACGACGCGAAGCCTGGCGGCGTGCCTGCCGACTGGGCGGGCAACTACGACCAGCTGATTGACGATGCGAAGGCCGGCAAAATTCACAACGTCTACATCGCCATGCAGATGAAAGACGACTCCCGCATTAAGCAGCTGATGCGCGAACTGGCGGATACGACCTGTTCAGTGCTCCTGATCCCGGACGTGTTTACCTTCAACATCCTTCATTCGCGTATTGAAGAGGTGAACGGCGTGCCGGTCGTACCGCTGTATGACACGCCGCTGTCCGGTATTAACCGCGTGCTGAAGCGTCTGGAAGATATCGTGCTCTCTTCGCTGATTCTTCTGCTCATCTCTCCGGTGCTGTGCTGCATTGCCCTGGCGGTGAAGCTGAGCTCTCCTGGACCGGTTATCTTCCGTCAGACCCGCTACGGCATGGACGGTAAGCCGATTATGGTGTGGAAATTCCGCTCCATGAAGGTGATGGAGAACGACAAGGTCGTGACCCAGGCCACGCAGAACGATCCGCGCGTCACCCGCGTCGGGAACTTCCTGCGCCGCACCTCGCTGGATGAACTGCCACAGTTTATCAACGTCTTTACCGGCGGGATGTCGATTGTTGGCCCGCGTCCGCACGCGGTGGCGCATAACGAGCAGTACCGCTCGCTGATTGAAGGCTACATGTTGCGCCATAAGGTGAAGCCGGGCATCACCGGCTGGGCGCAAATCAACGGCTGGCGCGGCGAAACCGACACGCTGGAAAAAATGGAAAAACGCATCGAGTTCGATCTGGAGTACATCCGCGAGTGGAGCCTCTGGTTCGATATCAAGATTGTTTTTCTGACTATCTTCAAAGGTTTCGTGAACAAAGCGGCGTACTAAGATGAGCTTACGTGAAAAAACCATCAGCGGCGCCAAGTGGTCAGCGATGGCGACCATCGTCATCATTGGCCTCGGCCTGGTGCAGATGACGGTGCTGGCGCGCATTATCGATAATCACCAGTTCGGCCTGCTGACCGTCTCGCTGGTGATCATCGCGCTGGCCGATACGCTGTCTGACTTTGGTATCGCCAACTCGATTATCCAGCGCAAAGAGATCAGCCATCTTGAGCTGACCACGCTCTACTGGCTGAACGTGGGGCTGGGGATTTTCGTGTTTGTGCTGGTGTTCCTGCTGAGCGACACCATCGCCAGCGTGCTGCACAACCCGGATCTCGCCCCGCTGATGCGCACGCTGTCGTTTGCGTTCGTGGTGATCCCGCACGGGCAGCAGTTCCGCGCGCTGATGCAGAAAGAGCTGGAGTTCAATAAGATCGGTATGATCGAGACCAGCGCCGTGCTGGCGGGCTTTACCTTTACCGTCGTGAGCGCCCATTTCTGGCCGCTGGCGATGACCGCCATCCTCGGTTACCTGGTGAACTCTGCCGTGCGTACGCTGCTGTTCGGCTACTTTGGACGTAAAATTTACCGTCCGGGACTGCATTTCTCTCTTGCGTCCGTCTCGTCCAACCTGCGCTTTGGCGCGTGGCTGACGGCGGACAGCATTATCAACTATGTGAATACCAACCTCTCGACGCTGGTGCTGGCACGTATTCTCGGCGCCAGCGTGGCGGGGGGCTACAACCTGGCCTACAACGTCGCAGTGGTGCCGCCGATGAAGCTGAACCCAATAATCACCCGCGTGCTGTTCCCGGCGTTTGCCAAGATTCAGGACGACACCGAAAAGCTGCGCGTTAACTTTTACAAGCTGCTTTCGGTGGTGGGGATTATCAACTTCCCGGTGCTGCTGGGGCTGATGGTGGTGTCCAGCAATTTCGTGCCGCTGGTGTTTGGCGAGAAATGGAACGGCATCATCCCTATCCTGCAGCTGCTGTGCGTGGTGGGGCTGCTGCGCTCCGTGGGGAACCCGATTGGGTCCCTGCTGATGGCAAAAGCGCGCGTGGACATCAGCTTTAAGTTCAATGTGTTCAAAACCTTCCTGTTTATTCCGGCAATTATCGTCGGCGGACACATGGCGGGCGCCATTGGCGTCACGCTGGGCTTCCTGCTGGTGCAGATCGTCAATACCGTTCTGAGCTACTTCATCATGATTAAACCGGTGCTGGGCTCCAGCTACCGTCAGTACATCCTGAGCCTGTGGCTGCCGTTCTATCTCTCATTGCCGACCCTGGCGGTGAGCTACGGTCTGGGCGCGATCCTCAGCGGCCATCTGCCGCTGGCCGCGCTGCTGGCGGTGCAGGTTGCCGCGGGGGCGCTGGCCTTCGTCGTGATGATCGTACTTTCTCGCAATGCGCTGGTCGTTGAGATGAAGCGCCAGTTTTGCCGTAACGAAAAAATGAAAACGCTGCTTCGCGCAGGCTAGTTCTTTAAGAGGCCATTATGAAATTATTAATTCTTGGCAACCATACCTGCGGCAACCGTGGCGACAGCGCCATCCTGCGCGGTTTACTGGATGCGATTAACACCCTTAAGCCTGAGACCGAAGTGGACGTGATGAGCCGTTATCCGGTCAGCTCATCCTGGTTACTGAACCGCCCGGTGATGGGCGACCCGCTTTACAGCCAGATGAAACAGCACAACAACGCCGCGGGCGTGATGGGCCGCGTGAAAAAAGTGCTGCGTCGTCGCTACCAGCATCAGGTGCTGCTTTCCCGGGTGACCGATACCGGCAAGCTGCGCAACATCGCCATCGCGCAGGGCTTCACTGACTTTGTTCGTCTGCTGTCCGGCTATGACGCCATTATCCAGGTCGGCGGTTCATTCTTCGTCGATCTCTACGGCGTGCCGCAGTTTGAGCATGCGCTCTGCACGTTCATGGCGAAAAAACCGCTATTTATGATTGGCCACAGCGTGGGGCCTTTCCAGGATCCGCAGTTTAACCAGCTCGCAAACTATGTCTTCGGCCACTGCGACGCGCTGATCCTGCGCGAGTCGGTCAGCCTTGAGATGATGAAGCGCAGCGAGATTGACACGTCAAAAGTTGAGCACGGCGTGGATACCGCCTGGCTGGTGGATCACCAGGACGACAGCTTCCAGCCGAGCTACGCGGTGCAGCACTGGCTCGACGTAGCGGCGAAACAGAAAACCGTCGCCATTACCCTGCGCGAGCTGGCGCCCTTCGATAAACGTTTAGGCACGACGCAGGCGGCGTATGAGCAAGCGTTCGCCGACGTGGTGAACCGCGTGCTGGACAGCGGGTACCAGGTGCTGGCGCTGTCCACCTGTACCGGCATCGACAGCTACAACAAAGATGACCGCATGGTGGCGCTGAACCTGCGCAACCTGGTCAATGACCCGTCACGTTATCACGTGGTGATGGATGAACTGAACGACCTGGAGATGGGCAAGCTGCTCTCCGCCTGCGATCTGACGGTGGGCACCCGTCTGCACTCGGCCATTATCTCTATGAACTTTGGCACGCCGGCCATTGCCATTAACTATGAGCACAAGTCCGCCGGGATTATGCAGCAGCTCGGTATGCCGGAAATGGCGGTGGATATTCGTCACCTGCTGGACGGATCGCTCGGCGCCATGGTGGGGGACACGCTTGGCCAACTGCCTGCTATCAATGAACGTCTGGCGGTGGCGGTGAAAGCCGAGCGCGAGAAGGGCATTGGAATGGTGAAATCGGTACTCGATCGCGTACGGGAGGGGAAATGAAGGTTGGTTTCTTCTTACTGAAATTTCCACTGTCGTCCGAAACGTTTGTTCTGAACCAAATCACCGCGTTTATCGATATGGGATATGACGTGGAGATTATCGCCCTGCAAAAGGGCGATACCCAAAATACCCATGCGGCGTATACCCAGTATGGGCTGGAGGCAAAAACCCGCTGGCTGCAGGATGAGCCGTCCGGGAAGCTGAGTAAGTTGCGCCACCGCGCCAGCCAGACCTTACGTGGGATCCATCGCGCGTCGACGTGGCGGGCGCTGAATGTCTCCCGCTATGGATCAGAATCACGCAATCTGATCCTGTCGGCCATCTGCGGGCAAACGGCGCAGCCGTATCGTGCCGACGTGTTTATCGCCCACTTTGGCCCGGCAGGCGTCACCGCCGCGAAGCTGCGCGAACTGGGCGTAATTGACGGTAAAATTGCGACCATTTTCCACGGTATCGACATCTCCAGCCGCGAAGTGCTGAACCACTACACGCCGGAATACCAGCAGCTTTTCCGGCGTGGCGACATGATGCTGCCGATCAGCGAACTGTGGGCCGGACGCCTGAAAAACATGGGCTGCCCGGGAGAGAAAATTGCCGTTTCGCGCATGGGCGTGGATTTAACGCGCTTTACCCGCCGTCCGGTGAAGGTGCCGGGCAAACCGCTGCAGATCATCTCCGTCGCGCGTCTGACCGAGAAGAAAGGGCTGCATGTGGCGATTGAAGCCTGCCGCCAGCTGAAAGCGCGTGGGGTGGATTTCCACTACCGCATTCTCGGGATTGGGCCGTGGGAGCGTCGTCTGCGCACGCTGATCGAACAGTATCAGCTGGAAGATGTCGTAGAGATGCCGGGCTTCAAGCCGAGCCACGAGGTCAAGGCCATGCTCGATGAGGCAGATGTATTTCTGCTGCCTTCCGTCACGGGGGCAGATGGCGATATGGAAGGCATTCCGGTGGCGCTGATGGAGGCAATGGCCGTGGGTATACCGGTGGTCTCGACCCTGCACAGCGGGATCCCGGAGCTGATTAAGTCTGACCATTCCGGCTGGCTGGTGCCCGAGAATAACGCCATGGCGCTCGCCGATCGGTTAGCTGCTTTCAGCGACATCGACCAGCAGGCGCTGGAGCCCGTGCTGCACAATGCCCGACAAAAAGTTGAAGCCGATTTTAACCAGCAGGTGATTAACCGTCAGTTAGCCAGCCTGCTGCAAACGTTGTAACGCCGAGGATGTATGCTGAAAAAGATTACCCGACGCACCTTTGTCTCGTCTCTGTCCGTTCTGGCGGCTACGCCGCTGCTGTCGTCCCGCATTGCGCGGGCGGCGAGCGGAAGAACGGTCTCTGTTAAACAGTACAATAACAACGACTGGATCGCGGCCTTTAAGCAGGCGTTTAATGACGGGGACACCGTCGTTGTCCCTGCCGGGCTGACCTGTGAAAACATCAACACGGGTATTTTCATTCCCGACGGTAAAACGCTGCTGATCCGCGGGGCGTTAACCGGCAATGGCCGCGGCCGCTTTGTTCTGCAGGAAGGCAGCAAAGTGATAGGGGAAGGCGAGGGACGGACAGAGAATATCACTCTCGATGTACGTGGCTCCGACTGCGTAATTAAAGGGCTGGCCATGAGCGGTTTTGGCCCTGTAACGCAGATCTACATCGGCGGTAAGAAACCCAGCGTGATGCGCAATTTGCTGATTGATAACATCAGCGTGAGTCAGGCCAACTACGCCATCCTGCGCCAGGGTTTCCACAACCAGGTGGACGGCGCTCGCATCACCAACAGCAAATTTAGCCATCTGCAGGGCGATGCGATCGAGTGGAACGTCGCTATCAACGATCGCAATATCCTGATTTCCGACCATGTCATCGATAACATCAACTGCACCAACGGCAAGATCAACTGGGGCATCGGCATTGGCCTCGCCGGCAGCACCTATGACAATGACTACCCGGAAAAGCAAACCGTTAAGAACTTCGTGGTGGCCAACATCACCGGCAGCAACTGTCGCCAGCTGGTGCACGTGGAAAACGGGAAACACTTTGTTATCCGCAATATTAAGGCCAAAAATATCACCCCTGACTTCAGTAAAAAGGCAGGAATAGACAACGCCACGGTGGCCATTTATGGCTGTGATAATTTCATTATTGATAATGTCGACATGGTCAACAGTGCGGGAATGTTAATCGGCTATGGGGTGATAAAAGGCGATTATTTGTCCATCCCGCAGAACTTTAAGCTCAATAATATTCACCTCGATAACCGCCAGCTTGCGTATAAATTGCGCGGAATACAGATTTCATCCGGTAACGCGACCTCGTTTGTGGCGATAACCAACGTGGATATGCAGCGCGCAACGCTGGAACTGCACAACAAGCCGCAGCATCTTTTTTTACGCAATATCAATGTCATGCAGGAAGCTGCCGTGGGGCCTGCCCTGAAGATAAACTTCGATCTGCGCAAGGATGTGCGAGGAAAATTCATGGCGAAAGACGAGACGCTGCTGTCGCTGGCGAACATAAAAGCCGTTAATGAGAAGGGGCAAAGCTCGGTGGATATTGACCGGGTCGACCAGCAGGTGGTGAATGTGGAAAGGCTGAACTTTGCGCTTCCGCACAGATAATCGACAATAATCTGTTTTGAGACTATTCCTGGCATAAAAGCGCGATCGAATCAGATTACAACTACAGAAATATGTGATGCTAAGGCGTAACATTGCTTCAGGGTTACGGCAAATCATGCTGGCGAAAACAGGTTTAAGAGCTATAATTCGTCAACCATTTTAAGGTGGAAGAAATAATGATTAATTTGAAAGCAGTCATTCCGGTAGCAGGCCTGGGCATGCATATGCTGCCAGCCACAAAAGCCATTCCTAAAGAGATGCTGCCGATCGTCGATAAGCCAATGATTCAGTACATTGTCGACGAAATTGTTGCTGCAGGGATCAAAGAAATCGTCCTAGTTACGCACTCGTCCAAGAATGCGGTAGAAAACCACTTCGACACCTCTTACGAACTCGAAGCGTTGCTTGAGCAGCGCGTTAAGCGTCAGCTGCTGGCGGAAGTGCAGTCTATTTGTCCGCCGGGCGTGACCATCATGAACGTGCGTCAGGCGCAGCCGCTGGGTCTGGGACACTCTATTCTTTGTGCCCGTCCGGTTGTGGGTGACAACCCCTTCATCGTTGTGCTGCCGGATATCATTATTGATAACGCGTCTGCCGATCCGCTGCGATACAACCTGGCGGCAATGGTGGCACGTTTCAACGAAACGGGCCGTAGCCAGGTGCTGGCGAAGCGCATGAAAGGCGATCTCTCCGAGTATTCCGTAATTCAGACTAAAGAAGCGCTGGAGACGGAAGGGCAGGTAAGCCGCATCGTTGAGTTCATCGAAAAACCGGATCAGCCGCAGACGCTGGATTCTGACCTGATGGCGGTGGGCCGTTATGTTCTGAACGCCGATATCTGGGCCGAGCTGGAAAAAACTGAGCCAGGCGCCTGGGACCGTATTCAGCTCACCGACGCGATTGCTGAGCTGGCGAAGAAGCAGTCTGTCGATGCGATGCTGATGACCGGTGAGAGCTATGACTGCGGTAAGAAGATGGGCTATATGCAGGCGTTTGTGAACTATGGACTGCGCAACCTGAAGGAAGGGGCGAAGTTCCGCAAGAGAATTGAGAAATTACTGACAGAATAAGTCGCAATATTGTTTAACATAAATGGGTGGCAATGAGCGTATGTGGGCTGTTTACAGCTTAAGCAATCGCTCTTGCTACCTTTTTTTTTGTAAGAATATCAATAGGTAAAATGAGGCTATCCGGACTGTTGCTTCCTGGTTTAGACAGAGATTTTTCCTTGTTTTCATGACTGTTTAAGGGGAGAATAGCGGATTAGCATTTTGTGCCTACCTCGGTAAAATCAGGCCTCTGTTCTCACCTCGGGAACAGTTAACATTGTTATTGTTTTCAGTACACTGGTAGCTGGAGAGCCAGGGGCGGTAGCGTGTTCAGAATTCAGCATGCCTTTGCTGACTCCTCAGAAGTGAAGTTTGAAATTTAACATTGCGAAGCAATACGGAATAGTCTTGTGAAAATACTCGTCACTGGTGGTGCAGGTTTTATTGGATCTGCTGTTGTACGTCATATTATTAATAACACCAACGATTCAGTGGTTAACGTTGATAAATTAACCTACGCAGGTAATCTGGAATCGCTGGCAGAAATCGAAAATAATCCCCGTTATGCCTTTGAGCGAGCAGACATCTGTGACGGTAGCGCCATGGCGCGCATTTTCGCGCAACATCAGCCGGATGCGGTAATGCATCTTGCAGCTGAAAGCCATGTTGACCGTTCCATCACGGGGCCTGCGGCCTTTATCGAAACCAACATTATCGGCACCTATGTGCTGCTCGAAGCGGCGCGTCAGTACTGGTCGCAACTGGAAGACGCGCGCAAGTCGGCGTTTCGTTTCCATCATATTTCTACGGATGAAGTGTACGGCGATCTGCCGCATCCCGATGAACTGCCGGCCGGTAGCGATCTGCCGCTCTTCACCGAGACTACGCCATATTCCCCAAGCAGCCCCTATTCCTCTTCTAAAGCATCCAGCGATCATTTAGTGCGTGCGTGGCGTCGTACCTACGGCCTGCCGACGCTTGTGACCAACTGCTCAAATAACTATGGCCCGTATCATTTCCCGGAAAAACTAATCCCGCTCATTATCCTTAACGCTCTGGCAGGTAAACCACTTCCGGTCTATGGCAATGGCGAGCAAATTCGCGACTGGTTGTTCGTGGAAGATCATGCTCGCGCGCTTTACAAAGTGGTGACTGAAGGAACGATTGGCGAAACCTATAACATCGGTGGTCATAACGAGCGTAAAAACATCGACGTCGTGAAAACAATCTGCGCCATTCTGGACGAAATCATTGCCGATAAACCGGCAGGCATTACCCATTACGCCGATCTGATTACCTATGTAACCGACCGCCCGGGACACGACCTGCGCTACGCCATTGATGCCAGCAAAATTAAAAACGATCTGGGATGGGTGCCTCAGGAAACCTTTGAGTCAGGTATCCGTAAAACGGTTGAGTGGTATTTGAAAAACGAAAGCTGGTGGAAGCGTGTAATGGATGGCTCCTATGCGGGCGAACGTCTGGGACTGGCAGAATAAAAAGGAAATTATGATGAAAGGTATTGTGCTCGCTGGCGGTTCCGGAACCCGTCTCTATCCGATTACCCAGGGCGTGTCTAAGCAGTTATTGCCTGTTTATGATAAGCCAATGATTTTCTATCCCATTTCTGTGCTGATGCTGGCTGGCATCCGTGAGATTTTGGTGATTACCACTCCCGAGGATATGCCCGCGTTCAAACGTTTGCTGGGGGATGGCTCGCAGTTTGGCATTAGCTTATCTTACGCAGTACAGCCCTCTCCGGATGGTCTGGCACAGGCATTTATCATTGGAGAAGAGTTCATCAACAATGAGCCTTGCGCCCTGGTGCTGGGAGATAACATCTATTTCGGTCAGAGCTTCGGTAAGAAACTGGAAGCGGCATCGCAAATGACAAGCGGAGCGATGGTCTTTGGTTATCAGGTGCAGGATCCTGAACGCTTTGGCGTGGTGGAATTTGATGCGAACTATAAAGCGCTGTCTATCGAAGAGAAACCGTTAAAACCCAAATCAAACTGGGCGGTCACCGGGCTCTATTTCTATGATAAGCATGTCGTAGAGATGGCAAAACAGGTAAAACCCTCAGCACGCGGCGAGCTTGAAATTACCACGCTTAACCAGATGTATCTTGAGCAGGGGAATCTGCAGGTTGAGCTATTAGGGCGCGGATTTGCCTGGCTGGATACCGGTACCCATGACAGCCTGGTGGAAGCGTCACAGTTTATTCACACAATTGAAAAGCGTCAGGGTATGAAGGTGGCCTGCCTGGAAGAGATTGCGTTCCGCAAGGGATGGTTGAATGTAGAGCAGGTAACTGCCCAAGCTAAAATGCTAGCTAAAACCGATTATGGGCGCTATCTGCAAATGCTGATCGGCGAGAAAAAATAAGTTTAAGGCGCTGACGAGATAAAATGAAAATCTTATTAATTGGCAAAAATGGCCAAGTTGGTTGGGAATTGCAACGATCTCTTGTGACATTAGGGGATGTGGTTGCAGTTGATTATTTTGATAACACGCTATGCGGAGACTTATCAAATCCCCAAGGAATTGCACAAACTATTCAAACAGTAAAACCGGATGTAATCGTCAACGCAGCGGCACATACTGCTGTAGATAAAGCAGAGACAGAACAAGAACTATCTCGTTTATTGAATGCAGATAGTGTAGAAGTAATTGCTAAAGAGTCAGCAAAACTAGGGGCGTTACTGATTCACTACTCTACTGATTACGTATTCAATGGCGAAGGTACGCATTATCGTAACGAAGATGAACAGACTGGTCCGTTAAATGTTTATGGCGAAACTAAGCTTGCTGGGGAACTCGCGGTAGCTAAACATAATGCACGCCATTTTATTTTTCGAACTAGCTGGGTTTATGCAACGCGTGGTGCGAATTTCGCTAAGACCATGCTGCGTTTAGCAAAAGAGAAAGAAAAACTATCTATTATTAACGATCAATTTGGTGCTCCGACAGGAGCCGAACTACTTGCTGACGCTACAGCAATTGCAATTCGCACGGCAGTGCACAATCAAAAACTCTTTGGAACTTATCATTTGGTCGCCAGCGGTGAAACGACCTGGTTTGATTATGCGCAATATGTTTTCTCCATAGCTAAAGAGTTGGGTGAGACACTTTCGATAAAAGAAGTCATAGGTGTTGATACATCCGCTTATCCAACGCCAGCAAAAAGACCTCACAATTCGCGTTTGTCAAATAAGAAATTCCAGACTGCATTTGAGGTAAAATTACCAGACTGGAAAGTTGGTGTTAAACGTGTCGTTACTGAAATACTCGGTAAGTAATGTAGAGATGTGACAATGAATGTAATTAATACAGCAATTCCGGATGTGTTTATTTTTGAACCAAAAGTATTTGGTGATGCACGTGGATTTTTCTTTGAAAGTTTTAATCAGAAAATTTTCGAAGAGATAGTAGGCCGAAAAGTTGAATTTGTTCAGGATAACCACTCGCAATCCCAGAGAGGAGTGCTTCGTGGACTACATTACCAGTTGACTCCCCATTCTCAGGGAAAGTTAGTTCGTTGTGTTGAAGGTGCCGTATTTGATGTCGCTGTCGATATCCGTAAAAACTCAGCTACATTTGGCAAATGGGTTGGAGCAGTTTTAAGTGCTGAGAATAAGCATCAATTATGGATTCCAGAAGGTTTTGCACATGGTTTTCTGACACTTAGTGAGACTGCACAGTTTCTTTATAAAGCGACAAACTTTTATGCCCCACAATCTGAGCGTAGTATTATCTGGAACGATCCAGATATTGCAATTGAGTGGCCAACAGTCGAAGCTATAATTCTCTCTGCAAAAGATGAGCAGGGTTTGCCTTTATCTAAAGCAGAGTTGTATCTCTAACTGTATGATATCCGATAACAATATTGCCGTCTTAATATGTACGTTTAATGGCAGCAAATTCCTTCGTAAGCAACTTGATTCGATTATTTCTCAAACGTATACATCTTGGGAAATTTTTGCTTCAGATGATGGTTCTACTGATGACACTCTCGATATTCTTAAGGAATATCAGGCTCGTCTGGGAAAGAACAAATTGCATATTATTAAAGGGCCAGGCAAGGGATTTGCCTGGAATTTTCTCACGCTACTACAGAAATGTGGTGGGGCGTATGATTATTATGCTTTCAGCGATCAAGATGATGAATGGCTAAGTGATAAGCTGGAACGGAGTTTAGGAAAAATAAACTCTTTAGAAATAGACAATACAAAGGTCCCAGCATTACATTGCGGCAGGACAATGCTTGTTAATGAAAAAGATGAATGCATCGGATACTCCCCATTATTTTGTAAAAAGCCTTCTTTCCGTAATGCGCTGATACAAAGTATAGCTGGCGGTAATACAATGTTATTTAATCAGGCTGCACGCAATATTATAAACTTAACTCCTCAGAATTTTAAGATTGTTTCGCACGATTGGTGGATTTATATTTTAATTTCGGGATGCAATGGTATTATTCTTTATGATGAAGTACCAACAATAAAATATCGTCAACATACTAATAATATAATAGGCTCTAATCTCGGATGGCGTGCACGCTTGCGAAGAATCAATGGATTATTCGATGGACATTTTCGTGACTGGATACAATGCAATTTAAATGCGTTAAATGCAATGCCGCTGCAATTATCAAAAGAAAGTCGTTGGGTATTAGAAAATTTCATTGAAGCCAGATCATCACATCTCATTACTCGCATAATAAAATTCAGTAAAATTAAACTATATAGACAAACTTCTTTCGGTACAATTGCATTCTTAATAGCGGTTCTTTTCAAGAAGATTTGATTCTTCAGCAAAATTACTATGAGGTATAATAGTGCTGCAACATGAAAATCATAGTTCTTCACTATGGTCATTAATAAGTTGTCTTTACAGAAACAAAAATGTTATTTTTGAAATGAGTAAAAGGGATATTGTTAGTCGTTATAAAGGATCATTTATTGGTATATTCTGGTCTCTGATAAATCCTATATTTATGCTAACAGTCTATACATTTGTATTTTCCGTTGTTTTTAAGGCTCGATGGGGACATGGTGCGGCAGATGAACCTAAGACCCAATTTGCATTAATACTATTTGTTGGAATGATCATTCATGGCTTTCTGGCTGAGAATTTGATGCGTGCGCCTGGTCTAATTTTACAACATGCAAATTACGTTAAAAAAGTAATCTTTCCATTAGAAATATTGCCGGTCGTAACTTTATTGTCTGTACTTTTTCATACTTTCATTAGTTTCGCCGTATTGATTTTGGCCTTTACGATCTTTAACGGTATACCACATTGGACTGTATTACTGGCACCACTTATTTTCCTTCCTATGATTATCTTTACTGTTGCTGCTTCATGGTTCTTATCAGCACTTGGTGTTTATCTTCGCGATATAGGGCAAATTATTGGCATTATCACTACGTTACTGCTTTTCCTTGCTCCTGTGTTTTATCCGTTGTCTGCTTTACCACCGGTGTTCCAACATATTGTAATGATTAACCCACTAACTTTTATTATTGAGGAATCACGGAAGGTAATTATTTGGGGAGGGACGCCAGACTTTAAAGGTTTAGCTATTTATACTGTAGCATCAATAGTTTGCCTATGGTTAAGTTATATCTGGTTCCAGAAAACAAGAAAAGGATTCGCAGATGTCATCTGATAATTATGCGATTGAAGTCAAAAATATTAGCAAATGTTATCAGGTATACAATAAACCTGTACAAAGACTAAAACAAATCCTCTTCGGGAAGCAAAAAGAACACACAGAACGTGTCCAACGCGTAAATTATGATGAGTTCTGGGCATTACAGGATATTAACTTTGTTTTACCAAGAGGAGAGACCCTGGGGGTAGTGGGAAAAAATGGCTCTGGCAAATCAACGCTATTACAGATAATTGCGGGGACACTAACACCTACTTCAGGCTCTGTTACTATTAATGGTCGCGTAGCGGCACTACTAGAGCTCGGTGCAGGTTTTAATAATGAATTCACAGGACGAGAAAACGTTTATCTTAATGCCTCTCTATTAGGTTTAAGCAAGGAACAGGTTGATAATAAACTGGATGATATTTTAGCTTTCGCTGATATTGGCCATTTTATTGACTCCGCGGTTCGCTCATACTCCAGTGGGATGTTGGTTCGTCTCGCTTTTGCTATCCAGGCACAGCTAGATCCTGAAATCTTAATTGTGGATGAGGCACTTGCCGTTGGGGATGCAAAATTTCAGGCAAAATGCTTTAATCGACTTAAAAAATTAAAAGAAAACGGAACTTCAATACTTTTTGTTTCACATGCGACAGAGCAGATTGTAACGCATTGCGATAGAGCTATTTTACTTAATGATGGCTTGCTGTTAGCACAGGATCGACCAAAAGTTGTAGTGAATCAGTATCTAGATCTACTATTTGGAAAAAATAGCAAAGCCAAGCAAGCAGAAAAAAATGTTGTAGAAAATAATAGCAATATTTCACTTTCAGATAACTCTCCCAATATTAATTGGGAAGATAACCAAGGATATGAAAAACGCTTAAATTATAATCCTTCTGAATATCGTTGGGGGGATAAATGTGCCGAAATCACAGATTTTATACTGGCGCAAGGTAAAGAAACATATCCAGTAATACTTAATAACAATCAAAATATTAGTTTTAAATTTAGGATAAAATTTTTCCAGGAAATAGTACGTCCTATCTTTGGGTTTGCAGTAAAAACCAAAGATGGTGTAACTATTTATAATACTAACACTGAGTTGCAAAGTATTATTATTGCTGATATTACAAAGTCCGGGCAAGAACTTAATATAAATGTCTTGATGCCCCAACAACTCTATCAAGGTGATTATTTTATTTCTGTTGGAATAGCAAGCTGTGATGCCAATGGTGAGGTTATTCCGCACGATCGGCGCTACGATTCAATACATATTACTGTTGAACCGACAGAAGAATTCATCGGTCTGGTTGACTTAAGGGCTAAGATAAGCTGTGATGAAAAATAATTTAACGACGAAATTAAATGACTCTTCGTTTATCTTTAACGATGACATCAAAGTTTGGACGAAAGAGAAAGTAGCTCCCTTCATGTATAGTGATGGCGATGAAGCGGAAAATTACCTTATTTCTGTACTCGAACAGACCCAAGACCATAGTGTTTTTTCAGACGAACTAAAGCCATGGATTAAAGATTGGCCTTCATTATATCATTTATCTTCACGTCGTTCTAATCTCTTACAACCCTTTAAAAGTTGGTTCAATGGTAAACGAGTCTTGGAAATTGGTTGTGGCTGTGGAGCAATCACTCGTTTCCTTGCCGAAGCTGGTGCGACGGTAATTTCCGTAGAAGGTAGTATTCGTCGTGCACGGATTGCCAGCAAGCGATGCGCTGACTTAGAAAATGTCACTGTAATTTGTTGTCCTAGTGACCAGCTACCCGATTTAGGAGAGTTTGACGCTGTCATGCTTATTGGGGTGCTGGAATATGCATCGATGTTTCTCGGAACTGACGGTGATACAACGTTATTACAGAATTGCCGTGAACGACTAAATAACAACGGATGCTTATTTGTCGCTATCGAGAATAAAATTGGCGCAAAATATCTTGCTGGTGCAAATGAAGATCATCTCGCGGTACCAATGGTGGGGGTTAATGACGCATATAAAGATAAATCTGTCAGAACCTATGCGCGAAAAGAATTGATTAACAAACTTACTGGTGCAGGATTCCCTCAGACGCAAGAGTTTGTACCTTTGCCTGATTATAAACTCCCTGTCACCGTTGTATCACCAATAGGTACGACAAAATATTCCCCACAACTTTCATCGCTCGCTGTAGAATCTGTTGCTGCAGATATGCAAGGCGTAGCAGATTATCATTTTTCTCTTGAACAATTTAATCATGTTGTTTGGCAAAATTCTTTGGCGCCAGAATTAAGCAACTCTTTTTTAGTTGTTGCTGGAAACAATGTTTCAGAAATTTGTAATCAGAGCATTTTAGCTTGGCACTACTCTGATGCCAGGTCGCAAGAAAATAACAAAGAAACCGTTTTTAAACTTGATGATAATGAACAAATAAATGTAATTAGCAAATCGCTATCTATTGAAAATGACGAAGTATCTATTAATGAACCTTTTTATCAAGGTGAAAGTTTATGGCGTGAAGTTGTTCGTATTGTTAACCTGCGTGATTGGACAGTGTCTGAGTTGACAGATGTATTTATAAAATGGCTAAAAGTTATTTCTTCATCAAGTGATGATGTAATTCCATCCTTTGAGGATACAATCTCAAACGATTATTTTGATGCACTTCCATTTAATATTATTAACGACGGAAATGGTGGTTACACTATTTTTGATAGGGAATGGGATAACGGTAAAACTAGCAAGTTTGGACTGATAGCCTGGCGTGGAGTATTCCACTCGCTCTTTCGAATTAAATCATACGAATCATCTTCTTCAGTATTTGCCAAAACTTATTTCGATCTGGCTTCCCAGGTATTGCAGCATATTTGGCCTGACATTCCTTCTACCGCTTTTCTTGAATGGGCCGAAGAAGAAGCACGTTTTTCTGTGGAAGTAGCGGGGAGAGATAATTATCAATCGCTTCTTGATGTAGCCTTAAACTCAACGATAAGCTATCGAGTTAATGTAACCACGCTGAAGCAGCAGATTACTATACAAGAAAATGAGCTTCTGGCGACAAAGGTTCATGTCGATAATTTAACAACACAACTTGAATCTCAGCATAACGAGTATGCTTCTTACCTGAACAATTATGAGTTGCTCTGTCATCAACTTGATAGGCAAGCCAATGAACTAGATAGATTGCAAAATGAATTATCACTTCAGGCAAAATCTGCAACGGAATTAGCAGAATCTTTGAAAAAAATTGAGGAAGAAAAAGCATTAATGTTTAATTCCTTAAGTTGGAAGTTAACTAAGCCGTTACGTTTTACAAAGCGTGTTGCTTTGGCACTTTCTCGGCGTGGAACACCTAAAAATATGCATTTAAAAAGTAAACTATCACGTCTGAACCAGGTTCTTAACTTGAAAAAGAATCAGCTAGGAGGCTATACACAGTTAGCGCTTTGGTCATATCAACGTTATCGTTCGTATGGTTATACCGGTTTTATAAGCAAGCTCAAACGTGCAATGAATCCAGTTCCTGTATCATCCAATGCGGTACCGATTTACGGATATGAACAATGGATCGAGAAGCATGAAAATATTGACAGCGTAAAGTTGACGGCCTTTTCCTCCCGGCTAGCTTCATTTGAGCATTTGCCAACGATAAGTATTGTTATGCCATGCTATAACGCACCTGTAAAATATTTATGCGAAGCTATAGAATCAGTTCGCAATCAAATTTATAGCCGCTGGGAACTTTGTATTGCCGACGATGCTTCAACTTCGGAAGAAACCGTATTAAAGTTAAAAGAATATGCTGCACTTGATCCTCGAATTAAAATTACTTTCCGCTCGAAAAATGGGCACATATCGAATGCAAGCAATTCTGCTATTGAATTAGTGACAGGTGAATATGTTGCTTTGATGGATCAGGATGATTTACTGCCTCGACACGCGCTTTATAAAGTGGTTGAAGCGATTAATAACCAACCTGATGTGCAGCTAATTTATTCAGATGAAGATAAAATTTCAGCCGATGGAGTACGTTGCGAACCCTATTTTAAGGCAGACTGGAATCGTGATCTTTTTCTGTCGCAGAATATGTTCTCCCACTTAGGGGTATTCAGCAAATCCCTCATTGATAAAGTTGGTGGTTTCCGACCTGGTTTGGAAGGCAGCCAGGATTATGATCTTGTTTTACGTTGCCTCGATCACGTAACGGCAAATAAAATAGTTCATATCCCAGAGATTCTTTACCATTGGCGCATTATTCCTGGTAGTACAGCCTCAGGGGGCGAACAAAAACCATATGCTTTCCTGGCCGGTATTCGTGCAGTTCAAGAATATCTTGAGCGGAATAATATTGCTGCACAGGTAGAAGAGGCTAAACAAGGTATGTTGATGCTGCGGGTAAAATATAAATTACCTAAACAACTGCCTTTGGTTAGTATAATTATTCCAACAAGAAATGCGAAAGCATTAGTTAAACAGTGTATAGACAGCATATTTGAAAAAACAACGTATTCGAACTTTGAGATCATTTTAGTTGATAATGGTAGTGATGACCCTTCTTCGTTAGATTATTTTGCTGAATTAAATGAGCGGGATAATATCCGTGTTGTTCGCGATGATGGTAACTTTAACTTTTCGCGCTTGAATAATGAGGCAGTTAAAGTAGCGAAGGGTGAGTTGTTATGTCTCATGAATAATGATATAGAGGTTATTTCACCTGACTGGCTTGACGAAATGGTTAGTCAAGCAGTACGTCCTGAAATTGGTGCAGTTGGGGCTAAATTACTTTATCCCAATGACACTGTGCAACATGCAGGCGTCATATTAGGATTAGGGGGGATTGCCGGTCATGCGCATCTGGGGATACATCGTAACGACCCAGGCTACTTTGGAAGAGCTAATCTTGTCCAAAATTTTATAGCGGTGACTGCTGCATGTCTTGTAATACGTAAAGAAATTTATGAAAACGTCGGTGGGCTGAATGAAAAAGATTTTGCTGTAGCCTTCAATGATGTTGATTTCTGTATACGTGTTCATCAGGCCGGGTATCATAATCTTTGGACACCATTTGCCGAAATGTATCATCATGAATCAGCGACTCGAGGGAGCGATCTGGCACCAGAGAAAATTGAACGATTCAAGCAAGAAATTAAATCAATGGAATTGTTATATGGTAACATTCTCTTTAATGATCCTGCTTACAACCCTAATCTTTCATTAGATCTAAGTTTTGGTTCATTTGCTCTTAAACGATAATTAGAACGTAAACTGGATAACGGGTAATCTGTTATCCAGAATTTAATATTAAATTTATTGGTGTGCTGATGAAAACTTTAAATATAAATGATTCGCGATTGTATTTGCTGATTTGTTTATTATTTGGCGTTATTTACGTTACTAATGCCTGGTCACCTTCTTCTTATAGCTTGGCTTTAGACGGGATCGGCATTGATGCACACCCAGATTTTGGCAAAGCTAGAGCAATCCGTTCAGATGAATGGGTTGTACAAACACCTCTTACTCAGGCTTTAGTAAATAATGGCTTTGAGCGTTTTAATCATACGTCAATTTATAAAGAAGATTTGCGAATTAATTATGGTTTACCTATTTTTGACTGGGGTCTGATCTTTAAACCGGCGCAATGGGGTTATCTTATTCTGCCGCCTGCATATGCTTTTTCTCTTTATTATTTTACATTGTTTGCTTTTTTTGTGATTGGTTTTCAGAAAATTATTAAAATCATGGGTGCAGATGAACTTTCTGCTTTCCTGCTTAGTGTTGCTTTTTATTTTACCGGAAGCGTACAGTTCTGGTGGACAGTAAATGCTTCAACATTTGCTTTTTTTCCTTGGGTGCTTTATTCCTTATATAATATAAAGTCTTCTTCGATTTACGCCATTCTTTTATTCTGGTTCTTGGCCTGCTGGCAAATTGGTAACCTTTATCCTCCTTTTACGTACGCTTTATTATTAGTCGCTATAGTATGGATTTGGAATGTAGTTGATCTACGTACTGTGAAGTTGCAGGAGCTTATTCTGGCTATTGCCGCTGGTATTGCTGCTGTAGTAGTTGTTTATTTATACTTCCATGACTATATTGAACTCATGAAAAACACCGTTTATCCCGGTGTTAGGAGTGAGAATGGTGGTAGTATTATTTCCTGGGCGATGTTCCAATCGCTTTTCTTTCCATCGCTTTGGTTTGATAAAAACTACGAATTACTGAAGTGGAAAGAAATTAGTAATATTTGTCAAATTTCAACTTGGGCTACACTTTTACCTGTTCTTATCTTGTTTTATACAAATTATAAAAAAGTACGATTAACACTTTCATTTAATCTGCTTGATAAATTCTTAATTCCAGCGCTGTGCGTTATGATTATGTTGTTATGGACGATGTTCCCAGTCCCAGCAGCGTTAGGGAAATACCTTTTCCTTGATAAAGTGCCTGCTGTGCGAATGATGCTAGGTCTTGGATTGGTTGTTAATATACTAGCTGTGATAGCGCTTATTCGTATTCCTTTAAATGTTACTGCGCGTCGCATTGGAATTTTTACAATTATTTATGCTGGATTGTTTATCATTTTTAAAGGTGGAATAAAACCTGCACAAGTAGAACTGATTGCTCTTTTGATAGGCGCGTTGGTTAGTTTAGTCCTCATTCGTTTCAAGAATAATGCCATGCTGGCTCTATCAAGCCTTACTGTAATATATTCATTAGCTGTGTTCTTTGCTTTCAATCCATTGCAGGATTCAAGATTTATTTTCCAGAAAAATTATCAAACACCAGCAACTGAAATATATAAGCAGCAAGTTAGTCAATATGGAGTTGCTTTGGCTGCAATGTCCGGTTCGATTATTAATGGTTTAGGATATCCTTCAGGAAATCATGTGCTCACAACTCCACAGTTAGCATTCTGGTATAAAAAATTTCCAAATCTTAATAAAGAGGAAATGAACAAAATATTCAACCGTTATGCACATATTCATCTTGTCCCTGAAAGCAATGTAATTGAACTCAGTGCAACAGATGTAATTTCCGTTCCTCAGCGTTGTTTTATGTCCGGTATTGATACCCCATGTAAAAATGTTTCTATTAAGAAGTAATTAAATGAATAAGTTAATTTTGTTTTTTATATGTGGCGTAATTCAATTCGGACTTGATACGATAATTTTTACCTGTTTAACAAGTGTAGGTCTCAGTGTCGTTTTAGCAAATGTTTTTTCTCGAGGTTTGGCTGCATGCGTTGGTTATTACATTAACGGCAGATATACTTTTAGAAAAAAAGTGGACAGATATGTATTCCTAAAGTTTGTTGTCTATTGGTCAGGGATGACGCTGCTAAGCACACTGCTGATATATATGATTGAATGTTTTTTATTAAGTACCTCATCAGTAAAACTCATGGCTCTTACAAAAGTAGTCGTTGAGATTTTTTTATTCTTTATTAGTTTCTTAATCGCTAAAATTTGGGTTTATAAAAAATGACGACCATGGCGAATGATTTTAAAATTGCAGTCGTAATTCCCTGCTACAAAGTAAAGGAACATATCTTAAAAGTTATTGCTGATATTGGGGACGAAGTCTCATTTATTTACGCAGTGGATGATAAATGCCCAGAGAAATCTGGAGAATATATCCTTGAGAACTGTAATGATAAACGTGTTCGCGTTTTATTCAATCAGGAAAATCAAGGTGTGGGCGGTGCGGTTATCCATGGTTATAAAGTTGGTCTCACTGAAGGCGCCGATGTTTTTGTTAAAGTAGATGGGGATGGGCAAATGGATCCAACCCTCATTAAGCTATTTGTGCGTCCCATTCAGCATGGTGAAGCAGACTATACGAAAGGTAATCGGTTTCACGAAATTGAAGGGTTGAAGCCGATGCCGAAGATCCGTCTTTTCGGCAATGCTATTTTGTCGTTTATGACTAAATTTTCTTCTGGATATTATAAAACTTTCGATCCGACCAATGGATATACTGCAATCTCAGCTATTGCTTTAAAAAAATTGCCTTTAGACAAAATTAGTAAACGATATTTTTTTGAATCTGATATTCTTTTTAGATTAAACGTCGTAAGCGCTAAAGTCTTAGATATCCCAATGGATGCTGTTTACGGTGATGAGGTATCAAACCTTAATATTAAGAAAATATTATTTCCTTTTTTAAAAGGTAATATTAAGAATCTTTGTAAGCGTATATTTTATAATTATTTCCTTCGTGGGTTTTCGATTGCCTCTATTGAATTAGTATTAGGAACATTACTCTTCATCTTCGGGACCATTTATGGTACCGGTGCCTGGTATCACTCTGTCGCAACGAATACTCCGGCAACAAGTGGTACAGTGATGCTCGCTGCGTTACCTATTATACTTGGCGTACAATTTTTATTGTCGTTTATTCAGGCAGATATAGAGAGTCAACCAACTGTTGCGCTGACACGCTTGTTAGGTCATGAGCGAGGCAATGAGCGTGGGCTATAGCGCATCAGTTGCTATATCTTTAGCTGAGTATTGAGTTAACATAATTATTACTTGCTTTTAAGCCCGCCAGGTCTTTATCTGGCTGGGTATCCACACCTGACAGGAGTATGTAATGTCTAAGCAACAAATCGGCGTTGTCGGTATGGCAGTGATGGGGCGCAACCTGGCGCTCAACATCGAAAGCCGTGGTTATACCGTTTCCGTTTTCAACCGCTCCCGTGATAAGACCGAAGAAGTGATTGCCGAGAACCCAGGCAAGAAACTGGTCCCTTTCTATACGGTTAAAGAATTCGTTGAATCTCTGGAAACCCCTCGTCGTATCCTGTTAATGGTGAAAGCGGGCGCGGGTACCGATGCAGCTATCGACTCCCTGAAGCCTTATCTCGAAAAAGGCGACATCATCATTGATGGCGGTAACACCTTCTTCCAGGACACCATTCGTCGTAATCGTGAACTGTCCGCTGAAGGCTTCAACTTCATCGGCACCGGTGTTTCTGGTGGTGAAGAGGGCGCGCTGAAAGGCCCATCTATCATGCCTGGCGGCCAGAAAGAAGCATACGAACTGGTTGCGCCTATTCTGACCAAAATCGCTGCTGTTGCAGAAGATGGCGAGCCGTGTGTAACTTATATCGGTCCTGACGGTGCTGGTCACTATGTGAAAATGGTGCACAACGGCATCGAATACGGCGATATGCAGCTGATCGCTGAAGCATACTCCCTGCTGAAAGGCGGTCTGAACCTCTCCAATGAAGAGCTGGCTGAAACCTTCACCGAGTGGAACAAAGGCGAGCTGAACAGCTACCTGATTGACATCACCAAAGATATCTTCACGAAAAAAGATGAAGAGGGTAAATACCTGGTTGATGTGATTCTGGATGAAGCAGCGAACAAAGGCACCGGTAAATGGACCAGCCAGAGCTCTCTGGATCTGGGTGAACCACTGTCTCTGATCACCGAATCTGTCTTCGCGCGTTACATCTCTTCTCTGAAAGAGCAGCGCGTGGCGGCATCTAAAGTGCTGTCTGGCCCGCAGGCTAAACCAGCAGGTGATAAAGCGGAGTTCGTTGAGAAAGTGCGTCGTGCACTGTACCTGGGGAAAATCGTTTCTTACGCGCAAGGCTTCTCTCAGCTGCGTGCGGCATCAGACGAGAACAACTGGGATCTGAACTACGGTGAGATCGCGAAGATTTTCCGCGCGGGCTGCATCATTCGTGCGCAGTTCCTGCAGAAAATCACCGATGCCTATGCTGAAAACGCCGGTATCGCCAACCTGCTGCTGGCACCGTACTTTAAGAAAATTGCGGACGAATACCAGCAGGCGCTGCGTGACGTGGTAGCCTACGCGGTGCAGAACGGTATCCCGGTTCCGACCTTCTCTGCTGCAGTAGCCTACTACGACAGCTATCGTGCTGCGGTACTGCCGGCTAACCTGATTCAGGCTCAGCGTGATTATTTCGGTGCGCATACCTATAAGCGTACAGATAAAGAAGGTGTGTTCCACACGGAATGGCTGGACTAATCTGATTTAGCCTCAGGTTGTTATATAAACCCGGAGATAATCTCCGGGTTTTTTTTCACCAAAATCACAACCACATATTCGAAGTAGTCTGAATGTTGTACCTGGACGGGCTATTCCTGAGGCTTCGCCTTGACACTCCCACAAGGCAGGAGGTAAAAAGCCCTACAGTTATTGATTATCGTGATGGCCCTGCGGTCATCTCTACAGCTCACTTACAGAAGTTATTCGCGAATGAAAATAACAATTTCCGGTACAGGTTATGTAGGTCTCTCCAACGGTATCTTGATTGCTCAGAACCACGAAGTGGTTGCGCTGGATATCGTGCAGGCTAAAGTGGACATGCTTAACAAGAAGCAGTCCCCGATTGTAGATAAAGAGATTGAAGAGTATCTGGCAACGAAGCCGCTAAACTTCCGCGCAACCACTGACAAGCAGGATGCTTACCGTGGGGCGGACTATGTGATTATCGCCACACCGACCGACTATGATCCTAAAACCAACTACTTCAACACCTCGAGCGTTGAGTCGGTTATCCGCGATGTTACGGAAATCAACCCGAACGCGGTGATGATCATTAAATCCACCATCCCGGTTGGTTTTACCCAGTCCGTTAAAGAAAAGTACGGCATTGATAATGTCATCTTCTCCCCGGAATTTCTCCGTGAAGGGCGTGCGCTGTATGACAACCTGAACCCATCACGCATCGTTATTGGCGAGCGTTCAGAGCGCGCCGAGCGATTCGCTGCGCTGCTGCAGGAAGGGGCGACCAAAAAAGATATTCCAACGCTATTCACCGATTCGACCGAAGCGGAAGCAATCAAGCTTTTTGCTAACACGTATCTTGCCATGCGTGTGGCATATTTTAATGAGTTGGACAGCTATGCAGAGAGCCTGGGGTTGAATAGCCGTCAAATTATCGAGGGCGTTTGTCTGGATCCACGTATCGGCAATCATTATAACAACCCGTCGTTTGGCTATGGCGGTTACTGCCTGCCGAAAGATACTAAGCAGCTGCTGGCTAACTATCAGTCTGTTCCTAACAACATCATCTCGGCGATTGTTGATGCCAACCGGACCCGCAAAGATTTTGTAGCTGACTCAATACTTTCCCGTCAGCCGAAAGTGGTGGGCGTCTATCGCCTGATTATGAAAAGTGGCTCCGATAATTTCCGTGCATCTTCCATCCAGGGCATCATGAAGCGCATTAAGGCCAAGGGTGTACAGGTCATTATTTATGAACCGGTAATGAAGGAAGATGAGTTCTTCCATTCCCGCGTGGTGCGTGATCTGGATGCATTCAAGAAAGAGGCGGACGTGATCATCTCTAACCGCATGGCGGAAGAGCTGGCGGACGTTGCGGATAAAGTGTATACCCGCGATTTGTTCGGCAGCGACTGATTACTGCTCGTAACGCATAAAAAACCCGGCGCATTCGCCGGGTTTTGTTTTTTTAGACCTTGTAGAAATTGCGATACCAGTCCACAAAATTCTTCACGCCTTCCTTCACCGACGTTTTCGGCTTAAACCCAATCACGTCATAGAGCGCCGTGGTATCCGCGCTTGTTTCGAGCACGTCACCTGGCTGAACAGGCATCATATTTTTATCCGCTTCTTTGCCTAACGCTTCTTCCAGCGCGGTGATGTAATCCATCAGCTCAACTGGCGCACTGTTGCCAATGTTGTAAACACGGTACGGCGCAGAGCTGGTCGCCGGGGACCCTGTTTCAACGGTCCAGTTCGCATCGGCCTGAGGGATAACATCCTGGAGGCGAATAATAGCTTCAACAATATCATCGATATAGGTGAAGTCGCGCTTCATCTTGCCATAGTTGTAAACATCAATACTTTTGCCTTCAATCATGGCCTTAGTAAATTTAAACAGCGCCATGTCCGGACGGCCCCATGGCCCATACACGGTGAAAAAGCGCAGGCCGGTCGTCGGCAGATTGTAAAGATGAGAGTAGGTATGCGACATCAGTTCGTTGGATTTTTTCGTCGCGGCATACAAGGAAACCGGGTGATCAACCGAGTCATCGGTCGAGAAAGGCATCTTTCGGTTCAGGCCGTAAACAGAGCTGGAAGAAGCATACAGTAAATGCTGCACCTTGTTGTGTCGGCAGCCTTCCAGTACGTTGAGATGGCCGATAAGGTTTGATTGCGCGTAAGCGTGCGGATTTTCCAGAGAGTAACGTACGCCAGCCTGCGCGGCGAGGTGGATCACGCGGTCAAACTTCTCAGCTTCAAACAACGAGGCCATCCCTTCGCGATCGGCCAGATCCAGCTTATGGAAAGTGAAATTGTCGGACGTAAGCAGATCCAGTCGCGCTTGCTTCAGATTGACATCGTAATAGTCATTAAGGTTATCAATTCCTACAACCTGATGTCCTGCCTGCAGCAGGCGCTCGCTGACGTGGAAACCGATAAAGCCGGCAGCGCCGGTGACCAGAAATTTCATCTTCAACCTCAATGTTAAATGAGTAACTCTTAACGCATAAAATCGTGCGTTTACACTATCGGCTGATGATACCCGCTCACGGAAGGAATGATAACTGCTTTATTACAGGAAAAGGGGAGCGAGCGCTCCCCTGGTAGGATGTTTATTTATGTCTTTTACGTAAATTCTCTATCACCGCCGTCAAATCCAGCGCCTGATCCTGCAGGAGCACCAGCAGGTGATACACCAAATCAGAGGCTTCATTCGTCAGCTCCTCGCGGTCATGCACGGTCGCGGCCAGCGCAGTCTCAACGCCTTCTTCACCCACCTTCTGCGCAATTCGCTTGGTGCCGCTGGCGTACAGCTTCGCAGTATAAGAACTCTCAGGATCTGCCGTTTTACGTTCTGCCAGCAGTTGCTCCAGTTGATACAGGAACAGCCACTGATGACTCGCCTCGCCGAAGCAGCTGCTGGTGCCCTTATGGCAGGTCGGGCCGATTGGGTTTGCCAGCACCAGCAGGGTATCGTTATCGCAGTCAGGCGTAATGCTGACCACGTTCAGGAAATGACCCGAGGTTTCCCCTTTGGTCCACAGACGCTGTTTCGTGCGGGAGTAAAACGTCACTTTGCCGCTTTCGATCGTTTTCGCCAGCGCGTCCTGGTTCATATAGCCCAGCATCAGCACTTCGCCTGAGATGGCATGCTGGACAACCACCGGCAGTAATCCATCCGTTTTTTCCCAGTCCAGCTGCGCCTGTTGTTGCTCTGTTAACATACCCTGATCTCCACGCCCTGGTCGGCCAGGTACGTTTTTAACTCACCAATATTAATAATCTGTTTGTGGAACACGGAAGCGGCCAGCGCGCCGTCCACGTTAGCATCGCGGAAGGCTTCGAGGAAATGTTCCATGGCGCCCGCGCCGCCGGAGGCAATCAGCGGAACGTGGCAGACCGCTCGGACTTTTTTCAGCTGCTCAAGGTCATACCCGTTACGCACGCCATCCTGGTTCATCATGTTCAGCACAATCTCGCCCGCGCCACGCTTCTGCACTTCCTGCACCCAGTCGAGCGTTTCCCACTGCGTTACGCGCGTGCGGCTTTCGTCACCCGTATATTGATTGACGTGGTACTTGCCCGTTGCGGCGTCATACCAGGTGTCGATCCCAACCACAATACACTGCACGCCAAAACGATCGGCGAGGCGAGTAATCAACTCTGGGTCGGCCAGGGCAGGGGAGTTGATGGAAATCTTGTCGGCACCAAACGAGAGAATTTGGGCCGCATCGTCAGCGGATTTAATCCCGCCCGCCACGCAGAACGGAATATCGATCACTTCCGCCACGCGAGCTACCCAGCTTTTGTCGACTACGCGGCCATCGCTGGACGCGGTAATATCGTAGAACACCAGCTCGTCTGCGCCTTCATCAGCATAGCGTTTTGCCAGCGGAACGATGTCGCCAATGATCTCGTGGTTGCGGAACTGCACGCCTTTCACGACCTGGCCGTCACGTACGTCCAGGCAAGGGATTATCCGTTTTGCCAGCATTGAATCGCCTCCGTCACCGTAAATTTACCTTCCAGCAGGGCTCGGCCCACAATCACGCCCTGTACGCCCGTTCCGCGCAGCGCGGCAATATCGTTTAAATCACCAATTCCGCCCGAAGACTGGAACGCCACCTGCGGATAACGCGCGCAGATCTCTTCATACAGCGAGACGTTGGAGCCAGCCAGCGTGCCGTCACGGGAGATATCCGTGCACAGCACGTGCTTCAGGCCAACGGGGAGATACATCTCGACCAGCGCCTCCAGCGTCACGCCGGAGTTTTCCTGCCAGCCGCTGACCGCCACCTGCTTATTACCTTGTTCATCAATGCGCACGTCCAGCGCCAGTACCAGCGCGTCGGCGCCAAAGCGGCGAAACCAGCCTTTTACGATCTCAGGCTCTTTCACCGCGGTTGAACCGACCACCACGCGCGCTACGCCCGCGTCCAGCAGTGCCGCAACGTCGTCTTCTGTACGTACGCCGCCGCCCACCTGTACCGGCACATCAACACCGGCAACCAGATTTTTCAGCAGAGGGATCTGGCGTTTTGCCGGGTCTTTCGCACCCGTTAAATCGACCAGATGCAGCACCTGAGCCCCCTGGGCGGCATAATCCTGCAGACGCGGCAGCGGATCGTTTCCGTAGTCTCGCTGCTGCCCGTAATCGCCCTGATGAAGACGGACAACCGTGCCGTCAATTAAATCTAACGCGGGAATAATCATCACATCTCCAGGAAGTTTTTCAGCAGCTGCGCGCCCGCGGCGCCTGAGCGCTCCGGGTGAAACTGTACGCCGAAGAAATTGTCTTTCTGCACGGCTGCGGTAAACGCCTCGCCATAAGTGCACTGGGCGATCGTATTCGCGTTCACCGGCATGGCGTAGCTGTGTACGAAGTAAAAATACGCGCCGTCTTCAATGCCGCGAAAAAGCCTGTCGCCCGCTTTGGCGTACACGCGGTTCCAGCCCATATGCGGCAGAGGCAGACCGTGGTCGATCATCTTCGGCACGTCTTCGTCGATAATGCCCAGCAGGTCAACGCCGTTATTCTCTTCGCTGCGGCGGCCAAGAATCTGCATGCCCAGGCAAATCCCCAGCACCGGCTGGGTACAAGCCTTGATCAGATCGACCAGCTCGCGCGCGTGGATCTGTTCCATCGCCGCCTGCGCAGTGCCCACGCCCGGCAGGAATAACTTATCGGCACGCAGCACCACGTCCGGGTCACGGCTGACCACCGGCTCGTAGCCGTGGCGCGCAATCGCCGACTTTACGGAGTTCAGGTTGGCGCATCCGGTATCCAGAATCACCACGTTCATTACAGGACTCCTTTTGATGAGGGCAGGGCGTCACCTTCCACGCGGATTGCCTGGCGCAGCGTGCGGCCGAAGGCCTTGAAGAGACTCTCTACGCGGTGGTGGTCGTTCTTGCCTTTGGTCTTCAGGTGCAGCGTCAGGCCCATGGTGTAGGACAATGAACGGAAGAAGTGCTCCACCATTTCGGTGCTCAGATCGCCCACGCGCTGGTAATTGAAGTCTGCTTTATATTCCAGGTGCGGACGTCCGGAGATATCCATCGCACAGCGCGCCAGACACTCGTCCATCGGCAGGACAAAGCCAAAACGGTTGATGCCGCGTTTATCACCGAGCGCCAGCTTGAGGGCTTCCCCCAGCGCCAGGCCGGTATCTTCCACGGTGTGGTGATCGTCAATATAAAGATCGCCTTTTACCGTGATCTCCATGCGGAAACCGCCGTGGGTGGCAATCTGGTCCAGCATGTGGTCGAAGAAACCCACGCCGGTGTGGATCTTGCTGCCGCCTTCGCGGTCCAGCCAGACCTTCACATCAATCTGCGTCTCTTTGGTGTTACGTTCAACGTGCGAGTAGCGGTCACGTTTTGTCAGCTGTTCGCCAATCATCGCCCAGTTAAGGTTGTTACGGTCGTAGCGAAGCCCCGCGATGCCCATGTTTTCCGCGAGCGTAATATCAGTGATGCGATCGCCGATGACATAGCTGTTGGCCTTATCCAGCACATCCTCTGCCAGATAGCGCTCGACAAGCTTCACCTTTGGCTTACGGCAGTCGCACTCGTCGGCTGGCATGTGCGGGCAAATCAGCACTTCATCAAACACCACGCCCTGAGAGGTCAGCACCTGCATCATTAAATTATGCGGGCCGTCAAAGTCTGCCTGCGGGAAGCTGTCGGTACCCAGACCGTCCTGGTTGGTGATCATCACCAGCTTGTATCCGGCTTTTTGCAGCTTGAGCAGCACCGGGATCACGTCAGGTTCAAACGCCAGCTTGTCGAATCGGTCGACCTGAAAATCAGCTGGTGGCTCCGAAATAAGGGTGCCGTCACGATCGATGAAAAGGATCTTCTGGGTCATACTTTCTCCGCTTTCAGGGCGTCAATTACGCGCTGGCTCTCTGCGCGGGTGCCGACGGTAATGCGCAGGCACCCGCTCAGAGAAGGTTGTTTGTTCTGGTCTCGTAAGATAATGCCCTGATCCCACAAAGATTTAAATACGGCGCTGGAGGCGGTAAAGCGCACCAGGATGTAGTTGGTTTCCGAGTCGAATACCTGCTCCACGCACGGGATATCCTTCAGGGCGGTCACCAGGTACTGACGTTCCTCCAGAATTTGCGCCACGCGCTCGCGCATCGCGTTAATCCCCTGAGGCGTCAGCGCCTGTGCCGCAATATCGGCAACCGGCGTCGAGAGGGGGTACGGAGCGATCACCTTCAGCAGCAGGTCGATGACCTCTTTATTCGCCAGGGTGAATCCGCAGCGCAGACCCGCGAGGGCGAAAGCCTTCGACAGCGTACGCAGCACCACCAGGTGCGGATACTCTTCCAGCCAGCCTGCCAGCGTCGCCTGCGGGCAGAACTCAATATAGGCTTCGTCGGCGACCACCAGCGCTTTTCCGCGCGTCATCTCCAGCAGGGTTCGGATATCCTGTGGGTTAATAATCTGGCCGGTCGGGTTGTTTGGGCTACAGACAAAGACGACTTTTACGCCGTCAAGATTGTCGGCAATGCCCTGCAGATCCAGCTGCCAGTTCTCCAGGGAGAGCACGTTGCGGCACGCCACCCCAAAGGTTTCCGCGCTGACGCTGTACATGCCGTAGGTCGGCTGGCAGTACATGACGGCGTCTTTGCCCGGCTCGCAGAACGCGCGGATCAGCAGCTCAATGCCCTCATCCGCGCCGCGGCTGACCAGCACCTGCTCTGGCTTCACGCCCGCGTACTGGGCGTAGTTTTCGATTACCGCCTTCGGCTGACACTCCGGATAACGGTTCAGCGTTTGCTGCGACAGCTCAAACTGCACCGCCGTTGGATATTCGTTGGCGTTCAGCCAGACATCCCCTTTACCGCCCAGACGACGCGCAGACTGATAGGGCGTCAGGCGACGGACATTTTCGCGGGCTAATTCTTCAATGTTCATGCTTGCTCCTTCAGGGCTGCAACGCGCAGCGTAACGGCATTTTTGTGGGCGGTCAGGCGCTCGGCGGCGGCAAGAGTTTCAATGGTGGACGCCAGTGAGGCAAACCCTTCGCGGGAGAGTTCCTGCACGGTCATGCGTTTCTGGAAATCCGCCAGTCCCAGGCTGGAACAGGTTGAGGTATAGCCATACGTTGGCAGCACGTGGTTGGTGCCGGAGGCGTAATCGCCCGCGGACTCCGGGGACCAGTCGCCGAGAAACACCGAGCCCGCGCTGGTAATGCTGTCGACCAGATCGCGCGCATTGCGGGTCTGAATAATCAGGTGCTCCGGACCGTACTGGTTAGAAATGGCAATGCACTGCTCGAGATCGCGCGCCACAATCAGACGGCTGGCCGCTAACGCCTGGCGTGCCGTGTCGGCGCGGGGCAGGTCGGCAAGCTGACGCTCCACGGCCTCGCCCACGCGTTTCGCCATATCGGCATCCGGCGTCAGCAGGATGACCTGCGAATCCGGGCCGTGTTCCGCCTGGGAAAGCAGGTCAGACGCGACGAAATCCGGCGTGGCGCCGCTGTCGGCAATCACCAGCACTTCAGACGGGCCGGCAGGCATATCGATGGCCGCGCCGTCCAGACGCTGGCTGACCTGACGCTTAGCCTCGGTCACATACGCATTGCCAGGGCCAAAGATTTTGTCGACCTTGGGAATGGATTCCGTGCCGAATGCCAGGGCTGATATCGCCTGCGCGCCACCCACTTTATAGACCGCCTGCACGCCGCACAGCTTCGCCGCGTACAGGATCTCGTCGGCTATCGGTGGCGGCGAGCACAGCACCACTTTCTGACACCCGGCAATGCGCGCGGGTGTCGCCAGCATCAGTACGGTGGAGAAAAGCGGGGCAGAGCCGCCAGGAATATAGAGGCCGACCGACGCAACCGGGCGGGTCACCTGCTGGCAACGCACGCCGGGCAGGGTTTCCACATCTACGGTCTGCAGCTTTTGCGCGGTGTGGAAAGTATCAATGTTTTTCACCGCAACGGCCATCGCCTGCTTGATGTCATCTCCCAGACGATTGCTGGCATCAGTCATTTCCCGCTCGGTAACCTGTAATGCGCCGACTTCCGTCTTATCAAACTTTGCACTGTATTCACGCAGCGCGTCATCGCCGCGGGCTTTGACGTTATCCAGGATCTCCGCCACGGTGCGCGAGATGCTTTCAGAGGCGGAAATCGCCGGGCGCATCAGCAGCTCGCGCTGCTGTGCGTCGCTACAGGTATTCCAGTCGATGATTGTGTTAAAGCTCATGGCTATTACTCCATCATCTTCTCAATCGGCAGCACCAGGATGGAGCTTGCGCCCAGCGCCTTCAGTTTTTCCATGGTTTCCCAGAACAGGGTTTCGCTGCTCACCATGTGCATCGCCACGCGCTGCTGATCGCCCGCCAGCGGCAGGATGGTTGGGCGCTCGGCGCCCGGCAGCAGGGCAATGACTTCATCCAGACGCTCGGTTGGGGCGTGCATCATGATGTATTTGGATTCACGCGCCTGAATGACGCCCTGAATACGGGTCAGCAGTTTGTCGATCAGTTGCTGCTTAGCGTCGGCCATCTCGCCGTCACGCTGAATCAGGCACGCTTTGGAGCGGTAGATCACCTCCACTTCGCGCAGACCGTTCGCTTCCAGCGTCGCGCCGGTAGAGACCAGGTCACAGATGGCATCCGCGAGACCCGCACGCGGCGCCACTTCAACAGAACCGTTCAGCAGACAGGATTTAAACTGCACGCCTTTCTGATCCAGATAGCGCTTTAACAGGTGAGGGTAGGAGGTGGCAATACGTTTGCCGTTCAAGGCGGCCGGGCCGTCCCACGCTTCATCAACCGGCGTTGCCAGCGACAGGCGGCAGCCGCCGAAGTCCAGACGACGCAGAGTGAAGTAACGCGGGTCTTCGCCCTGCGCGCGGCGGGTCAGCAGCTCTTCTTCCAGTACGTTTTCGCCGATGATGCCGAGGTCAACGACGCCATCCATGACCAGGCCGGGAATATCGTCATCACGCACGCGCAGAATGTCGATGGGCATGTTTTCAGCCAGAGCAATCAGGCGCTGGGTGTGCAGGTTAATTTTAATCCCGCAGCGGGCCAGCAGTTCGCGTGAATCGTCACTCAAACGGCCTGATTTTTGAATAGCTATGCGTAAACGTGAGTTATCTAACATTCTTTATTCCTCGTTAACCTGTTTTAACCTGTCTGAATTCGGTCCAAAAAAAAGCCCCCGGAAGAAGATCTTCCGGGGGCTTTTTCATGCGTTCATGCACCACTGGAAGATCCAAACGTCTTCCAGCACACATCGCCTGAAAGACTAGTCAGGATGATGGTGATGATGGTGGTGTTTAAATTGAACGCGTGTCATATAAATTCTCGATGAATGCTTATTCATTTGATGTCTTTTAACCTAAACCAGTTGTGCGACATATTGCAAGGGCTTTTTTTGATCATTAATTCATTTCATATTGATGCTATGAATTGTGTGTTCTGCCGGGCTGGCGTAGCCTTATGAAAGACGAGTAAGAGTCAGGAGAATTCGCATGAAAAAGGTCGCGATTGTCGGTTTAGGATGGCTGGGAATGCCGCTGGCGATGTCATTAGCCGCGAAAGGCTGGCAGGTGACCGGGAGTAAGACCACCCGAGATGGGGTCGAAGCGGCGCGCATGTGCGGTATTGATGGCGTTGAACTGCGTCTGGAGCCGGAACTGGTGTGTGATGCGGACGATCTGGACATCCTGATGAAAGTCGATGCGCTGGTGATTACGCTACCCGCGCGGCGCAGCGGCCCGGGCGAATCATTTTACCTGCAGGCGATGCAGGAGATTGTCGACAGCGCGCTGGCGCATCATGTTCCGCGCATTATTTTTACCAGCTCGACGTCGGTGTATGGTGAGGTGGAGGGCGTAGTAAAAGAGACTTCCGAGCGCCGTCCCGTTACGGCGAGCGGTCAGGTTCTGAAAGAGCTGGAAGACTGGCTGCATCATCTTCCCGGCACCCAGGTTGATATCGTACGTCTGGCGGGGCTGGTAGGCCCTGGTCGTCATCCGGGACGCTTTTTTGCCGGGAAGTCGGCGCCAGATGGCCAACATGTTGTCAATCTTGTGCATCTTGATGATGTGGTTGGCGCGATTGAGCTACTCTTACAGGCTCCGAAAGGCGGACACATCTATAATATATGTGCACCGTCTCATCCGGCGCGCAGCACGTTTTACCCGCTGATGGCACGTCAGCTGGGCCTGGCTCCGCCGGTCTTTGGTGAGACAAAGGATGGCAGTAAAGGCAAAATTGTTGATGGCAATCGCATTTGTCATGAGCTGGGGTTTGAGTATCAGTATCCCGATCCGCTGGTGATGCCCATGGAATAAATCCCGCAGCGGAGACCGTCGCACACCGAAAGGGGGCGAGCATGAAACCGCTGCTGGACGTTCTTATTATTCTGGATGCACTGGAAAAAGAGGGGAGCTTTGCCGCTGCGTCGGCAAAGCTCTACAAAACCCCTTCGGCCCTGAGCTATACCGTCCAAAAACTGGAAAGCGACCTCAATATCCAGATCCTCGATCGCTCCGGGCATCGCGCCCGTTTTACCCGCACCGGACAGATGCTGCTGGAAAAAGGCCGTGAAGTCCTCCATACCGTTCGTGAACTCGAAAAGCAGGCCGTCAAACTTCACCAGGGATGGGAAAACGAGCTGGTGATTGGCGTGGATGACACTTTCCCGTTTTCTCTCCTGACGCCGCTGATTGAGGCCTTTTATCAGCACCACAGCGTGACGCGGCTGATCTTTATCAACGGCGTGCTAGGGGGCTCCTGGGATGCCCTAACCCAGGGCAGGGCGGATATTTTTGTCGGTGCACTCCACGAGCCTCCCCAGTTGAGTGAGTTTGGCTTTGCGCGTCTGGGCGTGCTGGAGCAGGTGTTCGCCGTAGCGCCCCATCATCCGCTGGCTCAGGAAGCTGAGCCGCTTAACCGCCGCGTGATTAAAGGCTACCGCGCCATCGTGGTCGGGGACAGCTCTCGCCCGGAATGTGCGGTTTCCTCGCAGCTGCTTGACGAGCAGGAGGCCATCACCGTTTTCGACTTTAAAACCAAGCTGGAGCTGCAAATCAGCGGTCTGGGCTGCGGCTATTTACCCCGCTATCTGGCACAGCGGTACATTGACAGCGGTGCGCTTGTTGAAAAACAGGTACTTGCTCAAAACAGCCATGAATCGGTATGGGTGGGCTGGAATGAACAGACCGCCGGGCTCGCCAGCGCCTGGTGGCGGGACGAAATTTTAGCAAATAGTGCTATCGCTGCTGTATATGCTCAGGGCACTGCCGAGAAATCAGCCAGTTAGAAAAAAGAAAATTACCCGCTGCGTTGCAAAGTATTGCCTTTTGTATCCGATGTGGGGCAAAATGCGGCCGCTGCAACCAAATGAATAATCGACGATATAAAAGGCGTCGGTTATTTTTTTTTGCATGTACGAAACGAAACTAAAAACCAAGAGGCCGGGCTTCGTACCGGATAGATATTTACTAAAATCCGACAGTTGTTGTCGCTGAGGAAGAAAGAAATGGGGCAATTTTTCGCTTACGTGGCGGTTATCACCGTAAAGGAGATTAACTATGTCGCATAACGCAACTCCAAACACCTCTCGCGTGGAATTACGTAAAACGCTTACGTTGATTCCGGTTGTTATGATGGGCCTGGCCTATATGCAACCGATGACGCTGTTCGATACATTCGGTATCGTATCGGGCCTCACCGACGGTCATGTGCCGACGGCTTACGGCTTCGCGCTGATTGCGATCCTCTTTACCGCGCTGAGCTACGGTAAGCTGGTGCGTCGCTATCCGTCTGCGGGTTCCGCCTACACCTATGCCCAGAAATCCATCAGCCCGACGGTTGGCTTTATGGTGGGCTGGTCTTCGCTGCTCGACTATCTGTTCGCGCCGATGATCAACATTCTGCTGGCAAAAATCTATTTTGAAGCGCTGGTGCCATCGATTCCCTCGTGGATGTTCGTCGTGGCGCTGGTGGCCTTTATGACGGCCTTTAACCTGCGCAGCATCAAGTCCGTTGCCAACTTTAACTCTGTTATCGTTGTGCTTCAGGTTGTGCTGATTGCGGTTATTCTTGGCATGGTTATTTACGGCGTATTCCACGGCGAAGGCGCGGGCACCCTGGCGAGCAGCAAACCGTTCTGGTCTGGTGATGCGCATGTGATCCCGATGATTACCGGGGCAACCATTCTGTGCTTCTCCTTTACCGGTTTTGACGGGATCAGCAACCTGTCTGAAGAAACGAAAGATGCAGAGCGCGTGATCCCGCGTGCCATCTTCCTGACGGCGCTGATTGGCGGTCTGATCTTTATTTTCTCGACCTATTTCCTGCAGCTGTACTTCCCGGATATCTCTCGCTTCAAGGATCCGGATGCGTCTCAGCCGGAAATTATGCTGTATGTGGCGGGTAAAGCGTTCCAGGTCGGCGCGCTGATCTTCTCCACCATCACCGTACTGGCGTCCGGTATGGCCGCGCATGCAGGCGTTGCGCGTCTGATGTACGTAATGGGCCGCGATGGCGTATTCCCGAAAAGCTTCTTCGGCTACGTGCATCCAACCTGGCGTACCCCGGCGATGAACATTATCCTGGTCGGTGCGATCGCGCTTCTGGCGATTAACTTTGACCTGGTGATGGCAACGGCGCTGATTAACTTCGGTGCGCTGGTGGCGTTCACCTTTGTTAACCTGTCGGTTATCTCTCAGTTCTGGATCCGTGAAAAGCGTAACAAGACGCTGAAAGATCACTTCCAGTATCTGTTCCTGCCGATGTGTGGTGC